>OCTX012153608.1_pt1 | contig 10732 bp, 8 predicted proteins | sample 1539691 | NCBI WGS metagenome assembly OCTX01 (sample SAMN02144231, study PRJEB22623) | gut metagenome | biome: sheep rumen | host: Ovis aries | place: New Zealand | reverse complement strand
TTATCAACAGTTACATAATACTCATATATTATCTTTTCATTTTTATTACATCCACATATTAATAATAATGCTATTAGTAATATTATTATTTTTTTATTCATATTCAATACCTATAGGACAATGATCACTTCCCATTATATCTGTATATATCATAGTATTCTTTATTTTCTTTATTATATCCTTACTTACCAAGAAATAATCTATTCTCCAACCAATATTTTTTTCCCTAGCTTTTCCAATATAACTCCACCAAGTATATTCTTCACTATCAGGATTATAATATCTATAAGTATCTATAAAACCACTATCTAATAATTTAGTCATCTTATCTCTTTCTTCATCGGTAAATCCTGCATTACCTCTATTAGCTTTAGCATTTTTTATATCTATTTCTTCATGAGCAACATTCATATCTCCACAAATAATTACGGGTTTCTTTTTTTCTAGTTTCTTAACATAATCCTTAAATTCATCTTCCCATATCATACGATAATCTAATCTAGATAAATCTCTCTTAACATTAGGTACATATACCGATACTAAATAGAAATCATCATATTCTAAAGTAATCATTCTGCCTTCATGATCATGTTCTTCAATACCCATCCCAAATGTTACGCTTAATGGTTCTATCTTACTATAAACTAATATACCACTATAGCCTTTTTTCTCAGCCGGATTTAAAAACATATAATATCCTTCTGGCTTAAAATCAAATTGATCTATATTAACTTTACTTTCATTTATACAAAAGATATCAGCATCTATATTATAAAAAAACTCTTCAAAGCCTTTTTTAAGTACTGCTCTAAAACCCGCTACATTCCAAGAAATAATCTTCATATAAAACCATCCTCCTATAAAAAGTATAACAAAAAAAAGAGCATCAATAAAGATACTCTTATTCTATTATCCAAGGTTCACTTTCGCTACCACTACCACTTATTATTTTATTTGAAGATAATATAGAAATAACCGGTCGATACCCTATTGGCATATTATTAACCCCATCGTTACCTAAAGCACCATCAACATCTACATAACGTACATAAGTACCACTATAACCATAACCAATAGGTGACATAGTCCACCACTCAGTACCTGTAGAAAATAAAGAGTTATTATTAATATTATTTACTTCTTCACTTTGTATTAAACCAACAGGATATGTTAACTTAGCTATATTATTACTTACAGCAAATTGATTAGTTGCTTGTTGACAAGATAAATCTGTAGATTGAACAAAATTCTTAAATTGAATATAATAACTTCCTGAATTATTATTACCATTCGGATCCCAAGCACCATAATTTATTATATCTCTATTATTACAATGAACTATATCCTCTAAAGCATATGTTTTATTATTTAAATTATGTAGATACCAATTATCTACAAATGCTTTAGCAGTTGAATTATATCTATTTACATCATTATTAGATAACATTTCTTGTAAAATATCTGTTGAACTTTTTCCTCCGTTAATATCAAAATAATATACAACTTCATTATCATAATAACTAACATAAGATATTGTTCTACACTTTCCATTATTATTCCAACAAGTATATCTTGCATTATTAACTAAATAGAACTGCTGACTCCAATCACTAATTGTACTAGTATTTCCATTTATAGTATAAGTATCAGTAGAACTATTATAAGAAAAAGAAGAACCAAATATTATATTTCCCGTTATTGTTGAAGATTCTTTACTATTATAATTATATACTTTATTAAACATATACCCAACATTAGCAGGTCCTCTATAATTAGCATTATATGCCCCAGTACCAATTTGTGAATAATGAGTATTACCAATATTATAAGCTGTTAAAACAGCACTAGTACTATTCTCATAACTATTTATATTATACATAGTTGTACATGTCCCTGATGTACTTAAACAAGTAAATTTTCCTACCAAATCATCATAAGTAGAGTCTGACCATGTTGCTAGTCTAGTATCTTTCAGGGTGAACTGATTAGTATTTATATCATAATCAAAACTTGAACCATATAAATAATTTGAACTAATATTTTGAACACTACTAAACCCATATTGTACTACCCCAATATGATCCCCTCTATTTGCTTCACACTTATCATTAACTGGTTCTCCATTATATACCATTTTAAGTCCACCAGTTTCCGTAGTTCTTATCATCTGCCAACAATATCCACCAAATATAATATTTCTTTTATCAGCACATTTATTAAAATAGACATTTGTTGCAGTAACTGTCTCTCCAACTTGATCAGTTACTTGACCTTCATATTCAGTAAAACATGAAGAACTATCTGTTTTTAATTGTTGAATTATTGTTCCTGTAGTTGTTTCCTTATCGGTAGTTTGTGTATAAGTAATATTAAGTTCTAAATCTAAAGAAATATTCTCTTCAGGTAAATTATTTAAATCATCCTTACTATATTCCACTCTTACTACTATTCTCTTTCTAGCAGAAGGAGATAATAAATCATTTACTTGAACAGGATTACCTGTTACATAATTAATACTAAATTTTAAAAATGGTTCTAATTCACTACTTATGCCATCAATATTAACAAGCGAAAGCTTAGCTCCAACCGTTCCACTATTTACTAAATCTACTTCAAATTCATAAAAATTACCAGGTCTAGCAAGTTTTATAGAATAATTAATAGTTGTTGTATTACCATCAATAGCAGCCGGTGTAACAGCTTCTACAGATCCTTCTTTAATACTTAAATTTTCAAAATGTATATTCCAAGTATTTGCTCTTAATTCTGTATGACCATTAATAGTTAATGCCCTACTTAAATAAGCATAACCAACACTAATAAAAAGCACTAAAAAGAATAAAGAAAAATACATAATTCTTTTTTTTTGATTAACGAATTTCCTTCTTCTTCTTAATCTCATAGTACCACCTATATTATACATTATAGCATATAAAAATATATTTTTTTCAAAATAAAAAAAGCTTTTACAAGCTTCCTATTTTAATTTCCATGATCCATAACTTTCACCAATAATATCCCATAAGTCTTGAACATTATCTATAAAGTCTTCTCCCATTCTAGAAAAACCATCATATGTATCTTCTCCAAGCCATTTTCTAAATGATTCTAACCCTTTATCACGTTTTTCTCTCAAGAAGTCTCTAGCTTTAGAGTACTTTTGTCCAAGTCCAGTAGAAAATCCTGGAAAATAATAATCAATAAATTCTATTGTACTTTCAACAGATTCAACAACTTCTTTTTTTCCTTCTTCAGTTATTTTATCTCTAGTAATACCATTTATCTCACCATCATAGAACAAAAAATCTATTCCTTTTACTATTATTTCTTTACCTTTTCTTTTTAAATTATCATAATCTTCACTTTCAGCATATTCTTTTAAAGTCTCTTTACCTTTATTAAAATACTCTATTACTTTTTGGTCCTCATTATTATATTCTTCATCATTTTCAATGCTATATTCATCTAAAGAAGAATATTCATTAGAATCAGAAATATCTAAATCCTCACTATCTTCACCATCTTCATAACCACAAATATGTCTAAATAAATCATCAGCTAAATCATTACCACTACCATATCCACTTATTCCACTTGCTACTGGATACATAACTCTATTAACATGTGTAACATCTCCAACATTTTGAGCATTTACCCCCATAGGCACTAATAGACTAAAAATCATACCAGCTATAACTATCTCTTTTTTCATATTCAAACCATCTCCAGTTCTAAATTTTAACATATTCTAACTCTATTACTTAATAATTGCAAATATTATAATCTAAACTTAAAACTTATAGTATCTCCTCTTAACTCGTAATGTTCTTTATCCATAAATCTATATATATTATCTTGTTCACCATATACCATCATTTCTTTTTTTAATATCTTAATAACAATATCTTTATCTTTTTTTACACTAGTAGCTAATGGCAAATCTTTGATACTATCTACAACTTCTTTTAATAATTTAGTTCCATAACCTTTATTCCATTGTTTTTTTAGTAATACCATATCCGAAATATAATAATATTCATCAAAACCAGTATTATGTTCATCCTTAGATAAATATCTTACAATAGCAAAACCTACTATTTTACTATCAACTTTAACTAAGAATAAATGAGTCCAAATATATAATTCATTAAATAAATCAGTAATTTTTAAATTACCATTATTCTCATTAATAATAGGTTGTAATTTATTAAAAATTTTTCTATCATCTGAAAGTCTTAAATCTATCATGTCTATTTTCATATATACCACCTTAGTATTATATTATCTTTATTATAATACCAAATTTAGGTAAAAAAAGAAATATCTTGTTCCAATAAAAAAAGCAGAAAACCATAGTTTTCTAGCTTTTTATTATTTCTATTATTACTTAGTAGCTTCTTCAATTGCTACTGCAACTGATACAGTTGCACCAACCATTGGATTATTACCCATACCTATTAGACCCATCATTTCTACATGAGCAGGTACTGAAGAAGATCCAGCAAATTGAGCATCACTATGCATTCTTCCCATAGTATCTGTCATACCATAAGAAGCTGGCCCTGCTGCCATATTATCTGGATGAAGAGTTCTACCAGTTCCACCACCAGAAGCAACAGAGAAATATTTTTTTCCTCTTTCGATACATTCTTTTTTATAAGTTCCTGCAACTGGATGTTGGAATCTAGTTGGATTTGTTGAATTACCAGTAATAGACACATCAACATCTTCAAGAGTCATGATTGCTACACCTTCTCTAACATCATTAGCTCCATAACATCTAACTTTTCCTCTTTCACCATCAGAATATTTAATTTCTTCTACTACTTTTATTTTACCAGTAAAGAAATCAAACTCAGTTTTAACATACGTAAATCCATTTATACGCGAAATAATTTGCGCAGCATCTTTTCCTAAACCATTTAATATAACTTTTAATGGTTCTTTTCTAACTTTATTAGCATTTTTAGCAATACCAATTGCCCCTTCAGCAGCAGCAAATGATTCATGTCCTGCTAAGAAGGCAAAACATTTAGTTTCTTCTGATAATAACATTGAAGCTAGATTACCATGACCTAATCCTACTTTACGATCATCTGCTACACTACCTGGAATACAAAAAGCTTGTAATCCTTCTCCAATAGCTTTTGCAGCATCTGCAGCTTTAGTTCTTCCTGATTTAATAGCTATAGCAGCTCCTAGAGTATAAGCCCAACAAGCATTTTCAAAACATATTGGTTGAACACTCTTTACTATTTCATAAGGATCAAAACCTAGATCAGTACAGATTTTTCTAGCATCATCAAAGTCTTTAATACCATACTTATCCATTACTGGTTTAATTTGTTCTATTCTTCTTTCATAACTTTCAAATAATGCCATAATCTCTACTCCTCTCTAGGGTCAATTTTCTTAACCGCTTCATCAAATCTACCATATGTTCCACTAGCTTTTTCAATAGCTTCCATAGGTTCAATTCCTTTTTTAATATTTTCCATCATCTTTCCTAAATTAACATATTTATAGCCAATTATTTGATTATCTTTATCTAAACCAATTTCTACTATATAGCCTTCTGCTAATTCAAGATATCTAGGGCCTTTAGCTTTAGTTGAATAAATAGTTCCAACTTGACTACGAGTTCCTTTACCAAGATCTTCTAAACCTGCTCCAATAGGAAGACCATTCTCCGAAAAAGCTGATTGACTACGTCCATAAACAATTTGTAAGAATAATTCTCTCATAGCAGTATTAATAGCATCACATACTAAGTCAGTATTTAAAGCCTCAAGTATTGTTTTACCAACTAAGATTTCCCCAGCCATAGCTGCACTATGAGTCATACCACTACAACCTATTGTTTCAATTAATGCTTCTTGAATAATTCCTTCCTTAATATTTAAAGTAAGCTTACAAGCTCCTTGTTGTGGTGCACACCACCCAATACCATGAGTTAAACCAGAAATATCTTTTATTTCTTTTGCTTGTACCCATTTACCTTCTTCAGGAATAGGTGCTGCACCATGACTAATCCCTTTTATAGGACACATATTTTCTACTTCTTTTGAATAAATCATATAATCACCTCGATTATCACTATTATATCATACAAAAATACTTTTCAACCCTTTTAAAAACAAAAAATCTTATATAATTTTATATAAGATTATATTTTTTCTCCATCTAAAGAGAAACTCTTAGCATCAGTTATCTTAACATCTATTATTTTACCTATATCTTCTTTAGCATTTATAACATTTACTAATTTCATAGTTTCAGTATAACCAAATACTTTATTTACATCTTTATCAGATATACCTTCTATTAAAACTTTTACAGTCTTACCTTCATATTTTTTATTATTTTCTAAAGAATACTTATTAACAAGTTCATTTAATTTATATAATCTTTTTTCTTTAGTTTTCAAATCTATACTATCTTCCATTTGAGCTGCCGGAGTTCCTTCTCTAGGACTATATATAAAAGTAAATGCACTATCATACTTACAAGTATTTACTACATCTAAAGTATCATTAAAATCTTCTTCTGTTTCATTAGGAAAACCTACTATTATATCTGTTGTAACAGATACATCATTTATTTTATTTTTAATCTTATCAAATAATTCTATATATTCTTCCTTAGTATATCTTCTTCCCATTTTTCTTAAAATACTATTAGAACCAGATTGTAATGGTAAATGAATATAATTCATTATATTATCATTTTTTGCTATGACATCTATCATTTCATCAGTAAAATCCCAAGGATGAGAAGTAACAAATCTAACTCTATCTATACCAGTATCTGCTACTTTTTGTAATAACTCTGCAAAACTTAATTCATCTTCTAAATCTTTACCATAAGCATTAACATTTTGACCAAGTAATGTAACTTCTTTATATCCTTTTTTTACTAAATCTTTAACTTCTTGAATTATTTCTTTACTATGTCTACTTCTTTGTTTTCCTCTAGTATAAGGAACTATACAATAAGTACAAAACTTATCACAACCATATTGAATATTTACCCAAGCTTTAATATCAGAATCTCTTCTATAAGAAATATTTTCATACACTTTTCCTTCACAAGAATATACTTGAATATTTTGTTTTTTATTTCTCTCTAAGATTAAATCCTGTAATTCATGAATATTATGAGTACCAAATACTATATCTACATATGGATGTTTTTTCATTAATTCATTTACTACTCCCTCTTCTTGAGCCATACATCCACATATACCTATTATTTTATTTTTATCTAAACTTTTTACATGTTTACATCTACCTAAAAAACCATATAACTTATCATGAGCATTCTCTCTAATAGCACAAGTATTAAGTATTATAATATCAGCTTCTTCTAAAGTATTAGTTTCTTTAAATCCTAAGGATTCTAATCTAGCTGCAATCTCCTCCGAATCATGAACATTCATCTGACACCCATAAGTTCTTAAAAAATACTTTTTATTTTTATAAGCACTATCATCATAATGTTGATCTAAATAAACATATTCTACTTTATCTTTAGTTCTCTTCCTAGCATCCTTAATATTAGGTAATTTCATAATATTCCTCCACTCGCCCGATAATTATACCATAGAAACAGCTTAGAATAAATAGTATTTTTTTCTCCAATATACAACAAAAAAACTAATTTAAAAATTAGTTTTTTATAATGGTTCTCCACAACTAGGACATACCATAGTAGATTCTCCTAATATCATTGCTCCACAATTATCACAGAATCTAATTTTTTCATTTTTAAATTCTAGCTGACTATACATATCTGCTAGCTCTTCATCTATTTTATCTTCTTCTTTTTCTTTGTCTTCTTCAAATTCACTTTCTTCTTCAATAATAGTTGAATCTTCTTTATTATCATCTAGATCTATTATTATATCTTCTTCATCCTCTTTACTATCTTCCTCTGCAACATATTCAGGAGGTATTGGAGGTAAATCAAATATTGTAAAGCTAGTTTCTTCTTCTAAGTATGGTCCATCATATTCATCTTCTACTTCATTTTCTTTTTCTTCTGTTTTTAAAGGCTCTTCCGTTTTTTCTTCCTTTTCATTATCATCGTTTTCAACATTGAATATATTAGACTCTTCTTCTTCAACAATTACAGGTCCTTCTATTTCTTCTTGATGAACTTCTTCATCATGTTTCTCCGTTTCATTTTGACTTTCAGTTTCGTCATCATGTTTTTCTACTTCATCAGAATTTTCAGTTTCATCTTCAGGTTCTTCTATTTTTTCATCAGTATTTTCTTTTTCTTCCTCAGAAACTTCTATAGTTGGTACTTCTAATTCCGGAGTATTATCAGAAGACTTAGTTTCTTCTTCTTTACTCTTAATAGTTGGAAGATCTGCAACACTATCAGGCAAAGCCTCATCTCTTAGTGTAGTTACTTCACTAATCATATCAGCAAATTCCATAGTACTACTTGGAAAATCTTCATCCGTAGATTCTTTACTATTATCACTATCTTCTTGTTTACTTTCATCATCACTTGATATTCCCTCATTTGTAACATCTTCTTCATTCTCATCAACTACTATTGGAACAAATTCAGGAATAGGATCACTTTCCTTAGTTTCTTTAAATATATTAGATTCTTCAATTACATCATCATCAACTTTTATAACAGTATCATCTAAATCATCAACTGATTCAACAGTTTCTTCATTATTTTCCTGAGCATCTTCTACTGATTCTATATCTACACTTTCAGAACTATCTTGAGAATTACTAGATAAATCTTGAATCTCTTCATCTTTATTAACAGTTTCAATACTTGAAACTTGTAATGGATCATTATGAGAAACTACAGAATCATCATTAGAAACAATATTTTCTAATAAATTAGTATTATCTTCTTTAAAAGGATTATCTTGTATTTCTATTTCATTAGATTGATTACTTGATTCTAAATTAATAACTTCTTCGGAATTAGCTGGTGAAGAAGAGTCAAGATTTATAGTTGGTTCATTACTAGGAGTAGAAACTTCTTCAAAAGCATTTGTAGCTTCCTCTAAAGTAATTGGTGCATTATCTTCTCTAAAAGCAGAAACCTCAACAAAATCAGAATTATCAATAGTAGTATTTTCTTGATTAACAACTCCACCATTTAATATTTCTTCAGGATTAACAGACATATTTTCTTCTTCTGATTTAGCCGGAATTGGACTATCAATCAAAGCAGCCACATCCTCCATAACAGGAACAATCTCCTCAGAAGAACCTTTTTCGACATCAATATTAACAGATTCTACTTGAGCAGGAGAAGTATTATCTACTACTTGATTCATAGTATCAACACTAGAATCAGTAGAAGTAAGAGATGTAGGAACATTAGAATTATCCACACTATTAGTTAATTCATTAACACTAGATACTAAATCACTATCATTACGTTTTACTTCTATATTAAGATCATTCGTTTGAATACTTTGATTATCTGCTCCAACAGTAGTATTAGTATCACTAGTATTAGTTGTACTCTCAGTAGTAGTAACAACTTGTATTCCTTCAGGTTGAACTTGAACTTGGCCATTACTATCTACAACATCACTTTTCTCATCTTTCTTCTTTTTAAATATATCAAATAATCCCATGAGGACCACTTCCCAATCTATTCTTTCTCTACTATACATTATAACATAAATACATTCATTTAAAAGACTTTTTTAAAAATAAAACAAAAAAAGAGATTATTATAAATAATCTCTTATACTTTTGGATCCCATTGATTTAACCCAAATTGTTCTATTATTCTTATTAAATTTTTAGCATAATTAATACTTGTAGCATAACCTGCTGCTTTAACAGCATAACAAGCATCTTTATAATTCTTAGATGCTATAACATTCTTATACATAGGTTTACAAAGTAACAAAGCATGATCTTCTATAGAATCTGCTACATTATCATAAACTCTAAAGTCTGCATTTATAGTATATCTAGAGCCGTTTGATCTTTGTTCACCAGTTTTTAAATTAACAGTCTTTCCATTCCAATTAGAGCCAGCCTTAATACCAAATAAATTATTATATTTAGCAGATAGATTACTCTTACCCCAACCACTTTCAAGTATTGCTTGAGCCAAGGTTAAAGATGGAAGAACCCCATGTTTCTTATAAGCTGCAACAGCACCTTTAACAATTGATTTAAGAAAGTCTAAATTATCACCAGATATTTTCCCTGGATTTAAATATTCTGATAATTCTTTTCTTTCTTTATCTCTCTTTGTCAACTCATCATGTTTAGTCTTAATACTTGATTGTAAAGCTTTTTGAGCTTCTTTAACTTTCTCTAATCGTGCTGCTTCTTCCTTAGTTATTACTTTACCACTAGAATCAACACTCGAAACATCTAGTTTATTACCAGCCATATCTTCATAATCAATAGTACTATTATTACCTTGACTAGTCTTTGTAACTACACGACGTTTATCTAAATCATTTGTTTCAACATATTTAGCATTTTCTTTATAATCATAGTACTCACTTCTACTACCTTTATAATTACTTTTACCAGAATCAGTACTTAAATATGTCGTTCTATTTGCTCCTGATATTGCTTTAAATGAGTTTAAATCAACATTATCTACTTTAGCAGTACCAGAATCTAACTCTCCATATTCTTTTGCTATTGAAGTAACCATTAAACTCCAATTATCAAATATTTTAATAAATTCATTTAATGTACTACAGTTTTCATCCCAT
>OCTX011915096.1_pt1 | contig 10733 bp, 7 predicted proteins | sample 1539691 | NCBI WGS metagenome assembly OCTX01 (sample SAMN02144231, study PRJEB22623) | gut metagenome | biome: sheep rumen | host: Ovis aries | place: New Zealand | reverse complement strand
CACTATGGAAAACGACACGTTCGGCGGCGCGATACTCGCATGGGTCAAGAGCGCAAAGGCGTTCCTGAAAGTCCAGGCGGGCATCGGCGACAACCTGCTCGAAGAAGACATTCGGGAAGGGTTCACCGACTATTGCCTATGGTCCACGTTCCGTCCGGAATGCATCGACACCGACGGCGAGCTCGACATGGAATGCCTGGACAGCGGCATGGTCCTGTTTAGGGAAAACTGCACCCCCGGAGAGGCGCTGGAATCGAGCTACCGGCAAGCCTTCGAAAAAGATTACGATGAAAACGATGTTGTTGTTTTAATGGAAGAACCTTGATTGTGTGGAAAATTTAAATGAAAGCAGTCTTATTATCAATCAAACCTGAATTCTCGCGCAAGATTTTTGAGGGCTCAAAGAAATATGAGTTTCGTAAATTGGTCTTTAAAGATTCTTCTGTAAAGAGGGTTATTGTGTATTCTTCGGCTCCGGAAAAGAAGGTTGTCGGAGAATTTGAAATAGACTCTATTTTGGAAGGTTCTCCTGATGTGATTTGGGAGCAGACAAAACGTGAATCTGGGATTACCAAAGAGTTTTACGATACTTATTTTCATGGCCGTGATAAGGCCTATGCAATAAAAGTGGCTTCTGTAAAACGATATAAAAGTCCGAAATCATTAGCTGATTTTGGTCGTCGCTTGGCTCCACAGTCATTTGCGTATGTGAATGTGTGAAAGATGAATTTTTATATTTTGCGTATCTTTTGTTTATATGGCCGGTGATGTTTTTTCTGAGGCTGATTTTTATATAGGTTTCAAAATGGAAGAATGTTCACATAATGGTTTACGGCTATATACGCGTGAGTACCGACCGGCAAACGGTCGAGAATCAGCGCTTTGAAATAAGTCGATTTGCACAACAACAGAACTTGCAAATAGACGGCTGGATCGAAGAAACGATTAGCGGTGCAAAGAATTACACAAAACGAGGGCTCGGGCGCCTTCTGAAAAAAGTGCAGAAGGGAGATTTGATTATTTGCGCCGAACTTTCACGGCTTGGCCGCAGCCTGTTCATGATTATGGAAATTTTGAATATTTGCATGAATAAGGAATGCCGTGTATGGACAATCAAGGATGGTTACCGCCTTGGTGATGATATTCAAAGTAAAGTTCTCGCGTTTGCATTTGGCCTTTCCGCCGAGATTGAGCGTAACCTTATAAGTCAGCGCACCAAAGAAGCTCTTGCTCGCAAAAAGGCCGAAGGGGTGATTCTTGGGCGCCCTAAAGGAAAGTCGCCTATTCCAAATCAGAAATGCGAAAAGAATCGCGAATGGATTCGCGAAATGATTTCTCGCGGCATGCCCAAGAGTAACATTGCCAAGAATTTGCACATTGCGCGCGGAACGCTTTACAGATTTCTTTCTAGTGCCGCGACAACTTCAATATCGGCGGGCAACCAATTGACAGAATGCAGCTCTGTCGTTTTCAACCATTTGGCGGCTTCATGTTCCAATAGGGTTAATTCTCCACCGATAACGGAACAATAAAAGCAATGCATTGTCAAATGGAAAGTGGGGTAGTCGTAGTCCACGGTGCATAGAAAATCGCCGACGTTTACATCGATAGCGAGTTCTTCCTTCAATTCGCGGGCGAGTGCTTGTTGCGGAGTTTCGCCCGGTTCCATTTTCCCGCCGGGAAATTCCCAACCATCTTTGAATTCACCATAGCCTCGCTGAGTTGCGAAAATTTTGTCGCCGTCTTTAATAATGCCTGCTACTACTTCGATATGTTTCACGATTGAGTATCCTTTTTCACAATGGTGGTAAAATCACGATAGATGTCATCGGGAACGCGATTGAATAATCCGAATTCCATCATGATGGGCTTGTTATTCTTGACTGTGTCTTTGAGAGTTCCAACTTGTCCTAAGTATACAAATGGCTGTGTTATTCCTTCGACTTCTTCAAATTTTCGAACAAAAAGATGAAGTTTGACGTTGCGCTTGATATTGTCGATTAAGTTTTTTCCAAGTTCGGACGATTGCGATGTGCTGTTGGGGGATTCCCATTGGAATATTTCTTGGTTAATAAACTTGTCCTTATAATTGATGGTTTCTCTGACATTTGCGTCTTTATGAAGGTTGACGAAAATATAATAGTTGGGATAATCTAAAGTCAATAGTCCTTGTCCTCTGAATGAGGAATGTATTTTTTTAGAACCGCATAATAGAGCGATGTCTCTCATAGAATATTCTTGATATAATTTTAAGAAAGGTAGTTCTGTATCAAAAGAGGAGTATTCACGTTGATAGCGTAAAAGACTGTATTGAACAAGATCCGTCATCCATAATAAAGCGAGTTTGTCCTTCTGCAAGAATGATTGCAATCTTTCGTTAAATGCGATTGTTTTACTGTCAAATGTCAGTAATGAATTGCTGTATTTTGCTTTTTCAGATTTGTCAAAATACTTTCCTGACAAAACTTCAGCAGCGTGATAGAAACGATCTGGGTGTATTGTTGGCAAATACTTTTGTGCAAACTGCAGAATGTCGTCGATAGATGCTTCGAAATTTGGGTTTTCAATTATGGAATTTAAGATAATCCATTCCTCAGCTCTTTTTGCAGGACAGTAGAAACTGAAAAGGCGCATGGCCGAACTAAATGCATTGTCATCTAAGGAAAAAGATATTTCTGGATGAGAGTCTTTTTCCATATAGGACACGAATTCCATGTATGTCTTATAATTCGTACTAAACAGAGTGAAACGTACTGGATCGATGGCTCCATCTTGTTTGAGGTAGTCTACCAGCATGGGAATTTTACCGCTGCAATTCAAATTCTTGAATGCATTGTAAGATTCCTTCATGTATTTCATGGACATGAATCGTTCCACTTCGAGTTGCGATAATATTTGTTCCTTCGTTATTCTGTCAAGATGAATATAGGTCCCGTTAGGTAATTCGCCAAAATCATTTTCAACCTGAACTTTTAACGTATCGCGATCAATATTGGGGCTTCCATATAGAGCGATTGCCATTAAGAAGGAGTTCTTGTAGTTTCCAATGAAGTCTAGGACGGTGACGAATTCTTTTTCAGGGAGTTTTCTCAAACCACGTCCTAATTGCTGTAGGAAAATAATGCTTGAATCTGTAGGTCTGAGCATTAAGACCGTATTAACAGATGGAATATCGATACCTTCGTTGAATATGTCAACGGTGAATATGTATTGAAGAACATCATTTTCGTCTTCTAAACGTTTTGCATAATTCTCACGAGTCGGAATGTTGTCGTTTCCAGAAAGGGCTACGGCAATGTCTACTCCATTAGCGGAAAGTCGCTTGTTAAATTCTCTCGCCATATATTGCGCATGCTCGACAGAAGCGCAGAAACCGAGAACTTTGGCTTTTCGTCCATCGTGCCCGTAAAGTTTGAGTTTGGAAATGATATGATCTACGCGTCTTTCTATCATCAACAAGTTTGATATCTGTTGAATATATTCTTTTGTTCCAGGCGCTGCTGTTATTTGAGAATAGTCAATGCCGTCAGCATCTTTTAGACCGAAATAGTGGAATGGACATATAAGGTCGTATTGCAGGGCTTGTCTGAGTCTTATTTCGATGGCAATATTGTTGTCGAATATTGAATAAATGTCTTGACCATCAGTTCGCTCAGGAGTTGCCGTTAAGCCCAATAAAAATTTAGGTTTGAAATACTTTAAAATATTTTCGTATTGAGGACTAGCTGCGTGATGAGCTTCATCGAGAACGATATAATCGAATTCATCCGGCTTGAATTCCGTATAATGTCGAGAGAGTTTATCTCTTGTTGCGAAAACAAATTTGCACTCCCGTTCATCAAAATTTCCTGTGAAGGAACCGAATGTAATTGAACTATCGATTGACGAATATATTTTTTTAAATGAATCCTTAGCTTTGTTTAGAATGTCTTCTCGATGAACGATAAAAAGTAAACGGTTGGGCTTAAATTGAACCGAATCAAAAACGGACATGTATGTCTTTCCGCTTCCGGTTGCTGCGATTGCAAGTGCCTTTTGTGCTCCGGTGTCTCGAAGTTGCGCTAGCTTTACTATAGCCTCGTTCTGCATTTCGTTGGGCGTTATTACAACATCGTCATATGAAAAGATGTTTTCGATATGTTTTGCACTGATGGTGTTTTTTATTTGCTCAAGGTAATCTCTGTAGGCGTTTAAAAAGTCTTCTGAGTAATCTTTGGCGTAGGGACTATTCCATAGGTTGTTGAATTCTTTCAGTACATTTTCTGTGAATTCGCTCTTTTTATCAGCTTGTGAATCCGTGTGAAGAACATTCCATTCAACATTGGTCTTCATAGCTCTTCCAGTAATATTGGTAGAGCCGATGATAATCGACCAGTTTTCGTTGTCGGTTGGATTCTTAAATAAATAACCTTTGGCGTGAAAACCTTCGTCTTTTGTGGGAGGGACGAAAATTTTTAGTTGAATATTATCGAAACTTGCCAGACGTTCCATGACTTCGGGCGTAGTCATTTCTTTGTAGGTCGTTGTTAGTATTTGTCCGGGAATGTTTCTGCTTTTTAAAAGCTCGAGAGTGTCGATTAAAACTTGCAAGCCACCGAAGGTAATAAATGCGACGCAGATTTTGAATTCGGAACAGTTCTCAAGATTATGGACAATATAGTTGAATAGATTTTTAGTGCTTCCGTTCTGGACGAATTTATTAACAGGCATAGAATGTATTGGGAAAACGTTCGTTTAAAGGGAACGTCTTTGCGCCAAATAAAAATCCTGTCCAAAAGGGCTGATTTTCCGCTATTCGAGCAAAAATAGCCGGAATGTCATTTTTTTACGCCTGAATTTGATTATCTTTATGTTCAAAGAAAAGGAACGTTTAAATGGGACAGATAAAGCCCGAATTTACTTTTATTGATTTATTTGCTGGAATAGGTGGTTTCCATACAGCAATGCATTCCGTTGGTGGAAAATGTGTTTTTGCAAGTGAATGGGATAAAAATGCTAGAATAACTTACGAAGAAAATTACAAGGCTATTGAGCCGGGGCTTTTTGAAAAAGATGAGGATGGAAAATACAAGTATTTTAATGCGGATATAAACGATGTTGAACTAGAAAAGGTTCCTGATTTTGACGTTTTGTGTGGAGGCTTTCCTTGTCAAGCCTTTTCAATTGCAGGAAAGCGCAAGGGTTTTGAAGATACTCGCGGAACACTTTTTTTTAACATCGCGGCTATTGTTAATCATAAAATAAAAATCGGGAAAAAGCCGAAAGTACTTTTTCTTGAAAATGTCAAGGGTCTAAAAAATCACGACCAAGGGAAGACTCTTGAAACGTTACTGCGTGTATTGCGAGAAGACTTGGAATACGAAGTTCGTACAATGGTTTTGAACGCCAAGTATTTTGGTGTACCACAAAATAGAGAAAGGCTGTTTTTTGTGTGCTGGGACAAAAAACAATGTCCTTCAAAGGACTTTAAGTTTCCTCTTGGCCTTGATAAGAATTTGAAATCAATATTTGAAAAAGACCAATTGCAAAACGTTATTTCAACAAAGGTTTCTGACATTCTTGAACCGGACACATCTATTCCAGAAAAGATGACGATCAGCGATAAAATGTGGATCGGCCATCAATTACGTAAAGCACGTAATAGGGCGAATGGGAAAGGTTTTGGCTATTCCTTGTTCAAGGAAGACGCGACCTATTGTAGCACCATTTCTGCTCGTTATTGGAAAGATGGAAGTGAAATCTTGATTGATCAATCGAAGAAGAAAAAAAATCCTCGTAAACTTACTCCTGTCGAAGCAGGTCGCTTGCAAGGATATAAGATTGTCGGTAATGGTTGGAAGGATCCGCAAGCGGCAAACAACCAAAATAACAAGAATAAGCTGCCTACTATGAGGATAGTGGTGTCAAATAAAGAGGCTTATCATCAATTCGGCAATAGCGTTGCAGTTCCTGTGATTAGGACGCTGGCAAAAGAAATTAAAAGACAACTGTTGGAGGTATAAAATGCCTTTAGGAAATCTAATCGAAAATGTTCAAGCACTCGTTAACAGCTCGCAGCAATTGGTTAATAACCTACCTGATGTCAGATTGTCTGAAGATTCTTGCCGTAGCTTAAGAGAACTCTTACTTCGGTTTTATCCAAATGGTGTTGAGTGTAAAAAACATTTTTTTCAAGTAACAACGGATAGGCTGCTTAGGATTGTTTGTCCTAATCAATATTTGCTTTTGACTTCAATTGCCCGTGATTGTGCTACGGTCCTAAAAAAATATTTTGACTTTCTTGATGATTCGATCAGAAATGAATACGCTTCATTAGTGAACGATTTGCAAAGTGAATACAGAGCAAAAAACTTTGACGATGCGACAGAAGAGATTCTCGGTGAAGTCGATACATGGTTGATTAATCGTAATTGCACTGCATACATAGAACATTGCAGAGAATGCCCAGAAGACCGGCTTTCGCTCTGTTTCTTTCTAGCGGCATTTGGAGTAAAGAATTTTAGAGATGGGAATGGCTTTAGACAAAAAAAGGATTTATTCAAAGCATATATTCTGTCTATTATTCCTCTCCAAAGCGAATCAGCGGGATTTTTAGGCTATTTTGCGTATAACTTGACAACGCAACCAGAGCTCTTTGATCGGTTGTCAGCGATTGTCAATCAAGACAATGCCGAGGTGGTTGCAGCATCTGTTCGGCAAATAATTCTTTATGGTGCTCCTGGCACTGGAAAATCCTATAAAATCGGCGATACGGAAAGAGGGTATGGTTTAAAGACTGTAGACAAGGAACTAAAATTCCGTACAACATTCCATCCTGATTATGATTATGCTCAATTTGTCGGTTCGTACAAACCAATAGAATCGCCAAATACTCCTATATTAAATAAAGACGATCTATCGCGCGAATTGAGACGATTCATGGCGGAGGAGCGTCCCAATCCAGTTCATAAATTTGCATCGTGCTATTTCAAGTCATTAAAAAGGCTTTCCGCAGAAGAAAAGAGAGAACTTTTTGATGGAGCTGTAATACCAGAGTCTGTGCAAAACACTGAAGTTCCCAAGGCTATATCTATTGCGGGATTTCTGGATAAGAGAAACAACTCATCATCTATTACATATTCATTCGTCCCGCAGGTTTTTGCAAAAGCCTATGTAAAAGCATGGACAGAGTATCTTAAAGCGATAGATCAGGATCAAAACGCTATAGGGGGAAAGGTTTATCTGGTAATTGAAGAAATAAATCGAGGAAATTGCGCCCAGATTTTTGGCGACGTATTCCAGCTACTCGATAGAGAATGCGGGCATTCCGCATATCCGATAGATATTGACTCGGATTTTGCAAAATACATTGAAAATGAATTGAAAAATAATACAGACGTAGAGGATGCCTGGGGTAAATACAAAAATAAAATTCAGGAATGGGATAGTTTAGCGCAAAGAGAAGAACGTGCAGACGATGATTTCTGCAAAATCGCACTTCCTCCGAATTTCAACATTCTTGCCACGATGAACACTAGCGATCAGTCACTATTCCCCATGGACAGTGCGTTCAAGCGCCGCTTTGACTGGGAGTATGTACCGATAAAGTGTGAAAGAGATGCGACATGTGGCACAGAATGGAATGCTGATCAATTTGTTATTTCTGTTGGGAATTCCCGCTATATGTGGCTCGATTTCTTGAAAGCAGTAAATGCAAATGTCTACAAAGTGACTAGAAGCGAAGACAAACAAATGGGCGAATTCTTCATTAAGCATTCTGTGGATTATAAGGAATTCCGCTCCAAGGTTCTGTTTTATCTTTGGGATTCCGTATACAAAGATGAAGAAGGTAATAAAGACGCAGAAACGGTGTTCCATTTCAAACTTGAAGGGAATCAAGATAAAACGTTGACCTTCCAAACGCTTTTTGAAGGAAGTGAAGTTGACCAAAAAGACCGTATAGCAAAAATCATGTCTAAACTGGGCGTTGTTGATCAGAATGCTCCTCCTCAGCAAGGTGAACAGGGTGCTAATGCTGCCGCTGCCGCGCCCGCTCCTGCGGAAGAACCGAACCCAGCACAATAAGCATTACGATAGGCTTGTTGCATGATTTTTCTTTTCGAAGAACATCCCTACGATTTCAAATTTCTGAAAGAAGCCATTGGTCACAGCGAAGGTGATTTAAAATACCGTAGCAAGAGTGGCTTTAATACAGAAACGACGAAAGATGGCGTAAAGATTAACGGCGTCGGCTATTGTTTTTTCAATGGTCAACCCGTCTTTGTGCTGCCCAAGGTGTTCTTGGATGAAAATGGGCAAAAGGCCTTTGGTGAAAATATTAACCCTAAAGGGGAAGACTGCTTCGGTAACCAAAAAGAAGAAGATCAAAGCAACCGCGGTGTACAGCGAAAATTTTTTTCGTCTAATTCGCCTCAGCGAAAGTTTTTCTCGTCCATTTCGCTTTGGTTATACTCTGCTATAGACAAGTACAATAAACATAGCGAGGGCACTAAAGATAATGGGGTGGCGACCCCGCCGCAATCGGAATCCCGAAATTTCAAGAAAAATGACCGTTACGCCACGCTGCTCGATATTATGAGTAGCATGGAGCTATTCTATAAAAAGAATCAATCCCTTTTCGTTTTTGTCGCAAAAAACAAGCACAGCGGGAACCACAAGATAAATTGGCAACGCACGGTAAATAAAAAAACTCCGTTTATTCAATCCGGCGTGCCGATATACATGGACCTTGTAAAAAAGGCCAAGGTTTTTGATCTAGACGATCGTTTGCTTGTCTTGTATTTCTCTGCGATGAGATTCATTCAGGATAAGTTCGGCTATACAATGCCGCAAAGCGAATTCTACCAACCGCTCAAGATGAATGAGATGGAACGGCTTCTAGAAAACGAGCGCGGGTTGCGCGAACTCAAGAAAATCAAGTACAAGTATTTTGAGGATAGGCTCCTTAAACTATACAACATTATGGAAGCGTTCTTCCGATGGGGAGCTTGTTACAAAAACAAGAACAACAATGTTCAAGAATACCTGATTGCCAATTCGTTCAATAACGTATTTGAAGCGATGATTGACGAACTGATTGGTGATCCTGAAGCTGCGAAATTAAAAAAGAATAGTGACGGAAAAAACATCGACCACCTCTATAAAGAAAAATCATTGATTTTTGCGAGTGAAAATTCTGAACAGATTTGGTACATAGGCGACAGTAAGTATTATCAAGATCCAAATGATATCAAGGGTCAATCAATTGCAAAACAGTTCACGTATGCCAAGAATGTAATACAAGATTTCTTTAGTCCCGAATATGTTGATAACGAAAATAACAATGTTAACGTTGAAAATAATTTTTACGACAGTCCCGAAAAAAATCATCACGGTATTCGATATCGTGATAAATTGACGGAGGGCTATAGCGTTACGCCAAACTTCTTTATTCGTGGTGACTTGCCTGAATACAACGATAATCCATCGCAATATGAAGATGACTATTTCTGCGCCACCGATGACGAACGGAATAATTTAATTGCGGAAGTAAAAGATTCCGATGAATTCTATGATGATGACGAAAAATGCAATAAGAATATCAAGAAACAACTTTGGAAAAATCGCAATCGTCATTTCAAGAATCGTCTTTTTGACCGCGATACGCTTTTGCTGCAAGTCTATAACGTTAATTTCTTGTATGTGCTGAAAGCATACACCAGCAAGTATTCCGGACTCCGAGAAGAGTTCAAAACAAATGCTCGCAAAATGTTCCGCGATAATTTTTTGAAACTGCTTGATGAAAAATATGTGTTTTGGGCGGTGTGGCCTAAAAAGGATAGTTTTGCCGATGCGCATAATTACAAAGAAGCGGAAGAGTTGTTCGTCAACAAGCATTTTCGCGCATTGGCAGGGAAAATTTTTAAACCTCATGATGTTCAATGCCTGATTTTGGCGTTGGAAAGGGATTCAAGTAACCCTGCAGATTCATCTAGATGTTATGATGAGGATTTGTTCAGCAAAATCAATCAGGATTGCGAATATTTTCACATCACCCCTAATGATATTTTCCCGATTAACATCGCCAATCTGCCTGAGGCGACTTTTGCAGATAACGAGATTGAAGCGTTCAATGAGTGGTTTTTTGCGTATCCCGTAAAACGAGATGTATTAGAATTAAAAAGGATCGGGAAAACGCACAAATTGCCGAGAACTATCAATGGAAGGAAATTGACCGGAGCCATTCTAGGCGATTGCGACATAGAACGAATAGGAATCCAGAAGTCGCCATTAGACGAATACTATTACCTTCCATGCAAAGAATAATCATCCCCGCATTCGCGTTAGGGATGGTGACCCCTTGGGGCGGAGACGCGCTTGCGCGGCTCCGTTTTAACAGCGCTGCGGGCGGGCCGCCGTGGCCGACCGGAGCGCGTTAAAATATAGCCCGACCCGGCCCTTCGGCAAGCTCAGGGACCTTGGCCGGGGAACGCCCTGTAAAATTTTCTTAAGCCCCTAGCCAAGATTCTGAATATTAGGTACATTAATGCCCGACGTGTTTCTCCGTCTAATGGAGAAATGCGTCTTTTTTATTCCGGGATTTCGGGATAAAGGGGACGCCTCTAACAATCAACTGCCCGCAATATGTGGCAAATGGAGGCTGTATGGCTACGAAAGTTTTGGTTAAAGAATGTCAATACGCTGAATTTAAACAGTCTTGGCAAGATGAATACCTGAAATGGATTTGCGCATTC
>OCTX012006978.1_pt1 | contig 10735 bp, 24 predicted proteins | sample 1539691 | NCBI WGS metagenome assembly OCTX01 (sample SAMN02144231, study PRJEB22623) | gut metagenome | biome: sheep rumen | host: Ovis aries | place: New Zealand | reverse complement strand
GCCGGATCCGGGAGGCGTGGCGATGATTAGCACAAGAGACTTCCTAGCCGCTGTCGAGCGGATCGCTTCCGAAGAGCCATCCTACCGGCACGGTGGGAGCGGGAGAGACGGAACGTGCGACTGCATCGGGCTGGTGATCGGCGCGATTGAGCGCTGCGGCGGTAAGTGGCCTGGGATCCATGGGAGCAACTACGCCGCCCATGCGCGTGGCGTGATGACCAGCGTCAGTCAGATCGGTCAGGTTCGGAGCCTGTCGCAGGGGGATCTGGTTTTCAAAGCGTACAAGCCCACGGACGCGAAGTACGCCCTCCCGCCGCGATACCGCAAGGGTGGAGACTTCTACAATGGAGATCTGCTGGACTATTACCATGTTGGCGTCGTCCTGTCGGTGGAGCCGCTCAGGATCCGCCATATGACCACACCACGGCCAAAGCTGGACACCCGGATCGGGCATTGGACGCACCACGGGCAGCTGGCGATGGTTGGAGATAAGGAGGAGATGGTGCCTATGACGGATGTGAGCTACAAGGCGCGGGTAATCGACGGTGCGCTGAATGTCCGGTCGCAACCGGACAGCAGTGCGCCCAGGATCGGGAGGCTGGCGGTTAATACCGAAGTTGATGTTACCGGCGAGGGGGACGGATGGCTGAGGATCGCTTTCGATGGCGGCCAGGCGTATGCGATGGCTAAGTTTCTCAATCCGGTCAGCGAGGGAGACGCTAAAGAGACGGTAACCGTTGACCGGGCACGGCTGGAGGCTGTGTATGATGAGCTTGGGGACATCTTAGGACTGAGGGGATAAATTAAATAACAGGGAGGGCGTGGTTAATATGCCGGACGCAATTGTGGTAGCTCTAATCACCGGGGCCTGCGCTGTGATCAGTCAGCTGATCATTGCAAAGGTGAACAATGATAAGCTGTTCAGCGAACTGGATAAACGGTCAGAATTGACAGACCAGAAGCTGGAGGCAAAAATAAACCAGTACGCGGCAGTCACAGACACGAAGCTGACGGAGCTGACACGAGAGGTCAGGGCACATAACAACTTCGCCCAGCGGATGCCGGTACTGGAAGAAAAAATCGCTCAAATTGAGCACAGAGTACAATGAGGAGGTAGTACAATGTCCAATAAAACCTATGACATTCTGAAATTTGTCGCTCAGATCCTGCTGCCGGCTATCGGCACGTTATACTTCGCGCTGGCCCGGATCTGGCAGTTTCCCTTTGCTGAGGAGATCGTCGGAACCATCACGGCCATCGATGCGTTCCTGGGCGCGGTGCTGGGGATCAGCACGATGCAGTATAATAAGGAACAGGAAGAAGACAAAACCATTTATTAAGCGGCAATCTTTAATATGAAGAAACCGCTCTGGTGGTATAGTGTTCGTTTAGTGTTGCCACAAGTCCATCTGAGGCAACTAGACGAACACAGTTCGTCGGGCGAAGGAAGATCGGCAGTTTTCTGTCGATCTTCTTTTTTTATTTTGAAATAGATCAGCATGTAATCTTCGTGGATCTCTGCCCTTGTGACGAACGCATCCAGCACAGCGGACACGGTCAGGTCTTTGGTTCCGCAACCTTCCCGGAACAGTTCCAGATAACTGATGATATCGTCCTCTGTCGGCAGGTTGTCCGCCGCTGTTTCAGCTTCCCGGATCCGCTCTTCCAGGGCCGCTTCCTGCTCTTCCAGATCCAGCAGTTCGTCCCGTGTGCTGTTGGTGAAGATCCCGGCCCTGATCGCGTTCATAACGTTTTTCTTCTGCGTTTTGACCTGTGCCAGCTGTGCCCGCGCCAGATCCACGTCGATCTCCGGCGCCACTTTCTCCCGGTCGAGGATCGTTTCATGCGCCATCCAGCGGATGGCATCGTCGGAGAGAACATCCTCCTTGATAGCGTTGTAAATGGCGGCCTCAAGTTTATCCCGTGCGAAGCTCCGCTGCGGGCAGTTGTGGGCTCTGTGGCTGTGGCAGGTGTAGTAAAAGAACGGATTGCCGTTTTGGGAGGTACCACTGACGCCGGTCATCTTATCACCACACAAACCGCAGTAAAGCTTTCCGGTCAGGGAATAGTATCCGTTGGGTGACCGCCGGGGGCCGGATCTGCCGCGTGGATCTTTCTGCACTCTGTAGAACAACTCCTTATCAACGATCTTCGGGACGCCGTCTTCCTGAATGTTGTATTTCGATATGTAGGTACCGATATAGCGCTGGTTGCGGAGGATGGTTTTGAAGGATGATCGGTTCCAGTCGGTGCCGTGCCTTGTCTTAAGGCCGCGGGCGTTTAGGTCTCTGGCAATGTCTGCATAGCTGTCGCCCTTGTCCACACGCGTGAAAACCTCCCGGATGATATCAGCTTCCTCCGGCACGATCTCATACCGCCCATCAGCGCCCCGCCGGTAGCCGTAGGGAAGTGACCCGGCCACCAGGCATTTGCGTGCGTTGTCTTCATAACCACGCCGGATCTTTTGGGCAAGTTCTGCACTATAGTACTGAGCCAGGCCCTCAAACACCGATTCGATTAGCACTCCGGACGCGTTATCGCTGATCGGTTCAGTGGCGGAGACCACCCGGACGCCGTGCTGGCGCAGTTCGTGTTTGTAGCGGGCGCTGTCGTACTTGTCACGGCTGAACCGATCCAGGGCATACACCAGAACCGCACAAAAACGGCCCTGTGACGCGTCCTTTATCATCTGGAGGAATTGTGGGCGGTTGGCCGTGCGGCCCGTCATGGCGCGATCTGAGTAGATCTGGACTATATTGTAGCCCTGTTGTTCAGCGTAGGACTGGCAGACGCGGATCTGCTGGTCTATGGATGCCTCGCGCTGGGCGCTGGAGCTGAAGCGGGCGTAGATTACGGCGTTCATGGAAAGCCTCCTTTGCTACATTGCTTCATTGACTTCGCTTTCCATCTGTCGGACGGACTTTCCGGATCCGATATGGTGCAGTCGATGATGGCGCATTTCGTGGTCATATGTTTTCTTCTTCTCTTCGTCTGATAAGCGGGAACTGATGTAAATATTCACTACGCCATCTGGGCTCTCCCGGATAGCGCCACAAACGCCGGGAGGCAGATCCACCTCCCGGACGCAAACTTCACCATCAAAGGTCATCAGCTGTTTCCTCCATTGATTTCAGAACAGCGATAGCGGCGCGGATGGCTTCCGGCTTTGCGTTCTTGGCCAGGCGGAACAGGATCTGCTTGTTACCGTCCTGTTCTTCCGGAGCTTCAGCGATGTCTGTTTCGATCAGTAGCGCGGGATTCAGATCAAGCACCTTTGCGACGGCGGCGATCTTGTCCCGACCCATGTTCTTGATCAGACCGTTCTCCCACTTCCTGACTGTCGACTTTCCGACCCCCACAGCGGCTCCGACTTCTTCCAGCGTCAAGCCCATCTCAAGGCGCTTCGCTTTAATCATGGCGGCGATACTTTCGGTAGACATTTTTACACCTCCCATCAGGAACTATTATATAATAGAAGTGTCGTTTATGCAACTTTTTTTTCAAAAAGGGTTGACAAGTGTCTTTAAGGACACTATAATGGGTAGTGTCTTGGAGGACACCGAATGAACGGAGGCTAAGAGGAATGAAAATCAAAGAAGCATTTAAGAAGATCGAGACCTGCAACGAGATCATGGAACTCACCGGCGAAGACCGCTACGCAATCTGGTTTGGCGACATCATCTGCGATCCGATCACGGACGGAAGGAAATTCGCCAGCTACGAAGAGTTTAGGAAATATGTCCGGAAGGAATACTTCAAAGACGTTGCTGATGCCATTCTGGGAGCCGATGACTGGAAGCTGAACGACAACAAGGTTATCATCACCTGCGACCATCACGCCATGACATTTGAGCTTTATGTGACAGCTGCGTAAGGAGGAGAACGAAAATGAATTATGAGAAAATGATCAACGAGATGCTGAACCATCTGGTTAAAAGGTTTAACGACTACAGCCAGCTTGTCGCCCTGAATTACTATAAAAACGCCGAAAACGGTACGCTTCAGTGGAACCGCGGCAAAGAGGACACATATGAAGACGAAGCGAGGGAGCTTGCAGATAAGCTCGGAAGGAAAGTCAATTACAAGATGATGGAAAGCAAGTATTTCGCAGGAGAGCCTGAAGAGTTCACTATAGAATACCGCGCGATGTTCATAACCTACTGACATCGGCACACGGGGCCTCCGCTGGAGACCTCGTAGCCGGTGCCAGACCGGAGAAAGGAGACGACAAAATGAACGCGAAGAAACTGAAGGCGGAAATGCTGTTGAAGGACAAGAGCATCGACGATGTCTGCGCTGTGGCTGGGTTTGCGAGAACAACCTGGTTCCGGAAGATCTCTGGGGAAACTCAGTTCACCCAGGGCGAAATCAGCGCTATCTCTACGTTGCTTGGCCTGAACAACGAGCAGATCGGGAGCATTTTTTTTGACGCAGAAGTATCCTAAAGGACACAGTTGGAGGCATCATGGACGGTTATCTGTCATACAGATTCAAACAAAATCTGTTCCGAGCCGTGAACAAGTTCAAGCAGGAGAATCCCGGCGTACTGGAAGAGATCACCAGAGCAAGGAAGAAGAGGGAGAAGAATGGACGAAAGAACGCGGACGCAGATCGAATGGTATCTGCCGAACCCTCCTGATCCGGAGCTGGAGGAAGGCGAATACTACTACCGTCAATCCACCATGAAGGGAGAACAGGTAATCAAGGTTCGCGTAACAACCATCTTTCCCGGAGAGATGCATCATCCGGAAGAATACGAAATCTACCAGATCCGGAGTGACGGCCTCCGCTGGGTGGATGTCGGATGGGGTGATCATTGCAGAGGAGCCTTCAAGTCTCAGCTATACGACAACAAGCAGGACTGCCGGGATCAAACCCATCAGTGGACTGAAGACTGGGAGTGCCTGAGAGAGATCCAGAAGAAGGAGGGATTGATATGAAAGCACACTTCATGGACAAAGGCGAAATCAAAGCGACTGTCGATAAGGCCCTGTTAATGACCACTATGGAATATAGCGAATCCTGGATCAGCCAGGGCGGTAAGGAGACCGCACTCCCTGCCCACGTTTTCCAGAATAAGACGGTCGGCGCCAAAAACCTGCGGGACATGATCTTTTATCTGATCGACGATCTGATGGAGGATGATCCAGATGCCACTCCCTGACCCGCCGGAGATCCGGGAGGCGGAGCTGTACGGCTATCCGCCGGATCCCATTCCTGATCCTGTCTGCCCGGTCTGTGGCGAAGTGGATCCGGAATACATCTACAAGATGCAAGGCACCGTCATCGGCTGCAGCCACTGCATCGAGCGCATGGACGGCGGAGATTACGCCGTGGAAGTGTACGAAAGGAGCCTGGAAGATCATGAGTGAGTTTTACACCGTCCAGCTTGACCGCCGGGAGCGGATCCTTCGGGCCGTCGGTTATGTGATCAGTACGCTGGCTTTCGCGGTGGTGATCACGCTGGCCAGCGGGATCCTGACTTAGACAATGTATAAGGAGGTGATTACACAATGTACAAACAGTGGCAGTTGGACGCCCCGCCGGCACCCGGCAGACACAGCCGGATGGATCCGGCGTTAGGCGCACAGGGGTATCCGCCGATCTACCACGGTCAGGTGCTCCGGGCGATCACCGTTGAAGGCACGGTCACTGACGGCCCGGTTTGGACGATGGGGCCGCAGATGGGCTGGTGGCGGAAGCCGGAGCGGATGACGCTGTGGGAGCGGATTGTCTGGTGGCTGACGCACTAAGGAAGGAGGTGGACGAGTGAGTTATGACATCAGATTTGGCGTAAAGGTACAAACGGACGGCATCCTTGGCGACTTTTGGGCGGTGATCGGACAGCCGGACTACGATTCTCCAACATACAACCTGCGGGAGATATTCGCGAAATCTATGAATTGGGATTATCAGCAGGGCAAATGGTACAAGGTGGTTGATGTGCTCCCGAAGATTCAGAACGGTATCACCGAACTGACGCTTTACCCCAAAAAGTATAAGAGATTGGAGCCAGATAACGGGTGGGGAACCATTGAAAGCGCAATCAAGTGTATGCGGTCAATCGTTGATTATTTTAGCGGATACGACGGCATTGGCGGTAGTTGGAACGCAGACCTACCGATTGAGTGCATCTATATGTGCTGGTAAGGAGGTGAAAAACAATGACTAATCAGCAACGTCAATTCGCCTTGTGGGAGATCGAGAGCACAATCAAAGATGTGGCGTTCAGTGAATTATTGCCACAGCAAATCAGCGGTGACATGGCCAGTATGCCAGCAATCGCATTCATCAACGAAGGAATACGCACCTTTACTAATTCGTTAATTCGCGCGTTCAGCAAGATGGCGGAGGGAGGTGAAGACAAAACGTGAAACAGACTTTCTACTGTCTCCCGCCAGAGCAATGCGAGAGACTGAACCGGCATCAGATGCAGGCGCTACGATGGCTCATGGGAGCCTTGCACGTTGTCACGGTGGCGCCGGATGACCTGGGCGACCGGCTCGATTGCATACCAAACGGGCGGCTCCGGTATCGGTTGATGCATGGCCACCTCAATGCCATCGTTAATGACCTGATTGGCACAGTGACCATCAAACAGGCCAAACAGATCGCGAATACGATCAACGACATGAGCCTGCAGATGGTGCCGAAGGGGACGCCGGTCAGCCACAAAGTGGTCGTGGAAACGGATGATCTGGCCCGGCTGATCGCATACGCGCAGAAAGAAAAATGCAGCGCCTGTATCGCGACCGATGATGACGCCCGCCGGTGTGACCTGTACAAGACACTGGAGGCCATCGCGCCCAGACCGGACTATGGCTCCGGCACGATGTGCCCGTATATGGATGAATCATGGATGGAGGATTGAGTATGCCAGCAATTAAGAAATGTGTTGAGGGCCGGAGCGACTGTTTCGCGTTCACCACGACCGGAACATGCCTCTGCCTGAGCGAAACGGATTTTAAGAACAAGGAGTGCCCATTCTACAAACCGGTCAGCGAGATGGACATGGATGAATACGCCAGCGGTTTGCACGACCTGGCGATGGGACGGCCCTGGGGCGGTTATATGCCCGGAGAAGGCAAAAAGTGAGGGCCGCTGCTGCAACAGCGACCCAAGCGCATGGAAAAGTTTTCAAATAAATTATACACAGAAAGGAGACAAAAAATCAATGGGTTTACCAGTAATCATCTTAGGTCAGAGCGGATCTGGCAAGACGATGGGTGTTCGCAATCTGGATAAGCGTCACACAGTTGTCTTTCAGGTCGAAAAACAGCGGTTTCCGTTCCGGGAGAAATTTCCGATGACCGTTAAGAACGCAACCTATGCTCACATTAATACGCTCTTCCGACAGATCGCCGACGGTGAGCGGCCAGATATCAAGATCGTCGTGATCGATGACAGTCAGTATCTGATCGTCAATGAATTCTTCGACAAAGCCAGCGAGAAGGGCTATGACAAGTTCACCAGCATTGCCCTGAATTTCCGCAATCTCATTCATTGGGTTAATGCTGGGCTTCCTGAAGATGTGACGGTTTATTTCCTTCACCACACCCAAATTGACGAATTCGGCAGAACTAAGGCGAAGACCATCGGGAAGCTGCTTGATGAAAAGCTGACCGTCGAGGGGTGCTTCGATATCGTGCTGATGACAGAACACAACCAGGACGGCTTCTTCTTCCGGACGAAGGGATCTGAGGCGGATCCAGTCAAAGCTCCCGTGGATATGTTCGCAAACGAGCTGATTCCGAACGATTTGGCGTTGGTCGATCGTACGATCCGCGAGTATTACGGAATGGAGGCGATCTGATGCCGATCATCTACGACGATGAGGATAACGTTCCTATGATCGATGACCCATGGGATTCGGATCATAACCCTACTGTTTATTTGAGCCGTGCGGAGATGAAAGCGATGGAGGTCTCTACGCCTGACACATCAGGCGAAGACGCAGAAAAGGAGGTGATAGAGTGAGGGTATACCTTGCCGGAAAAATCAACCAAAACGATTGGCGTAACAGTTTAGACGGATATCGGGCTTTTTCCGTGCCGGCTGGAGATGTTGTTGACGACGAAAATGATTCCAATGCTTACGCTCAAGATTTTGAAAACTTCTTTGGGGAGTTGCCTGTTATCTGCAAGCATCCATACATTGAAGTCACAGGGCCGTTCTTCCTGAGTTGCGATCATGGATGTTATCACGGAGACGGTTCACATGGCGTTGGAGCCGTGGAAGAAAAAGATTTTAACCATGGAAGCCCAGGAGGCTGCGAAGGGTTTACGTTTTCACAGGCTGAAGTTGCCCGGATATGTCTTAACCAGATAAGAAAGTCTGATATGGTTTTTGCATACATAAATAACCCAACATGCTACGGAACTTTATTTGAACTTGGATACGCAGAAAAAGCCGGAAAAACAATCGCGGTCTTGTTTGATGATCCTATGCTGGCCGAAATAATGTGGTTCATTCGCGAACGAGCAAGCATTGTCCTGACAATCGAACATGCTTCGCACGGGATTGGGCTTGTCCGTTATCCTGAAGGCGTAAAAGAAGCGATTTGGATAGCGAACCGCATCAGTAAAGAACTCTATGGAAAGCCACTCTGGCGTTATAGAGACAGCACGACCACAGAAGAAGAATCCGTATTTTATCCGAATGTTTGCCACCTTACGCCAAAAGAGCAGTATCAGGAATATCTGAAAACGAGCTGGTGGCAGAAGGTTCGTGTGGAGCGTCTGAAAATCGACGGCTACAAATGCGCGTGTTGCGGAACTGAAAAGAATCTCCAAGTCCACCACACGGACTATTCCAAGGGTTGGTTCCACGAAGATCCGCGTCAGGATCTCATTACGCTATGCAAGAAATGCCATGAAGAAAAGGTTCATGGGAATAAGTAAAGGAGGAAACAAACAATGGCAATCAATCATTTCGGAGACTACGACAAGGTGCAGAGCTATCAGGATCGTCCGCAGCTGCCCACCGGCGGCTACGTCATGAAGATCATGGGTGCGGAAGTGAAGGAGAATCGGATCGGCCAGTATGTCCAGATCAGTATGGACATCGCCGAAGGTCAGTACAAGGATTTCTTCGCTGATGATTACCGCTCCCAGGACCGCGAGCCGAAGAACAAGGTCTGGCACTGCATCTATCTGCTGAATGTTCCGCTGGATGACGGAAGCGAGCGTGACGGTTGGACGAAGCGCCGGTTCAAGACCTTCACCGAAGCGCTAGAAGCATCCAACAGCGGCTACCATTTCGACTGGGATGAAAAGAAGTTTAAGGGCCTGATGATCGGCGGACTGTTTAACATCCGAGAGTGGGAGAAGGACGGCCGGAGAGGCCGGAGCACAAATCTTGCTCAGGTGTGCAGCGTTGAGAAGATCCGCACAGGCAAGTACAAGTTGCCGAAGGATCAGCTTCTTAAATCCGATGCCGCCGAACCTGCGACCACCAGCTCACCCTCCGGCGGTTTCACGGTTGTCCATGATGCAGATCTGCCGTTCTAATGCGCCTGAGAGACATCAATGCCGTCCTTAACTCAATGACTGTATTGGTGGACAGCAGAGAGCAGGACACGGACCGGGCCCGGTGGAGGTACGCCTCCATCGGGCTTCCGGTTGAGCGGTGCGTATTGGATTATGGCGACTACACTTATAACGCGACACTCCCAGACGGGCGGAGGATCTACGATATTTCTGGCAGGATCCAGCCCGCGACGTCTATTGAACGAAAGATGAACCTTGACGAGCTGGCGGACTGCTTCGGTGCCGGGCGGGATCGCTTTGAGCGGGAATTCCTCCGGGCCAAAGAAGCTAACGCTCAGATGTGGCTGCTTGTCGAGGGCGGGAGCTGGGAGAACGTCTACGATCACAAATACCGTTCCCGGATGACGCCGGCAAGCCTGGCCGGTTCCATTCTCGCGTACTGCGAACGGTATGACATGCACTTGATATTCTGCACGGAACGAACGACCGGAAGAATCATCCGCGGGATCCTGGCAAGGTGCCTTGAGGATCGGCTGAAAGCGGGTGAGTTTGATTGAGCCATATAAACACGGTTGGATGGCTAAAACTATGGCGCCAAATAGTTGTGAGCGACGTTTGGGGCGAAAACGATCCTTATGATAGCCGGTCAGCGTTCTTGTTTATTCTTAGCCAAGCGTGGTTTACGCCTGGATACTACAGAGGGGTTAGAGTGGAACGCGGGCAATTTCCTACAAGCGAAAGAGAGCTTTCGGAGATATTCAAGTGGAGCAAGGGAAAGGTTCACAGGTTTTTGAAAGGACTTTTTGAAAAAAAATCAATTCAGTTTGAGTATTTTCCGGACCACCGTACAACACTAATAACGATAATGAATTTCGACACTTTTCAAGGCGACTGTAGACCAGTAACGGACCAGAAACAGACCAGTGACGGACCAGTAACGGACCAGAAACAGACCAGTGACGGACCGCAGTATAAGAAGGAAGAACAGAAGAAGCAGGAAGGAAAAAGATTATCACCCGCTATCGCGGGGACGCCTTCGGCGGAAGAATCACCTGAGCCACCCATTGGATCGCCGGAATGGCTTAAACTCCATTACGACGACTAAGGAGGCATGAATGGCGAACATTTACAACTTCAACCCGGCGGATGCGGAACGGTTTGCTGCACACGTCGGAATTAAAGCAAGGCAAAGCGGCAACGAGATGAAATTCACATGGTGCCCATATTGTCATGGCGGAGGGAAGGAT
>OCTX011944690.1_pt1 | contig 10737 bp, 13 predicted proteins | sample 1539691 | NCBI WGS metagenome assembly OCTX01 (sample SAMN02144231, study PRJEB22623) | gut metagenome | biome: sheep rumen | host: Ovis aries | place: New Zealand | reverse complement strand
GGTGTACGAGGGGTTACCCCTACCAGTGGTAGGGGATGTCAGCTTGCTGACAGGGGTGGCTGGACCCGATTAGGGTGCAGAGCCTCCCCTGAGAAGTAGTCCAGCGAGCAAAGCAACGCTGGACGGACGGCTCGCAGCACTTCCCCCAGCTTGACTGGCGTAATAATTAAAGGCGAACCATATTAGAGGTTCGCCTTTTTTGTCGGTCAAGCCGGCAGCGTGACGCTGCTTAGCACTCTCAGCGTGAGAGTGCTAATTTTCATAATACCGTCACATACCTTTGATATTTCTTTCATAAAACAGGACTATTATATAGATAATGAAACGAAAGGGATGATACCAATGGAACGGTGTATATATCAAAAGTAATCGCATAAAATAAAAATACAAATTTATTGGAGGTATGACTTATGATGTACGGACTTACACCTTTTGGAAGAAATTTCGATCTGTTCAACGTTTTCAATGATATGGATAAGGACTTTTTCGGCGGTGCTATGCCGATGAATTCCTGCAAAACAGATATTAAAGACGAGGGAGATAAATATATTATGGAGTCAGAGCTCCCCGGCTTCGAGAAAGAAGACATCAAACTTGATATAAATGGTTCTTACCTTGTCATAACTGCTGAGCACAGCAATGTTGACGAGAAAAAGGACAACAAGGGCAACTATATCCGCCGTGAAAGAAGCTACGGCTCTTATAAGAGGAGCTTCGATATTGCTGATGTTGATACAGCAAATATCACTGCCGAGTACAAAAACGGAATCCTGACTGTAGGTCTTCCGAAGAAACAGCCGGCAGCTCCGGAAACAAGAAGATTAGAGATAAAATAACTGTCCATTCTTAAAATGAATAAAAAGTCCGGAAGGGGGTCAAAACGTGGCTCCCTCCGGACTTTTTTATCTGGATATTCAATAGTATTTTCTCAGCTTCTTACCGGTAATAAACTTTTATTCCATGAGCTTCCAGCTCCGCAGCTTGTTCATCAGACAGACTATTTTTCCTAAGTCCTCCAATAGATCTCAGAGCATCCATTTCAAGAAAACCAGATATATCTTCGACCACAATATTATCCAGATCGAGATTCACTACTGTATCAAAATCTGCAAATACAGAGCTGTCTTTGATTACATATTTATTATCGACACGGAATATTGAATCATATACAAGCGTTTTTTCAAGCGAAATCTTGTCCAGTTTTTCACATTCTTTCAATGCAGAAATATTATACACATTACAGTTCTGAAAAGATATATCTGTCAGATTCGGAAGGCAGACTCCTTTCAGGTCGACCTCAGAATCATCGAATTGAGCATATTCAAGCTTGTCATATGAATTGAGTTTTGTTGTAGACGTATACAACTCAGAATTAATGAAAAAAATATGACTAAGCTCCTTAAAGTCTCCAAAATCCTCGAATATATCATCATTCACATTTTCAACATTAAGCGTTTCAAGCTCTGTGAACTGATTGAGCTTTTTTGTTGAAAAATCCTTGTCATCAACAAACACCCACATTTCCTTTTCATCCTTTGAATAGAAGCTTTTATTCATATAAATGTGAGTTGATTTGAAGTAAACAGCACCGATACTTGCTGCTGCTAAAAGTATGGCTGATATGATAATTTTTTTCATGACACTATTCCTTTCGTGGGGAATTTTTTATCGTAACTTTTAACACGTTATGTTTCAGGACTTTAGTTGCATCGTATTTTCAATCTGTGCTTACAGCAACGGACCAGACTTCTATTCCATGTGAAGTTAGCTTATCGACCGTTTCGTCCGGCACTTCACCAATACCGACTACAACAGTTTTAAGAGCATCCATTTCAAGAATTCCGGATATATCTTCAAGCACTATATGTTCAAGATTGATATTCGTAACTGTGTCGAGATCGGCAAATACAGAGCTGTCCTTTAGCACGTATTCATGATTTTCATGGACTATATAGCTGTCCACGGTTGTTCCTGAGAGCTGTATATGGTCAAGCTTTGCACATTCTTTCAGTGCAGAAAAATTTTTCACATCGCATTTATCAAAAACTATATTTTTAAGCTCACTGATATAGACTCCTTGCAGGTCAACATTAGAATTAAAGAACGAAACATCTTCAAGCTTCTCATATGAATTGAGCTTTTTTGCAGAGCTATTCAGCTTAGCATAAAAGAAAGTAATTGAGGAAAGCTCCTTAAAATCCCCGAAATCTTCGAGTATACCATCGCTCACTTTTGAAATACTAAGTCTTTCAAGCTCAGTGAATTTGTTTAGCTTTTCGGTAGAAAAGTCCTTGCTGTTGGCATTAATATTCAGTCCCTTAGAATCCTTTGGGTAGTATCTTCCGTCCAATTTTACTTTATCCATTCTGCGATAAATATTAAAGCCAACGACAGCGGCAATAATTACAATTAAAGTTATAAATCTTTTATTCATAAGAATCCCCTTTTCTATAAAAATTCAACTTCTATACCATTTCCTTTCAGCTGTGTGATAAATTCAGCTGAGATATTGTCCTCTGAGACTTTGAGCACTTTAAGCTCTTTCATTTTCAGTATACCAGCAATATCCTCTATCTGAATGTTTTCAAAGTCGAGTACTTTTACACTGTTGAATCCTTCAAACACCGAGCTGTCTTTCAGAGCATATTTTGTTTCGTTATTGCCTTCATTTATCGGTACTATATAATCGTCAACAGATGTAGATTCAAATTCCATACTGAGCAAAGAAGAACACTCTGTCAGTGCAGCTATATTCGTGAGCTTACATTCGTCGAAAAACAGATATTCCGCAGTACTATTGAAATTTTTCAAATCAATAGTCGAACGATGAAAGGCTATTACACCAAGTTTTTGGTATTCCCCCAGCTTTGACAAAGAACTGGATAATTTAGAATAATAAATATACAGCTCTTTAAGGTTATCAAATTCACCGAACTCACCAAGCATCTCATCATTGATATGGTCGATAGTTAGATGTTCGAGCTTAGTGAATTTATTCAGCTTCTTAACAGTGAAGTCCTTTTCGTTAGCATCAATATTCAGCCATGTGCTTTTCTTTGAGTAGCTTTCACCGCCTATAGAAACATGGTTAGAAAGACTATATAAAAAAATCCATACAAATGCTGTCACGGCGGCTATAAGCACTATCGAGACCGCTTTTTTGACTTTTGCGTTCATTTCTCGCTTCCTTTATCAGAAAAAAACCTCGGTTCTGACAATGTGACCTTAACTCCCTTATCTTCAAGCTCCTTGACCATATCATCGTCTATCATGCCTTGAGTAGCCGTAAACTCTTCGAGGCTCTCCATATCATTGATTCCGGAAATATCCTCAATATAAGCATCATTAATACTAAGGCTTTTAACGTTGTCTAATTCAGCAAAGGCAGAGCTGTCTTTCATTGTCAGTCTTTTATCAGCTTCATTGTGATCAATAATGTCAGCGACGCTTGTACTTTCAAGTGAAATACTTTCAAGTGAATCACAGTTCTTCAGCTCGGAAATATTTTTGACTTTGCTGTCGCTGAAAATGATTATTCTTACAGCGTTATTCTTTATTCCTTTAAGGTCGACCTCTGAAAATTGGAACAGAATAACATCCAGCTTTCCGTATTTATTCAGCTCTGATGCACTATTTTTTATACTGGCTCCATAATTAGCGAAACACTCCAGCTTATCAAAACTGCCCATATCCTCCAAGACATCATCATTTAGTTCTTCCGTACTAAGATATTCAAGCTCGGAGCACTTATTAAGCTCACTTACCTTGAATCCCTTTTTCTGAACTTTGACAAGATCAAGTTTATCTACACTCCTCTTGTGGATAGTCCCGTTTATTCTGACATATTTCGACTTGAATATGATAGTGCCGGTAATTACGCCGGCTGCGGCCAGCAAAGTAATTGCTGTAATGATAAATTTTTTCATAAATATCCCCTTTTACAGTTATAATGTATGCCGCACTACCATATGTAATGCGGCATTAAAAATCTTTTAATAATTACCGGAGGTATCCTCGATAAGCTTGAACTTAATGTCATAATAGCTTATCTTGCCGTCCTTATCAATGTGAGCACAGGTCGCAGGGACTGTGTCTCCCGCACCGTACTTACTGCTTATAGTGTCATAGAATTCATTATAGGTCTTGATAGGAGTTCCGTCAACCTTAGTGATGAAGTCACCGACTTTAAGGGCAGTATTCTTTATATCAGAGTCATCGCTGATGCTGTCGATATAGATACCCTCGAAGTCCTCAGGAAGTGCGAAACCGAGCTTTTCCTCTATGATTTTCAGCTTAGAAGCGTCGGACATATCAACAAGAGTGATACCGATGCGGAATCGACCTCCGATATGACCGCTCTTGATAAGCTCCTCGATGATAGGCAGAGCCTCATTTATAGAGATAGCGAAGCCGAGTCCCTCGAAGCTGGAGCTTACGTACTTTGAAGAAGTTATGCCTATTACCTGACCGTACATATTTACCAGAGCTCCGCCGGAGTTACCCGGGCTTATGTCGGCATTGGTCTGGATGCAGTCCATTTCAAAGCCTGTAGAGTCGCTTCTTATCTTACGGCTTACCGCAGAAACGATGCCGTCAGTAACGGTGCTGGAGAGATTTGCCGGATTTCCGATAGCTATAACAGTCTCGCCGACTATTGCTTCATCGGAGTTGCCGAGAGTTGCCGGAGTAAGCTTATCAGTATCGACCTTGATAACGGCAATATCAGTCTTGACATCTCGTCCTACTACTTTAGCCGGATATTTGTCGCCGTCTACGGTACTGATAATGTGGTATCCGTTTTCTTTGAGTACATGAGCGTTTGTGACGATATATCCGTCATCAGAAATAACAATGCCGGAGCCTGTTCCGAGGTAAATATCCTTTTTGTAGGCATTAGCGTCCTCGTATGTGTATATCTCAACAATAGACGGACGAACAGCAATTGCCGCACCCTCAGGGGTGTACTTGCCATTTTCGTCCTTGAAATTTTCGGGGTCATTAGCTCCCTTTGGCTTTGACTCACGGTAAAAAACGACCTGCTTAGCTTCAACGAGCTTATCTATGGACTCCTTGCTGTTCATGATATCATAGACTATACCGTAAACGCCGAGAAGGAAAGCTCCCACAACGAGCACTACAAAGAGTATAATAGCAGCCTTTACTCCGGGAGTTTTTTTCTTGACCTCAGCTGCCGCAGCCTGCTCAGCCTGTCTGCGTTCAAGCTCCTCAAAGCCGATAGGCTCATACATGAAAGCGTCATACCGAGGCTGTCTTGGAGCATTATTTCCGAACGAGCCATACTGGTTCGGCGGAGGTATCTGACCTGTTCCGAAATTATTGTAAGGCTGCTGCGGACGTGCTCCGAAGTTATTCGGAGTACTCCCCCCCTGATCGTAGGGGGGAGGCGGAGTAGGTCTGCTCCCATAGGGGGGAGGCATACTCATTCCCTGTATATAGCGGGATCTTGGATCCTGCTCCTGAGAGGGAGGATTTTCCTGCGGTGGTGTATAAGTTGTATTCTCCTGAGGAGAATTAATATCTTTTTCGTCCATAATATCTCCTTATAATAAATAAAAAAATGAAACAAAAGCCAGCAACATAATACTGTTTGTATAAATGCGTAACAGTAATTAAAAGATATTACCAGATACGCACTTGCCTGCGTATGTGAGCTCAGACTTCCCTACTCGTACAGAGTAATGGTCAGCGAGTGGGAACGTGAGACAGGTGCAGGGATGTCATCCCTGCTCATCATTCTCCAGAATATCTTCCTTGAATTCCGGAAGTTTTTCCTTCTCCTGATCTTTCATGATCTCAGGCAGATCTTCCTTCTCATATTCTTTTCTCATTTCCGGCAGAGCCTCATTCAGCTCATGCTGGTCATCTTTCATTGTATCGGGTCTGTCCTCTGACTGCTTCTTTTTCTTATGATCCTTACCGGAGCTGAGGTCAGGGATCTGTATCTGGAACTCGGTATACTCGCCGTGGATGCTCTTGACGATAATATGTCCGTTGTGGAGGTGAACTATCTTACGTGAGATAGAAAGTCCGAGACCGAGACCTGTAGCGTCCTTGCCACGGGATGAATCAGTTTTATAGAATCGGTCGAATACCTGCTGTATCTCCTCTTCGGTGAGGCCCTCGCCGGAATTGCGAATACCGATAATATAAACGCTTTCGTTCTTATCGAATGTGAATGTGAGAGTACCGCAGTCGTTCACGAACTTTACAGCGTTCTCTACTATATTATATATAACCTGCTGCATGAGGTCCTGATCGACAACAGCAACAAGTCTTTCACTGTCAAGACCTTCAACTCGGAGGTGCTTATCCTCTATACGCTTTTCAAACATGAGGACGGTCTGAATAACGAGGTCAGTGAGGTTAGTCTCCTTGAAATTCGGAACGAGAGTTCCTGATTCATAGCGGGTCATATTCAGCATTGAGGATATGAGTATGCGGAGTCTCTGCATTTCCTTTGAAACCAGAACAAGGTACTCATTCTGCTTATTTTTCGGGATAGTGCCGTCAAGTATACCTGACACAAAGCCGCTTATAGTGGTCATAGGAGTTCTTAGCTCGTGTGAAACATTAGCGATAAAGGTCTTGGAGGTCTGTTCGCTGTTCTCGACATCAGCCGCAAGGGCATTGACGTACTCGCTTATCTCTCTTGGTATTCCCTCTACATCAGTGCTTATCTTCTCGGAGAAATCGCCCTTTGCGTACATCTCACAGACTTTGAGGAAATCGAACTCATAAGCAGCAAGCTTCTTCACACGTTTTCTCAGAATGAGGAAAGAGAGGTATGCACCTAACAGAGCAAAGCCGAGGTAGAGTGCGGTAACTTTCATCATGAAAACATTGATACGTTTTGTTTTTCCGCAGAAGAGGATATACATTTTGCCCTCGTTTTCGTCATTTTCCTTTGAAGAGAGGTAAGTTCTCGCACCATAGAGAAGATACGGTTCATTCTTTGAGAAAGAGGTCTTTTCGAGTTCAAGATATCTTCTTTTTTTACCGTCGATAGCCTTTTTTATGGTATTGGAGAGAGGTTTTTTCTCGTCCTCATTCGGCTCGGGATGTATTTTCATGAATGCCTTTTCGTCCTCAAAGTCCTTACTGTCGTAGTCAACAGAGGAGAAAACGCACTCGCCTTCCTTATCGTAAATAAGTATTTTCAGCTTATTTACCGATGTAAAGCGGTAGTGCAGACGCTGTATGTCCTCTGTAGAAATTTCTCCGGACTCATTGAACTCATCCTTCAGGCAATTAATAAAGAGGTCGCCTGTACTTTTAAGAGAATCAAGCTCTGAATTCTTGTACGCTCTTGTACTAAGGGTGACTACAATAACTCCGAGGAACAACAGTACGAGACACAAGGTTATCATTGAAAATCTGAATGAGCGATAATATGAACTATCTTTATAATTCAATCCAAACACCTCCAAAACGAAACAGGTGCAGGGTGTGATGACCCTGCACCCATTTTTAGCATCGCCACTAATAATTTCAAGACAAGTATTGCCGCTCAAACAATTGCATAAAAGCTCCGGCAACACTTTATAAAATCATTCTTCTTCGTCAGCTTCAAATTTATATCCTACGCCCCAAACGGTCTTCAAAGCCCACTTATCGGAAACACCTTCGAGCTTTTCACGCAGACGCTTGATATGAACATCTATAGTACGAGAATCACCGTAATACTCAAATCCCCAGACTTCGTCAAGAAGCTGGTCTCTTGTATAGACTCTGTTAGGATTTGAAGCAAGATAGAAGAGAAGCTCAAGCTCTTTCGGAGGAGTATCGATAGTTTTTCCTGCAACTTTAAGCTCATATCTTGTCATATTAACAGAGAGTTTATCATAGTGGACTTCCTTTATTTCAGGTTCAGCAGTACCTGTGCCGACACGGCGTGTAACAGCATTGATACGTGCGATAACTTCCTTTGCATCAAAAGGTTTAACGATATAATCATCAGCACCGAGTTCAAGTCCGATTACCTTATCTATAGTCTCGCCCTTAGCGGTTATCATTATTATCGGAACATTTGATTTTTTTCTTATCTCACGGCAAACCTGCCAGCCGTCGATACCCGGCAGCATTATGTCGAGCAGAACCATATCAGGTTTAAGAGCATTGAATTTTACAACAGCTTCTTCGCCGTCGTGAGAGAGAATTACACCATAACCATCCTTTTCGAGGTACAGGCGAAGGAGATCACAAATGTTTTTATCATCGTCAACAATAAGAACTTTTAAACTTTTATCCATAGCCATTTGAACAAACCTCATTTCTTTTATTAATATATTGTTACTTTTATTATACCTCAAATTATTTATTTTGTCAATTATTTATTGAGTAAATCATAAGAAAAAAGGTATTAATTAAAAAGATAAAATAATAAAAACCGGCGAAGCCGGCTTAATGAGAGTCCAGAGAGAGGTTCTCTCTTTGGCAGGGGGTGAAACCGAGGGGGACAGCGTCCCCCTAAAAAGCAGTCCAGCAAGCGTAGCAACGCTGGACGGACGGCTCGTAGCACTCGCCCCAGCTTGACTGGCATAATTACTGCGTCGGTCAAGCCGAGGGAAGCGATGCGGACGGTCCGTAAAACATCGCTACGCTTGTTTTACTATTTCTTAGGAAGGGCTCTGCCCTTCCTCGCACACCTTCCCGCTCAAGGGTTGAGAACCCTTGAGAATCCCTTATTGACCGGCTTCGCCGGTTTTATTTTTATTAAATTAAATAATATTTCAATATGCGATATATCCTCAGCCTCGCCCTGCTCAACACCGCACATACCGCCTGCGGAGTCACCCCAAGCCGCTTAGCTATCTGCACAGTATCAATATTATTATAATAGTATAGCATAACTATCTCCTTCTGTTTCGGAGTAAGTTCATTGTTTATCACCTTCACCAACACTCTTTTTATCCTCACAACAGGCTGGTCGTCGGTGTCATAGCCGAGTATCGAGCGGATGCCCTTATCAGCCTCTCCGGTGAATGAATCGGAATAAGTCTCACGTTTTGACACTACCTTCCGCCCTCCTTATGTAGCCGCTTATGCGGTCGATTATATCAGTAAGCTCGATGTTTTCGGTCTGAAGCAGACTGATGCGGCGGTCGAGGTCGAGCTGCTCAATAGCTTCTTTGTTGCCTTGATGCTTGTACTCTCTCCTCAGTGAATTAAGTTGCGAGAGCCGCTCTTTTACCAGAGCACGGCTTTTTTCGTAGGAGTTCAATAGGTCTTTCATTTAAGGAGGCCTCCTTTCAGTGCGATGTAAATTAGTGTTAAGGGAGAAAAATCATAGTAGCGTGAACAAATGTTCGATTCCTTGTGTTTATTATTATAGAACAGAAGTTCGCTCTTGTCAAGAGGTGTAGAATATATGTTTTATTTTTAATTATCTGACAGTCCAGTCCGCATTTTTATTGACACAAAATTTCATTTGCGATATAATTGTAAAAAAGGAGGGTCTGAAATGAGAAGAAAAGACCGTGAAATCACCAGAATTGAGGATATTTTAAGCATAGTCGACAGAGCTAAAGTGCTTCGGCTCGGACTTTTTGATGATAATTTTCCATATATCGTACCGCTGCATTTCGGATATGAATATGCTGAGGGAAAACTGATTTTCTATATGCACAGTGCAAAGGAAGGTCACAAGCTCGACCTGATAAGGCGAAATCAAAATGTATGCATCGAACTCGACTGCGATACCGAGCTGATATCGGGCGGAGACATCCCATGCAGTTACAGCTCGTCATTCGCCTCGCTCATTGGTCGTGGACTCGCAGAGATAGTGGCCGACGAACAGGAAAAGGTCAGGGGACTTTATCTGCTTATGAAGAATCAGACAGGTCGGGAATTTGAAATAACAACGCAAATGGCTTCTGCGGTAGCGGTAATAAAAGTTGTGGTTTGTGATTTCAGTGCGAAGTCAAAACCTAAGGTGTAAAGGAGAATATCGTCATGACCAATATCAGCTGTCTGCTTGCCGGACTTACAAGGCTGTTAAGTCCGCTGATACTTGTCCAGATATGGCACAACAAGACCGGAGCTCGCCGGTTACCTGCGATAATAGCCTTTATAGCGTGTTTTCCGGTGTTTATTGTGGGAGCAGTAGTGCGTTCGGGATTCAGTCACAGCGACTTTTACTCCTACTATCTACAGCAGGGACTGCTCTATGGGATACTGGAAGAAACTGCGAAATTTCTGGTGCTGAAGTACTATCTCACATCCTATACCGACACTAAAGATGCAGTCACCTACGGCATAGGTCACGGAGCATTTGAGGAATTTGGTGCAGGGATGTCGTGTCTTTGGCTGATAGGCACCGGCAGAGCTGACCCGAATATTTTCTGGATAAACCTATGGGCAGCTGCCGAGGGGACTGCCTTTGTGGTCGGACTAACTGTCCTCATCTTCTACGGCATCCGCACCAACAAATCGCAGGTGATGCTGCCATTGGCGATAATGCTCCACACTGTCAGCAATGCGTTTACAGGGATATTTGGTTTCAGCGGCTTTATAGTCATAACGTTCAATACACTGATGACCGCAGGTATTTGCTTTGCGGCATACAAATGCTGGATAAAAATGGAAAAAGAATAAAAGAAAAGCCGGCGAAGCCGTCAATAACGGGATTCCAAAGGGATTATTATCCCTTTGGCGGGAAGGTGTACGAGGAAGGGCAGAGCCCTTCCTAAAAAGCAGTAAAACCAGCGAAGCGAAGTT
>OCTX011900706.1_pt1 | contig 10744 bp, 8 predicted proteins | sample 1539691 | NCBI WGS metagenome assembly OCTX01 (sample SAMN02144231, study PRJEB22623) | gut metagenome | biome: sheep rumen | host: Ovis aries | place: New Zealand | reverse complement strand
CTCGTTTGTCACGTGGACCTCCGGATTGAGGTTCTGGGCATGCAGGCCAAGCGAGAACAATGCCGGGACTGCCAATATGATGATTTTTTTCATACTCTGGACGGAACTTTAAAGTTTGTACAGCCTTGCGGATACGAGGTCCTGGATGTCGTCGTCGGGACGGTCTGGTGTGTATCCGTTGCGTATGCTTTCAAGCGTAGCCTTGGCCTGCTCGCTCTTGCCGAGCTGCAGGAAGGTGTCGGCAAGGGTGATGTAAGCCCTTGCAAGCCAGTAATTCTGACCGCCGGACTTGTCGGAGAAGTCGAATACTCCCTCCTGGACGGCTGTGTAGTCGGCACGGTCGAATGCATCCTGGATAAGGATGTAGCGGGCCTCCGCACCCTCCTCGGTGGCGGGCTGGGACGAGAGAGTCTTGAACACCGACAGGGCTTCTTCGCGGCGGCTGGACGCCATGAGCGACTTGGCCTTGACGTAGTCGCACTCGCGCTTTTCGTCTTTGGTAAGTCCCTGGATGAGAGCGACTGCGTCGCTTGCGGAACTGGCGTCCTCCCAGCTGCGGGCCCGGAAGGCGGAGCGCATCATGCCCAGAAGGGCGGCACGGCGGTTGGCCTCGATGACAGCGTTGTCCCGAAGGTCCTTGTATGCGGCATAAGCCTTCATGTATCGCTCGAGGCCGTACGAGAGATCTCCGAGGTGGAGCCTGGAGGATTCGGCGAAGGAACCGGCGTCGGGCGCCGCGATGACCTGCTCGTAGAATTCACAGGCTTTCTCCTTGTTGCCGAGGGCGGAATAGGACTCGGCCATATAGAACAGGGCGCTGGTACGGTGGGCGCCGTAAGGATACGTATCGAGGTACTTCTGGAGAGACGAGGCAGCCTGTACGAAATTGCCGGACAGATAGACCTGTTCTGCCGTGTCGAAATAGAGCTGCTCCTTGTCGGAATCGGTCTTCCCTGCCGCCAGGTTGTTGGACTCCACGTATTCAAGATACTTCTCGGGCTGACCGAGAGTCTGGTAGATGCTTTCAATGGCGAAGAGTGCGTCCTCGGCGTAGTCGGAACCGGGAAGCAGTTCCACGACTTCCTTGTATGAAGAAAGGGCGGCGTCATAGTCGGAGGTGTTGCGGCTGACCATTCCTATGCCGATGAGGGCCTTGGCGCGGGTCTGCCGGTCGGAGGCGTTGTCGCGCAGGAGCGTAAACGCCTCAAGCGCCTTGGCATTGTCGGAGATGTCCATGTTGGCGCGTCCGAGTTCGTAGAGGCCTTCGGCGTACATGGGAGTGTCAGGATCGGCGTGAAGCACGTATGCCAGGGCGTCGGCACGGGCGTCATTGTCGCCGGAAAGGCCGTAGGAAAGCGCAAGCTGGGTGTACGGATAGATATCCTCCTTGACAGGGACCTCCTTGATGGCCGCACGGTAAGCAGTTATCGCCCCGGGATAGTCCTTGGAGGCGAAATAGCAGTCTCCCCTGCGGACCAGCGCGTCGCGGCGACAGGTCCGGCCTCCCTCGGAGAGATAGATGTCGAACCAGCGTATAGCCTGGGGGTACTCGCGGGCCTGCATGTGGGAGTAGGCCGCATTGTACGGGAGCAGTTCGCCCTCGGTCTTGCCGTCGAGAGCGGACACGTTGTACAGGTCGGCGAACAGCCTGGCGGCCTCGCCGTAATTCTCGCCCCTGTAGCATGATTCGGCCTGCCAGTAACGGGCCATCTGGCCGAGCGGGTTATGCTTGGGAAGGTAATAGGCTGCGGCGCGGAAGCAAGGAACCGCATCGGTATAGGAGCCGCTTTCAACGAGCTGGACGCCCCTCAGGTAGTAGGCCTTGATGTAGTTGTTCTGCTGGCCTGCGTCGAGTTCGTCGATTTTGTCGTAGGCCTCCACGGCGCCGGCGTAATCGCGGTTGTACAGGGATGCAAGGGCCATGTAGCCGTAGATTTCATCCCCGCGGCGGGAGGTGTTGTATGTCTGGATGTATTGGCCGAAGGGGGCAGTGTCCTTGTTGAGGTCGAATGCAAGCTTGGCGTAGTTGAAGAGGGCGTCCTCCTGCATGACGGAATTCCATGAGACCGAGGAGGCGTCGCGGAAGGCATTCATGGCGGCAATGTTGTTGCCGGTGTGAAGGTACGCGTTGGCAAGCTGGTAGTTTGCGATCTGGCCAAGGGAATCGGTACGGTCGGTCATCTTGGTGTAATTGGCGATGGCGCCCTTGAAGTCGTCGACCGCATACAGGACGGAACCGGCGTAGAACCAGTCGGAACGTCCCATGTTTTCCTTGGAAGTCGCGGAATAGTATTCCTTCGCCTTCTGCTTGTCTCCCTTCACCAGATAGGATTCGGAGATTATGCGGGCGAGATGCGCCTGCCTCACTCCCGGCTCGCCGTCGAAAATCTTCGTTCCCTCGGCGATGGTGTAATCGTAGTCCTTCTGCATGAAATGGCAGTCCACCAGGTAGAAGGACGAAAGGGCCGCAAAACGGGGGTCCGTAGCAGACAGTTCGAACCATTTCTGCGCGGTGGGGAAATCCTTCTCGCAGTAGCTCATGTATCCGAGGGCATAGCGCGAAGGGGCGCGGTAGTCGGACATGGGAAGGTTCTCGACCTCATAGAAAAACGGACGGGCGTCGTTGTAGAGCCCACGGTTGAAGAAGGAGTAACCCGACTTGAACGCAAGCTCCTGCCATGTCGAATCGTCGAGGTACTTGCGTTCCACGCCGGCGAAACGCTCCGCCGCCTCGCCGTAGCGGCCGCGGTCGAACAGCACGAGGGCGTATTCGTAGTCTATAAGGTTCGAAATGCTCGACTTGCGCCAGTCGCGCTCGTAGTCGGCAAGCTTCTGCTCGAAGCCGTCGCTCTGCATCTTGATCGCGCAGAGAAGCGCATAACCGTCACTCATCGGGTCGCCGGGTATCTTGTCGAGCAGCGTCGCCGCCCTCTCATACATGCCGTGGTTGTAGAGATTAACCGCCTCGCGGTATATCCCGGTCCGCTCATCAGGCGCCGCATAAACCGATACAGACAGCAGTACGGCGGCCATTAAAAGTCTCACTCGCATAAAAATACAATTTTAACTTACAAATTTACTCAAATTAAGTTATATTTGCAGAACATAAGGACAGTTTTTTATGAAAAATGTCATCTTTTTCAAAGATGCGGACATCACCAGCGGCGAGAGCATCGTCGTCTACGGCCTTGACATGGAAGTCCGGGAAGGTGACCTCGTCTACATCGTGGGCAAGGTAGGCACCGGCAAGACTTCCATCATCCGCACCATCATAGCGGAAAATCCCCTCCCGTCCGGAGAGGGCAACGTCTGCGGGTTCGACCTGCGCGGCATCCGGAAGCGCGACATCCCCATGCTCCGCCGCAAGCTCGGAGTGGTGTTCCAGGACTTCCAGCTTCTGCTCGACCGCACCGTCGAGTCCAACCTTGAATTCGTGCTGCGCTCCACCGGCTGGAAGGACTCCGCCGCAATAGACAAGCGCATACTCGATGTGCTCGAGGCTGTCGGCATGCAGACCAAGGCGCACAAGATGCCCCACCAGCTTTCCGGCGGCGAGCAGCAGCGAATCGCAATCGCGAGGGCCATTCTCAACGACCCTGAAGTGATAATCGCAGACGAGCCCACGGGCAACCTCGACGCAGAGACGGCAGTAGGGATTCTGGACCTCCTGATGAAAATCAACAAGGAAAGGGGCACCGCCATCGTCATGGTCACCCACAACCGCAACATACTCGAGCGCTATCCCGGACGCGTCTTCGAGACCAGGAACGAAACATGCAAGGAAATATGAAAGAATACGAACTCAAAGCCCAGAGCTGGCTCGAGGGAGACTTCGACCAGACCACAAAGATGCAAATCCTCAAACTCCGTGCGGAAGACCCTGCGGGATTTGAGGATGCTTTTTACAAGAACCTCGAATTCGGTACAGGCGGCCTGCGCGGAATCATGGGCCCCGGCACCAACCGCATGAACCGCTACACGGTGGGCATGGCTACCCAGGGCCTTGCGAACTACATCCTCAGCCATTGCGAGGGTGACGACCTGCGCGTGGTCATTTCCTACGATTCCCGCAACAACAGCAAGGACTTTGCCCGAATAGCGGCCCAGGTGCTCAGCGCCAACGGCATCAACGTATTCATTTTCGACAACATCCGTCCCACGCCCGAAATGAGCTATGCCGTACGCCTCAAGGGTGCGGTAGCAGGCATCATGATTACCGCCTCCCACAATCCCAAGGAGTACAACGGATACAAGGTCTCCTGGTCCGACGGCGGTCAGGTGACGTCGCCCGTCGACAAGGAAATCGTCGCCGAGGTCGCAAAAATCACAGACCCTTCTCAGGTCAAGTTCGAAGCCGGCCTCCGCTGCGGTGAGATTCAAGCGATGGGAGCTGACGTAGACGAGAAGTACCTCAGCGACCTGCTGTCGCTGCGTCTCAGCCCCGAGGCCGTTGCAGAATACGGCAAGAGCCTCAAGATAGTATACACCCCGCTGCACGGTTGCGGAGTGCGCCTGGTGCCGGAAATCCTGCGCCGCTCCGGCTTCGGAGAGGTCATCCACGTCCCCGAACAGGACCTTTCCGACGGCGACTTCCCCACTGTCGTCTCCCCCAACCCCGAAGAGCCTGCGGCACTGTCGCTCGCCCTTCAGAGGGCGGAGCAGACGGGCGCCGACATCGTCATCGGGACCGACCCCGACGCCGACCGCGTAGGCATCGCGGTGCGTGACGATGAAGGGAAGATGGTGCTTCTCAACGGCAACCAGACCGCATCGGTCCTTACATACTACATCCTTACCCGCCGCCGCGAACTCGGAACCCTCGGCAAGGGCAAGTACGTCGTCAAGACCATAGTCACCACGGAGCTCATCACCGACATCTGCCGCAGCTTCGGAGTTCCCGTCTACAACGTTCTGACCGGCTTCAAGTACATTGCGGCGGTCGTCAAGGAGCGCGAGGCCCTCGGAGAGGAGTTCGTCTGCGGCGGAGAAGAGAGCTACGGGTTCAACATCGGCCAGTTCGTGCGCGACAAGGACGCCCCCGTAACCTGCATGATGATCGCCGAATGTGCCGCCTGGGCCGCCTCCAAGGGGCTCACATTCTACGGGCTGCTCCAGAAGGTCTATGCCGAATTCGGCTACCGGAAGGAAGGCCTCGTGAGCCTGGTCCGCAAGGGTATCGAGGGCACACGTGAGATTGCCTCCATCATGGAGAGACTGCGCAGCAACCCTCCTGCTGAGCTTTGCGGTTCTCCGGTCGTAAAGGTGGTGGATTACCTCAAGCCCGAGCTCACCGGCCAGCCGTCCTCCAACGTCCTGCAGTTCTTCGACGAGGCGGGAGACGTGGTCTCTGTGAGGCCATCAGGCACCGAGCCCAAGATTAAGTTCTACTTCGGAGCCAAGGGTGCCGACGCTGACGAGAAAATCGAGAGTCTCAAGAAACAATTCACAACAATATGACACACAAGAACATAACCATAGACTTCGAAGAATATTCAACCATTTCCGAGCTCAGTGCAGAGGACCGCGAACTCGCACAGGCGGCGATTGAGGGAATGAGGGGCTCCTATGCTCCTTATTCCCACTTCAACGTCGGAGCCGCAGTACGCATGTCCAACGGACAGATAGTGCGCGGCGCAAACCAGGAGAACGCTGCGTTCCCGTCTGGCCTTTGCGCAGAGAGGACGGCACTTTTCGCCGCCGGCTCAAAGTATCCCGACAAGGAAATGCAGAGCATTGCGCTCTGCGGCGGGCTCTACGGAAAACTGACCGACGAACCGGCCACGCCCTGCGGCGCCTGCCGCCAGGTGATGGCGCAGTATCAGGCCAAGTCAGGCAAGGACATGAGCGTCATCATGGTAGGTGGCCGGAAAATCTGGAAATTTGCAAAAGTCGATGATATTCTGCCGTTGTTTTTCGACAGTATCTGATTTTTTTGTATATTTGCCCCCGGGAAAGTCCTGTACGACCAGCTCCCTCAAAATTCCCCCAGGGCCGGAAGGCAGCAAGGGTATGAGGTTGTAGCGGTGCGATGCAGTCAGCTTTCCCTTTTTTCGTGCCTGGCCGGCACTCAAAAAGGGAAAACCTATCCCCCTGCACCCCCAGGGGACGGGGGATGCAGGGGGCTCAATGTACTTGCATCGCTAGATGCAAGTATATCCGCCGTCGACTGCGATATTCTGTCCGTTCACATAAGTGCTTGCAGGTGAAGCGAGGAACAGAGCGCAGGAATCGAGTTCTCCACTCTTGCCATAGCGGCCGAGAGGGATATTGTTCTTGGCGATTGCCTGGAAGAAGTCGCTGTCGAGGGTCTCGGTGGTGAGGTCGGTGTAGAAGTAACCGGGGCAGATGCTGTTCACGGTAATGCCGTATTTGCCCCACTCGGCTGCGAGAGCGCGGGTGAGATTGACCACGCCGCCCTTGGCTGCATGGTAAGGAGCGCTGCCGACGATGAGGTTGCCGACGAGACCGTACATGGAAGCAATGTTGATGATGCGCCCGTAACCGGCCTTGATCATCTCCTTGCCGAATTCACGGGAGCAGATGAAGGTACCGAAAAGGTCGATGTTCATCTCGTGCTTGAACTGGTCGTCGGTAATCTCCTCAGCGGGAGCGACGGCACCGGTGCCTGCATTGTTCATAAGGATGTCGACGCGACCGAATTTCTCCATGGTGGCGGCTACCGCTGCCTTGACTTTTTCCGTGTCGGTAATGTCGCAAGCGAAAGGAAGTACCTCTACGCCAAACTCCTCACGAATAGCCTTGGCATTCTCTTCGAGGAGATTCATGCGACGTGCAAGAAGCACAAGATTGGCACCCTGATTTGCAAAAGCTTTGGCCATCTGGAGGCCCAGGCCGGCGGAAGCGCCGGTCACAACGGCCACACGGCCGGTAAGATCGAAATAATTTTTCATAAAAAAGGTTAAAAACTGAATTTCAAAATCGGTTGACGCGCGGCGGCCGTTTCATCCGGCCTGCCGATTGGCGTATTGTGAGGAGCATCGTGAAGCAGAGCGGGATTCTCGGAAGCCTCGCGTGCTATGGTATGCATGACGTCGATGAAGGCGTCCAGAGTCTGGAGAGACTCCGTCTCCGTAGGCTCTATCATCAGGGCCTGATGGAAGAGCAGCGGGAAATAAATGGTAGGAGCATGGAAGCCATAGTCGAGAAGGCGCTTGGCAACGTCGAGAGTAGTGACGTCGCCCTCCTGCGCAAGGCCGTCGAATACGAACTCGTGCTTGCACACGCCCGGTATGGGGAGCTTGTAAGCATCCTTGAGGGATTCCTTGACGTAATTGGCTGCAAGCGTGGCAAGAGGGCCGGCAAGCCGGATGTTCTCGCGGCCAAGCGTGAGAATGTAGGCGCAGGCCTTGAGGATGACGCCGAAATTTCCGTGGAAACCGCTGGTGCGCGGCGCATCGAGAAGGGGAACAAGATGCTCTGCGACTCCTACGGGACCGCTGCCGGGACCGCCGCCGCCATGCGGCGTACTGAAGGTCTTGTGGAGGTTGAGGTGCATAATGTCGAAGCCCATGTCGCCAGGACGCACCACTCCGAGTAGCGGATTCATGTTGGCACCGTCATAATACAGAAGGCCGCCGCAGCCATGAACAAGGGAGGCTATTTCCTTTATATCCCTTTCGAACAGGCCGAGGGTGTTGGGATTGGTCATCATGATGCCGGCGACATCCGGACCGAGGAGCGGACGCAGGTCGTCCACATCCACGAGGCCGTCGCCTCGCGACTTGACGACAACTATGTCGAAGCCGCACACTGCCGCGCTCGCAGGATTGGTACCGTGGGCGCTGTCGGGAACTATCACCTTGGTGCGCGCGGTGTCTCCCCTGCGCATGTGATACTCCTTCATAATCATGAGACCGGTCAGCTCACCGTGGGCTCCCGCGCAGGGCAGGAAGGTGAAGTGCTTCATGCCTGTAATCTCAGCAAGAGCCTTGTCGGCAAATTCGAGTATCGCCTGAGCGCCCTCTACGGTCTGCGAAGGCTGAAGCGGATGCAGGCCGTTGAACTGAGGCACAATCTCCTCGTTGATCTTGGGATTGTACTTCATGGTACACGAACCGAGCGGATAGAATCCGGTATCGACGCCGAAGTTCATCTGGCTGAGGTTGGTATAGTGCCGGACCACATCGGGTTCGCTGAGCTCGGGAAGAGGGAGAGGAGAGAGGCGCCATACGGCTCCCTGGGGAATCTGTGTGTCGCATGAGGGCAGCGAATACGCACTGCGACCCTTTACGGAAAGTTCGAAAACGAGTTTGTCGTAGTATTTCATAGCGCAGAATCCCTGATGACTTTAACCATAGAATCTATTTCTTCCACGCTGCGGCGCTCGGTGGCGCAGAACGTGACGTAGCCCTCGGGGGTGCCGAGCGCACCGAAATAACCGGCGTCCAGAAGGGCCTGCTGCAGCTTCTCCGTGCTGCACAGCGGCCTGAGTGCGAACTCCTTGAGGAAAGGATAGCCCTCGAACGGGTCTTCGAAAAGACCGGTTGCAAGCAACTGCTCCTTGAGATAATGCGAGCGTTCGTAGCAAAGGGCATTCAGTTTGCGCATTCCCTCCGGTCCCATGACTGAAAGGTACACGGTACACCAGAGCGCCATGAGCGACTCGTTGGAGCAGATGTTGGACGTGGCCTTCTCGCGGCGGATATGCTGCTCGCGGGCCTGAAGCGTAAGTACGAATGCACGGCGTCCCGCTGCATCGGAGGTCTGCCCTACGATGCGGCCGGGCAGCTTGCGCATCCACTGTTCACGGCATGCCATGAAGCCCACGTACGGGCCGCCGTAGCACAGGGGAACGCCAAGGCTCTGGCCGTCTCCGACTGCGATGTCGGCGCCCCATTCGGCTGGCGTCTTCACGACTGCAAGCGCCGAAGGGTCACAGTATTCAACCAGCAGCGCGCCCAGTCCGTGGACAAGGTCCGCAAGGCCGGTGTGGTTCTCTATAATGCCGAAACGGTTGATGGAAGGGACTATCACGCCGGCAAGGTCGAGACCTCCCTCGGCAATGGTCTCACGCACGTCTTCCGCAACCACGAGATTGATTCCGGAATAACGGGAATAGGTACGCAGCACGTCAAGCACATGGGGAAGCAGCCTGTCGGAAACCACTACGGTATTACGCTTGCGCGTGCAGGCTACGCACATGCGCATGGCCTCGGCAGCGGCGGTAGGGCCGTCGTACATGGAGGCATTGGAAACGTCGAGTCCGGTAAGGGCGCATATCATGCTCTGCCACTCAAAGATATAGCGGAGGGTGCCCTGGGATATCTCGCACTGGTACGGAGTATATGCGGTAAGGAACTCCGAGCGGGAGGTGATGTAGGGAATGACCGACGGCGTGTAATGGTCGTACGCACCCGCACCGGCGAAAACCTTGAGGCGGGTGTTGCGCGAAGCCATGTCCTCGAACCAGCGGCGCACCTCGTCCTCCGTCATCGCCGAGGGAAGGTCATACTCCCCTTTGTGGATGAACTCGGCAGGCACGTCAGAATAGAGCCCGTCCAGAGAGGAGAGCCCTATTCGGTCAAGCATCACCTTAATATCCTCACCGGTGTGGGGAAAATAGGCGAATGTGCTCATAGCGGATTATTTTGCAATTTCTGCGTAAGCCTCGGGAGAGAGCAGCGAGGACAGTTCGGCGGTGTCGCTCATGCGGACCTTGATAATCCACGCTGCGTAAGGGTCCTCGTTGACGGTTTCGGGCGCGCCCTCAAGGTCTTCGTTGACGGCCTCGACAGTGCCGGACACGGGACAGAACAGCTCGCTGGAGGCCTTGACGCTCTCCAGGGCTCCGAATTCTTCACCCGCGGCCACCACATCACCCTCCGAGGGGAGGTCGACGTAGGTAATGTCGCCCATTTCTGCCTGTGCAAAGTCGGTTACACCGATGACGGCGAGGTCGCCTTCGACCTTCACCCATTCATGCGACTCGCTGTAGAGGAGTCCTTCGATTATCTTACTCATTTTTTATAATTGGTCTTGTAAAAACGTTTCTTTACTACTGTTCCGGGGAACATTTTCTTGCGTATGCGGATGTTCAGGGCTGTCCCGAGCGCAGAATGCGCGGCATCCACGAGCGCAAAGCAGAGGCTCTTGTCCAGGGTGATGGAATGGTATCCGGTGGTGACGACACCGACCTGGGTACCGTCCTCAAGCTCAACGGGATATCCGGCCCGGGGCACGGCGGAGTCGGCCAGTTCTATGCCTACGACCTTGCGTGCAGGGCCTTCAGTCTTCTGACGCACAAGGGCGTCCTTGCCGATGAATTCGGGCTTGTCCAGCTTGCAGAACATGGAGAGACCGGCCATGACGGGGCTGATTTCCGCGCTGAGTTCGTCTCCGTAAAGGGGAAGGCCGGCCTCGAAGCGGAGGGTGTCCCGGCAGCCAAGGCCGCAGGGCTGCACGCCGTCTTCGACAAGAGCCTGCCAGAGGTCGCGGATATTGTCGGGAGACGCATAGATTTCGAATCCGTCCTCGCCGGTGTAACCGGTACGGCTCACGATGACGCGGCCGCCCTCTTCGTCTTCGAGGTCGCAGAAGGAGTAGAACTCCACCTCGCGCAACTCTTCGATTCCGAGGAGGTTTACAAGGGTATCCTCAGCCTTGGGGCCCTGGAGGGCTATCTGCCCCCACGAATCGGAGTCGTTGAAGACTTCGACCTCGTACCCTGCGGCCTGTTCCTGCAGCCAGCGGTAGTCTTTTTCTATGTTGGCGGCATTGACGACGA
>OCTX011545824.1_pt1 | contig 10744 bp, 8 predicted proteins | sample 1539691 | NCBI WGS metagenome assembly OCTX01 (sample SAMN02144231, study PRJEB22623) | gut metagenome | biome: sheep rumen | host: Ovis aries | place: New Zealand | reverse complement strand
ATACTTAATATACACATAAGGATTACTTTGATATCCTACACAGTGAACTAAATCCTGTATGCCATGCTCTTCCGCAAACCTTATAATCTCCTGATACACCTCACCGTTCTGATAATCCGTACTGCCGATGATGTAAAGGTCCACATCATCCCTTTCTTTTGTCACCTCATGAAAAGCCCGTATCAGCAAGTCGAATCCTTTCTGATACGCGAACCTGCCTGATGCCACAAGATGCTTCCTTCCGTTATTAGGATAAGGATTCTTTCCCTCAGCTATTTTCTTGTCGATAAGTTCACAGTCCACAGGATTCTGCAAGACTGTGATTTTTTCCCTTTCAATGTGCATTTGCTTGACCAGCTCATCAGCCATCTCCTTTGTCTGCGCAATGATAGCATCAGCCAAGTGGTAGGTCAGCTTGATAAATGCATGCTGCTTTTTGTTGAAAGTGAAGAGATAGTTTTCGCATCTCACCACGAATCTGGTTCTCGGAAACAGAGAACGGAAAGGCAGTATTTTCGTGTTCAGATACATGACAGACGAATACACCACATGCGGCTTCTCCTTCTGTATTGTTCGCATTAGATGCCACATCATCCTCATGGGAGCGGCATTAGGGATTACGCAAACTCTATAGCCATCAGGTATAAAGTCCCGGATAGACGTATCTCCACCACGCTCAACCAAAAAGAAATTCACATCGTATTGATCTCGCGACAATGACTTCCCGAACAAAACAGTTATCCGTTCAGCCCCACCAACTCCATCCTGAAGAAAGAAAAGAATCTTCTTTTTTACCATTAACCTTTATTTCTACGAGGCAAAATGATGTTTTCTCCCAACTTGTAGTCCCACTCACTCGGCACAAAAGGCACAGTGCCTCCCCAATGGAAGAAAGTAAGTTCGCCGAAATACACTTTACCCTGTATATTATATAAATCTACTCTCACATGTGGCATTCCTTTAGACAGCTTAGAGGCAAGTTCCTTCATCAGCTCGAAATTCTCAGGCTTTTCAGGCGTTACGGGATTATTGGGATGTCCATTCGTGAAAGGCAGATGATTCCAGTCCATGTCAAAAAAATCAAATTTTGTCTCAGTATCGTCCCTTCCCCTGTCGGTTGCTACAAACAGATACTTCGGAACTCCATCGAAGCAGAAGAACTTGTAGTCTTTCAACTCTCTGCTTTCATCCTCCATATACTGCTCAGCAATGATCCTACGCGGGACATTCTTATACGGATATTCTCTATTCTGAACGATATAGGTGCGTTTCAATCCCTTCCGCAGTTTTTCTTTGGCCGCATTTATATCGAGTTTCGACTTATCCTTGCATACTACAATTCCTCCGCTATCGTGCGTACACTTCAGCACGAACTGATTGGGCAGAGCATCGAAGTCGATCTCGTCGGCAGAGTTATATACCGCCAGCGTCGGGATTATATACTCCTCGCCAATAATGCCCGCCACATAGTCCTTTGCCGCTACCTTATCCACCATCTTCGTATATTCCGGATGACGGTCATAGACCTTCAGCCACTGCAGCTTTTCACTGAACGTCTGTGGATTTTTCCAGTCCATCCAATACCCCATGTGGGAACGGAATTTGATACTCAAATACAGCTTGTCAGGCAGCAGCCTTGCGATGCTGCGAGAGAGGTAATACCTAATTTTATTCATCTCAATCTTTGCTTTTTCTTCTATACAATATTATAGGGAGTGTACGTTTTTTTCAGGTGGTTTCCCACGATAGAGAAAAACTATAAAGAATATGATTTACGCCTCCCATCTGCTTTAGCTAATTTTTTTAATTTACCTAAGATTTTCTTGAAGATAGTATTCGAAGGCGGCATATTCCTATACCAAAACTTTTTCGCGTATAAATCATTATGAGTCCCTACTGGACGTCTGTGAGCTTCTGATATTTCCAGCCGGAAAATGTGATATAAGAAACCAATATAAGCGCGATTTCTTTCTTCCTTTTTTCTCAATTGCTCATCCGTAAGCCAAGGCTGACTTACCATTTCACACCACAACTCATCGTTTTCGTCGATTCGACGTACAACCTCTATAACATCTTCGAGATTCTTAAACTCATTACAATTGATAAAGGCTGCTGGGTTTATATTTTCTGTAATTTTGGGATCACCCCAATATATTGGAATAGTGTGGGCATTTAAACTTGTCAGAATCTTTTCGCTGGTATATCCTGAGAAGCAAGCATTTTCACAGGCAATCGAAAATTTGTAGGGAGATTTTATACCCACGCATTCTTTCGAGTGTCCTACATATCCCGTTCCCTTTTCCTTTACATTGTTGAGCCATCTGCCCAAAGAATCAACATGTTTATATGAAGAAAGTATGTAAAACAGGCGATCCCTGTTTGGATGAGCCATCCCATTTGAATAAAGGAAATTGCAGAATCCAGTTTTCTTATCTAATTCATGCTGCGCTTGAATGCTTGTTTTTATATCATTGTCTTGTCTCTCAATAAACTTACTCCCTGGAAAAATATTTGGCGAAGGAAGCTGAGCGAAACGATCTCCATAAGACAGGTCAGCATCATAGCCTACTGCATAATCCACCATATTGAAATCTGGGGAAACAGCTTCACCACCGTGGAAGATAATTATACCTTTCCAATTTTTGTCATTTGAAAATCTACGAAAGATTTTGTTACTTTGCCTATTAGTATAAATATGCTCACTTGCAATGAGGTAATCTGGAGTCGTACTATCCCAAACAAATTGAAAAGAACGGCTCAACTCCTCAGCATGCAAGTACTTCAATAAAGAACCAACATCCTTCACTTGAGGATGTATCATAAAAATTCTTATCTGTTTCATTTCTTACAAATATAAACCTAAGCGGTTTTGCAACAATACCAAAGTGCGAATTTTCAGTCTAATCCACAAAGACAACCTATCTGGCAGATTGAAGTCTTTAATGAGATTACATCTTATCTCTTCGTTCACAAAATGAAGTGTATGAACCTGATAAATCTGGAACTCCTCTACAATTTGCCTACGGAAGTTACTCATCGGGAGATGAGAGATTAAGAAATCTTTACTTGTAAAACTTTCTTTCATATTGAAACCTTGACGGGAGCTGTTGCCTGTTACCTTTTGAGGATGCTGCCGAAAATAATTCATTTTTTTATTCACTAATGCGACATTCCCCTCCAACGCTATCTGTAACCAAAAAAGATAATCACCCCCTGCCTTAAATGATTTATAAATGGGATCTATCTGCAGTGCAGCTGTTTTCTTGAATACGATGCCACTTGCATTTGCTAAGATACTCCCTTTCGTCATATAGCGACGAGCGAAGTTTTTCCCTTCCAACCTTGTCGTCCACCAAGGGTGAAATGATTTGATTACAATTTTGTCACCATTAGAATCAACCATTTGTAGCAGTACAGAAGCAAGAACCAAATTATTATCCCTTTGGAATTCCTTCACTAACACTTCCAACAGAGTCGGCTCACAAAAGTCGTCACTCTCAGCAATCCAAATCAAGTCGCCTTTTGCAAGACTGATTCCCTTATCCCACTGCTTAAATGTCGAACCAGAATTCTGTTCGTTATACACGATATGGCTGACATGCGGATTCGAGCGATACTTCTCAATCACCGCCTTTGAGGCCCCATCGTCAGGCGAACAGTCATCGAGTATGATCAGCTCAAAGTTCTGATACGTCTGATTCAGAATACTCTGGATTCTCTGATCCAGATATTTCGCATGGCAATAGTTGGGTACTATGACGCTGACTAAATAATTATTATCCATAAATTAAATATACTTACAGCTTGTTAGAAAGCCATGACTCTATATCAGTCGAGTCAATTATCGATTGATATACTGTATGTTTTACAAATTCGAAATCCTCGAGTTCAGATTGTATTTCAGCTATGCAGTCTCTCTCTGATGACCACAGCTCTGCAACAGTCATTTCAGGATGCCTCTTCTTGTCACTTCTACAATGAGCAAGTATTTGTCTAACCTCGTCCCTTAATGTCTCTTCTGCCTTTGGTTGCCAATAGAGCTTAACCAAATGAAGGTGCTCTACTGTGTTTGCTACCTTCTTGCCAGTTACACCCGACAGCGAAGCTGCCGTCTTGTCAAAGGAAAAAATGACGGTAGGGATAGGCGAAGTGAAAGATATTGTTACATGCAGAAATGCCTTTATATCTGGCAGACTGTCAAAATAGGCATTAAAGAACATACTGTCAGCACTTCCACCAACCCAATTGTCGTGTTTGTCTGTGTTACATTTATGACATAGCGGTATAAGGTTTAGAAGATGTACTGAATATTCCGGCATTTCAGCCCTTGGGATATAATGGTCAAAATCCTCCACAATCTTATAGCCACAATACGGGCACATGATCAACTTTCCATTGCGTATGGCCACCTCGTCCCAAAGACTTTTGATAAACGGGCGCTCGCGGCCATATAATTCATGTAAGCCCTTACGGTGATAAGCCTTTGTCGCAAGTTGTTCTTCAGTATCATCAGGCTTGATGGGCAGCAGGGGACGTAACTCTTCAAGTTTACAGGGATTTGTATGGGCATCATACTCTCTGTAAACAGTTTTTAACTGACTCAAATAGTGATGGTAAGCTACGTATTTAGGGTTAGGAATCTTATTACCCTGTTTGTCTTTCACTTCCTTATTCAAGCCCTTTCCGGCCAGTTTCAGACCTTTAATCGACGAGATTGTTGTGTGTACTATGTTCCTCATTCCTGCTTTTTGCTTTCTGCCGCCGCAACGCAATCGCGTATAACAAAGAGACTGTTTCTGTTCAATTTCACGCCTTGCTTTCTCAGGCTTTTCACAATGTATTCGACTCCCTTCCCTTTTTTGGCCATATCCTCCACAACGCTGAAGAAATAGCTGTTCTGTTCGTGGTATTCGAAGATATTCTCATACAGCGTGGAAATATCCTCGCCAAAAGTATTAAAAGGAACCTCCGCTATTGTCGGTATCTTATCAGTACATGTCATCAAGAATACATTCCAGCCCACGCATTCCCTCACTACCAGTGGAGAATGTGTCGGCATGATGGCATAGCTGTTAAAACGCTCCATCAGTTTATTCAAGCTGATGAAGAAATCTGTTACCAGCTGCGGATGAAGGTGTACTTCAGGTTCGTCGATGATGATGAGCGACGACAAATGAATATACGCACATACATACGTAATCAATGAAAAGACCTGAAGTTGCCCCGTACTCATATTATTCACCAATTCTTCCAGTCTGTTCTCATTCAAGCAGTAGTGCTTCTGAGATTTGTCTCCTTCTTCAACAACAAGCCCTTTTGCTATCTCTTCGCCCAACTGTTCGTTTAGTAATGATACATAATGCTCGGATATCATCATCATGTCACCGTTCATCAGGAAAGTCTCACGGCTGAGTATCTTTTTGATTGAGGCCAAAAGCTGAACGTATGTGTTTCCCTCTTGCACCAGCGAGACAATATTCAAAGGTATCTTTGCGTCATTTTGGTCAATATTCCTGTATTCGTCAAATCTGGATGAACACACCACAAGCACGCTCATTAGCAAGGGTATTCTGCTCAGCCTATCTTTATTGCGATGCACCAAGTCATCAACCATACCAGAAAGCAACAGCGTTTTTCCGACCCCGTTTATCCCTATAATCGCGAAGGTGCGCTTGATGGCCGGTGCATCATATTCTATATGCAGATTCCACGTCGTGCTGACCTTCTCGTTGTATTTTGGCGTAAACCGATACTCAAATGCATACGCGCTGCTGGTGTCGCGTCCTTCCATCAAGAGCAGGGCTTCTTCAAACACACGCTTTGTTGAAAGGTCACGCTGCAATGAGGCTGTGAAGATTGGGTGAGCAGAGAACGACTCGAACTTATGGGGTACCACTATACAGTCCTGAAGCTGATTCAATATGCAGTAAGCCTCATCTTTCCCAAACATCTTCAGTAGGTTGGTATAGTAGTTCAAGTCAATTCCTACGGAGCAAAAATCCTCATCCAGCTGGCCAAACCTATCTGGGAGCACTTCGTACACATCATCGTGATGACGGTGCATAATCTTTACATCACCGATGAAATTTTTACTCCCGTCCTCTTTCAGCAGCCACAACACAAACCAAGTGCTATAATTATAGTCATTCCAATTGTCATTGAACACAAGTTTCAAGCATGGCAATGACGTAGCAGCGGACACACTGGCAGGGTGATCCGCCCGCTGCGACTGCTTGATTTGCTTTTCGAAAATGAGCGACATAAAGCGTGATAATACTATTTACCCGTAATACAAGACCAATTTCTAGCTCTTGACAAGGAAACTTCTCCATGATACGCCTCATGCATCCTATGGGCTAGCAAAACGATACATAAGAAAATACTTGCATCATAGCCTGGTGTAGATGTTATTGTGAAACACATCAATTGCAAGGCTAAAAAAAGGATAGCCTCGAATTTGTATATACCCCTAAGGTAACGGAAAGAACTTACATAAAGGAAGATATATGCCACACATCCCAATATGCCTTTATTGATGAGCAAGCCGAACCATACACTTTCACCGCCAAGAATTTCTTCTCCCATACTATCTCGCACTAGATCGAATATTGCATAAGTGCCCATCCCAAGAATTGGGGACTTCCAAAAATAGAATAGCGAAATATCCAGCTGATTCATTCGCATCTCCGACGAGGATCCCATGTTTTCTTTGTCAGTGTTAAATATAGAGTTCCAAATATCATCAATGTAGTTGCCATATACGAACATTACCGCAATGAAAGCAACAAAGAGGATTGTAAGATTTCTGAGGCTAAAAGACTTTCCTGCATAAAAATAAAACAAACATATTGCCAACGGGAAGATTCCTGATCTTGAACCGCAGAGTAAGCATCCGAATATACAGGATATTAGAACCAACATAAATGATAAATTACTTATCGGTATATTTCTCCTAAATTTGTAAAACAGCAAGAGGAAAGCAGATAGTAAAGTCATACATATATAACCATAACTAACCGACTGCATACAAAAAGCCTGAGCACGAGTGAAGCCGAAACGGGATTCTACCATCTCCCATCCTATCTCCGTCCCGACAAAGGAACGAATCATGTTTAGATAAATTTTCTCCTGAGATATTTCTTCGATAACAGCCAGCGAGATACCAAAAACGGCTATTCCCACTAATAATTGAACTAAGAATCGAATATCACTCTTAGTCCTTACATAATAGAAAAACAAATAAGGAAGACCAGCAACCCTAAGGCAATCCGTTATTGCTATCCCATGATGGGGAGCTATTTTGGTATATATAGCAGACAGCAAAGTAGATACTGAATAAAGCACGGTACATGCAAAGAAGGGATACCCAACACTTTTATTTTTAAACTTACCATCTCGAAATATCAGCAAAAGAAAGACTGCTATAAGCGCATCTTCAATGGTGAAAGAACCATTTATAGAATACTGACATCCTATGATGCACAAGGCAAAAAATAGGGAAAAAGCTTTCTTCTCCCCTATCGAAGATATTAGGAAAAGAAAAATAATTATTATAGACAATCCAAATAGCATATCTGAAATCGCTAATTAATTTTAGGAATAGACCTTCTTGGGGGAATTTTTGTTCAACAATATATTTTTATAAAATGCTTCGATTTTTAATGCATTTTCTTTCACCGTATAATGTTTGCACACCATGTTATACGCCCTTTTGCGCATCTCTGATAAATCTTCATCAACAACACGCTGCATTAATTTTGGTATATCATTATCATCGTCGAAATGGAAAGCTATCTCATTGCCAGTTTCTACAAATCCGAGTTCAAACTGCTCTTTAAGCCCCATAACATTCCGCCCGATAACAATACATTGGTTATACATGGCCTCAACAATCGTGAAGCCAAAACCTTCCATCTTGTTCGGTGCGAGAAAAGCTGTCGCTTGTGACATTAATTCATGAACGTCATTCCGTTCCCCTAAAAAAATTACCTTCTTCCCCAAATTATTTTCACTTATATAAGTATCACACATATTTTTATAATCGTTACCTTTCCAGCTTCTTCCAGCAATCAATAGTTTATAGCCTGGTGTTTGTTTGTCAAATTCATGAAAGGCTTTGATCCCTTCGAGAATGCCTTTTATCTCCTGAATCGTTCCAACCATTAAGAAATACTTATCCCTTGTAATCACAGATTTGCGGTGGGGGCGCAGGGCGTTAATAACTCCGTCATAGACAACTATGTCCCGATTATTTCTAAGTCCATAGTATTTAAACATCTGTTTAGTGATGGCAATGTTATAGTTACATTCATGTAAGAGTTTTTGGTGTAAGTATGATCTGGAAGGGAAAAACTTGTAATCTAAATAGTCCCTTAGATGCCAGACATGGCATATATTCCTCTTCAAACACGCATCAAGTGACAGGTCAACCATGCCCACATTCAAATGAACAATATCTGGATTAAGGTCATCTAAAATAGTTCCAAGATATCTCTTAGCAGAATGAAGCCTATATAAGCCTCTTACAAACCACCAAATATGTTTCAATATATCAACAAATCCACAATTAATGTTTGGATAGGTCTGCATTCCGAATGGATATGAGAAACACCTCACACCTATATCCATTAATCTTTTCCCAAGCTGCCCTTTAGTATTTGGCAGAAAAACATATATTTGATGCCTGGTCTTTAACTCTGACACCAAATTGTATAATGCAACACTACTACCACCCCAACCAGCATCGCTCGTAATATATAGTATTTTCATTGCTCAAGATTATATTGCAGGAATTCTGCTGATCTTTTTTTTCTTTCATACAATAAAGCATCAACTTTAGTCCAATCTATGGAGATATTCATGTAATCAGAAAACCTACAATTCTTTTGCCATATACATTTCTCTAATCCCAAATATTCCAATAACGACAGTACCCGATTGTTGCCTCTGCCATAAGCCCCATCAAGTGGGAAATAGACAAAGTTCTTATGATTAATTATAGAAAAAACCACTCCATGAAAAGATGTCGTTACAACAAGTTCTGCATTTTTGATGTATGATAGCCATTGTGGTATAGTTGCATACTTGTATTGAACTCCATCGAAGAGTTCCAACCCTGGAAAATATCCTGAAGCGGGAGTAACATACACATCATATTGCATCTGCTTGGCAAACGTTTTCAGTTGCTCCCACTGTATTTGGCCTGGCTCCTCTATATTTATACTATAAATGTATATATAAGGACTTTCTGTTCTAATTTCTTCTTCTATTTCATGATAACTTTTGCAGTCAAGAAGGAGGGTCGGATCTAAAACCTGTCGCGCTTCAAAACCAACCTCCTTACATATCTTTACTCCATTTATTTCCCTTACCGATATAGCGTCGAAATTCTTAAGTTGCTTAGCCAGTTGTAGTTTAAGGTCTTTTGGATATTCATCGTATGAGAAACTGGGCGCATAAGAAATCCTTTTTATACTACGTTTACCGAAATTGAGATAAAATGCCGTATTTTCTTCTGTATTCAGAAGATATGCCCATACTTGATCGCTCCCTGTAATGTAACAATCAGCTTCTGGTGGATTCTGCCGTAATTCGGAAAGAGAATGATACTCCCTCTCTGATACCTGGATGTTTTCTTTTCTGAAATGTTCGAAATGGCGATTATCATTCTTTTTCTTTAAATCTGCCATCAGTTTCTCATAATTTTTTTCTTCTTTAGAAATAAAGAAACTTCTTAGGTTAGAATATAATGGTAAACGTTTAATTACCTTTTTAACTAATTTCGCCTGATATGTTGGTCTATATCTGATGAGAAATGGAGTGTGTCCCATTTCTTTCAATTGCTGCTGCAAAGCCCAGCATTGTAGCTGCTGACCATAGTTGTCATCGCTCCACCACAATGTGATAACACCTATTCGCATATCTTTATAATTAGATATTTAGTAAACGACCATTCTAACGTACCCCTGTTTTTTCAGTAAGTTACGAGAATGACAATTTTAATAATTTTCAGTTTGGATTTATTTTTCCTGATTTGTAAGTATCAGGCACACTCTTTTACCTTTGATTCATCCTCATGCTTCTGGGCAACATAGTTACATGGGAGCATGGCCACATAGTCGGTGTCACCCTTCATCATGCGTGTGAGGATGTCATTAAGGTATTTCTTATAAAAAAAGGGAACAGGGTCACCACTATTGAACCTTAATAATATGAGAGATTGGTGAGAGTCTGCCCCATTGCAATGTTTATCGGGTCAATGTTTACTGGTTATTGAAGAAGCCGTGGACTTGCACCCAGAAGGAATAGTAAGAACAGATGCAGTATCGTTGGCTTGTTTTTTTAACGTTTACGCTAACCTTAGCGCTAATAAGGTTGATAAGGAGCACCACGCTTCAATGGAAGGTTGCATGGAACCACAAGTAAACGACCATTCTAACGTATCCTTATTTTTCAACAAGTTACGAGAATGACTATTTTGAAAATTTTCAGTCTGGATTAAATTTTCCTGATTTGGCAGCGTCAGGCACACTCTTTTACCTTTAATTCATCCTCATGCTCCTGGGCTACATAGTTACATGGGAGCATGGCCGCATAGTCGGTGTCACCCTTCATCATGCGTGTGAGGATGTCATTCAGGTATTTCCCGAAATTGATATTGTTGAGCCTGCAGCTTTCGTAAAGTGAATACATGAAGGCTACATTCTGAGCTGCCGTATGGCTACCTATGTGCAACCAGTTACGA
>OCTX012273650.1_pt1 | contig 10745 bp, 2 predicted proteins | sample 1539691 | NCBI WGS metagenome assembly OCTX01 (sample SAMN02144231, study PRJEB22623) | gut metagenome | biome: sheep rumen | host: Ovis aries | place: New Zealand | reverse complement strand
TGAAAGAAATTAAAAACTAATTTTATATTTTAATAATTAATAATTAAGGCCATTAAAATAAAAATTATAAATAATAAAATTAAAATATATTTTAAAGATGTAATTTAAGCTTATGATGCTTCTTTCTAATAATTGGTGCACTATCAACTTCAAACTCTTTATTTTTCGTATTACTTTTTACAGTATTATTATCCTGGATAAAAATAAGACTACTCTGAGTCATATTTTTAATAATCTCCGGCGACCTCAATAAATCAATTAATAAATAATATAGTTTTTCTTCCTGTAAGAAATCATTCCTAATTCTGGATATTTTTATTCCTTCGCATAATGATAGCAATCTATTGGGATTGACCATTTGGATATACATAATTCTTTCAGCATTTCCCAAAAAGATAGATCTGATTACTTTCCCTGCTACTATTACAAAAGTTACATAAAAAGTTAAAACATCATAACCAAAAGTAACTTTCGAATATAAGTCAGAGAAAGTAACAAATTTTATTCCTTCGTTATTTTCTGTTTCGATATACCAGTTATATACATTTTCATCTTCTCTCTTCAAAGTTAAATTAATATTATTCTTATTATTAATATCTAAAGATATCGGTTTCTCATTATTAGGAATACGCTGATACATAGAATAACAATCATTTATTTCAAATGATATACTTTTCATATCATTATCATTTAAAAAATTATTTATTTTTTTTATGCTTTCAGTTTGCACATCTTGAGATTCTATTTTATAATAATTTGAGGAAGAATCATATTCTCTTTGGAAAGAATATTTCAGATTTATACTAAATCCTTCAGTTTGATTCATCTGCTTTAAATAATCTAAAAACTTTGAAGAAATATCCCAATTTGATTCAGTAAAATGTATTACTGTAACATTTTGCACTTGGGTAAATTTGAAACTTTTTTTATAATCCACAATATTTGTGCTATTGATTCCTTTAAAAAATTCATCATATTCACCATCTGAATCAAAATTATCTATATATGAATTTGAGGTTTCAAACAAGGTTAAATTTAATTTTTGACTATAATCAGTTGGAATTGATAAAATTAATTGGAAATTAACTCCAGTAACTTTATTCACTAAAGATAATGGATTTAAATAACTAAATAAAACCAGAGGACCAAATATAATTACAATAACTGCAAAAAATGTGGTGCTACCCATTAAAATTTTCATATAAACAGGGGTTTTCATTCCTACTTTGTGCTTCATGTCTGCCTTTGCTTGACATTTATTTATGAAAAGTAGAGAAATTATTTCTTCCAGTTTTAGCCATTTCCATAGATCTAAAGAAGTCTTAGTAAATGTCCAATCAATAAAGTTTTTTAGTTCAAATAAAAATGGTATTTGAATATAACATTTATAAGTCATACTATAAATCATATTTGAAGCTTTCATTAGTGATGATACTTTTTTTATATCTGTCATTCCATACTTAATTTGCAAGCCACTGAATAAAAAGTAAAATAAATAAAAAATATAAAAAATCAAAGTATAATAATTTTCCGAAATTCGATTTATTTTTTGATTTAATGTTTGCTGATAAAAATAAGTCGTATTTGGCAAATAAAAATATATAAATATATGAATAAAAAATACCATTATTATTTGTGTAATATATTTCATTAATAGTCCTATTTGGCAATCTTCATATTGGTAAGAAACTATTTCTTTTTTACTATCTTTTTCTTTTTCAATTTCATTCGATATTTTTTCATATTTATATTTTTTATAGTTTTCAGTAATATCTTCTCCAGTTGTTTTATCATATACTTTAAATGATATTTTTTGCAATCTTCTTGCGTTTTTTAAATATAAAAATCTATCAAAAACTAACAAAAAGACATGAATAAACGCAAAAATTACTGTATTTCCCGAAAATTGTTTTAATTTAAATGTATCGACATTATATACCATTTTGTCTTGTTCCATTTTTGTATAAAAGAAAATAATGAATATTAAAATGAAAATTAAAACTATTGTGTAACTAACATAGAAATCTTTACCAGGTTTTTCATTCCTAATTCTGGTAAAGTTAATATTATAAAAATTAGATATTCTTTTAACTATGTTATATTTTTTTGGATGTTTTATTTTCCCAATAAGTGATATTATTTCATTTTGTGGCAAAATTTTTTTACTATCAGCATTTATCCCAATTTCTTCACATTTTTTTTTTGAATTATACTTAATTATTCTGTCATTGCTTTCCTCTATGGATTCATAATCAGCTTCGCATGAGTACCATAGGCCTTTTCTTATCAAAATAAATTGATTAATAGTAATTGTCATCAAGACAGAAAAATCGGGAAAAACATATAACAAAAAATCAAGGAAATGTGTATTTTCAATTTTTTTTAGTCCTAAATTGATAATGAGGTTATCATTTTTGATATCATCTATGAAAAGTTTGAATCCTTCAATTTTTTCCCAGATATTTAATTGTATTAAAAATTTAACCAATATCAGAAGAGCACTATATACCAACAAAATTTTCCAAAACAGTCTCGCAGGCCTGGGGTACTGGCAAATTCCGAATAGGAAAATAAATATAGGGTAAAAAATAGATGTCACACTTCCATTAATTAAATGATTTATGAGCATGACAGCATAAGTTATATACTCAAAATTTTCAATAAAAAATTTTATTATTGTTTTGATTAAAATAAAAAATATTTTTTTTCTTGAACAACAATTATTAAAAAAATCTTCTCTTATAAGTTGCTTCAGTTCCTTATAGTCCCAATTTGCAAAAAACATGTCATCATAAGGTTGATCCAACTTGATATATCTTTCTTTTTTGTTTGGATTATTAGGATCTTTATCTATTTCTCCTCTATCCTGTAAAAAGAATTCAGTAGTTTCAATGTTGTTTTTTTCAATTCTATAATTATCTAAACTTTTTTCACTTGAAGAACTATAGATATCATTAACTTTTCTATTATTTAGATTACCGGAAGTATTTGATTTTACTATGCTTTTCCTAAATAGATTTGTGCTTATTTTTTTTATTGGTTCTTCATCTTCTTCCTCTTTCTTCTCTTCAATTATTCCATTATTATCATTATTAATATTGTTACTATTGTTACTATTGTTATTCATTTTAAATGTTTTGAAATTAACCTTCTTAATTTTAACAGTCTTCTTTTTTCGTATTCTATATTTATTTATCATTTCTTCTTCTTCTTCATCAGAACTACTATTAATATTTTTTATTATTTTTTCCTTTTGTTTCATTTTTTCTTTCTCTTGTTTTATTCTTTCTTTTTCTTCTAACAATTTTTTCAAATTTTTAATATCTGAATATTTATCAAAATTTTTTTTTTCAAAATCGTCAATTAAATTTAGTAAATAAGAGTACAAGACGGTGTTCCCCTGCAAAATTTTTATGATTTCCCCCCCTATATTAAAATGCTCGTCATCTACACTTCGAGCTGATTCTAATAATTTTAGAGTTAATGATAAAAGCCAATGCTTCCTTATTATCTTTTTTATTGTAATTCCTTTTTCTTTTCTCTTCGGAGAATTATGATTAATTGGAATTTCATATACATTATTTATATTATTCCTCATTCTATTTTCCTCATTGGTACTACTATAACTTGTTAAACTTGTGTTCCAATTGTTAACAGTGTTTTGTATATTAAATAAACTATGCTTTATATTTTTTCTTTCAATTAATCTATCATTCATTAGCTTAACTCGATAGTTATTAAACAAAAACGAATGCAATTTACCTTTAATATATGCTTTCTGCATATATTTATAATGATATTTTAATATATACTTCTTGAATTCATAAGACAAATACAAATTTTCCTGAATCAAAAACAAGAAATATGATAATATTTTCAATAATACCATGATAAATGCTTCTTTAATCATCAAACCCGTAGAAGAGGAATAATCAGTTATTTTTGCCAGACCCAAAATATTATTAAAATCTTTCAGTTTTTCATCATTTTTTATGTATATATTAAATGGAATTTGAAATATGAATTGAAATACTATATCCAAAAAAAGATATGGCTTCATAAAATAGTTTATTCCATGCAATAATGACCATGTTCTTCCTTTCAGGAAACAATGTGATTTATATAAATAATAAATAGAAAAACAAATATATCCTATAGCGAGTAAACCTTGGTTTATCAAGCAGACCATTAATGTTAATGATAATAAAATATAATGGAAACTAATATAGAAAAAATTTGTTATTTTCAAATATCCTTTAATTTTTGTAGTTTTATTCAGAAACAAATACTTTTTATCTTTATTGAATAAATATGATATTTTTGCTAGTACTTTATTATATTTTTTAACCCTATTTAAATTTACCTCTTTGAATTCATTATTTTCATTATATACATATATTTTATTTTTATTAGAAGGTTGCAGTTCCAAATCATATGAAAGTTTCATAGCTCTTACAAAACAGTTATAATCCTCTTTTGATATAGTTTTTAATTTTTTAAATTTCTGATTATATTTATAACAAATAAATTTAAGTTCATTTTCATCATATTCCTCCATATATAGCGAAAAACTGAAAAATTCCAAATAAAAATATAATAATAAGACAATTGAAACATCAAGCCATAAAGTTTTAATTTGATATCTGTTAGTTCCAAGAGAAAAAAATGTTGCCCATCTATTATTATATTCCAAATGATTACTCCATGGTATACCTAAATAATTATTAACACATAAAATTATTTCATTGTCAATAAAAGTATTTGTTATATATGATAAATTTGTCATAAAAATTGTATATTGTAATATAAGCAAAAATAATATTAAGTAACTAATTTTGAAAAACAGTTGAGTACTTATATTTTTTTGGTGATATGTGAATAGAATGATTATTAAAAACATATATGATAAAATATTGCATTTTAGCAGCACGTTTAAAAATATTAAAAATATTATTATTAATTCAATCAATTTCTTCATTGTTTTACTCACAGAGACATTGAATTCAATATTTTTATTAAAAATTGTTTTTTTGTAATTAATACCAATGTCATCAGTACTATATTTATATCTTCTTTTCTCTCTTTTAAAATCAATATATTCATTCCTAAAATAGTATTCTCTAAATCTTTTATGTTCAATTTTTTCATTTTCTTCTTGTTGCATTGAAGATACTCTAGATGTATTTATTTCTTCTTCTTCTTTATTTGGTTTATTTAATATATCATTATTTAAATAATTAGCATATAAATTATTTAGATTATATAGATCTACGCTTTCATTAAGGATATGTTCTTCCCTAAAATCAAGTTTAATACTATCATAATTTTCAAAATCAAAAGAAATATTATTATTTTGGTCACTGAATTTTTGTACTTTTTCAATATCATGAATTTCTAAAAATTTAGAAGCTCTTTTTATTTGATTGAAATCTTTGGTCTTTTTTTCTTTAGTTTTATTATCATTAAAATATTTAACATTTAATTCGGCAAATTTACTCAAAAAATAGGCGCGGATGCTAAAAAGCAAAATAATCAAAAAGTACCCCCAGGTATATGACCAGAAATTCGTTTTAATTTTTATATCTTGTGGAGCACTATAAAACCCGAAAAAGTACATCAAAGATATAAATCGTTTTAAATTTGGATATTTACTGAAATTTGAACAATTATATAATTCATTTTTATCATCTGGACTTGTTGTGAACTTAATGATTATACTGCATAAATATGATAAAATAATAAAAAGAAAAGTGAATATCCAAATGAGACTAAAATAGCTACGTTGTGTCTCTGAAGTTATTTTAAAATGTTCTCTTTTTTCTTTCTCAAATTTTTTTAGTTTTTGATTCAAAGTTAATTTATTTTCGTTATTTTGCTTGCCCAGAAAAGTGTAATACCCCTTAAAAGACTTTGTCATATAATAAACAAATATTGAGAGTTGAATCACCATGGAAACTGAAAGCATCCAATGCAAAGATAAAGTTGCCACAACGATAAATATTATTATCCAATAGTAGTGCAAAATGTAGTATAAAATAATATATATTTTTTTTATAATGTTTTTTGTCTTTTGATTTTCTCTAATTTTTTTTACTAATTTTTCTCTTCTTTTATCATCTATTTCTTTATTTTCTTTGTTAAGATTGACATAATATCTATCACTTTTCCTATTAATATTGTCCTTCAAATAGTCATTTAGTAGTCTTTCTTTTTTACTATCTTTCTCTTCATATTCATCTTTTAAATCATTGACTTTATATAACAAAGAATTTTTTTCAATTTCTCTTTTTATACTTGAATCATTTGTATTTAGTCTTATTTGTCTGCTTATTTCTTCATGCAAAGCAACAGATAAAATAAACATGACAAAATATGGGAACAAATTTTCTTGATAATTTTCATTAAATAAAAAAAGGCCTAATAATTCAAAATTTATGTTACTGTTTTCAGATATTAAAGCATACCATATGGACATTGGAGGCTTGTTCAAAAATTGAATGGCATAAAGTGTCGTCAGATTAAATATATTTGATGTAATTAATATTTTTGTAAATGTGAAAATATTTGACAATAAATTAAATTTTTCACCTACTATTTTTATATATTTATAATAAATTATGAAGACTATTAATAATTGGAATAAGCCAAATACGTTATTATCTCTTATCAGTAAACAATATATAAAGCAGGGTATCAGGAGCCAAATGTATATGCCAAAAATGAAATTAAATATAGTTTCCAAAATGAATTTAATATACTCGTGATTTGATAAATTATATTCGAATACTTCATATATAGAAAATATTTTTGTTTTGCACAATTTAAATAATTTACTTGTTTGTCCAATATATTCCAAAAATAAAAGATAATAAGCAATCCAATAAAAATGAATTTTATTCAAATTATCATTAAATAACAAAGTTAAAAACAACTTCAAATTATTTGAAGTAATCTTCACTCTATGACTATTATTATTAAAAAATAATATATATTTGAAAAAAAATATGAAATTTAAAATGAGTAAAAAAATATATAATTGATTCATAAATTTTTTGCCGACTAAAAAAATAGATATGACGCATAGCAAAACAATTTCATTTAATATATTAATGGTCTGAGTTACTGATAAATAGAAAAACACTATTATAGATATGTCTAAAATAAAGAAATATAATTTAAAAAAAATTTCAAAGTATTTTACGGCATATTTCCCTTTGAAATCTTTTTCTATTTTTTTTTCTATTCTTTTTTGTTGTTCGACTATTTCTTTTTTAATTTCGTCATCTTTTAAATATTTATAATGCTTTGTCCTTAAACTGATAAAAAGTTGGAATAAAATTACAATAATTAATTTCAGACATAAGTTTATTCCGTTTTTGATTAAATCTTCTCCTATTTCCTTTATGCCGAAATATTCAAATATTTTTGTCTCTTTTCTTAATGTGTGATTGTTTACAAAAATATTAGAGATATATGTTAATAAAAAAACAATTATTAATAAAGGATAAACTATATATTTTGTTCCATATAAAAATGCTGTACTGGTAGAATATTTAATTGAAAAAAAGAGCCATAATATAAGAAATAAAGATATATAAGTCATGTATAAATTAATCCATAAAATCACACTTAGTCTACAGGCATGAAGACAGAATCCAGGTGTGTAGCAATATTTTAACAGAAATAATTTTGTCTTTTTTATCAGGTTGTATTTTTCACATTCTTTAAAAAAGACAATAATGCCACAATCTAAATCAGTATCAAATAATGCTTGTAACTTTTTATCATCTTTATTCATTACAAATTTGTCTGCTATTGTGATTCTATTTAATTCGGCATATTCATCTTTTACTTCTCCAGCATTGTCGTTTTTACAATATTTTATATATTGAATAAGCTTTATATTAATATTGATACAAAAAAAACCTATATAAAAAAAGGCAAATGATATTATGCCAATATATTTCGAATTTTCTTTAAATAAAATTACTTTTCCGATATAATTTGAGAACTTGATGTCTGAATTCAAAAAATAACAATATAATATATATAGGAATATCGTTGTCATATAAAATCTTCTAAAATGCTTTTTAATGAAACGACGACAATTAACACCTAGTAGAAGACAAAAGTAGTATATAAGACCTAATATTAATAAAACTAAATTTATTGTTGTGGGATACAATGTGCATCCAAAAGTTATCAAAAATATGCCTGAGTTCAATATGCTATTATTATTTGGTATTTTTGTCTCTAAAAAAGCTTTGTTTCTATTTAAATCATATGTATTAAAGAATGAATGGGAAAAATTTTTCATTATTAAATATGCCAATAAAAATAGCATAATTAGTGATACTATTACATATTCATATATAGACTCCCAATCTTTAGGAAAAAAGAATGATATTAAATCTTTACTCATTATATCATTAATAATTTTTAATACCATATATATAACATCTATTATCAAAACAAATAAAGTAAACCTCCCCTTGTTTGTAACATAAAAATTATATTGAACCGAATATTTCGTATATACTAAATAAAAAGAATAACAAAGATGAAGCAAATTAACAAATGAAAAATATATAAAGGAATTTATAAAAAGAAAAAGTGGCATAAAATAATCAAAATAATTAACAAAAATGCCTGTGCTATATCGATTTTCGAGTTTTAAAAAGTCAGAATTGGAATCATTTATCATATATAATGAATTTTCACTTGATTCAATACTTGTGATTGAACTTTGCCTTGAGGACGATTCATAATCAGTCATTTCAAATGTTTTTGATTTCATCATATTTTTATCTGTTTCATTTCTATTAATATTATTATCATCATCATTTGTCTCTTTCATTTTATATTTTTAATATTTTTATTAATTATTATTATTTATTTTCATTTTAATGGAATCAGAAGAAAAATCCTTCGAGCAATGTTTATGGAATAAATACCAAATACTCCATAAAAGATACAAAAGAAAGTGTGAATACTTTGAGAATGCAATAGATATATTTACTCGTCTATTAAATGTATTTAAATATTATCAAAAAGAAATAAATACCGTTTTACAAAAAAGCTATCTTTTATTCCCAGAGCCTGAATCTACCCAATCAAAAGCTTTAGATATCATCAAAAAAGGCCTAGAAATGGAATTTTCTCAACTTTCTTTAGATGTAGACCTATTAAAAAAAGTTTTAATCGACCAGTTCAAGAAGCACAAGGACGACGCCAGGGCCACCGAAAAGGAGGCTCATACCCAGTTCCAAAAAATTTTGACAAAATATGCTGATTCTAAAGTTTTAATGGATAAAAATAAAACGAAATATCATCAGTCTTTGAAGGTTGCTGAGTCATCTTTACGTACTTCTAAAAGTATGAAAATTAAAAATGTGAACAATTCTCAAGATAATTTAGTGTCTATAAAAAAATTAGAAGATAAATCACAAGATTTATTACTAGATGCAAAAAAAAATTTGGATAAATATTCTGCAACTGTTAGAGATGCTAATAAAAGCAGAGAAGATGCCATTGATAAACAAGCTAAAAATTTAAAACTATATAATGAATTAGAAGTAAAAGACGGAATATTCATAACAAAGATAGTTAATGATATGTACAATAGAATGAAAGAGGAAAATGAGGCAAAAGCAACTTATTTAAATGAAATTGTGGAAATAATAAAACAAATTAATGTAGATACTGATATAAAAAATATTATGAAAGCAAATAATTCTAATGAAAAACCTGATGAATTAATTTCTTTAGAGCAATATTCACCACAAATTGATTTCGAAAAAGCCAGTAATCCTGAAGAGTACAAAATTAATCATGAAATTATTGTTGCAATGAAAACTATTATACCAGATATAATGCCTAATTTTGACATGGAAAAAGAAAGAAAAAAGCAAGAATTGAGAGAATTATCAAAAAAAATATTTGTAACAAATATTCCATTTACTGACGAGGAGAAGCAAAAATTAATGGAATATTTACAACAGAAGTGGAGCCAGACCTACTTTTTGATTTATTTAAGTAAACAGAGGACCCAAGGAAGATTTAGTCGTAGTGAAAAACTATTAAAAGATTTAGCTCAAATATTAAACTTAATATTAAAAACGGCCGAAGAACAAAACGATTACGAAGCAGCAAGAAATTGTATGATATTATCCCAAACTTATTTCTATGAAGACAAGGATGAAAACGGAAATGCCAAAAAAGTTTATTTGTTAGAATATATTTTGGAATACAAATGGCTCAGAACACCCCAATTTTGGAGGGGGCTAATTGAGGAGATGACTAGCCAAGAAATTAAAAAATATACAAATATGAACCCTGGGGAGCCTTCCCTTTTTGATGAGACCAATGAAAAATCCGTGGAAAGATTAAGCAATATCGCCTTTTCACAATTGCTGCCTTATTGTAATAATATGAGAGAGTTTTTCATGGATGATAGAATTGTGGTAAAAATCATAGATGAATTTGTTGAAAAATATCATGTTCAGAAAGAATTTGCACAGAGCATTTATGATGTAATTAATTCTAATCCTGAAGAACTTGAAAAGTTAAGACAAGAATATAAAAATAATCCAAATATTGAAAATGAAATGATGTCTTTGGAAGAAGTAAAAAAACAAAGAGGTGTTGCATAAAATAAATTTAATTATTATTAAATATTTGAGTAAAATTAAAAGATAAATATAAATTATATTTAAAAGTATGTAATTAATTTCTTCTTTTATAAT
>OCTX012228375.1_pt1 | contig 10745 bp, 6 predicted proteins | sample 1539691 | NCBI WGS metagenome assembly OCTX01 (sample SAMN02144231, study PRJEB22623) | gut metagenome | biome: sheep rumen | host: Ovis aries | place: New Zealand | reverse complement strand
CCCATTCCTGCCTTCCGCAAATTCAAAAAACTATAAGTTTCTGCAAATCCGCCGCTCCGCGTGCCCCCGGGGGCGGGGTCAAAAGTGCAGATCCTTCACCACAAACCTGATCGATTTCCTTCCCCTCCACTCATTGATCTCGGGGTAGTAGATCATGCTGACGGGCACTTCCGCGTGCCCTCTCAGCAGGGCGCTCCACTCTCTGCCGCCGCGGGCCGCGGCAAGCTGCTCCCGGAAGAGGCCCGCCTCCCTGAACATGGTCAGGGACAGATTTCTCCCGTCGGAATCCGCGGCATCGAATCCGAGCACATTTTTGCCCTTTCCCATCACTTTCACACTGCGGAGCTTCACCCCTCTGGCAGCGAACATGGGTCTGGGATTGTCGGTCCCGCAGGGTTCCAGCAGCTTTAGTTCTTCGACCATATCGATCGTCCAGAGCGAGGGCGGAAGTTCCATATCAATGTGGATCACATCTGTCAGGTCCTCTTCCCGGAGTGTGCTTTTTTCCTCGAGGCACCGCTGCAGGGCGGGAATATTTTCTTCTTTCATGGAAAGGCCGGCCGCCATCTTGTGTCCGCCGAATCTGCAGAAAAGATCTTTGACCTCAGTCATGGAAGCAAACATATCATAAGCTTCGATGGATCTGCCGGATCCCTTCACCATTCCGTCCTCCGTCCTGGTAAGGACGAAGACCGGGCGCGAAAAGCGCTCCCTGATCCTTCCGGCTATAATACCCGCCAGAGATTCATGACAATCCGGAAGAAAGATCACCAGAATCCTGTAATCCAGCAGGTTCTGCCGGCCGACAAGTTCCAGCGCCTGTTCAACTCCCTGTTCCGTGAGGCTCTTGCGGCTGTCGTTCAGCTCCCTCAGCTTCTGGGCGCTGCGCAGGGCCCTGCCCGGATCATCCTCCATAAACAGGGCGAGGGCTCTCTCGGCATTGTCCAGACGTCCGGTGGCGTTCAGACAGGGACCGATCACAAATCCCGCGTGGTATGTGGTAATGGATTTCTCCTCCAGTCCGTTGACCAGCAGCAGGCTCTTCAGCCCGATGTTTGCCGTATCCGGGATGCGCCTCAGGCCTTCCCGGACCAGAATCCTGTTTTCATCCGCCAGGGGCATGACATCACACACGGTGGCAAGGGCGCAGAAGGGAAGCAGCTGCTCCAGGATCCCGGACCTCTTTTCCGGAATCAGTTTTTCCAGGAGCAGGTCCGCAAGCTTCCAGGCGACAACAGCTCCGCAGATATCCGGGAAAGGATAATCCATCTCTCCTGTCTCCGGATTGCGGACCTTGGGATCCACCACCGCGTCCGCAGGAGGGAGGATATATTTTTTCTTTCCGTCCTCATCCTCTTCGAAGGGCACTTCATGGTGGTCTGTGACGATCACGCAGATCCCCGCTTTCCTGGCGGCAAGAACTGCTTCCCCGGCCGCGATCCCGTTGTCACAGGTCAGGATCACCCCTGTTCCGTCCTCCGCGGCGTCCTCAGCCATACGGACATTCATGCCATAACCGTCTTTTACCCTGTCCGGAAGCACCACATCCGCACAGGCGCCGCAGGCGGAGAGGGCGCTCATCAGAATGTAGGAGGCGCAGATTCCGTCCACGTCATAATCACCGATCACACGGACCGAAGCTCCGCCCTTTATTTTCTCACAGAGGATCCCGACGGCCTTTTCCATGTCCGGCAGAAGCCGGGGAGACCACAGATCGGAGATCGTCCCGCCCAGAAACCGCCTGGTCGCTTCTATGCCGATCACATCCCGGTTCCGGATCACCCGGGCCAGGACAGGAGAGATTCCGCAGGCCTCCGAGATTCCACGAAAATCCGCTTTCTTGGTATAAACCATCCACTTAGCCATTTTGCCTGTACCTCCCGTCCGGTGAAGTCAAAAGAGTGTTTCTCCCGGATCATTCCTCTTCATGGAAAAACAGGGAGGATGTTCGCATCCTCCCTGAAGTCTGTGCGGGAAAGACCTTCCCGTTTCATTCACGTGCGTCCGAGTATTCATGCGTTCTTTTTTTCAGCGTCCGCTGAATCCGGCGGCATCGGTGCCGCCGCTGTTCGCAGCTGTCTCAGACAGTGATCTTTGCATTATTCCTGGCTTCCTCTTCCTTGCGGCGGCGCTCTTTGCGCTCCTTCTTGGAGAGATTGGAATAATTATCTTTTTTCTTGTTGTTCTGCTGGTTTCCGGAACCGCCCTTGTTTCCGCCCTTCTTCTGTCCGGAGGAAGCCTGTGCGGCATCATCCGAATTCTTGCGGAAAACATACCAGAGGGAACCTGCCAGGCAGACAGAGGAATAACCGCCGCAGATGATACCGATCATGATCGGAAGCGCGAATTCCTTGACACTGGCAACGCCGAAGATGAACAGCGCAAGTACCATGAAGAATGTGGTCAGAGAAGTAAAGATACTTCTGGAGAGGGTATCTGTGATACTCTCGTTGACGAGGGCAGCCAGCTCCTGGCCTCTGCGTCTGGAGCGGAGGCTCTCGCGCACACGGTCAAAGATGACGATTGTGGCGTTGATCGAATAACCGACGATCGTCAGCATGCAGGCGATGAAAGTAGAGCCGACACTGACTCTGGCAACGGCATAGAAAGCCAGCACGACCAGGACGTCGTGTGCCAGGCAGATGACGGAGGACGCGCCGAAGCGCAGGTCCTTGAAACGGAACCAGATGTAGAGCAGCATCAGGACCAGAGCAACGCCGACTGCGAGCAGGGCATCGCGCTTCATCTCGTCACTGATCGTGGAGCTGATGGTCTCGGACGTAATGCTGTCCTTGTTTACTTTGAACTTTTTGACCAGCTGGTTGGAGAGTTCCGTGCTCTTGTCGGTATCAAGGACGACGGACTTGAAGATAACTTCATTGCCGCCGGAGACCTTCTGGACCTGTACGTTCTTATCGCCTGTCACCTTGGTGAAGACGGGAATGACCTGTTTCTCGATCTCTTCCAGGCTCATGTCTTCGTTGAAGCTGACACTTGTGGATGTGCCGCCGACAAAGTCAAGACTGAAATTGAGGGCGGAATTGTCCTTGGCCTGATGAACGCCCATGGCGATAAATCCGCAGAGAATGAGTGCGATGGAAACCGCGAAGAAGGCTTTCCTGCGCTCGACGAAGGAGATGCTGTCTCTCTTTTTGCCGACACCGTAAAGGTTTTTGCTTGTGAGACCAAGGCCGTAGAAGATGTTCATGATGAGCCTGGTCACGAACAGGGAGGTGATCATCGACAGGATGATACCGATCGCCAGTGTGTAGGCAAATCCCTTGACAGTACCCGAACCCAGGACTGCCAGGACAGCTGCCGCGATCAGAGTGGTGACGTTGCCGTCGATGATGGCGGACAGAGCCTTATGATAGCCGTTGTTGATAGCGGTTTTCACGCCGAGGCCCGCAGCGAGCTCCTCACGGATACGGGCAAAAATGATGACGTTGGCATCCACTGCCATACCGATGGAAAGCAGGATACCTGCGATGCCGGGAAGGGTCAGGGTGATGTCAAAGCCGTTCAGAACAAGCGCCATCATCAGAATATAGATGCAGAGCGCAAGTACTGCCGCGAAGCCGGGCAGAAAATAGATCACGACCATAAAGAGCGCGACAAGGCCGAAACCGATCACGCCCGCAAACTTACTGGTGCGGATCGCGTCCTGACCAAGCTGTGCGCCGACGATCTGGGAGCGCAGGCGCTCCAGCTCGACCTTCAGTCCGCCGATACGGATGGTGGAAGCCAGGTTCTCAGCGGATTCGATGTCCTCCTCGCCGGTGATGACCGCGCGGCCGTCTGTAATGGCAGCCTGGACAGAGGGAACGCTGATGAAATGTCCATCATAATAAATACCGATGGACTCGTGTGCCGCATAGGCCTTGGTTGTGGCGTCGGCAAAAGCCTTTTTGCCTTCATCATTAAATGTCAGGGAAACGACGATCTGCTTATTTCCCATATCGTCCTGCTGGTAGCCGGCCTTGGCGTCAGTGACCTGGGTGCCGGTGACCACAGCGTCGCCGTCATCGATGATCTGCTGCAGTTCCTTAGTCAGGACGTATTCCACATTGCCGCTTTCAGTGACGCCGAGCTGATAGTTTTCCTTGCCCTTGTCATCTGTCTGGCGGATAAAGTACAGAGAGCCGGGACGACCCAGATCCTCCAGGATCTTGTTCGTCTCCGCAACGCCGGAAATACCGGGAATCTCGATATTCAGGCGGTCGGTGCCTTCTGTATATACCTGAGCTTCCGTGCTGTACTCATCGACACGGCGCTGCAGTTTATACTTTGTATCGTTCAGGTCTTCCTGGGTCGGAGGCTTCTCGCCCACCGCCTGGTAAGTGATGCTGGCGCCGCCCGCCAGATCCAGACCTTTTTTGATGTTGTGATAGGATCCTCTGTGTCCCTTGCCAAAACCGATCAGCACCGTATAGGCCATCAGTCCTGAGATGGCCAGCACGAGCAGAAGGGAAATGACCGCTCTCGATTTTTTCATTAATAGCTCCTCCAATATAATACACTAACCGCTTCTGCGCACCTGACGGGTTTTCCGCAGATGTCAAAAGCACCGGTAACATGACCGGAGATGCTCCGCCAGAAGAGCTCCCTGCCTGAAAAAAGTACAGACTCCGCCCTTCTAAAAGCAGACACTGTGCAATTATAGCACCATGCCGGTATGATTGTAAAACTTTTTTTTAAAAAGAAACGGCAAAAAAATGAACCAAAAAATGAACCGGACGGACTTTTCACAGCCCGCCCGGCTCTCCCGGTATTTCCTGTTCAGAGATCTCCGTGAACACCAGATCATGTTCACAGGAACACATTTTTATAAAAATATCCTTCAAACGCTCAGAAGGTCCCCTCGTATTTCTGGCGGAAGGTCTCCCAGACATCTCTCACAAAGATCCTGCCGTGCAGGTCGAGGTTGTCTCTGTAGACTTCATAATAGCCGCCGTTATCCAGGGTAATAGTCAGGACATAGGATTCGCCGAAGGGGAACTCCTCGTCTCCTGCATCCGTCATCGGAGCGGTCGTGTTGAAGAGAAGGTGAGCTACATTCGTGGTCATATCGGGAAGATCTTTATTGAGTTTGAAGAGGAACTCTTCACTTTCCATATAATAGGTCAGTCCCGCGGGCGAATAGCGGCTTTTCACAAGATAGCCCGAATCAAAGGTCAGGTTATATACTCCATAAGGAGCAAATCCATCGGGCACATAATCTCCGGCCACTTCTTCATCAAATTTTTTCTTCTTCTCTGCAGCGGCTTTTGCCTTTTCCTGGGCAGCCTTTCTCAATTCCTCCGCCTTTTTCTCTGCCTCGGTCTTTCCCTCCGCCTTTTTTCCGGCATCGGTCTTTTTGTCTTTCCCGCTCTTCGCTCCGGACGCAGCCTCGGCAGCATCATCTGTTTCTGCCGCTGCCTTCTTCTTTTTCGAAGCCTTTTTCTTTACTGCTTTCTCTTCGATACCGGCTTTTTCCTCAACCGCCGTTTTCTCCGCCTCCGTATCTGCAGCCGCCTTCTTTTCATCGTCTGCCCGGGAAGCTTCACCGCCCTCCCCGGTCTCTTCTCCTGCCTCTTCAATTAAATCAGCGAGAGGGTCAATGTCCTCAGCATTAACTTCTTCCTTCGCTTCTGAAGTATCTGTTCCCTGTACTTCTGCTGCCACTTTTGTCAAGGACGCACCGGAGCCGCATCCCGCCGCAATCATGGCTGCACAGAGCAGTAGTGCCAGTGTTCTTTTCTTCATGATCATTTTCCTCGCTTTCTCAGTGATCTTTTCTCCGCCCGGATCTGTTCTCCGTTATACGTCGACAGCAGGAACCCGGTTTCGATAACTGGATCCCGGTCTTGACAGCAGGAACCCGCTTTCGTTGGCAGGCGGTATCAAGGGCGCATGCGATGGCCCTGCAGGTGTTTGTGCATATTACTGAACCTGACAAGAGTCAGTTTCCTTTTGCCCATGTCATTTCTTCCTTTTATAGTTTACAGGAATTGCCGGAATGAATCAACAGCGCAGGCAGTGATCTGTGTACTGTGTAAACTGTGCGTTACAGAACAGCCCCCCCTCGAAATTCGAGGTGTTTTCGAGCGGTTTTGTCTGTCAAAGACACTGGTCCTCATTCTTGCCTGTTCTTTTACGCCCTGTTACAATGACTGCACAGGATCCGTCACCGCCCCGGATCGCGCATCGGATCCTTTCCGCCTCTGATCCGGCGGACCCATGAAAAAAGGCATGCGGGCGCAGCAGAAGCTAAAGAGCAGGCAGATGTGTGCGGCAAAAAAAGGAAAGCGGACGCAGCAGAAGCTGAAAGAGCGGGCAGACGCGTGCGGCAAAGAAACATAACAGGACATCTGATTAAAGAAAGCGGGCACAGCGGGAGTCAAAAATGCGGGCTGTTATACTGATCACTGAAAATCCTGTCCCTTTACCGGGTCAGGCACATGAAGAAAAAAAGACTCATGCGGAAAGAGGAAAAGACGGCCGCAGGCTGCAGCTGTTCCGGGAGGGACTGCGCTGTATGGGGTATGAACGGGAAGCCTCCCGCCTTGCCTCCGACCAGATTGCTGTCGCTGAATACGGAAAGCCCTTCTTTAAAGATATTCCTCAGATCCGCATCAGCCTCTCCCATTCCGGGAAGTACCTGGTATGTGCCTTTTCCGAAGAAGAGATCGGCCTGGATCTGCAGGAGTGCATCACGCCCCGGACCGAAGTCCTTCGGATAGCAAAACGTTTTTTCACCTCTGAAGAACACGATGCTCTTCTTTCCATATACGGGAAGGATGAGCAGGAGGGGATTGAATTCTTTTTCTGTCTGTGGTCCCTGAAAGAAGCCTATCTGAAATATATCGGATGCGGGCTTCACGGAGGACTGGACAGCTTTCAGCCGGATCCCCTTCCCTTTAATTCTGAGCTCTCCGCCGCCGGGGGCACAATCCGGGTCTCTGACGATTTCGGACTCAAGCCATCTGAGCTCTCCGCCGCCAGGGGCACAATCCGCGTCCTCAAGGACAAAAATCTGATGACGCCGGCGGAATACTCCTTTCTTCCGGCTCCGCAGGGTTACAAAATGGCAGTGAGTGCCGGCAGACTGCCCGACCATATACAGATCCGCCATGTTGATTTCTCCGATGATTCATTTCAGCAGTAAATCACGTCCGGCAATTTCTTCGATTCCAAATAGGGCAGAGGCGGCTCTGCCGTCCTCTGCCCCCGACCGGCCCGTGTCATAAAAGAACACGGCTGCTCCCGTCTGACAACAGACAGGACAGCCGTGTTTTTATGTTCTTTATAGAGTCTGCCGGAATTCAAGACTCACTCGTTCGGAACGGAACGTCTTTATTCCTCTGAGGGGAGGTCCAGTGCGATGGACAGATCCCTGAGCTGGACCGGATCAACCACATCGGGAGCCCCGCTCATGAGATCGGCGGCATCCTTGTTCTTGGGGAAGGCGATGACTTCGCGGATGCTGTCCGCGCCGGTCAGCAGCATGACGAAGCGGTCGACGCCGTAGGCCAGTCCCGCGTGAGGCGGAACGCCGTACTTGAAGGCTGTGAGCAGGAAGCCGAACTTCTCGTTGGCCTCCTCTTTGGAGAGACCGATGACCTCAAACATCTTCTCCTGGATATCGCTCTGGTGGATACGGACACTGCCGCCGCCGAGCTCGACGCCGTTGAGGACGATGTCGTAGGCTTTGGCGCGCACGCTGCCGGGGTCGGAGTCGATGCGTTCCCAGTCCTCTTCTACGGGCATGGTGAAGGGATGGTGCATAGCCATAAAGCGGTTCTCTTCTTCGGACCACTCAAGAAGCGGGAAGTCGACGACCCAGAGGAAGTTAAACTGGTTGTGGTCGATGAGACCCAGGTCCTCGCCCAGTTTCAGACGCAGGGCGCCAAGGACGTTCCAGACGATGCCGTTCTTGTCGGCGGCAAAGAAGAGCAGATCTCCGGGTTCGCCCTTCATGCGGGTGATCAGAGCCTGGATTTCCTCCTCGGACACAAATTTAGCGAAGGAGCATTTGACAGATCCGTCTTCCTTCATCTGGATATAGGGAAGACCCTTTGCGCCGTTGCCGCGGGCCATCTCGACGATCTTGTCGATCTGCTTGCGTCCCATGCCGCCCTGGCCTTTGGCGTTGATGCCGCGGACACTCCAGCCCTTCTTTGAGGCCGCATCCGCAAAGACGCCGAAACCACAGTCTTTGACCAGGTCGGTGACCTCCACCAGCTTGAGGCCGAAACGGGTATCGGGCTTGTCTGAGCCGTAGTCGTTCATGGCGTCGATCCATTTCATGCGGGGGAAGGGGCGCTCGACATGCAGGCCGATCGCTCGCTCCACCACGTACTGGATCAGTCGCTCGTTGACGTCAATGACATCATCGACATCCACAAAGGAAAGTTCCATGTCAGCCTGGGTGAACTCGGGCTGGCGGTCCGCTCTCAGGTCCTCATCGCGGAAGCATCTGGCGATCTGGAAATAGCGGTCGTAGCCGGAGCACATCAGCAGCTGCTTGAAGATCTGGGGAGACTGGGGCAGGGCGTAGAAGGTCCCGGGCTTCACACGGCTGGGAACCAGATAGTCGCGGGCGCCTTCGGGAGTGGACTTGCACAGGATCGGGGTCTCAATCTCAAGGAAGCCCTCCTTGTCCATGAAGGTGCGCATGTCCTGCACGATGCGGCTGCGGAGCATGAGCTTGCGCTGCATATCCGGTCTGCGCAGGTCAAGGCTCCTGTACTGAAGACGGAGTTCCTCTTTCGTATTGCTGTTCTCCACGATGTGGAAGGGAGGTGTCTCTGACTCGGAGAGGATCCTGGTGTCTTTCACGCGCACTTCGATCGTGCCAGTGGGCAGGTTCTTGTTCACCGCGCCGCTGCGCAGTGTCACCGTACCGGTCGCTGCGACGACGTACTCCGCGCGCATCTTCTCTGCCTTGCGGAAGTTGTCCGCACCGCAGTCCGCCTCTTCATAAATCAGCTGGATCAGGCCGCTCCGGTCCCTCAGGTCCACGAAGACGATGCCGCCCTTGTTTCTCTGTTTGGCGACCCAGCCCATCACTGTCACTGTTTTTCCAACATATTCTTCTGTAAGCTCGGCGCACCGGCATGTGCGGTGGAGGCCTTTCATCGATTCTGCCATAGCGATTATCTGCCGTTCCTTTCTGCAATCATACAGTATTTTCAGAGGGAACCCGCATCGCGGGCCCGTCTTTGCAGTAAACTGTTTTTCTTTACCTGCCGCATCGCGGCCGGTTAAGGGGCTTTTTCCGATCCGGATTATCCTTTGACCAAAGGAAAAGGCCCTTGAGTCCGGTCAAGGTGACCATCCCCGCGCCAAACAGCGCTGCGTTTGGTGCAGGCGCAAATTGTAAATCTTGTTCTTTGCCGTTCTGTGTCAAAAAATGACAGGAGAAAGCCCAATCTCCTCATCGGATGGGGTTGGTGTAGAACTCCTCAAATTCCTCGTAGCCGCGGTCCTTGAGCTGCTGCTTCTGGAACTTTTTGTTCTTGGCCATTCTGGCGAGCAGCACCTGCTTTCCTGCGGCGCGCTGTTCCTGCGCTCTCTTCATGGCTTCCTTCATGCGCTCCGAGGGAAGATTCTTTTCAAGCAGGAAGGCGATCTTATCGGGACTTCCGGGAATCCTGAATCCCTGCTCCATGAGAATCAGGATAATGCGTTCGAAGCCGATCGAGAATCCGCAGGCGGGAACGTCCTTGCCGGTAAATCTGCCGACCATGCCGTCGTAACGGCCGCCTCCGCCGCAGCTGATGCCCAGTTCAGGCATGGCGATCTCAAAAATGGTTCCTGTGTAGTAACCCATGCCGCGAACGATGGTGGGATCGAAGACAATGCGGAAATCCGCCTCTTTGACACCGTCCACGCTCTCGATCACAGTGCGCAGGTCGGCAATCACAGTGTCGGCAATCACACCGGTCAGCTTTTCCTCCAGATAGGCGAGCTGGTCATCTGCCTCTTCAAGTCCCTTGAACAGACCGATGTAGGCATCTGTGCTCTCCTGTGAGAATCCGCTCTCCACCAGTTCCTTCGCGGCGCCGTCCATACCGATCTTGTCCATCTTGTCGAGGATAATGAAGACCTCGCCGAAACGGTCCTCCGGGAATCCGCAGGCCGCAGCCATGGCAGCCAGGATCCTGCGGTCATTGATCCTGATCTGGAAGCCCTTAAAGCCCAGGCGTCCCAGCGTCGTCGTGGTAGCCAGGATCAGCTCGATCTCCGCGAGGTTGGTCGCCTCGCCGATAATATCGATATCGCACTGCATAAACTGGCGGTAGCGCCCCTTCTGGGGACGGTCAGCGCGCCAGACATTTCCCATCTGCAAAGCCTTGAAAGGCATGGGCAGATCATTGGCGTGGTTTGCGTAATAACGGACCAGGGGAACCGTCAGATCATAGCGCAGGCCGCCGTCGACGAGATCCTCCTCCGACCTGGCGGACTCCAGACGCAGCTTCTCCCCTCTCTTCAGGATCTTGAAGATCAGCTTCTCGTTGTCTCCGCCCTGCTTGCTGGTCAGGTTGGCAATATTCTCCACACAGGGTGTCTCGATGGAGGAAAATCCGAACTCCGCGTAAGTCTTCTTGATCACAGAGATCGCGTAATCGCGGATTTCCATCTCCTCGGGCATAATGTCCTTCATGCCTGTAACAGGTTTTTTAATCAGCGCCATATCAATCCTCTCTTTATCTTAATGTATTATCTTAATGTATTTCTTAATTAATATATATCTTGAATGA
>OCTX012273557.1_pt1 | contig 10747 bp, 8 predicted proteins | sample 1539691 | NCBI WGS metagenome assembly OCTX01 (sample SAMN02144231, study PRJEB22623) | gut metagenome | biome: sheep rumen | host: Ovis aries | place: New Zealand | reverse complement strand
ATGATGAATACTTCTTTCTGAAGCTATTTGATATGAGCCGGAAGGACTATGTCCGGAATCCTAAATCCCACAAGTTTTGTGATTGAGCCTTATTTTTTTCGCTAAGGGAAGATCCGCAAGGCCATTTTTCTCAAATTCTCCAATTGGCTTTTTTCATTGCATCAGATGGCTTTTTAGAGTAATATAGAAGTGGTGTCTTGTGTTCATTTTTACATATAAATAAGAAGAAAAATTTTTCACGAGAGGATTTTTCATGAATATTATCGAGCAAAAATGGGATGATATCCTGAACCGCGTGCGTGAAGAGCACGAACTCGGTGATGTCTCCTTTAAGACCTGGATCCGTCCGCTGAAGCCCTACCGGCTGGACGGCACGGATCTGACGATACTGGTCCCTTCCGAACAGGTCGGTCTTGACTACGTATCCAAACGCTATAAGCTCCCGATCAAGGTGGCCATAGCGGAGGAGACCGGGCTGGACTGCGAGATCTACTTTGTCCTTCCTGAGGATGTGGAAAAGGAGATCGAGGAGAAGGCGGCCAGGGACAGCGCAAGGCTTGCCGGCCTCAACCCGAAATATACCTTTGATACCTTCGTGGTAGGAAGCAACAACGACTTTGCCCATGCCGCCTCTCTGGCGGTGGCCGAGTCTCCAGGAAAGATGTACAATCCTCTTTTTCTTTACGGAGGCGTGGGTCTTGGCAAGACGCATCTGATGAATTCCATCGCCCACTTCATCATTCAGCACAACCCGAAGATGAAGATCCTCTATGTGACCAGCGAAAAGTTTACCAACGACGTCATCGAGGCGATCCGTAACGGAAACAATTCCGTGCTGAGCAAATTCAGGGAGAAATACCGCAGCATCGACGTCCTGCTGATCGACGATATCCAGTTTATCATCGGAAAGGAATCCACCCAGGAGGAATTCTTCCATACCTTCAATGATCTTCATGCGGCAGGAAAGCAGATCGTGATCACCTCCGACCGTCCCCCGAAGGACATGGATATCCTGGAGGAGAGGATCCGCTCCCGTTTTGAATGGGGACTGATGGCAGATATCCAGAATCCCGGTTACGAGACCAGAATGGCCATCCTCAAGAAAAAGCAGGAGATGGACGGCACAAACGTCAGTGACGATGTTCTGGATTATATCGCGTCAAACATCAAGTCAAACATCCGGGAGCTGGAAGGCTCCATGAACAAGGTCATCGCCCTGGGAAATCTGGAAAAGAAGGAGATCAACCTGGAACTGGCCGAGAAGGCGCTCCGGGATATCATCTCTCCCAACCAGAAAAAGGCGGTCACACCGGACTATATCATCGATATCGTCGCCGAATACTTCAACGTGACGCCAGAGCAGATCAAAAGCTCTGGAAAAGCCCGGAGATTCTCCTATCCGCGTCAGATCTGCATGTATCTGTGCAGATATCTTCTGAATTATAATCTTCAGGCGATTGCGGACAGCATCGGCGTGCAGAACCACACGACGATCTCCTACGGCATAGAGAAGATCGAGTCTGAATACGGCAGCAATCCGGAGACAAAGGATATGATCGATCTGCTGAAAAAGAAGATCAATCCGCCGTCGTAGAAAAAAGTTTCTTCTATATATAATAGACGTTTGTGCGGCCACCTGTCGGAATCTGACCATTTTATGAACAATTGCTCATCAATGGGGATAAAAACTCTGTGGATAAAATGTCAGTAAGGATTTATCCACAGCTTATCGACAGCCAACCAAAACGAAATCGACATCTTTTTCTTCATCGATTTTCCCTGCAGCTGCAGGCCAAAATGATGTTTTCCACAATTCCACACGGCTGAAGAAGAAGATTACTGTTTTTTATTCTTATATCTGTTTTCTGTCTGCAGACCGCTGAAAGGAGACCACAGATCATGAAACTTACTTTTGACCAGCGCAATCTGGCTGAGAGCGTCAGCACAGTCATGAAAGCTGTTCCTTCTAAAACAACGATGCCTATCCTTGAATGCATTATGATCGATGCCTCCTTTGGCTCGATCCGCATGATCGCAAATGATATGGAGCTTGGCATCGAGACGATCGTTGAGGGTGAGATCATCGACAGAGGAAAGATCGCCCTTGATGCGCGCATTCTTTCCGATATTGTCAGAAAGCTGCCAAACAGCACAGTAACGATCGAGACCAACGAAAACTATGTGGCAACCATCACCTGTGAGAAGGCAAAGTTTGATATCCCCGGCAAAGACGGAGAGGATTTTGCCTATCTGCCGATGATCGAGAGAAACGATTCCGTCACTCTTTCCCAGTTCACCCTGAAAGAGCTGATCCGCCAGACGATCTTTTCCATCGCTGTCAATGAGAACAACAAGCTGATGACAGGTGAGCTTTTTGAGGTCAGAAACAACCGGCTGAAGGTCGCCTCCCTTGACGGACACAGAATCTCGATCCGCAACATCGAGCTTTCGGAGGGCTGCCCGGACAAGAAGATCGTTGTGCCCGGAAAGACGCTGAATGAGATCAGCAAGCTTCTCTCGGGCGAAGCCGACGATATGGTTACCATATATTTCTCGGACAATTACCTGTTGTTCGAGATGGGTAAGACACAGATCCTTACCCGCCTGATCGAGGGCGAGTATTTCCGCATCGACCAGATGCTGTCCACCGATTATGAGACCCGGATCGAGATCTCCAGACAGGAGCTTCTGTCGGCGATCGACCGTGCCACTCTTCTGGTAAGAGAGAGTGACAAGATGCCTGTGATCCTGGACATCGGCGAGGAAGTGCTGAAGCTGGAGATCGAGACGGCTGTCGGTTCCATGGATGAGGACATCGAGATCGAGAAATCCGGTAAGGATATCCTGATTGGATTTAACCCGAAATTTCTTCTGGAGGCACTGCGTGTCATCGATGACGAGAGAGTCTCCATCTACTTTGTCAATCCGAAGGCGCCCTGCTTTATCCGTGATGATGAGGGAAGGTATGTCTACCTGATCCTTCCGGTCAATATCAATACGAACAGGCGCTAAGCATAGATCTGTAAATTGGAGGTCCGTTGTGAATACGATCACGATCAGAGATGAATTTATCAAGCTTGGCCAGGCCATGAAGCTTGCCGGGATGGTGAATGAGGGCGTTGAAGCCAAGTTTGCCGTTCAGAACGGGGAAGTGACCGTCAACGGTGAGGTGGATACAAGGCGGGGACGCAAGCTCTATGAGGGAGACGTCTTCTGCTATAAGGGGCAGGAAGTGAAAGTCGGGAAGTAATGTACGTAGAATCTCTTGAACTGAAAAACTTCAGAAACTACGACAGGATCTCGCTTACCTTTGACCAGGGCACCAATGTCCTTTATGGAGACAATGCCCAGGGAAAGACAAATCTCCTGGAAGCCATCTATGTGTGCGGGACCACAAAGTCCCACAAGAGCAGCCGGGACGGAGAACTGATCCGCTTTGGTGAGGAGGAGGCACATATGCGTCTGTTCTTCAACAAGGACGGGATCTCCCACAAGATCGACATGCATCTGCGGAAAAACGGCAAAAAGGGCGTGGCGATCGACGGGATGCCGATCCGCCGGGCCGGGGATCTGTTTGGGATGATGAATCTGGTGTTTTTTTCGCCGGAGGATCTGAATATCATCAAGCACGGGCCGAAGGAGCGCAGACGATTTTTGGACAGCGAGCTGTGCCAGTTGGATAAGATGTATTATTCCGAGCTGGCCCAGTACAACCGGATCCTGCTGCAGAGAAATGCTCTGCTCAAGGATATCCCTTTTTCCCGCTCTTTGATCCCGACGCTGGATGTATGGGATGAACAGCTTGCCGCTTCCGGTATTCACCTGATCCGGGAGAGAAGAAAGTTTACAGACGAGCTGAACCGCATCGTGGAGGGGATCCACGAGAATCTGACCAGCGGCAGGGAAAAGATAGAGATCGTCTATGAGCCCAATGCCGGCGAGGAGGATATCGGCGACAGCCTGCGGCAGAGCCGTGACAGAGACCTGAAGCTAAAGACGACGTCGGTGGGTCCTCACCGGGATGATCTTCGCGTCCTGGTCAACGGCATCGATATCCGTCATTACGGATCGCAGGGGCAGCAGAGGAGCGCAGCACTCTCCATGAAGCTTTCGGAGATCTATCTGGTGCGCCAGGTCATCAAGGATTCCCCCATCCTGCTTCTGGACGACGTGTTGTCCGAGCTGGATAGCAGCAGGCAGAAAATGCTCCTGCAGAATATGCATCAGATCCAGACATTCATCACCTGTACGGGTATGGATGAGCTGATCGAAAATAATTTTACGCTGGATAAGGTTTTCCATGTGGTGAACGGAACAGTGGAAAAGTAAAGAAAGCAGAGGATATTACATGGAAATGGAAAATACGACGGTCAGTCAGGAGTACGGCGCGGACCAGATCCAGATCCTTGAGGGTCTGGAGGCTGTCCGGAAGCGTCCGGGTATGTACATCGGCAGTACTTCTGCCCGCGGCCTTCACCATCTGGTCTACGAGATCGTGGACAATGCGGTGGACGAGGCTCTGGCCGGTTATTGTACGCACATCGAGGTCAACATCAATCCGGACAATTCCATAACCGTTATCGATAATGGCCGGGGCATCCCGGTAGGTATAAACCACAAGGCAGGCATTCCTGCGGTTGAGGTCGTATTTACGATCCTGCATGCGGGCGGCAAATTCGGCGGAGGAGGATACAAGGTATCCGGCGGCCTCCACGGCGTTGGCGCCTCTGTCGTAAACGCGCTCTCCACTTGGCTGGAGGTCCGTGTCTGTCACAAGGGAGAGGTCTATTACCAGCGCTATGAGCGGGGCAAGACCATGAACAAGCTGGAGGTGATCGAAACCTGTGATCCGGAAAAGACGGGAACAAGGGTCGATTTTCTTCCGGATCCGACGATTTTTGAGGAAACTGTCTACGATTTTGATACGCTCAAGACCCGCCTTCGCGAGACCGCTTTTCTGACCCGGGGACTGAAGATCACCCTCAGGGATCTGAGGGAAGAGGAGCAGAAGGAAAGAGTCTTCCACTATGAGGGCGGCATCAAGGAGTTTGTCCAGTATCTGAACCGGAGCAAACAGGCGCTTTATAATGACATTATCTACTGCGAAGGTGAGCAGAATGGTGTTCTGGTGGAGGTGGCGATACAGCACAACGATTCCTACCAGGAAAACACCTATGGATTTGTCAATAATATCCTGACGCCCGAGGGAGGCACGCATATCGTCGGCTTCCGTCAGGCAATCACCAAGACCTTCAACGATTACGGCCGGAGGATGAAGCTGCTCAAGGACAGCGACGAAAACCTGGCCGGCGAGGATATCCGTGAGGGTCTGACCGCTATCATCAGCGTAAAGATCGAGGATCCCCAGTTTGAGGGCCAGACAAAGCAGAAGCTGGGCAACAGCGAGGCAAGAGGTGCGGTCGATGCGGTCGTCAGCAAGAATCTTGGCATCTTCCTGGAGCAGAATCCCAACGTCGGAAAGATCATTATCGAGAAATCTGTCCTGTCCCAGCGTGCCAGAGAGGCAGCCAGAAAGGCCAGAGATCTGACCAGAAGAAAATCTGCCCTGGACGGCCTTGCTCTTCCTGGAAAGCTGGCTGACTGTACGGATAAGGATCCGAAAAAGTGCGAGATTTTTATCGTTGAGGGAGATTCCGCCGGCGGCTCTGCAAAATCTGCAAGAAGCCGTGCGACTCAGGCGATCCTTCCCCTGCGCGGAAAGATCCTGAACGTGGAAAAGGCGAGACTGGACCGCATTTACGGCAACGCGGAGATCCGTTCGATGATCACGGCCTTTGGCACGGGCATCCATGACGATTTTGATATCTCCAAGCTGCGCTATGATAAGATCATCATCATGACGGATGCGGATGTTGACGGCGCCCACATCGCCACACTGATGCTGACCTTCCTGTACCGCTTCATGCCGGAGCTGATCAAGCAGGGACACGTCTACCTGGCAAAGCCGCCGCTGTACAAGATCGAACGAAACAAGAAGGTCTGGTATGCCTACAGCGATGATGAGCTCAACCGCATCATTAGCGAGATCGGCAGAGATTCCTCCAACAAGATCCAGCGTTACAAAGGACTTGGCGAGATGGATGCCGACCAGCTCTGGGAGACGACCATGGATCCGGAGAACCGTATCCTGCTGCGTGTCAACATGGATAATGACGATGCTTCGGAGATCGACCTTACCTTCACGACACTGATGGGCGACAAGGTAGAGCCGAGACGGGAATTCATCGAGGAGAGGGCAAAGGACGTTCAGAACCTCGATATCTGACAGCAAATAAGTAAAAGGATTATAGACCTATGGATGACAAGATCTTCGACAGAATTGAAGAAGTAGATCTGAAGAAAAAAATGGAGGACTCCTATATCGATTACGCGATGAGTGTAATCGCCTCCCGTGCCCTTCCGGACGTCAGAGACGGAATGAAGCCGGTTCAGAGAAGGATCCTTTTCTCCATGACAGAGCTGAACAACGGTCCCGACAAGCCGCACAGAAAGTGCGCGCGTATCGTCGGTGATACGATGGGTAAATATCATCCCCATGGTGACAGCTCGATCTACGGAGCCCTGGTCAATATGGCCCAGGACTGGAACATGCGCTACACGCTGGTGGACGGCCATGGAAACTTTGGTTCCGTGGACGGCGACGGCGCGGCAGCCATGCGATATACCGAGGCCAGGCTGAGCAGGATATCCATGGAGATGGTCGCTGACCTGAACAAGGATACGGTAGATTTTGTTCCAAACTTTGATGATACCGAGAAGGAGCCGGTGATCCTTCCCTCCAGATTTCCGAATCTGCTGGTAAACGGAGCCTCCGGCATTGCCGTCGGTATGGCGACCAATATTCCGACCCACAACCTCAGGGAGGTTATTGCCGCTGTCGTCAAGATCATCGACAATATCGTGGAGGAGGACAGGGAGACCTCGATCGACGAGGTCATGTCCATCGTCAAGGGGCCTGACTTCCCGACTGGAGCAGAGATCCTGGGTACCAGAGGAATCGAGGAGGCCTACCGCACCGGGCGCGGCAAGATTTGTGTCCGCGCGATCAGCAATATCGAGACGCTTCCCAACGGGAAGAGCCAGATCATCATCACGGAGCTTCCCTACCTGGTCAACAAGGCCCGCCTGATCGAGAAGATGGCGGAGCTTGTGCGCAATAAAAAAATCGACGGCATTACCGGCATCAGCGATCATTCCAGCCGTGAGGGCATGCGGATCTGTATCGATGTGAGAAGGGATGCCAACGCCAACGTGATACTGAACCAGCTGTATAAGCATACACAGCTGCAGGATACCTTTGGCGCGATCATGCTGGCGCTGGTGGATAACCAGCCGAAAGTCCTCAATCTGCTCGAGATGCTTCAGTATTACCTGAAGCACCAGGAGGAGGTCGTAACCAGAAGGACCAGATATGATCTGAACAAGGCCGAGGAACGGGCTCATATCCTGGAAGGCTTGCTGAAAGCCCTGGATATCATCGACGAGATTATCGCCGTGATCCGCGCTTCTGCAAATACAGCCGAAGCAAAGCTGAACCTGATGGAAAAGTTCGGATTTACCGATCCCCAGGCACAGGCGATCGTGGACATGCGCCTGAGAGCACTGACCGGTCTGGAAAGAGACAGGCTGCAGGCAGAGTTTGACGAGCTGCAGGCAAAGATCCTGGAGTACAGGAGCATTCTGTCTGACCGCAAGGTGCTGCTGGGTGTCGTGCGGGATGAGATCCAGGAGATCGCTGACAAATATGGCGACGACCGCCGCACCAGAATCGGCTATGACGAGTTTGATATTACCACTGAGGATATGATCCCGCGGGTAAACACCGTCATCACCATGACAAAGCTTGGCTATATCAAGCGGATGACCCCGGACAACTTCCGTGCCCAGAACAGGGGCGGCAAGGGAATCAAGGGCATGCAGACCATCGAGGACGATTATATCGAGGAGCTGTTCATGACCATGTCCCACGATTTCCTGATGTTCTTTACGAACATGGGACGGGTCTACCGGCTGAAAGCCTACGAGATCCCGGAGGCCAGCCGTACGGCCAGAGGCACCGCCATCGTCAATCTCCTCCAGCTGCAGCCGGAAGAGAAGATCACGGCGGTCATCCCGATCCGGAAATTCAACGATGAACATTATATCTTCATGGCGACGAAGAAGGGCCTGGTAAAAAAGACCAGCGTGGCTGCTTTCCGCCATGTCAGAAAGAACGGCCTGGCAGCCATCACCCTCAGAGAGGGAGATGATCTGATCGAGGTTAAGTTCACGGACGGCAATCAGGATATCTTCCTGGCAACACGGCAGGGATATTCGATCCGGTTCAACGAAAAAGACGTCCGTCCCACCGGGCGGGGCGCTGCCGGTGTATACGGCATTCGTCTGGGCGAGGATGATGAGGTTGTCGGCATGCAGCTTAGGATCCAGGGTACTTATCTTCTGTTTGTCTCCGAGAATGGCATCGGCAAGAGAACGCCGTTTGATGCCTTCAAGGTACAGAACAGAGGCGGCAAGGGCATCATCTGCTACCGTCCGAACGAAAGAACCGGTCTTCTCATGGGCGTGAAGGCGGTCGAGGATGACAATGAGATCATGATGATCACCGAAGGCGGCATCATCATCCGTATGTCTGTGGACGGCATCTCCATAAACGGCAGAAGTGCGGCAGGCGTCAAGCTGATGAATGTTTCCGACCGGGTGGCCAGCATCGCCAAGGTGCACAATGAGGATCCGGTTCCTCCGGAGGAAACGGACGGAGGTGATCCTGACTTCGATTATGAGGAAGAGGATTACGACGAGGACGTTGACGGCGAGGATGACGAGTTCGAGGATGATCCGGATATAGCCGATGAGGAAGCTTTTGATGAAGAAGATCCTGACGGCGGCATGGATGAGGAAGAATGAAAAAGAAACCCTAAAACGTAAGAACAAGTCAGAGTTCATAAGCACATAGAGAAACAGAAAGCAGGAAATCTGCTTTGCACAGGTGAAATGCCCGGGTGGTAGGAGAAACAATAAAACCATCCGGGCTTTTTCAAAACGGGAGGATGCGGATGCGTGAGATCAATGTAAAGAAAGTGACCGAAGCCGTCAGAGAGATGTGCATTTCGGTAAACTATGAACTGTCGGAGGATATGTGCAGCAGGCTGAAAGAGGCTGCTGGCACGGAAAAATCTCCGCTGGGAAGGCAGATCCTCGATCAGCTGGAGGAAAATCTGCAGATCGCAAAGAAAGACCGGATCCCGATCTGTCAGGATACGGGCATGGCCGTTGTTTTCATGGAGATCGGGCAGGAGGTACATTTCTGCGGCGGCTATCTGGAGGATGCTGTCCATGAGGGCGTGCGGCAGGGATATACGGATGGATACCTGCGCAAATCGGTCGTCGGTGATCCTCTGATCCGTGAAAATACCAAAGATAACACACCGGGCATCGTCTATTATTCCATCGTCCCCGGAGATAAGGTAAAGATCACCGTCACCACAAAGGGATTTGGCAGCGAAAACATGAGCCGCATCTTTATGCTGAAACCGGCACAGGGGGCAGAAGGAGTGAAGAGAGCCATCGTTGAGACGGTTCGCGAGGCCGGACCAAATGCGTGTCCGCCCATATTTGTCGGTGTCGGTATTGGCGGAACCTTTGAAAAGGCTGCGCTGATGGCAAAACAGGCGCTGACAAGACCCGCAGGAGAGCATTCAAAGATCCCTTGGGTAAAGGAGATGGAAGAGGAGCTTCTGGACCGGATCAACCAGCTGGGCATCGGGCCCGGAGGTCTTGGCGGAAGCGTCACAGCCCTTGGCCTGAATATCAATACCTATGCCACACATATCGCCGGACTTCCCGTGGCAGTCAATATCTGCTGCCATGTCAACCGTCACGCGTCAAGAGAACTGTAAGATGGCAGGCAGAAAGGAACAGAAAATGGACAGAAAAATACATGTGCCGATGAGCGATGAGGAGATCAGAAGCCTGAAGGCAGGCGATTACGTCTTTCTGACCGGTACGGTCTACACTGCCAGAGATGCAGCCCACAAGAGAATGAAGGAGACCCTGGAGAGGGGAGAAGAGCTTCCCTTTGATATCAGGGGAAGTGTCATCTATTATATGGGACCCTCCCCGGCCAGAGAGGGACGGCCGATCGGCTCCGCAGGCCCCACGACGGCAGGACGTATGGATAAGTATGCGCCGGAGCTGATGGACCTTGGCTTAAAGGGGATGATCGGCAAGGGAAGACGCACAAAAGAGGTCACCGATGCCATCGTCAGGAACGGCTGCGTATACTTTGCAGCGGTCGGAGGTGCCGGAGCACTGTTATCAAAAAAAATATTATCATCAGAAATGATCGCATATGAGGATCTGGGAACAGAGGCCGTCCGCAGGCTTACCGTAGAGGATTTCCCAGTTATTGTGGCCATCGATTCAGAGGGGCACAACATCTATGACATCGCCCTGGAGAAGTATGGCCAAAGTGTAAAAAACTAAGAAAAATCAACGTTTTTTGCATTCTGAAAAATGAAAAACCACCGAAATAAAACCGTTGACAAACGTCAGCGGTTTTTGTATAATTCAAAATGCGCCACGAATGCGGCGTTCATTTTTTTTAAAAACCGAATATCCTTGACAGTGATTCGGAGTCTGGAGAAGTACTCAAGAGGCCGAAGAGGCGCCCCTGCTAAGGGTGTAGGTCGGGAAACCGGCGCGAGGGTTCAAATCCCTCCTTCTCCGT
>OCTX012290284.1_pt1 | contig 10749 bp, 10 predicted proteins | sample 1539691 | NCBI WGS metagenome assembly OCTX01 (sample SAMN02144231, study PRJEB22623) | gut metagenome | biome: sheep rumen | host: Ovis aries | place: New Zealand | reverse complement strand
CCACTTGGTGTAAAGACATATATTGTTTCATTAAATATATCTTCTTTTACAGAGTTTATGAAATCTTCATCTTTTTCTTCATCAGTGTTTAATTCAATAATAGAACGGAAAAATTGTAGTTTCTTTTCCATACTATTTTTCATTAAACTTTTACCATCTCCACTGTTTTCTTTATATGCCCAGTGTGATGCGATACCTCTTTCAGCTACTTCATCCATATCATATGTTCTAATTTGAATTTCAAATAAATATCCAAAATCTCCAAAAACTGTTGTATGTAAAGACTGATACATATTATCTTTTGGCATAGAAATATAATCTTTAAAACGTTTTGGAATAGGACGATATTTAGAATGGATAATACCTAATGTTTTATAACATTCTTGTTCTGTTTTTACTAATACACGAAGAGCTAACAAGTCATATATATCACTAAAACGACGTCCTTTTTCTAGTTTCTTATATATACTATAAATACTTTTTGCTCTTCCTTTTATTTCAAATTTAATTTTGTTATCTTTAAGTAGTTTTGATACACTATTTTTCATTTCTTCAACAGCATTATCACGTTCTACTTTTGATTGATTAAGTTGTTCTACAATAGCATAATACTCTTTTGGTTTTAAATATCTTAGTGATAAATCTTCTAATTCACTTTTGATTTTATTCATTCCAAGTCTATGAGCTATTGGAGTCAAAATTTCTAATGTTTCTTTGGCTTTTTCTTTTTGCTTTGCTTCTGTATGAACCCAAAGAGTTCTCATATTATGAAGTCTGTCAGCTAATTTAATAATAATAACTCTAACATCTTCACATAAACCAACAAGTATTTTTCTTTGAGTCGCTACCATAGCACTAGATTCTAAGTTACCATCAAAATTTAATCTGTTAATTTTAGTAACTCCATCTACTAAATTAGCGATTTCTTCTGTAAATTCACTAATTAATGTTTCTTTTGATACATCTGTATCTTCTAAAACATCATGTAAAAGTCCTGCACATAAAGTTGCAGTATCAGCATCTATTTCAGTTAATATTAAGGCTACACTTAAAGGATGGTCAATATAAGGTTCACCAGTCATTCTCTTTATTCCAAAATGTTGATTTTTAGCAAATACATAAGCTTTTTTTATAAGTTCTATATCTTCTTTTTTTGTTATATATGTTTTTACTATTTTAATAAATTCATCAAACTTAGAACCTAAATTTCCTTCCTTTTTCATAATACACCTTCTTATTTTTCAAGTTTTTTTATTTTTTCTAAATTCTTTTTCTTATGAGCAATATAATCATTATAAGTTGTATATTTCATTATGTAATTATAAACTTCTTCATCATTTTTTATTTCTTCTTGAATATATGAATTATCTTTACCCATCATTGCATTACTAGTCATAGTTGAAAGATATTTAAATAAAACACCTTTCATTTCATGATTGAATTCATAACAAGCTCTAACATATGCATCTTTAACTCTATCAATACTTACTAATTCCTTAGTTAAGAATTTAATAATTCTTGATTCTGATTTAAGGCCAACATATTTTTTATCGTTTATAACAACATCTGGTTGATCTAAATCAATAAATAAATTGTATAGAAGTGATGTTATTTCATCATTCTTCTTTCTGCTTGCTATTTTAAGTCCTTCAAAAATTTCATCATACTCAACCAACACACTTTTACTTTCTTTTTTTTGTTTAATCATTTTCTTCACCTTTCCCTTCAAAATAGATTACTCTATTTCGCATATTTAGTTTTTCCTTCAAGTATTTATCAACAAGAATATTATCGACATTTAAAACATCACTAACCATTTGATAAAGTGATAAATCTTTAGAATTTACCCATTTCTTTTCTTTGAAAAAATTCCAGATATCTTCTTCTTTAATATAAATATATCCTTCTCTTCTCATTTCAAGTACTTTACAATGAAGTGCAGGTCTTATTCTTTTATAAAGTTCTTCTAATGATTCAAATTCTATCTCCATAAAATTCCTCCTAATAAAATACCTCAAAGTATCATATATATATTATATATTAAAAAACTTATTTTTTAAAGTCATTGGAGGAAATATATGAAAAAAAACTCTTTTATTTTTTCTAGTATTATTCTAATAATTGGTGGATTAATAACTAAAGTATTAGGTATGCTTATTAAAATAATAACAACAAGAATTTTAACAACTAAAGGAATTGGAGTTTATATGCTTATTATGCCTACTTATATGTTGCTTATTTCTATAGCTTCATTAGGATTTCCTATAGCTATTTCAAAACTTGTTTCTGAGGATAAACATAATAACAAAAATATTGTTTTATCAGTTATTCCTATTTCAATTTTAATTAATATATTACTTATGATTATAATATTTTTAATCGCACCTTTTATTTCCAACAAACTATTACATGAACCTAAAACCTATCTTGCTATTATAGGAATAGCTTTTGTATTACCTTTTGTTACAATTTCCTCCATACTAAGAGGATATTATTTTGGTAAACAAAAAATGATTCCTCATGTTACTACTTTAATTATAGAAGATCTTATTAGATTATTATTAATAGTTATCGGTTTACCTTTTTTTATAAAACTTGGAATTGAATTTGCAACCGCATTCTTAGTTTTAATAAGTATAATATCTGAATTATCATCAATTATAATTTTAATAATTTTGCTTCCTAATAAAAAAATATCTAAACAAGATTTTATTCCTAAAAAGCAATCAATCAAAAGTGTCCTTGATATAAGTATTCCTACCATTATTAGTAAACTAATTGGTAATATAGGATACTTTTTAGAACCTATCATTTTAACGACAGTTTTACTTAGTGTTGGTTATAAAAATTCATATATAATAAATGAATATGGTATTATTAGTGGACTTGTTTTACCTCTTTTACTTATACCCTCTTTTTTCACAATGGCCATATCACAAGCACTAATACCTGTTATAAGTAAAGCTTATTCTTCTAATAAAATACTTTATACGAAAAATAAAATTAAACAAGCCATCTTTTTATCACTAATAATAGGAATACCCATTACTATTTTTGTAGAAATAAATCCTGCATTTTGTTTGAATTTTTTATATAATACTACTAAAGGAATTACATATTTAAGATTTCTAGCGCCTATATGTTTAGTTTTATATATACAAACCCCATTAACAAGTAGTCTACAAGCTATAGGAAAAGCAAAAGAAGCTATGAATGGTACTATACTAGGAATGATTTTTAGAACAAGTTTTTTATTTTTATTTTCATTACTTAAAATAGGATTATGGGGTCTTATTATCTCTACAAGCATTAGTATATTAATTGTTACATATCATCAATATAGAGCAATAAAAAAAGTATTATAATAATACTTATTTTTTTATGGCATTTTCTATTGCTACTCTTTGAACAACAGCTAATGAACATATTAAGGTAATAGTAAATGAACCACCATATGATAAGAATGGTAATGGTACTCCTGTTAATGGCATAATACCAAATAGTCCACCTAAATTTATCAATATGTGCAAGAATATATATATTGCAACTCCTAAGCATAAATACCTACCTCTAATTGTTTTAGAACTTGTCGCAATATTTAAAATACTTTTTAAAACTATAACAAATATAATAAATATCAATGTTGTAACAATTAACCCATATTGTTCTGCGATAATAGCAAATACTGAATCGGTATGTGACTCTGGTATATATGATATTTGTTTACTTTTACCTATTCCATTACCAAGAAGTCCACCTGAATTTATCGCAATAAATCCATTACATATTTGATATCCACCTGCTTCATATTTTTCACATGGATTAAAGAAATCTAAACGACTTGATTGAGCATTTGATAAAACAGATCCTTTTGACGAATAAAAGAAAAAAGCAAATAGAGCTAGAATTCCACATACCATTCCTGCTCTCATCTTTAAATGCATTGGTATTGGGCTTGTTAAGAATAATCCAACAAATATTGTAGTAATAATAATCATTGTTCCTAAATCTCTTTGTAATAGAATTATTAGTGGAAATAATGCCCCAGCGAATAATATTTTAACAGTTATTGTTACTTTTTCATTATCACTTACTTTATTAGATAAAAGCGCTGTATAGTATTTATCTATTAATACTGAAACACAAACAATCATTGCTAATTTCGCAAATTCACTTGGTTGAAAAGTAAATCCCTTAATATTAATCCAGTTATTATTTCCTGAATAAGTGGCCCCTAAACTTGAAAAAGAAACCATTAACGATAACATAAGAATTAATAAATAAAATACTACGCCAAAAAATGAATAAGATTTTGTGGGAGTCTTAATTATAAATATTCCTAATACTACTCCTAAAACTATTGTTATTAATTGTCTATAAAAGTAACTATATAAAGTAGAATTATACTTTATAACAGCTGTTTGTGATGAAGCCGAAACAATATTTAAAAGACCAAACACAAATAATAAAGCTGTACTTATTAATAAAATTTTATCTGAATATCTTAATGCTTTATTTAACTTCATCATGCTATCACCTATTATAATTCTATCATATAATCATTTTTTTCACAATTACTAATGTAACAAAATACAAGTTTGTGAGTAGAATATATTAGAAAGAATAGGAGGGATTTTCATGTATTATTATGGTGGATACCAAGGTTATGGTTGTGGAAATCCATGTGGTGGTGCTGGATATGGTACCGGATATGGCGCAGCTGTAATTTTAGTACTATTTATTTTATTAGTTATTATAATTGGAGCAAGAGCTTGGGATAGAAATTAAAAAAACCTTAATAGGTTTTTTTCTTTACAATTGTTTTTGATTGTTTATTTAAAGAAGCCTCTTCCAAATCATTTATAACATCTTCATCTATATATTGAATTCTGACATAATCTTTTTCTTCATTATGATCAATATGTTCATAAGTATTAATAAATATATCATAATAATTATTATCAATATTAACTACACCAGCTACTGGAACATAAACATCATCGATTTCTACTTTAATAACATACATATAAATATCATCATTTTTAATATGTTCATAACCAGGAACATTATCTAAATGATAATCATAAATATATTTATTATCTTTTTTATATAGATAATCTACATCATAAAATTTATCTACTGCAAAATCATTATATGAATAAATATTCCCACACTGATCAACATAATCAAGCATTATGTTTTTTACTGTTTCATTTATATCTGAATATGTTTTCATGGTTTGTTTTACTACTTTTGTTTGTTTTTCAACGTGCTTCTTTTTACAACTTGTTATTAATAGACTAGATAAGCATGTTAAATATAAGATTTTTTTTATATTCTTTTCCATATTAACCCTCTCTAGCTAGAAATATTCACACTAATTATATTTTCCCTTTAACACCTTTAGAACCATTATAAGTACTTAAAATATTAGATTCAAATGAAGTTATTTTTTTACTATTATTTTTATAATCCTTAATAGCTGTTGTAATCATTTCATCTAATAATGTAGTATAATCTTTCCCTGCTGGTTTAAATAAGTAGAATGATAAACTTCCTGGAATTGTATTTGGTTCATTTACATATACTTTATTCTTTTTACCATCAACTAGGAAATCTATACGAGCTACACCACTTAAATTAAGTGCTTTAAATGTATCTATAGATAATTTTTTTACTTCTTCTTCTACTGATTTTGGTAATTTTGCAGGTATATCAAATTCGCTAGTAGACATATTTCCACTTGCTCCTTTAACACCTTTACCTTTGATACCTTTCTTACCTCCACCACTTAAGTATTTATCTTCAAATGTTAAAAAGTCATTTTTTGTTTTCATTAAAGCTATTAAACTTGTTTCTTGGTATGTATTATTACCAACAACAGCACAGTTTACTTCTTTTAAATCTTTAATTACTTCTTCTACTAATATCTTGTCATCATATTTAATAGCATCTTCAATAGAAACTATAAGTTCATCTCTATTATTTGCTATTTTAATACCTATACTACTACCTAAACGTGCAGGTTTAACAATAACTGGATATTTTAATTTTTCTATTTCTTTTATAACTTTATTTTCATCTTCCATATATTCAGAATCATAGAACCATGTATATGCTGGATTTGCTATTCCATGAGAATCTAAAATTTGTTTCATAACAACTTTATCTTGACCTACAGCAGCACCTAGTATAGATGGTCCAACAGAAGGTACTCCTACACTTTCAATATACCCTTGTAATGATCCATCTTCTACTCCCTTACCATGAACTATTGGGAAAGCAATATCTATTGTATTAACCACTTTTCTAAATAATCCTTTTGTAGCTTGAAGAGCAAAAGTTCCATCTATATTAACTAATGTTACTGGTTTACAATAACGTTTAATTAAATCCATATCTTTAAAACTTTCCATATCTGTTAACATTTTTCCAGTATACCAAGTTCTATTTTTTGTTATATAAATAGGAACTATTTCATATTTATCTTTATTCATATAACTCATAGCTTGTACAGCTGTTATTATACTAATTTCATGTTCTACTGAACTTCCTCCAAAAATTACACCAACTTTTATTTTCATATTTACACCTACTTTAACTAAAAATATCTGGAAGGTCACTTTGTATTAATACATAAGCACCATTCTCTTTATTTATCAATTTTATTGCTTGTTCTATATTATCAAGCATATGAATATTTTCTTTTTTATAATTAACATTCATTAAACCTTCATAAACAGGTTTTGACATTGTTTTACCTAATAAAATAACTTCATCACAATCTTTCATATATTCACCAAGTTCTTTATTAAGTCTATCAGATTCTTCTCCTAATTCAATCATACCAGAAGAAATAACTATTTTTTTACCAGGCATTTGATATAAAACATCTAAAGCCATTTTAGTACCATCTGGATTAGCATTATAAGCATCATCAATTATATTTATTGTGCCCATTTTTTTAAGTTCTAATCTGTGTTCAACCGGTTTTACTTTCTTAACAGCCAATTTAAGTTTATCTAAATCAATCCCTAAATTATAACCAAGCGCTATAGCTGCAAGAATATTATATATGTTAGCTTTACCTAATAATTTAGTTTCAAATTTAGTCTTTTTTGTTGATCCTTTTAAAACTAAATCAAAAGATGTTCCTTCACTTGTTAATTTTATATTAGTAGCTCTAAAGTCTACATCTTTATTATCAATACCAACTGTAACTATCTTACAATCATTTTTTAAATTATAAGAAACTTGCAATGGATCATCAAAATTTAATACTCCTATACCATCACTTGGTAATGATTCTATAAGTTCAAATTTACCTTTTTGTATATTTTCTTGTGATCCAAAACTTTCTAAATGTGCTACTCCTATTTTAGTAAGAATTCCATATGTTGGTTTCACTAAATCACATAACTCTTTTATTTCTCCACGTTTAAATGCACCCATTTCAGCAATAAACAAATCATTAAATTTATCTAAATAATTATTAATTGAAATAATTAAACCTAAAGGTGTATTAAAATTCTTAGGAGTTGCAAATGAATTATATTTAATATTTAAAACATCATTCAAAATATTTTTACTACTAGTTTTTCCATAACTACCAGTAATACCTATAACTTTCATATTTGACATACTTTTTAATTTGTTTAGAGCTTTTCTTTTAAATCTATAATTAATAAACTTTTCAACAGGTCTATTTACTATATTAGCCGCAAATACAACAAAGTAATTTAAATATATTAGTAAACCTACTAGCAAATAATATAATGTTATATTTTTTTCTTTGAATAATAAGCTACAAATTAAAATACATAAGATATATAAAAGATATGTTGTAAACAATAATCTTTTTACTCTTTTTGTAAACACTAATGGTTTTACTACTTTTTGTTTCTTAGAATTATTTAAATATACTAATGCACATAAAGTATAGAAAACTACTACAACAGTCATTAATATTTTATAATTGCATATAAGTCCTATAGAAAAAATTATAAATAATGAATCTACTGTACAAAATACGATTTTTAAATTATTTTTAATCCATTTTAAATAACGATTTCCTTCATTATACCAGTTTTGTTGAAGCATATGTAATGATTTTTTTGATTTAAAAAATACATATGGAACAATTACTAACAATGAAATTAAAAACTTAATTAACATAAAATCTCTCCTAACCTATAAAACTTCTTAAGACATTTATAGTTTGTCCAAGTCTTTCTAAATAAGCATAATGAGTACAATTATCATAAATTACTACTCCAGCATCCTTAATTAAACTTTCTAATTCATAAGCACCACTTACATCAACGGCTTGATCATTAGTACCCCATATAAGTAATGTTGGACATTTAATTTTAGTAACTTGATCTCTTATATCAAAATTAACACTTTCAACTAAAATTTGTCTCATAATTGGACTAGCATTTCTATAATCAGTTGATCCAATATGTTTTTTAGCAAAGTCTTCTAATTTATTTAATCCAGGTACTTTTTTCGCACTTTTTAATAACTTAGTTTTCAAAGAAATCTTTTCTATTTCACGTTTATAAGATGGAGCAAATAAAACTAATTTTTCAACATCATAAATAGATGCATAAAGTAAACTTGTTTTACCTCCAAAAGAATGACCAATTAGTATAGGTTTAGTTATTTTTAATGATTCTAATAAGCTATGTACACAATCAACAAAATCATATACAGTATATACTCTTTTAGGTTCATCACTATCACCATGTCCTGGTAAATCAATTATAACAATATCATTACTCTCACTAAATGGATCTGCGACAGATTTCATCATTTCTATATTTTGACCCCATCCGTGTAAAAAAACTAAAGTCTTACCTGTTTTTTTCCCATATCTTACATAATTAATATTAATATCATCGTATGTGAACATATAATCACCATATTAATTATACCATTAATTGCGTAATCTTAAAAGAAAAAAAATCACAAAAGTGATTTTTATCTACTAAATTTTCTTACTTTTCTTGTAAACATGTAAAGTACAAATGCTACTCCAATTGTAGTAATACCATATGCATAATACATTTGGTTACCTGTTTTTGGATTTGAACACATTTTTTCATATTGTGCTTTGCTTACTTCGTTACCATTATTATCGTAATATTTTCCACCTTCAATAGTACATATTGGTAAACAAGCTTTCTTGTAAGTAGCTTCATCTACTTCAATACCTTTATCATTATAATATTTACCATCTACTACTTCACATACAGGTTTACATATTTTATTATAGTTTTCTTCTGTTGTTTCTTTACCTTCTTTATCATAGAATTTACCATTAATAGTTGAACAAGGTGGCTTAGCTACTGTAGTAATACAATCAATATCTCTTTGATAATATTTTTTACCATTTAATTCTACTTTAGCCCAAACAACAAAATAATCATATTTAGTTGGAGGTTGTATTCCATATCTATATTCAGTATCTGTCTTTTCAGTTAATGATACTTCACTCCATTTTGTATCATCAAATGCTGGATAAGCTTGTGTTACTAAATCTGATAATCTATTAATTTCTGCTTTTTGTTCATCAGTAGCAGCTTCTATTCCTCCAGGAATACTATTTTTATAATTCTCTAAATCTTTTAATCTATTATTGATAGTATCAAATTCTGTTTTTGATACTTCAATAACTTGTTGATATAATTTAGCGTTATCATTCTTTAATTCTCCTACTAAAGAAATATATGGTTTTGCAGTGCTAAATAAATAATTTAAGTTTATTTCACTTCTTAACTCTACATTTGTATCATCATATGCTAATACATTTACAAAACTTGTTAACACTAATACTAGTGTTAATATTAAACCTGATAATTTTTTTAATCCTTTCTTCATAAAACATCCTCCTATCATTAAGTAAATTATATAAAAAATGTCATAAATTGTCAACCATATTATTATTATTTACACTTTTTGACAATATATTCAATTTCAATAAAATTTATTGCTATTTACAACAAGCAAATAAATATGATATATTATTAGAAGATAATAGGAAGTGGGCTATGAAAACATTAATTAGATTCAATGATGAATACATTCAATTTTTTGATTATTCAGAATATAAAATTGCAGAATACTCTAGGACCAACGTCTTAGATTTAAGTGAATTAGTACTTAGTGATTCATTTATAAGTGAAAACTATAATTTTATTTATAACTTTGTAAAAAATAAAATATTAAAAGATAATCTAACTAAAGTTTTCATCGATAAAGTTAATATAAGTCCCCTAGCCTTTAAACTTATTAATAATATTTCAACAATCAATTATATTTATATAAATGAAAACAAAAAAATAGATACAGATGTTTTTAAATTTCTATTAACAAATAAAAACATAAAAACAATAAATTGTTATGATGTTAGTTTTGAAACATTTGATAGATTAAATCTATCTAGAAAAATAAATATAATAACTAGAAAACAAGAATTCCGTGGTAGTTATTTATATGAATCTAATGAAATATTTTCTCAATCAGATATCTATTATGCTAAAAACTTAACAATAACAAGAAATAGTTCTGAGGATGACTTCGATAATATAGAATATTTTTTAAAGATAAATAGATCTTTAAAAACAGTTGATATAAAATATTTTGAAGCAAAACAATTAAATAAATTATTACAATTACTTGCTAAATATCAAAAAAGACATATCATAATTACAATATATGAAAATGACAATAACATTAAAAAAATAT
>OCTX012021816.1_pt1 | contig 10752 bp, 12 predicted proteins | sample 1539691 | NCBI WGS metagenome assembly OCTX01 (sample SAMN02144231, study PRJEB22623) | gut metagenome | biome: sheep rumen | host: Ovis aries | place: New Zealand | reverse complement strand
ATTCGAGAAAAACAGGAAGTACACAGGCCACATCCATGTTGATGTCGACCCGGCGTAAGAGTTATTCCCGAAGTGCACATTCCATAGTCCTCCACCTCCGGTGGAACGGTATTTGATGCATAGGCGTGGAACATTTGTGGAACATTTGTTCCCTTTCGGTAGGCATTGCCCGGAAATTTGATTAAATTTGCGCTTTATACGGCATCTTCGGAATCTACCTCCCGGAATGCCCCCAACAACTGACAGAACGACATGGGTAAAGTCATCGCCATAACAAACCAGAAGGGCGGAGTGGGCAAGACCACCACCGCCATAAACCTCGCCGCTTCGCTCGCCGTGCTCGAGAAGAAGGTCCTCGTCATCGACGCCGACCCTCAGGCGAACACGACCTCGGGTCTGAATTTCGACCCGGACGACAAGCGCAAGAGAACCCTGTACGAGGTCCTCATAGGCCAGCTCGACATCCGTGACGCCCTCATACAGACGGAGCTCGACAACCTCCAGATGATCCCCTCCCACATCAACCTCGTCGGAGCCGAATTCGACCTGGTCGAGACCGAAGGAAGGGAATCCGTCCTCAAGAATGTCCTCGCCCCCATAAGGGACGACTACGATTTCATATTCATCGACTGCTCCCCTTCACTGGGACTCATTACGGTCAACTCCCTCACGGCGGCTGATTCGGTGATCATTCCCGTCCAGCCTGAATTCTTCGCCCTCGAAGGACTTGGCAAACTCCTGCAGACGATTCGCCTGGTGCAGGACGGAGTCAACCCCAACCTCTCCATCGAGGGATTCGTGGTGACGATGTTCGACGGTAGGACCAAGGTCCATTCACAGGTCGTCGGCGAACTCAGGGAGCACTTCGGTGACATGGTGTTCAAGACCATCATCCAGAGGAACATCCGCCTTTCCGAGGCCCCCGGCCACGGAAAGCCCGTGATCATGTACGACGTCACCTGCTCGGGTACGGCCAACTACATGAATCTCGCCAAGGAGGTCCTTGACCGCAATTCGGCCGAGGACGAATAAAGAACGGTAAAGTAAGGATAATCATCTATGCCATCAGGTAAACAGACACGCGGACTGGGAAGAGGCCTGGGAGCCATCCTCGGGGATTCCGCAGGAGATATCGAAAGACTGCGCAAGCCGGTCGGATACGTAAACAAGGAAATCGTCGGGACCAAGGAGCCGCAGGACACCGCGGACATCCTGAGGATCCCTGTGGACATGATAGACCCCAACCCCTTCCAGCCCAGGCTCTCCTTCGACAAGGAGGCCCTCAGTGAGCTCACGGAGTCCATACGCACCTTCGGACTCATCCAGCCCATCACCGTCAGGAAGAAGGGTGACGGCAGATACCAGATCATCAGCGGCGAAAGGCGTTTCCGCGCCTGCCAATCCGCCGGAATGGACATGATCCCGGCATATATCCGCGACGCCAACGACCAGGGCATGCTCGAGATGGCGATAGTCGAGAACATCCAGAGGGAGAACCTCGACCCCATCGAAGTGGCCATGAGCTACCAGAGGCTCATCGAGGAGTGCAACCTCACCCAGGAGCAGATGGCGGAAAGGGTCGGAAAGAAGAGGGTGTCGGTGACCAACCACCTCCGTCTTCTCAAGCTTCCCGCAAAGGTACAGCACGACCTCAAGGTCGGACTTCTCAGCGTAGGACACGCCAAGGTGATCCTCGGAGTTGAAGACCCCGTCCTCCAGGAGCAGCTCTGCGACCTGGTGATAAAGAACGACCTTTCCGTCCGCCAGCTCGAGGAGAAGATCCACAAACTGAACGCAACCGAGAAGAAGCGTCCGGGCGAGCAGGAACTCCCCGACGAGTACTACAAGGTCCTCGAGCACATCGGGAAGTACTTCTCCAACAACATATCCCTCAAACGTTCCTCTTCCGGAAAGGGAACCATGACCATCAGGTTCGATTCAGACGAGGAGATGCGGAAGTTCCTTTCCGCATTGGATGAAAAGGATTTCTAGGAAGCGCCCCGATGCAGAAACTCTTTCCCTCATATGTTTTCATAGTCGCCCTGATAGCCGGGCTGATTCTGCCGTCCATCTGTGCCAAGGCGCAGTTCAAGGAGGACGCCTTCACACAGAGTTACGTCTCCGATGCCGACACCCTCGGCAGGGACACTTCCGACGTGATGTTCTCCTTCAAGGACTACTTCCGGAGCATAAGCCACAAGAAGGAAGGCAAGATCGGCACCGTATTCGCGGGTTCGGCCCTCTTCATCGGAGGACAGCAGATCTACAACCGTGATTACTGGAAACTTCCCGTCATCTACGGAGGTCTCGCTGCCACGGCAGGAACGGGAGTCGCTATGAGGATCAAGTACAACAACACCGGTGAGCAGAAGTACAAGGACCTGAGCACATGGATGTTCGTCGGCGCAGGGCTCATCTATTGGGGTTCCCTGATGGACGGAGTCGTGAACTACCCTTCTGAAGTGGAGCATCTGCCGGGAAGGGCAACGCTCTATTCCGCACTGGTCCCGGGACTCGGTCAGGCGTACAACAGGGAATACTGGAAGATCCCGCTGTACTACAGCCTCATGGCCGGTTCCGCCCACTTCCTCGCCCTCAACAACAAGAACTATCACAGGTACAAGAAGATACATAACGACGCGACGACTGAAGGCTCCGGCTACGACGGCCCGGTCAGCGCTTCGACCGCCCTCTACTACAGGGACATCTTCCGCCGGTACAGGGACTACTCGATAGTGGCCCTCGCCGCAAGTTACCTGCTGCAGATAATAGACGCCAACGTATTCTCATACATGCAGGAATTCGAGATGGATGACAATCTCACCCTGAAAGTGAGCCCCACCGTGATAACGCCGGACACAGCCCTGGCGTTCAACAGCGCGGGCAGCGGATTCGGCATGAGAATCGGACTGACTTTCTGACACTACCCCTACGAGAATGAAAACAAGAAACCATCATACCGGCGGAATTTTCCCCACACTGAGACGGACGGCACTGTCACTCTTCATGACCGCGTCCATGCTCTTCGTATTCTGCCCCGACTCAGATGCACAGGTCTTCAAGAACCGTTCGCAGAGGAACAACAGCGGAAACACCAACAAAGAATCGGCCGAGACGACTTCCGTCCTTGGCAGGATCAATCCCCGTCGCCGTCAGGAGCTACTCAAGCAGAACGAGGATATAGCCAGGAGGCTGGATTCCCTCGAGAGAGTGGTTGAGGAATACGAGATGAGGATCCATGCCAACGATTCGCTCGCCGAGGAACTGACCACCCGTCTGAACGACAACCAGAGCCTTCTCGCGAACGGATTGACCGAGGAGGACTACACTCCCGACGTCACGGACAGTCTCCTCAGCATCTGGTATCTCCATCGCCAGACCAGGATGAACCGCGAAGGTGAAGGGTACGACATGGAAACCGAAAGGTTCACTTCCAACGTCCCTGACAAGGTCTTCCTCCAGAGGCTCTCCAACATGAACTCCTACATCACCCTCCCCTACAATCAGACGGTGAAGAACAACATGATCCTGTATGCGGAGAAGATGCCGACGAAGATGGCTTCGATGCTCGGATTGGCGCAGTACTATTTCCCGATATTCGAGGAGACATTCAACCGCCACGGACTTCCCGAGGAGCTCAAATACATGGCCGTCATAGAATCAGCCCTGAACCCCATCGCCGTGTCAAGGGCCGGAGCGAAGGGAATGTGGCAGTTCATGCACACAACGGCAAAGGCTTATGGTCTCAAGATAAACTCCTACGTGGACGAAAGGCTTGATCCGGTGAAGTCAGCGGAAGCCGCCGCCCGCTTCCTCGAAGATTCCTACAGGATATTCGGGGACTGGAACCTGGCGATATCATCGTACAACTGCGGAGCCGGAAACGTCAACAAGGCGATCCGAAGGGCCGGAGGCAACAAGGACTTCTGGACGATATACAACTACCTCCCCAAGGAAACGAGGGGATACGTTCCCGCCTTCGTGGGAGCGATGTACGCCTTCACATATTACCGCGAACACGGCATCACCCCCGAACCGGTGGCCCTTCCCGCCCACGTCGACACCTTCGAAATCCACAAGATGCTCCACTTCCAGCAGATAAGCGAAGTGGTCGGTGTCCCGATGGAGACTCTCCGCAATCTCAACCCCCAGTACATCCACGACGTGATTCCGGGAACGGAAGACACCTATATCCTGAGACTCCCCTACCAGTATACCGCCGCCTTCATCGACAACGAGGATTCGGTATATGTCCACAGGGCCAAGGAGATCTTCAGCCCCGCCACCCTCGAGAACATCCAAAGCGGAACCACCACGACGACTACAACCTCAAGGATCACATACAAGGTCAAGAAGGGTGATACCCTCGGCAAGATAGCGTCGAGGTACCATGTCACCATCAACCAGATAAAGAGCTGGAACAACCTCCGAAGCAGCAACATAAAGATCGGCCAGAGACTGATAATCCAGCAGAGGACGACAACGAGGACTCCGACGACCACGTCATCATCCACCTCTTCATCTTCGCAAAGCGGCACGGCGACAACGGCTCCGACACCTTCGTCAACCGATACGACGGCCGTCAAGAAGGACACCACATCGACACAGGCCGCGGATTCAACATCCGCCCCGTCGACCGGCGCTTCCGAAGCTACCGAAAAGGCTGCCGCTGATGTGAAGGCCGAGATCGAGCAGGCCGACAAGAAGGCTGCCGAGCAGAAGGCCGCTGAGCCCGAATACACGGTCTATGTCGTCAAGAAGGGCGACACCCTCTCGGCGATAGCCAAGAGAAACGGACTCACCATCAAGGACATCACTTCGTACAACAACAATATCAGTACGAACATCAAGATCGGACAGAGGATCAAGATCCCCAGGAAGAAATAGCAATCACAACTAAAGCACAAACCATATGAACGAAAGGATTAAGCTCCACGACAAGGTGTTCAAACCTATGATCACCAACGAAAGGATCGAGAAGGCGATTGACGAGGTCGCCGAAAGGATGAACCGTGATTACGAAGGATGTACCGACACTCCTGTCCTTCTTTGCATCCTCAACGGATCCATCATGTTCACCGCCGAACTGATGAAAAGGCTTTCCTTCAACGTCGAGCTGATTTCGATGAAACTTTCCTCCTATGTCGGAACGACATCAACCGGAAAGATCCGTCAGGTCATGGGAATGACCGGTAGCGTCGAAGGCAAGAGGGTCATCATCGTGGAAGACATCGTCGATACCGGAAACACCATCGTCGATCTCCAGAGGATAGTGAAGGAAAAGGGTGCGACGGAAGTGAAGATTTGCACCATGCTCCTCAAGCCCGAAGTCTACCACAAGGACGTCAAACTCGACTACGTCGGGATGGAGATTCCGAACGACTTCATCGTCGGATTCGGACTGGATTACGACGAGATCGGAAGGAACTACCGCGACATCTATGTCCTGGACCCGGATCCCGACTATCATGTAACCGAATAAAGTACACAAAACACACATAATAAAGATGAAATACTACATTCTCTTCGGGCCTCCCGGAGCCGGAAAAGGCACCCAGGCCACAGCTATGGTGGAGAAATACAATCTCCGCCACATTTCAACAGGAGCGCTTCTCCGTGAGGAGATCGCTGCCGGAACAGAGCTCGGACTCAAGGCCAAGGCCCTCATCGATGCTGGCGCTCTCGTTCCCGACGAAGTGGTCGAAGGCATGATCGAGAACCTCTTCAAGACAGTCAAGGACGTTGACGGATTCCTGCTGGACGGATTCCCCAGGACAATCGCACAGGCCGAGGCCCTCGACAGGATTCTCGCCCTCAATGACGAGGAAGTGACCAGCGTCGTTTCCATCATGATTCCCGATGAGATGATCAAGGAAAGGATCCGCCACCGTGCCGCAATCGAAGGCAGGGCCGACGACGCTTCCGAGGAGACCATCAACAACAGGATAAAGACCTATCACGACAAGACCGAACCTCTCATCGACTTCTACCGCAAAGCCGGCAAGTATGCCGAGATCAACGGTACCGGTTCAATCGAGGAAGTCCGTGAAGCCATCTTCACCCTGATGGACAAATTCTAGAAAGAACATATAGGCCGGAAAGAGGGATATCCCCTGTCACCGGCCTATTCTTTCACCTGAAACCAAACAACCCCTCCGCCCCGTGCGGAACAAAACACAAACACACATGAAAAGATTATTGTCTATCGCCGCCGCCTTCCTGATGGTGGCTTCATTCTCTTTCGCCCAGCCCCAGAACGGGGGGCAAAGACCTCAGATGACCCCTGAACAGATGAACGCTTTCCTCGCCAGGATGAGGTCCAATCCGACAGAGCATCATATAACCCCTTCACAGGGTTCAATCCCCATATACGCCGGTCACAAGAACTACGGCAAGAAGATCGCCGTCTTCGGAGGATCCCTTTCCGTCAATCCCGAATCCGATGTGGCAAAGCAGATATGGGCAGACCTTCTCGGTGCCGAAGTCACCACCTACGGAGTAGGAGGTGCCGGATTCGCCAAAGGCAGGGGTTATGACCTCCAGAGACAGGTAGACACCGCCGGAGTATATGACATATACATTCTCTGGGCATCGACAAACGACTACAACGGAGGAGAAGAGTGCGGAACCTGGCAGGATTACACCGCATTCGACAACTACGACGAGAGCAAGCGCAACACCCAGTGCGGCGGAATCAATTATTGCATAAAGACCCTGATGGAAAAGAACCCCAAGGCCGAGATTTACTTCTTCACGGGTCTCCGTTTCTTCGGACAGGACGCAGGCCACAATCCCTTCTCGGAATCTCCCAACAAGACCGGAAAGACTTTCGCCGATTACATCCAGGGCCAGAAAGACTGCTGCGCCTACAACGGTGTACCCGTCCTCGACCAGTTCAACCTCCAGGGTATAAACGAATTCAACTACAGCGAGTACTACAAGGGGGACAAACTCCACATGAACGAGGAAGGTTACAGAAAGATAGGCTACGTGCAGGCCGCTTTCCTCGCTGACGGAAAATAATACCATCCGCCATGGATACAAAACAAGGGGATCCGCTCGGACCCCCTTGTTTTGTATTCTATTCCGTCCTTCAGCCGGATATTCGGGAATAATCCCCTACTGCTTGGGAGCGGAGTACTCGCGGATATGCTGTTCTTCACTCAGACGGCAGACGAGGATATTGCCGTCCTTCGCGGAGACTATGTAATCTTTCAATCCGTCCACGACCACGGTCTTGGCATCGGGAGCGTTGACCACACAGCCGCCGCAGCCGAACAGGCGGACATCATCTCCCACAACGTGGTTGCCGTTGTCATCAGCGGGAATATGATCCTTCACCGACCCCCATGTACCGAGGTCACTCCAGGCGAGATCTCCGGCTATGACGAAGATGTCCGGGGACTTCTCCATGACGGCGTAGTCTATGGAAATCTTCTCGCACTGCGGGAAAAGACGCGCAAGCTCCGGTTTCTCGGATTCAGTATAGAAAGACGGGCAGAGTTCATCCATAATGGAGGAGATTCCGGGGGCGTAGGCCTTCAAGGCCGCATTCACCGTCGACACGTTCCATATGAATATTCCCGCGTTCCAGAAATAATTCCCGGCAGCGAGGTACTTTTCGGCCGTAGCAAGATCAGGCTTTTCCTTGAACTGGGACACTTTCACGACCTCGTCTTCGGCCACACTCTCGGAACAGATGTATCCGTAGCCGGTTTCGGGCCTGGTAGGTTTGATGCCCACGGTCACGATCTTGGACGTTCCGGACACGGCTTCAACAGCCTTCTTTATGACAGAGGCGAACTTCTCCGTTTTGAGTACAAGCGCATCCGCGGGAGTCACGACAACGTCAGCATCGGGATACTTGACGGCTATCTTGCGGCATGCGTATGCTATGCAGGGGGCGGTATTGCGGGCCACCGGTTCACAAAGAATCTGGTCTTCAGGTATGAAGGGAAGCTGCTGCTTGACGATGTCGGCATAGCGCTCCCCTGTCACCACCCAGAAATTCTCCTTGGGGCAAACGGGCAGAAAACGGTCTACCGTAAGTTGTATCATAGTGCGTCCCACACCTAGGACATCGATGAATTGTTTCGGCATCGCAGGGGTGCTGAGGGGCCACAATCTGCTTCCTACTCCCCCGGCCATAATGACGACATGGGTACTCATATAAATAAGTTTTTTTCAAAATTACATCATTTTACCCAAAAAAGCATTAACTTTAGCCTACTAAAACATTTACCAACTAATAAGAGTTATGAAAAAGTATGTTGCTGAGTGTATCGGAACCATGGTTCTGACACTCCTGGGCTGCGGAACCGCAGTCTTCCTGGGATGCGGCACAGCCGCCGGCGTTGTCGGTACAGCTATCGCTTTCGGTCTTTCAGTCGTAGCTATGGCTTACACCATCGGTGGAATCTCCGGTTGCCACATCAATCCCGCCATCACTCTCGGTGTCGCCCTCAGCGGCCGCATGACTTGGAAAGATGCTTGCGGATACTGGTGCGGACAGGTTCTCGGCGGTATCATCGGAGCAGCCATTCTCTTCCTCATTGTCAAAGCTACCGGAGCACCCGGAGCTATGGGATCACCCGAAGGACTCGGAACCAACGGTGTTGCCAATGCTGGTGGCGTAGGCGGTGCATTCCTCGTTGAGGTAATCGCAACATTCCTCTTCGTCCTCGTTGTTCTTGGAACAACTGACTCAAAGGTCGGTGCCGGCAACCTCGCAGGTCTCGCCATCGGTCTTTCCCTTATCCTGATCCACCTCGTGTGCATCAACCTCACCGGAACATCAGTGAACCCTGCCCGTTCCATCGGACCCGCTCTGTTCGTAGGTGGTGACGCTCTGAAGGATCTGTGGGTATTCATCGTGGCTCCTCTCGTCGGTGGTGCATTGAGCGCCTGCTGCTGGGGTGCTATCGCTCCCAAGGACGAGAAATAAGTTTCCTCATCCCCACAAAAATAAGTATCCGGCCGGATTTCCGGTCGGATATTTATTTTTTGTTCCTGCGAATCCGGTGTCGTCCAATGATGGCGAGATAACCGGAAAGCTGACGAAGAAGCCTTAATCTTCGCTGCTGCTCTTCTGATGAACGGAAACTTTCTTCACTTTGCTGCCGTTATGGACAATGATCTGGCAATCTCTGGAAGAATCTCCTGTATTGGCGGTGACTGTAATAAGCATTCCGTGGGCGAGTTCCTTGGAACGGGCCTCCGGGGTTCTTACGACGATCCATCCTCCATCGAGGAGAAGGGTTCCGTCAGTGTGTTCAGTCCTCAAGGAAATGGTCTTGCCGTCCTGCTTGATCTCATCCAGGTAGAAACCGCTGTTGGAAGTAATCGTATAACGTCCCACTTCGTTGGAAAGAGTGACTTTCTCGTTGGAAAGAAGCAGGATATCCTTATTCTTTTGGCAGCCCGTCAGAAGAAGGGCCATCAGCGCGATCGCTGAAAACAGTAATGATTTTCTCATGATATCTCTTTCAATAAAAGTAGTGGTGAATCGCTCACATCCCAAATAGAGCAATCTCCATGCCAGCTATTCCTTGATGAGGTTCAGGAACTCGTTGCGGGTTCTTGCGGAAGAGAGGAAAATACCGGAGAATGCGGAAGTCGTGGTGATCGAATTTGTCTTCTCCACTCCCCTTATCCTCATGCAGGTATGCATAGCTTCGATCACGACCGCAACTCCGAGGGGTTTGATTGAATCCTGGATGCAGTCCCTTATCTGGACAGTCAGTCTCTCCTGAACCTGAAGACGCCTTGCATACGTGTTGACCACACGGGCTATCTTGCTCAGACCCGTTATCTTTCCGTCAGGGATGTACGCGATGTGAGCCTTTCCGATGAAAGGAAGCATATGGTGTTCGCACATGGAATAGAGTTCTATATCCTTGACGAGAACCATCTGGCGGTATTTCTCATCAAAGATGGCGGAACGGATGATCATCTCACCGTCCTGGGAATATCCCTGGGTAAGGTATTGGAGAGCCTTGGCGACCCTCTCAGGAGTCTTGAGAAGCCCCTCCCTTTCGGGATCCTCCCCGATCAGTCTCAATATCTCCTTCACATGCGACGCAAGCTCGTTGGTCACATCTTCATCATAATGATCTTCCCTGTAGTATGCCATGACAAAAAACGGAAAAAAGTCAAAAAAAAACACGTCGGGACAGTGGGCAAAATCATAAATAATTCGTTTGAAAAAATTATTGGCGCATTTCTTGCACCACGCCCACAGAGGGCCCAAAGGCAACCTCCCCGAATAAGGCTGCAAAATTAGGCAAAAAAATATTCACTATATCATTTTTTTGTATATATTTGCGCCCCGTATATGGAGACCATATACCCGTGATTACTGATTATTAACAATTTAAAACGATATTGACAATGTATTGGACACTTGAACTCGCCAGCAGCCTGGACGATGCTCCATGGCCGGCATCAAAGGAAGAACTCATCGATTACGCAAACCGCTCCGGAGCCCCCGAAGAGGTCATCGAGAATCTTCAGGAACTCGAAGATGACGGAGACATCTATGAAAGCATAGAAGATATCTGGCCCGACTACCCCACCAAGGACGATTTCTTCTTTAACGAGGAAGAGTATTAGGGTAAAGATTTACTCTTAACATACTGAATTACAGCGAGATGAGCAAATTTAATTTGTTTGTCTCGCTGTCTTTTTTGCATCATATTTGGTCGTAAATAATGCTGAAAAACGCCAAAAAGCGCGTGTTTTACAGATAAACTT
>OCTX012046211.1_pt1 | contig 10754 bp, 9 predicted proteins | sample 1539691 | NCBI WGS metagenome assembly OCTX01 (sample SAMN02144231, study PRJEB22623) | gut metagenome | biome: sheep rumen | host: Ovis aries | place: New Zealand | reverse complement strand
CCCGCCATGGCGCACCATGACGGATACCAGATGGCCTACGAGTGGCAGCGCGCCAACCCGAAGCTCGTCGCTGACGCGACGAAGCCGGAGGTGCTCGCGAAGTTCGTCGAGACCCCCGAAGCCGCGGACGCGCTCCTCGCGAAGATCGGCACGTCCTACGACGGCGACCCTGTTGCGCTCACGCAGATCGCCGCCGTCACGCAACTCGTGATGTGTCCGAAGTGCCCCAATGCCCCCGAGCGCCGCAAGCTCTGGACCGCCGCGCTCAGGCGAGCCAAGGCGGCTTCCGACGACGGATACGTCAAGACGTTCTGCAACCAGCAGCTGAGGCTCTGCGAGTGAAGCTCGCGGTAGTCGATGTCGGCAACACCTCGACCGCCGTCGGGCTTTGGTCCGACGGACGCGTCACCTGCGTCACGCACTGCGACGGAGGTTTCGCCGAGGCTTCCGCCGCGGTCGGTAAGATCGCCTCCCGAAAGGGCGTCTCCGCGCTTGCCTACGTCTCCGTCGTCCCGAAGGCGGACCGCTTGTGGCGCGCCTTCGCGAAGAAGATAGGACTCGAGTTCCGCCAGGTGTCCCACCTCTGCTTCCAGCCGGCGGTCCGGAAACAGCCGATCGCCATCGACTATCCAAACCCCGAGACGATCGGCGCGGACAGGCTTGCGGACGCCGCGGGCGCGGTGTCGCGCTACGGCGCGCCGCTGATCGTCATGGACTTCGGCACGGCGCTCACCGCGGCGGTCGTGACGCGCGACTGCGTCTGGCGCGGCGGCGTGATAGCGCCCGGGTTCCCGCTGATGCGCGACTACCTCTTCGAGAGGACGGCGAAGCTGCCGCGCATGAAGATCGGCACTGGCCGCGCCCCGAAGATCGGCCGCACCACCGAGGGCGCGATGCGCTTCGGCGCGCTCGTCGGATACCGCGGAATGGTCCGCGAGATCGTGTCCGAGCTCCGCCGCAACTTCAAGGAGGAGTTCCGCCTCGTCGCGACGGGCGGTTTCGCGAAATGGATCCTCCGCGACCTCGACCTTCCCTTCGTAGTCGACCCCACGTTAACCCTGTACGGCGCGGGACTTGTCGCCGCAAGCATCCGATGAAATTCGATCTCATAGTAGTGACGGCCGCGAACGCGGCGCAGGCAAAGGGATACCGGGCGATCGTCGCGCCGCTGCGCGGACGACTCGCGGACGACATCGTCGTCGTGCCGGATCCGGGCGGAAAGCGCGTCGGCTCGCTCGGCAGCACGGTCGAGGTGCTGAGGAAGATCGGCGGCCTGCGCGGAAGGCGCGTGCTCGTCTGCCACTCGGGCGGAGACTCCAAGCGCCTCCCCGCGTACGCCGCAATCGGCAAGGCGTTCGTCCCCGTGCCGGACAACCGCGGCGGAACGGTCTCGCTCTTCGAGCGCATAGTCGCGAACATGGAGCGGATGCGTCTTCCGGGGAGCGGACTCCTCGTCGTCTGCGGAGACGTCGCGCCCGAGTTCGACTTCGAGTCGTGCGACTTCTCGCGGCCTGGCGTGACGGGAGTCGCGTACTACGACACGCCGTCCGTCGGCTCGCGGCATGGCGTCTATGTGCCGGGGGTATGCTCGGCGTCGGTCTCTGGCCGTCTGCTGTCGACCGTCCGCGCATTTCTCCAGAAGCCTTCCCTGTCCGCGGCGAAGTCGTCGGGAGCGCTGCGCGGCGGAAAGGTTGCGGTCGACACTGGCATCCTCTGGATCGACCCCGCCGCCGCCGCGAAGATGGCGGAGTCCGGATGGAAGGTCGGCGATCTCTACGTCGAGTTCGCGCGGGAGCTCGTCGAAGGATTCGCCCCGTTTTCGGTCAACGTTGTGCCGAAGTGCTCCTTCTTCCACGTCGGCTCCACGCGCGAGCTTCTCGAACGGCTCGGCGGCGGACGCGAATGGATCGAGGCCTGCGCGCTGCCGCGCGGGGAGATGAAGCTCAGCGGACGCAACGTCGTGACTTTCGTCCCGGCGGAGTACGGTCCGGTCGAGCTCGGCGAAGGCGAGTGCCTCACGTGCCTCCCCGTCGGCGGGAAGTGGATTCCGGTGCGCTACCGCATCGAGGACGACTTCAAGACGGACGGGAAGTGGGACGCGCTCGGGCTTTCGCGGCTGATGGCGAAGGTAGAGCACGCGAAGCTGCTTGCGCTCAGGGAGCAGGAGGCGTGCGTCGAGGTGGAGCTTCCGCTCAGGATCGACTTCGCGGGCGGATGGAGCGACACGCCTCCGATCTGCATCGAGATGGGCGGCACGGTCTTCAACGCGGCGGTGACGCTGAACGGGGCGCGTCCGGTGAAGGTGCGCGTGCGCCGTCTCCGCGAGCGCGAGGTGAGGGTCGAGAGCGCGGACCTCGGCAGGTCGTGCACGATCTCCGACATCGCCGAGATACGCGCGGCGAAGGATCCGTCGGACTGGTGCGCCCTCGTGAAGAGCGCGCTCACCGTGACGGGCTTCGCGTTCACCGGCGGAGGGCTCGACATAAGGATTTCCGCTGACGTCCCGAAGGGGAGCGGAATGGGCACGAGCTCGATACTCGGCGCGGCGCTCATCATGGCGCTCGAGCGGGTCGCGGGGCGAGAGGCGGACTGGAAGCGCGTCTCCGCGCTCACGCTCGCGCTCGAGCGGGAGATGCAGACGGGTGGCGGATGGCAGGACCAGATCGGCGGACTCCTCCCCGGCGCGAAGCTCGTGGAGACGCAGCCCGGCCAGAGGCAGAATCCGCGCGTCACGCGCCTCTCCGCGCGCGCGGAGTCGGCGTTCGCCGAATTCCTATCCCGCCGCGCGCTCCTCTACTTCACCGGCAGGAAGCGCATGGCGCGCAACATCCTGAAGGGTGTGATCGATTTCTTCCGCGAGAACCCCGACGACATCGCGCGCGAGATCGTCAAGCGGCTCAAGAGCGACGCCGTGCGCGCGTTCGAGGCGGCGGAGGCGGAGGAGTGGGACTCGTTCTGCTCCGCGGTCAACGACTACTGGCTCGCGAAGAAGGCGCTCGACCCCGGAAGCACGAATCCGCTCGTCGAGCTCATCATCGCCCGCATGGCTCCGTGGATCTCCGCCGTCAGCCTGTGCGGCGCGGGCGGAGGCGGGTTCATGTTCGTGATCGCGCGCTCGGAGGAGGCAAAGGCGAAGATCAGGGCGACGCTCGAGAACCATCCTCCGATAAGGACCGGGCGCTTCTTTGAATTCGAGGTGGCGAAATGAAGACGGTTGTGGTGATACCGACGTACGACGAGCGCGAGAACGTCGCGCGCATGTCCGAGGCCGTGCTCGCCTGCGGCGTGGAGGTCCTGTTCGTGGACGACAACTCGCCGGACGGGACGGGCGATGTGCTTGACTCCATCGCGGCGCATTCGCCGCGCGTGCACGTGCTGCACCGCGAGCGGAAGGAGGGGCTCGGGCGCGCCTACGTCGCGGGCTTTGCGAAGGCGCTTGAGCTGGGGGCGGACCTCGTCGTGCAGATGGACTGCGACTTCAGCCACGATCCGAAGGACGTGCCGCGCCTTGTCGCGGAGTGCGAGGGCGGGGCGGACCTCGCCATAGGCTCGCGCTACGTGCGCGGCGGTTCGACGCCGGGCTGGCCGTTCAAGCGTCGGCTGATCTCGCGCGCCGGCGGAATCTTCATCCGCACCGTGACGGGAATGCCGTTCAGGGACCCGACCGGGGGCTTCAAGTGCTGGAGGCGGACGGCGCTCGCGAAGATCGACTTCGCCACCGTCGCGTCCGCAGGGTATTCCTTCCAGCTCGAGATGAACCACAGGGCGTGGAAGGCGGGGCTCGTCGTGCGGGAGATTCCGATCGCCTTCACCGACCGCGTCGCGGGCTACTCGAAGATAACCGCGGGAATCGCGAAGGAGTCCCTGAGGATCGCCTGGCGCCTCCACCGCTGAAGACTGTCAGATGCGAGAGCCCGAAAATTCCCAAAATCCCGCCGGACATCCCCCATTATTTCTGGCCATAAAAAGACGACACCCTTGTAAAAGAACTCACGGAGCTGATAGACGAAGAGCGGTCAATTGAAATTCAGAGCATGGAACCATAACCCCGAGTGCGGAATTCCCGCGTGAGATTTCGCCGTGCGGCGGCAGTATAGGGCAGAGGACAGGTCTGCCCTTTCCACGGAAGAAGGCGCGGTGGCGCAAATTGACGCTTGCGAATTTTTCAAATCTGAGGTCCACAAAAAGAAGTTAGATAACCAATGTTTTCTGGTTGCGTCCGACATGGGCGGCTGATGTTCGGCACAGACCTTCCCGTTTGGCAGACGCACGATGATTGCGGCCTTGCGGAGCGGTATCGGGAGTATGTGCGGGCGTTTCGCACGACAGGGCTTAAAGCGGATTCTGATGCTGTGTTTCGGGGTTTCGTGGCTAACGAAAATAGTCGCCCGATTTAGGACGACCGAACAAGGGCGACTAAATTGAAAAAACGGATTTAGTCGCCCAATTTCCCATTGCGGTGCCGCGTGGCGTATAATTCCTCATGCTAGTTCAGCTGCTGAAATGCGTATACATTGCAGAGAAGCTTCTTGCCAGGAATTGATTTTCACTGCGTTTCAAACGGCGCGGAGTGATGTCCATGCAGTATCGTCCACCGTCACGAGCATCTGGCTTTTGGTATAATATGCGCATGACAGAGAAAATTGACAAACTGCGCCGCGGCGGATGCGTTGGGGCGGATGGTGCACGGAGGGCGGCGAAATGACGGGTCTGACCGCTTTTGTGGACGTAACGGTACTTTCGGTGCTGCAGGGGATCGCGGAGTTCCTTCCGATCTCGAGCTCGGGGCATCTGGTGATCGGGCAGCACATGCTGGGGCTTGAGGTGCCGGGGATGAGGCTCGACCTCATGCTGCACCTCGGCACGCTTGTGAGCATATTCGCGTTCTACTGGCGGACGATCTGGCGCATCATGGTCCGCTTCGAGTGGCAGTATGTCCTTAAGATCGCATTGAGCGCGCTTCCCGCCGTCTTCGTATACTTCTGCTTCAAGGACTTCATAGACGGCATGTTCGAGAACGCCAAGATGGTCGGCGCTCTCCTCATGTTCACCGGCGCGGTCCTTATCGGGACGCGCTACCTGCCGAGGGGCTCGCGTGACGTCTGCTGGAAGCGCGCACTCCTAATGGGGTGCGGACAGGCCCTTGCGCTCCTCCCGGGCGTGAGCCGATCCGGAATGACGCTCGCGAGCGCGCGCGGGGGGAGGGTTGACGCCGAGAAGGCCGCCGAATTCTCCTTCCTCATGTCCGCCCCGCTCATCATCGGCGGCGTGCTTCTTGAGGTCGTCAAGGTCCTGCGCGGCGCATCTGCCGCGGCGGAAACGGCCGAAGTCGGCTGGGGGCTCACCGTCTACGGAGCGCTTGTCGCGGCGGTCGTTGGATACTTCTCTCTGGCGGTCCTTCTAAGGGCTCTCAAGGGCAGGTGGTTCTGGCTGTTCGGTCCGTACTGCCTGGCCGCTGGACTTCTCACGCTAATTTTGGTATAATTTCTCCTCAATTTGTCAAAAAAGGGAATTGGAATACCATGTCCAAGGAATCAGCAATGCGCAACAACATCTGGAAATGGCTCGTCCTGCTGCTTATCGCGGTGGTGTCGTTCTACGTCACGACGCCCGTGAAGGACAAGCTTCGCTTCGGCCTTGACCTCAAGGGCGGCACGTCCTTCACGCTTGGCGTCGACACCGACAAGCTCGCCGAGTCGATCATCGCCGAGAACCCCGACATCACCAACAAGACCGGGGCGGTCGAGGCCGAGATCGACAAGCGACTCCAGGACTGCGACTCCCGCATCATCGAGGTCATCCGCCGCCGCGTAGACGCGATGGGCACGAACGAGCCGGTCATTCAGGGAATGAAGGACCACCGCCTTCTCGTGCAGCTTCCCGGCGTCGACGAAGAGGTCCGCAAGGCCGCGAAGGCGTCGCTCCAGAGCGCGGCCTACCTCGAGTTCCGCCTCACACACGCGAAGAACGACCAGCTCGTCGCGAAGCTCCTCTCCAAGGACGTCGCGCCGGAGGGCTACGTCAAGAAGGGCAACGGCTATGCCCGCGCCGCGAACTTCGCCGAAGTCTCCAAGGCCCCGGGCTATGCCGCGCGCCTCGCCGCGTTCGAGGTGCCGGATCCGCGCTACGTCTTCATGCTTGAGGACAACGGCGACGGCACGTACCTGCCGAACTTCGTCGCGCGCCGCACCGATCCCCAGGTCACGGGCGAGCACCTCGAGAAGGCGGCGGTCGAGCGCGACCCGACCTCCGGCCAGCTCTCCATCGGTTTCCGCCTGAACGCCGAGGGCGCGCAGAAGTTCGCGACCCTCACGCGCAACTACAAGGCGGGCGGTCCGAAGAACCCGACTGGCCGCGGACGCCAGCTCGCGATCGTTCTTGACGACCAGCTCATCTCCGCGCCCGTCATCCAGAGCGAGATCGGCGCGAACGGACAGATCACCGGCCGTTTCGACGGCCCTGCCGCGCAGAAGCTCGCCAACGAGCTGAACGCCGGCGCGCTCCCCGCTCCGATGAAGATCCTCGCCGAGTCCTCCGTCTCCCCGACGGTCGGAGAGGACGCGAAGCACGCGGGCATCATCGCGGCGTGCCTCGGCTTCTGCCTCGTCGCGGTGTTCATGTTCATCTACTACTGGATGACCGGCCTCGTCGCCGACGTCGCGCTCTTCCTCGACATCGCGCTTCTCCCGACGGCGCTCGTGTTCGTCGCCAACATCCTCGGCGTCTTCGCGCACGATCCCTCGATGGGCGGCGGCGGCTCGATGCAGCTTCCGGTCCTCACGATGCCCGGCATCGCCGGACTCGTCCTCTCTTTAGGCATGGCCGTCGACGCGAATGTGCTCATCTTCGAGCGCATCCGCGAGGAGTTTCAGGCGGGGCGCGCCGCCGGCGAGGCGATCAAGAACGGCTACGGCCGCGCTTTCACCGCGATCTTCGACTCCAACCTCACGACGATCATCACGGGCATCATCCTCTTCGTCGTCGGCACGGGCCCTGTTCGCGGCTTCGCGATCACGCTCACGGCTGGCGTCGTCATCTCGATGTTCACGGCCGTCGTCGTCACGCGCCTCATCCTCGACCACTGCGTCGACTCGAACCGCAAGACGCCGTTCAGGATGCTCCAGTTCTTCAAGAAGCCGAACTATGACTTCATGAAGGTGACGAAGTACACGGTCGGCGGCTCGTTCGCGTTCATCGCGCTCGCGCTCGTTATCTTCGCGGTCCGCTTCATGAACAACAGGGCGTCGGTCCTCGCAGTCGACCTCACGGGCGGCACCTCGATCGTCTACAACCTCAAGCAGGACGCCAAGCCCGAGATCAAGGACATCCGCGCCGCGCTCAACGACTTCGACAACGCGACGGTGATCCAGTACATGGGCGGCGTCGGAGACACGACGCTCCTCGTCAAGACTGGCGAGACGGCGGAGACCAAGAAGGGCTCGCAGGTCGAGAACAAGGACGTCGGCGCGCACGTGACGAAGCTCCTCCAGGAGAAGTTCCCGCAGGCCGAGATCAAGGCGGCGTCGGTCGACGAGGTCGGCTCGATGGTCGGCGCGGACCTCAAGAAGAGCGGCACCTACGCCGTCCTCTTCTCGCTCGTCGCGATTCTTCTCTACGTCGGCTTCCGCTTCCAGTTCGGGTTCGGCCTCGGTGCGCTCGTCGCGCTGGCGCACGACGCGCTCATCTCGCTCGGGCTCTTCTCGCTGTGCGGACGCCAGGTGTCGCTCATCGTGATCACCGCGCTCCTGACGATCATCGGCTACTCCGTGAACGACACGGTCGTCGTTTTCGACCGCATCCGCGAGCAGCTCCGCCACGACAAGCGCATGACGTTCGCCGAGCTCTGCAACAGCGCGGTCAACGCCTGCCTCGGCCGTACGGTCATAACGTCCGTGACGACGTTCTTCGCAATCCTCGCGCTCTTCGCGTTCGGCGACGGCTCGATCTTCGATTTCGCGCTCACGATGCTCATCGGCGTCGTCGCGGGAACGTACTCGTCCGTGTTCATCGCGACGCCGATCATGTTCTGGTGGTACAAGGGCAAGCGCCCGGAGTTCGAGACCGAGGTCAAGGAGCCTGTCGAAGGCTGACGCATTTACCGTCTGGTTCGGGCGAAACAGGGCTGCCCGACCGGTAAGGAAAAAACAAAAAAAGGAAACACAAAATGCCTAAGATGAAGACAAAGAAGTGCGCCGTAAAGCGCATGAAGCTCTCCAAGACGGGGAAGGTCATGCGTTCGCAGGGCGGACACGCACACCTCAACAACGGAAAGAAGCGCAACCGCAAGAACAACCTCTGCGGCCGCACGACGCTTGACTCGCTCAAGGTCACCAAGACTTACTCGCGCGCCCTCCAGGGCCGCTAATCACAGGAGGTAACTTACAATGCGTGCTACTAATGCTCCCGCTTCCCGCGAACGCCGCCGCCGCCGCCTTGCCAAGGCCAAGGGATTCTACGGCGCCCGCTCAAAGCTCTTCAGGACCGCGACGGAGGCCGTCGATCGCGCCATGCGCCTTTCGACGATCCACCGCAAGCTCAAGAAGCGCGACTTCCGCCAGCTCTGGATCGCCCGCGTCAACGCGGCGTCCCGCGCCGAGGGAATCAGCTATTCGAAGTTCATCGCGGGCCTCATCAAGGCCGGCGTGACGCTGAACCGCAAGATGCTCAGCGAGATCGCGATCAACGATCCCGCCGGCTTCAAGACGCTCGTCGACATCGCGAAGAACGCCTAAGCGGACTTCCGCGAACGAGCAAAAACTCCCGGCACCGCGCGCGCGGCGCCGGGAGTTTTTTGGTATAATTCACACCTGTTTCGAGAACAAAGGAGGCACAAATGGCGAAGATCGGGTTCCTCGGTGCGGGGAAGATGGCGGAGGGCATTCTCTCCGCGATAGAGGACAAGGGCGGCGTAGTCATGGCCGAGAAGGTCGAGGCGCGCGCGAAGGAGCTTTCGCGCAGGTACGGCGTCGCTACGACGGGCGACGCGAAGGAGGTCGTGCGCAAGGCGCGCTTCGTGTTCCTCGCGGTGAGGCCGCAGGACGTCGACGCGCTTGCGGCGGACGTGAAGCCGCTCCTCACCGAACGCCACACGCTCGTCTCCATCGTCGCCGGAAAGACGCTCGCGAAGCTACGCAGGGCGTTCGGCGCGAAGGCCAGGCTCGTGCGCGTGATGCCCAACCTCGCGCTGCGCGCGAACGCCGGGATGTGCGCGATCTGCCCGGGGCCGAAGACCCCGGCGAAGGACGTGAAGCTCGTCGAGAGGATCCTCGGCGGAGCCGGCGAGACAGTCGTCCTGAAGGAGAAGGACTTCGACGCCGTGACCGCGCTTTCGGGTTCCGGTCCCGCGTACTTCGCGTACATGGAGGAGGCGATGGCCGAGGCAGGCGCGAAGCTCGGGCTCAAGCCGGCCGTCGCGCGGCTGCTCGCCGAGCAGACGATGTACGGCACCGCGAAGTTCCTGCGCGAAAGCGGAATGGAGCTCAGGTCGTTCATCGAGGGCGTCTGCACGAAGGGCGGCACGACCGCCGCGGGGATGGCCAAGTTGGACGTTCCGGCGTTCAAGAAGATCGTCGCCGACACCCTCGCCGCCGCGGCGCGGCGCTCGAAGGAGCTCGCGTAGCGGTTTTCCGCCGCGAGATATGGTATAATATCGGCGTTATGTTCCCAATGAATCTAGACAGGCCGCTCGTCGTCTTCGACCTTGAGACGACGGGACTATTCCCGAAGAAGGACCGCATAATCGAGCTCGGCGCGATAAAGGTGATGCCCGACGGAACCGAGGAGGAGAAGTGCTGGCTCCTCAACCCCGGCATCCCGATTCCGTCGGAGTCTTCCTCAGTGCATGGTATCACGGACGAGGTGGTGAAGGACTGCCCGACGTTCGCGGAGCGCGCGGACGAGATATTCGCGTTCTTCGAGGGATGCGACCTCGGCGGATTCAACTCCGACCGCTACGACATCCCGTGCCTCGAGGAGGAGTTCGCCCGCGTCGGGAAGAACCTCGGCGTGTCGCAGCGCCGCTGCATAGACGTCCAGCGCATCTACCACAAGATGGAGCCGCGCGACCTCACGGCCGCGGTGCGCTTCTACCTCGGACGCGACCACGCGGGCGCGCACGGGGCGGAGGCGGACACGCGCGCGACGCTCGAGGTCCTCAAGGCGCAGCTCGCGAAGTACCCGGAGCTGCCGAAGACCTCCGAGGCGATGTCCGAGTACCTCTCGCCGAAGGATCCAAACGCGATAGGGCGGAACAAGGAGCTCCTGTGGCGCGACGGAGAGCTCTACGTCAACTTCGGCAAGAAGAAGGGCTCGAAGCTGCGCGACATGCTCTTCCGCGAGAAGAACTTCCTCGAGTGGATCCTTCGCGGAGACTTCGACACGGAAGTGAAGGCGGTCGTGCGCGATCTGCTACAGAACGGACGGCTCCCGAAGCCGCCGAGCGGTAAATGAGCGAAGGCGCCTTTTTCCGCGATCTCGCGCTTCTGATGTCCGCCGCAGGCCTTTCCGCGGCGCTTTTCTCCCGTCTCGGCTGGCCGAAGGTGATCGGATACATCCTCGCCGGCGCGCTGATGAGCGAGCACACGCTCGGCGTCAGCCTCTTCAGGGATCCGCAGTCCATAAGCACCGTCGGACAGCTCGGCGTCGTGTTCCTGATGTTCTCGATGGGCCTGTCGTTCTCCGCGAAGGAGATGAAGAAGATAAGGGCCGTCGCGCTTCCAGCCGCAGTCTTGGACACGGTGGTGATGATATGGCTC
>OCTX011839981.1_pt1 | contig 10754 bp, 1 predicted proteins | sample 1539691 | NCBI WGS metagenome assembly OCTX01 (sample SAMN02144231, study PRJEB22623) | gut metagenome | biome: sheep rumen | host: Ovis aries | place: New Zealand | reverse complement strand
CCCCAATCCCCAATCCCCAATCCCCAATCCCCATTCAGAGATATAAAAGCTAATAAAATTTTTTAATTATTAAAATAATAAATTATTTAAAAATAAAATTTAATTAATTATTATGCAAAAGAATTAAAAATATTTCCTTAAACAAATTTCTTTTTTTCTCAGTATTCTTCATTAAAATTATTTTCAATCATTTTTTATATCTTTTGGTAAATATTTTAAAATATTTGAAAGGTGCATTTCCCATACAGAATTTTCAATTATGGGATCTTTTGATTTCAAAGATTGTAAATATATTAAATATGCAATGTAATCTATCAAATTATGGAAATGGTTAGTATGCAAATCAAAAGCGTTTTTCATATTTGAATAAAGTTTTTCCAAATCTTCTCTTTCTTTTTCACATATGAGGCAGCTTGACTCTTTTAATTTTTGGAATTCTTCATTATTTTCCTTAGTATTATTAAAATAATCAATAATCATAGATAAAAACATCTGAAAAATTAGCTGATTAATAACTATAAAAAATAATAAATCAAAAAAATATCTTGAGCCAGCATATGACTTTGCGATATAGGGTGTATATCCTGGCTCCTGCTTTTGAGAAAGATATGTTCCAATACCTCCATCCTGTTTAAATGTTTGATCAAGCATTCTCATAAATGTCTTCAAGAAAGTTCTTGAGTCGCCTACTATTGGAAAATGGCTTGTATATATAGATATAGCAAACATAGAAAATGAATATTCAAGCATTATAAACATTAATAAAGTAATAACTATATTTCCCATTGGTTTATACATAGCATTCAATACTGTTTGCATAATTTCTACTCTATTTACTAATTCCAATAAAATAAAGCAAAAAAAGAAAGGATGTATAAACAATCCTAAGTAAATGAAAATAAGACTAAGAATATAATATATTGTTTGAAAATTGAAAATTATTTTAAATAAAACGTGTAAAAAAATTAAAAAATAAGAAAAGCAACTTATTTTATCTTCTTCTTCTTTCTTCTTTTTATATTTGTATTCATTTCCTTTAATATGACTTTTCTTTGATAGCATTTTTTTCTTATATGAAAAAAGATATATGCCTAATTTTTCAAAGAATTTTCTAATAATGTATCCCAAAAATAAGATAAATTGAAAAAGCAATAAAAAGCATCCCATAATTCCAAAAATCTTCTTTATTTTTGCTGAATCATTAGATTCCTTATATAAAAAATGAGGGCATTGCAATCTTATAGTATCTTCACTATCATCGGGAACATCAGCACATTTACTAGTTGTGAAAGTACTATATGACATCATAATTAATATATTTAATGCTATTCCTATTAATATTAGAAAGAAAGAGAATAGATTATCACTTTTAAAAAGTATATTAACAATTGGTATTTCAATTAATTTATCTATTTTACAATGCTGTGTGGCTTTTATATTTATTTTATCATATGAATTTAAAATCTCATTTACAAAGTTTGTCAATTTACTGTTGTCAACTTTTAAATAAATTTCGCTATAATCCTGAATTTGTTTTGCTTTATTCAGTAGTGGAAAATATATTTTATATTTTATATAATTTAATGAAACTTCTACACATTTTATTCTTGATGTTAGAAACTGAAGCATTTCTTTTTCATTAATTGATTGACATTTTGCATCTATATCAGATAATTCTTGTAGTAATTCAATGGCTATTTTTTTTTTCTTTGTAGAATGTTTATATATATATTCAACTAAATAATACAAGCATAAAATTATATTTTTAATAAAGTAATAACAATCTATTAAAAATTTGCCTATTAGTCTTAATAGGTTTCTCTTTTTTGGAACAGATAAATATCCTTCATTAATTGAATCTTGATGGTAAATATATAATGTATAATATATTAAAATTAAATCAAATTTGATCAAAGGTTCATCTTTGTTATTATTTTCATTTTTTCTTGTATTTTTGCTTTCATTTTCATTTTCTTTTTCCTTTTTTTCATTTTTACTTTCATTTTCTTTTTCTTTTTTATCATTTTTATTTTTATTTTCTTTTGCCTTTTTTGCATTTTTATCTAAATCAGCAGTACCCTTTATAATCTCTGTAACTTGATATATATCTCCATTATTTTTTTCATTAGTCTTATTTTTTTCATTATTATTTTCTTCATATAATTCATCTTCCAAATCATCTAAATTATTATCATTATTTAAATTATATTCCTCTCCTACTCTCTTTTTTAGTTCATCATCTGTATATGAATCTCTCTCATCTTTATCCTCTTTTAAGAATAATAGCATTTCATCCAAGTTATATTCCCTATTTTCCATTTCTTTTTTGGATAAATAATATATTCTTTTTAATTTATTTTTTATGCTTTGAATATTATCATCATACCATAGACGAAGTTGAGTAAATTCTTCAATTTTTTTATTTTCATGATAACATATATTATAATATATAAAAAATATTTTAATAATTCTATATTCAATTTCAATCACTTTATTTATAATTTCATTCAAATTTTCTTTATTTATATTGCTTTTAAATAATTTATAATAATCAATTTCTTTTATAACATATGATACTAAATCAAAATATTTATTCATAAACAAGGTATTTAAATTATCAATATCTGGCCCATCAATGAAATAATAAATGAAATTCAACAACAATTCTATAGTTTCAAAATATGATTCTTGACTGGTTTCAAGCAACTTCGATATTAATTTTATAATTTTTTCTACAATTTGTTGGCTGAATTCAATTATTTCATTAGTCAAAATATTTTTATTCTTTTTTTTATATCCAATTAAAGTTTTGACAAAAGTAATAAGAGCAGTTAATAATTTTTCCATTTTCTTATATTTATTTGTTTTCTGTTGGCTTTCAGGGGATTCCATGAAATTTACTATTTCTCCAAAATCATTCAATAAATGTTTTAACACAAAACTTAAAGTATCAAATAACTTTTTGATTAATTCAGCATTTTTTGAAATAAAAGAATGATTTTCTAAAATTCTTTTCAAAAATAAACTAATACTATTTAGCATAATAATAAATATATTTTTGGATTCGTTAATTAATTCATGATTTTTCTTTCTTGAAAAGAGTAAAATTATTCCATTAAGCATAGAATATAAATTTAATTGTGCATCACCTGATTTAATTTTATCATTATTTTTATTCGATTGTTGCTCTGAATTATCTGCGCTTTCAACAGAATATTTGGTTTCTAAAAGTTGGAATCCCATTTTAAAAAATATTAAGCATAATTTTTTATTATATTTTGGATATAAATATATTAAAGAATTAAAAAAAGTAAATAAATCAACATCCTCCAAATGCATGGTTTTATTTTTAGATTTTTTTAATATTTCATTATCTGATTTTAAATATTCTCTTTGTATTTCATCTTCATAAATCCTTAATGTCTTTACTAATGATAATATTTTTTCTGATTCAAAATTATTACTATAAACTCTTTCATGTGGATATATTTCATTCATTTTGCTATATATGAAATTCTGCATGATATCAATACTTTTTATGTCATTTACATGAAAATGTCTAAACATTTTTTTAATGAATCTTTCCATATCATTCTCTTTAAATAATTTATGCAATTTTTCATATTCTTTCTTTCTTTCAGTATTAATTGAATCATATTTTTTTTGTAACTTTAACAATTCATTTAATAAATTTGATTTTTCTAATGATTCATATTCTTCATTAGTATATGAGTTGGTACAATAATATTTTAAATTATCTTTAATTTCAATATCTTTGAATATTTTTTCTAGTAATATAATATCTAAATATTTTGGCTCAAAATAATAAAATGTTATCAATTTTGTGTCATTTGTTCTTATGATTTCTTGATCTTTTTCTTCTTCACCTAAATTACTAGATAAATTATTTGTTTCATTATTATATATGTGCTCTTCTTTATTCACATTCTTTTTTATGGGTATTTCAACATTTTTATTCTTTAAAGTGTATTTAAAGCCTGCTATAGATTCAAATAAAATTAATTCAAAATTATATTTTTTTGGACATTTTGGTGCTTCATTGAAATTATAATTTGGTGTTTTATGTGTTATATTATTATGAGTAGTATTCAAATTATTTCTATGATTTTCTGTGATAAATTTATTATTAATAATGGAAGTGTTATTCTCTTCTCCATAATTCCTAATTTTATTAGTTTCTCTTAAATTCATAAAACTACTCCTAAAAGATTGCATACTTGAATCTTTTTCAAATAGCTTTCTATTGTCATCATAATAATTATCTAAATATAAATGATTTTTGTCATCATCATAACTTTCAAGTAATCCCCTAATTTTATCTGTTAATATCCTGAAATTAAAAATTGTTATATCTGAATGATTTTCATCATAAAAATTATTATCATTAACAGAATTTTTATCATTGATATAAATAATATAAATACTTGAAAAATATAAAAAAAATGTTAATTTTTCTTTTTCTTCATCATTTTCCCATATATTTTTATCCTTTGGTTTTTTATTATTTAGTCCAATACTCTCTTCTGATACTTTCTTTGCTCTTTTTAGTAAATTTCCCAAATTATTTTTTGAAGATTTATCTTCGGAATCTGAGCTTCCATCCTTATTTTCATATAATTTATCCCTAAAAGAGTTATTTTTCTCATCTTCATCATCATTTTTATTATCTTTACTTTCTTCATCTTCATTTTCATCCTCATCTTCAATTTCATCTTCATTTTCTTCATCTTTTTGTAGTTTAATTATACAATCATTAATTCTTTTTCCCATTTCCTGAGTAGGATATATTTTATTAAAAAATTTTTCATATTTATATGAATCATAATTTCTTTCTTTATTTAATAATATTAATACACGTGTGACTAAATAATTATAAAATATGAGACATATTACTTTATTCTTAGCGTTATCAAAATAATCATATATATCTTTCAATTTTCTAAAAACTTCTTCTGTAAATTCCTCCACTTTCGAAAATTCTTTTTTGCAATTTTTTAATAGAAATAGCAATGATTGAGAACTGTAATAGCATATGCATAAAAATAATTTTTCTTCTTCAATTTTATTTAGGTCATCTTTTCCATGAAAATCTTTTACACTTTTTAATGAACTAATTATCATTTTTTGGTAAATTTCAAAGTTTTCGGGAACTAATTTATTAAACTTTGGAAATACAGCCTGTACCTCTATAAAAGCTCTTAATATTTCTTTGCAATAATTTAGTTTTAAAATATAAATATCTTCACTTTCATTAGTATTATTTTCTCTTTTTTTTTCGTCATATAATTCTATTGAGTCAACCATTATTTTCAAAGTATCGGCAAATCCTATTATCTCAAAAAAATTCTCATTTTCTTTCTTAAAAATTTGAATAAATTTATTTTCTCCGTCTCTTTTCATTTCTTTAGAAGAAAAAATATTTAAATTATTTTTGTTCATTGCCATCAATTTATTATTAATAATTTTATAATGATTTTCATTTGTTTTATTCTCTTTTATTAATTTTCTTGGAGAATATCCTGTGTCATTCATTAATGAGATATCATCTCTTGAATTATTATCTTCATTTTCTTCATTTTCTTCCTTAGCTTTTTGAATTTCATCCTCTATTTTTTTAAATATTTCTTGTATATTCATTAATTTTTCGAAAGAATTTTTATCATGATAAATGCTATTGTTTTTGATATCTAAATATATAATTTTATTAAAAAAATTTTCAACTTCATAAAGCTCCAGAAGTTCTATCATAAAATCGGCCTGTTTTTCTATTCCATAATCTTCATAATTGTTTGAACTTAAAAAATTTTTATATGAATATAAAAAGTGGTTTTTAACGTGTACTAATTTTTCATATAATATCAAATTTTCGCATCTGTTTTTTACTAATTTTCCAATTATTTTTCTTAATTCATTTTCTAATTTATTTTCCTCTTTATTTTCTATTGGATTAATTTTATTATTTTTTTCTTTCTTTTTAATTATACTAAAAATATTTTCTTCCTTTACTTCTTCAATTTTATTATTTTCTTTTTGCTCAATTTCAGCAAATAATTCCCTTATTTTTTTAAAGCATTTAATTTTATCTATTATATAATTTATCTGATCATTTTTCTTGCAATAAAAAATCAAAAAGTCAACCATAACAATTTCTTCTCCTGTTAATTCCTTTAATTTTTTGAATTCATCTTCATTTGTTAAAAATCTATTATCTTTGTTATTTCCAGAAGCATTATTATTTTTATTTTCATTTTCATTATTTTCATTTACGTTATTTGTAGCATCATCATCGTTTTCATTATCATTATCATTTAAATTATTATTGTTTTTGTTGTCATCGACTTTAAAAAAAATTTCTATATTAAAATTATTAGTTAACAAAGTTGGATTATTTCTTATTTCTAAATATAATTTTTTTAAAAAATTATTATTAATAAAAACTACTCTTGGTAAAAGATCTTCTTTGATATGATCTAGACTCACTTTAACTAAATTCATATTTGAGAAATTATTATAATTTACACAATAATTGAATAAAATTTTATAAGTTTTATAAAGTATTTCCATATATTCATTTATACAAAATTGATATATTGAATACAATTTAAAAAGATTGTCATTTATTTTTTGGTCTTCTTCTTTGCTTTTTTCTTTAAATTTTTGATATTTGTTTTTTTTCTGATCATCATTATTTAATGCTTTTTTTATCCTTGATTCAAAATAAATAGTTTTAGCATATAAATTCACTGTATGATGCTTTATTGAATTTCTAACACTTTTTCTATATTTTGGGAATTTACTCTCGTTTTTATTATCTTTTTCTTCTTCTTTAAATTTTACACTACCTTTTTTAGTTTTTTTTATTGAAAAATTTGAAATATTATAAGTTTTTTGCTTAAAAGGTATTTGTTCTTTTTTTTGTTCTTCACTTTCTTTTTCATCTTCTTCATTTTCTTTATCTTCTTCTTCTTCATTTTCTTCATTTCCTTCATCCTCTTTACTTTCTTCCTCCTCATCTTCATCTTTATCAAAAAATAAACTATTTTTATTATCTCTAAAGCCTCTTGTTTTATTGTCCCTTTCATATGAATTTTCTTCCTCATCATCATCAACACTTTCATCTTCTCCAGATAGATCTTCTTCGATTCCATTTATAAGATTTTTTGTATCAAAATCTTCAGGTTTTTCAATAATTTTTGGGAAAAATAGATTATATAGACGGAGGGGGAGCAATGGACCCATCCTTGATTCTGAGTTAAATTCTACATTTTTTATGAAATTTAATGAACAAAATTCGCCATTTATTATATAATTTAAATTATTTTCTAAATATTCCTCATTTATGTCTTTTTTGAATATTTCTTTAAAAAATATATCTTTCATAAATAGTGATTTATTCAAATCCATAGCTTTAAAATATCTTATGAAACTTAAAACTAATTTCAAATCACTTATTTTTGTATTAGCAGTTGTCTCGAGATTATCATCTATTCTTTTATCTGAATATATATTAGACTTATCAATTTCTTGAGATTTGTTTTTATCTGAATTTAAATTCATACTTATATTTTGCTCTCCACTTATATTATTATTACTATTTTCATTTTGGAAAAAATTTTTTTTATTTGACATACTAAAATTTTTTTGCTTAAGTGGAAAATGGAATGGTAATTTATTATTTAAATTATCTTTTGATTCAGCCTCAAAATTATTATCTTCATTTCCCTGATTGTTTAAATTTTTATTATCATTAACTTTATCATTTTCATCTATGCTAAAAAGGTCATCTTTTCTTAAATTCCTTTTACTTGATCTAGATGAGTCATCTTCTTTTATTATATGACTAAATATTAACTTTTTTTCACTTTTGAATCTTGGATCGTTTCTTAAATCTGAATGTTCTCTATAAAAAGTACTTTGTTTTGGTGGTGAGCTTGTTTTTCTTCTTTTGAGTTCTTGATTATAACTATTTTCTTTCGATTTGTCAAGCTTATGCTTTTCCTCAATGATATTATCCCATTCTTTTATTTGGCTTAATACTTTATTTTTTACTAATTTTATTGCTTTGCTTATTTTCCATTTATAATTATTAGACCTTTTTTTCTTTGTCTTGAAATCATCTGAAACTTGCTTCATATGCAAACTTATTTTTTCTTTTATTTCTTCGACCTTATATCCTATTTTATTTAAGTTCATCAATTTTTTATAATAAAACAAATAATTATAGCTTGTTTCAATATACCCCAAAATTTTGTCAATTCTAATATCAATATGAAGAACTTTCTCATGCTTCAGATTTAGGCTTTGGTTTTTTTCTGTTAATTTTAATTTTCCTGATAATATGCATTCTTGTAATGATTCAGAATCATTCAGCAAATCGAAAATAAAATCTAATAAAACTGATCTATCTTTCTTGTAAATAAATTCAGAAAATTCTAATATAAATTGTAGTTTAATGAAAATTTTTTGTTTGATATCTTCATTATTTTCTGATAAATATATTAAAAATTTTAATATTAATTTAAGCATTGAGCTCATATTTGATATTTTTGATTCTTCATCATTATTTTGATTTGTCGGCATATTTATATTTGTTGATTCTTTTATTTTTCCTCTGTTATTATATATGTTATTTACTCTCTTTATTTTGGCTGAATCTCTTATTTTGTTATCTTTAACAGTAGGCAAAAAATAATTAATTATTTCTAAAATTGTTTTCAAAATATTATATTTATCTAAAAGTAATTGCCTTTCTTTTATTGGATGATTTATTTCATAATTATCATTTTTAAAAGTCGAGTCAATATTTAGTAAATATTCCATGAAGAAATTTACATTTAATGTAATTTTTTTAATAACACTATTAGCACTCGTTTTTTTCTTTTTAATATCTTTTAGGTTAGAATCCAAATCCCAAATTACATTTTGCATATAAATAACTTGATTTCCTTCATAAATATCTATTTTTCTTATATCTAAAATGTGATCATCCTCAACTTTAATATTAACTGAATCTTTTCCATTATATAAAAATAAAGGTTCAAAGTATGATTCTTCCTCTTTAACATCAATTAATCTTTTTATTTCATTTATCTCTTTGAAAACGCCTTTCAAGCCATATTTTCCATCTTTTCCCATATATTTTTCTTCACTTGCATTATAATGGAAAAATTTGAAATTATAATTAAAATATCCTTTTTCTAATACTTCCAAGTCTACAAGATCAAATTCATATTCATCTTCTTCAACAATATTATTAGTTGTATTATTATTCAAATTAGTAATGTTATTATTTAAAATGTTTAAATTCTTTCCACTTACATTGTTATTATTAATATTAATATTTTCTACAATTTCACTATTATTTTTTTGTTCTTTTTCCTTTTTTTTAATTATCAAATATAATCCTAATAAAGGATTTTTTATTCTTACTAAATCACCTATTTGTATAGGCTCTCTTTCAAAATAGTCTTCTTTTCCAGAATTCTCTTTTTCTATAACCCAAAAAGAGTTGTTTACTACATGCTCATATAAATTTTTTTCCTCATATGGCAACCCTTTTATTTTTATAGAAGAAAATGAATTTACTTTTTCTTTTATTCTATCTGTGTCCCCATAGAACTGTACAAATTTTTGGTTGTTATCTTTAATCATACCATCAATGTCCTCTCTGACTTCTTCTTTTATACCTATTATTTCCTCTATTTTATTTTCTACTTTATCACCTTGTGCAGATAACATCATTTTTTCATTTTCTTTATTTTTCATGTCAGAAGATATCATTTTTTCTTTTTCTTCATCTTTTGTATTTGTAAAAACAATATTTATTAATTGGCCACAATATAGACAATCTTTATTACTTATATACCAGGATTGGTTAATTATACTAAATTTATCTCTAGCATTATTTTCTACACTTAAATCAGTATATTTTGAAGCAGAAGATTTTCCTTTTTTTTCTTTATTTAATCCTTCTTTTTCATAATCGCTATTATTATTACTTTCTTCATTTAATTCTGCATTATTTTTACCAGATGTAGCACTACTTACGAAATAAAATTGCCCTTTTTCTTTATCGTATATACTTAAATATACTACATTTTTATAAGTTAAACTTTCTATAGATGATCTACTTTCATTTATTTTTTTAAATGAAAATGGAACAGCTCTTTCTACTTCTGACACTAATTTCAATGTATGACTATTGTTTCCTTGAATTTTTTCCATAGCAATAAATTTTTTACTCATCATATGTTGTAAATAAAAAGTTTGATTGAAATTTAATTTTGAATTATTTGAAAAACCTGTTTCTTTCAAACTATTATATTGTTCAAAGTATTGAGAATTCATAGAGTTATCAGATTTTTTATGACCATATATAGATTGACATTCATCTATATCACGTATAAAAAAAAAACTTTCTTTTAAATTATAATATTCTAACAAAGGTGATTTACATAATTTAAATTTTAATCTTTGTTCGAGATCTGCCATACGGACTAAATATTTGTCATGATGATGAAAATGAAGATGCTCAGAAAGTAATCTAAGAGAAATAAGGGTATTATATAAAATAGAAAGGTCATTTTTATTTTCTGAATTTTTTGAAGACATACTTTTTCTTTAAATTTATAAGATTTAAAAATAAATATATTTTTAATTATAATTATTTTTGTTAATTTTTATAAATGCATTATAATTTAAATTTAATTTATTTTTTTATTTATTTATTTTTT
>OCTX012108091.1_pt1 | contig 10755 bp, 6 predicted proteins | sample 1539691 | NCBI WGS metagenome assembly OCTX01 (sample SAMN02144231, study PRJEB22623) | gut metagenome | biome: sheep rumen | host: Ovis aries | place: New Zealand | reverse complement strand
CGGGCTCGGTGGCAGGAGCGGAGTTGGTGGAGAAGGTTACGTCGGAAACGGTGGAAACGGTGGTTCCCAGTTTCTCGGCAATGGCCTCCAGGTCTTTCAGACCCTCGATTTTGGCAGCAACCTCTTCCTTGCGGGCCTGGGCGTACTTTTCACGGTAGAGCACGTTCTTGATATCGTCGGAAACCTCGGATACGGCGGCGTAGCCCTCCTTGTGAGCGTCCTTGACGGCCACGATGAAGAAATAGTTGTTGTCTACGGTAATGATGCCGGAAGCCTTGCCGGGCTTGTTGTCGAAGGCCCAGCGGGTAACTTCCTTGGCGTGGCTGATGGCACCGTAAGTGTCCGTACCCTCGTTGATGGTGAGGCTGCGGGAATAGGTACCGGTAGAGTCGCAGGCGGCCTTGTAGTTGGCATACTTGCCGGCGGCACGTACGGCCAGCACATTGGCCTTGTTGTACACCTCTGCGTAGGTTTCCTTGCTGGGCAGGGTGGCCTTCTCGAAGATGGCTACCTGCTTCTTGGCAAGGGGCTTGGTGGCCTTGGTCACCTCTACGATGTGGGTACCGTACTGGGTGCTGATGATGTAAGGCTTTCCAACCTGGGCGGTGAGCACCGATTCGAAGCCGGGGATCATCATATTCTGGGTCATCCAGCCGATGTTGCCCATTTCGCCTTCGTCGGCATTGCCCTTGTCGGCGGAATAAATGGCAGCGAGGGCCGAGAAGTTATTGCCCTTCACCACGGCCAGCAGGCTGTCGGCCAGATGACGGGCGTCGGCACCCTGGAACATCATGTGGCGCACATACACGGAATCCGGAATGTTCTTCAGGTCCATGATTCGGGCGGCATAGAAGGTGTCACCGGACTTGTACACCGGGGAAACGCCGCTGTTGTTGGCCGACACGAAAGCGTCTACCTCACGGTTCACGCTGCGCAGGTCTCCGTCCTTGTACCAGGTTTCGCTCCACTGGCGGTCGCTGTTGCGCTGCAGGAAGGCGCGCACATTCTGGGCCGATGCAAATTCCTCGTACAGGGAAGCGAAGTCCTCGTTCTGAGCGGAAATATCTGCCGTAGAAGGCTTTACCTCATACACCACATACTCGATGTCGCGGGAAGCGTTGCGCTGGAAGGTCTCCTTGTGGCTGTCGTAGTACTTCTTGATTTCGGAAGAAGACACCACGATGGAAGAATCCATGGGGAAGTAGGTGTTGGGGACCGATACAAAACGCACCTGGGCGGTGGTATTGTTTTCCTCGATGGCACGGTTGCGCTCCAGGGAATTCACATAGGATGCGGCAGTGAACAGCGCATTGTATTTTTCGCTGTAGCGGTTGTTGCGCACGGCGTTGAAGATGTAGTTGCGCAGCAGCAGGCCGCGGCCGCTTTCGTCGGCGTTCACATTGTCCACGAAATCACGGACGGACTCCTTGGAGAAGTTGCCGTTCTGGTCCGAGAACATCCCCAGGGAAGTGATCACGGGCGAGATTTCGTCGCCGATCATAAGGTCAATCTGCTCCTTCTGGCCCACGCGGATACCGGCTTCCCGGATGGTGGGGATAACCAGGTATTCCTCTACCAGATTGTTCCAGGCCATGTCGCGCACCTGGCGCTGTGCCTGCTCGCTGGAAGCGGAGCTGCCGGAGAGCATCTCCCGGATTTCCTGGAACTTCTTCACCTCCTGGTCGAAGTCCTGATAAGTGACGCGTTTGCCGTTGATTTTGCCGACATCATATTTGGTAGAAGCAGACTGGATGGTCTGGATGATGTCGGACGGGTTTACAAGGAAGAGTAACAGACCGAAGGCAATGATGAGCGACGCACCAATGCCGAATTTGGTTCTAATGGTCTCTAAAGCTGCCATTTTCGTGTATTTTTTTTAATTTTTCTTCAATTTTTGCACAAGGGCTGCAAAATTACAAAATTTCTGGAAAATAACCACTATTTTTTTGGCATGGGCCCGATAAAATTCACAGAGTCAATGACCACTTTGGTAGAATCGCTCTCCAAAATGAACTCATTGTCGAAGGGCCGCATGAGAATGGCGTTGCGGGCCATCTCGTCCGAGCGCATCCCGTATCCCTGCATCAGGCCGGACGGGGAATACATGCGCACGTAGCAGTCTGTCCAGATTTCGCTCTTCTTGCTGTCCCAGTACAAAGTGTCCGTCTCCATGGTTTCCTGCTTGATGATGTTGCGCACCACCACCTTCCCGAAAGCCGACCACAGTTCCTCGTTCCGTTTGGGATATTTGTCGTGCCGGGCCATGCGGGCCACGATGGTGGTTTCCAGCGCGCCCTCTTCCGTGTAGCCATACACGTGGATGCCCTTTGGAAAAAGGTCGTACGACAGGGTATCGTACTCGTAAACCTCCATCCGGGGAGCCTCTACGCGCATTTTCAGACGGCCGTTTTCGGACTGCACGAAAAACATGCTGTCCACCGTCTGGAGGGGAATCCGGGCCAGGTCCAGTTTCTCTGCCTCTCCCAGATTGGTTTTGCAGGAATAAACGACAATAGCAAGCGCCACAGCGCTTGCCATTATCTTGAATATGTGACGGACATCCACTTCCTTACTGGACGCGTACGGTTGTGGTTGCACTCATACCGCCGCAGGAAACGGTGTAGCTCTGACCCTTGGTGAGGTCGTACATGAAGGCCTCGGAGGCTTCCGGATAGTAGCGGCTTACGCTGCCGATGGAAGAAGAGGCTTCGTCTGCCACGGAAGGATCTGCGCTGCGGGCTTTCTGATAGTAGTCTGCGGCAACCCAGTAGCGGGCCCACTTGTCCACGGTGTCTCCGCAGGTGGCGGAAGCCCAGAGGTTACCCAGGATCAGGTAGCCCTTGCCGGCGTAACCGTAGTCCATCTCGATGGCCTTGCGGGCGGCGTCGTAGGCCTTTCCGCGCATACCGTTCTTATAGGAGAAGGCGGCCAGCTCGTAGTAGTACTGAGCGTCGGTGGCGTCGTCGGATTCCGGGGAGTCGATGGCTTCCTGGAGGTAGCGTCCGGCATCGGCCACATTGTCGCGGGCGTTGTTAAGACGGTACAGGGCATAGGCGCTGCGGTAGGAAGGATCCATCTTGTACATGGCGGTGACGGCCTTCAGGTACAGGTCGTTGGAGGCGCAGTCCTCGGCCGAGTTCATGAGCTTCACGATGTTGGAAACCAGGGCCAGGTTCTCCGGATCGGCGTCGAAGCGGGGGCTGAAGATGGCGATGAGGTTGTCGCAGGAGGCCACCTTGCTGTCTGCGAAGATGCTCTCGATGCTGGCCTTCACCTTCAGGTTATCCTCTTCCTCGGCGGCGTTCTTGGCGGTGGCGCCTTCGATGTCGGCGGTTACCTTGTCATACATGGCGATGACGTCGTCTGCGCTGAGCTGATTCTCCCGGTACAGGGCGATGGAAGCCTGCAGGAGGTTCACCAGCACGCTGCCGTTGCTCTTGGTACCCAGTTCATTTTCCACCTCGCCCAGGTTCTTATAGATGTAGGCGGCATCCGTTCCGCGGTAGTTCACCATATACTGAGCCTTGTTGTTCAGGATGGAGATGCGGTTCTTGGGATAGGCGGCCATACGCTGGTCCTGGAGCGTGAGGATGGTGTCGATGATGGCATTGCGGGTGGCGGCATCCGGGGCCTTGCTCACGATGCGGGTCATGAGCGTGGTACCGTGCACGAACATATTCTGGGAAGCCGTGGCAGGGCAGATGGCATAGGCCTTGCGCCAGTTGGGCAACGCGGATTCATAGTTCTTCTGCTTGTAGTACTCCTGATAATAGGAGAGATACTTGATGCATTCTGCACTGTCGGCACCATATTTTCCCTGGGCAGATACTTTCTGCGAAGAGAATACGGCCACTACGGCGAAGAAGATAAGGGCAAGTTTTTTCATAACATCAGTATTTTTAGATTTTCATATTTTCAATTATTGTACCACAACTATTCGTACGGTCGTTTCTGGAACCAGATGTCAAACACGTTCATGCCGATGTTAAAGCCAAAGAACGTCTCCTTTACCTGATTGCCCGCGAGGCCTTTACGTCCTACGTCTATGCCCAGCGACAGGCCGTTGTACCAGCGGAAGACGGGCAGGGTCATTCCCAGGGTGATTCCCACGGAATTGACGTATTGTCCCCCGACCGTATAGTGCGACTGCTCAAAATAGGCGCCTCCGCGATAGGTGCAGCGGCGTAAATAATAGCGGATGTCCGAGCGGTTGGGCGTGTATTCCACACCGGCGCGGATGCTCTGGCCCACGGCAGGTGCGAAGGTTACATCCCCCACATTGGAGAAGCCCGCCACCTGGTCCAGGCGGCTCCGGCTCCAGTCCGTTCGCGTATAGTCTACCTCCGCCATGAATTTGTCGGCCAGTTTATAGCTGACGCCCACGCTGAGTTCGTCGCCCATCATGAGGTTGTGCTGGTCCAGGGTCGTGGCCGAGCGCGTGCGGTCGTAGCTGCCCAGTTCCCGGTAGTGGATGCTGTAGCCGTTGATTCTGGTGGACAGCTGGTAGGTGGCACCCACGGTGAGGCTGGAAGAGTTGGAAAGCGGCTGGGCATACTGCAGGCCGAATTTGGCTCCGAGGTTGTTCACCTGCAGGGAGTCTCCGGTGTTGGAGGTGCGGTAAGAGGCGTCCGAGTAGCTCAGGGAAGCCTTTTTATTGATGTTGCCGAAGTTGTAGTTGAACTGTGCCCCCAGCGACAGGCGGTCCCACAGCGTGATGCCGGCGCCCAGGAAAATCTGGTAGATGCCGCCGCTGCCCTTGGAAACGAAGGTCTGCTTTCCGGTGTATATATCCGTGAAGGTGGTATTGATGTTATATCCTACGTCACTCACGGGACGGATGCCGGCCATGAAGGCGGTGTGATTCCACATGGGGAAGGAAATCACGAAATCGTCTATATTGAATAGGGTATTGGAGGCCTTTTTGTCCCCTTCGGAGAATACCGCAATGCGGCCGTTGAGGCCGAAGTCCGACATGAAGGAAAGGGAATCGCGGGCCGTGACGGCGGCGGGATTCAGGATATTGACATAGCGGTTGCTGCGGGCAGCTACACCCACCCCGCCCATACCGCGGTTCCAGGCCGTTCCGCCCTGGTGGAGCTGGCCGATTCCGAACACGGAATACGGCGAAAAACCACCGAAGGTGCCGTCTGTCTGTGCCCGGACACCCAGGGAAGCAAACAGCAGCATGATTACCACCAACCAACTAGCTTTCAATCTTACGGACATATTCGTCGGCCATTAAAGCCAACCCCATTAACACGAGGTTGCAAATTACAAAGATGGAACTTTTCATCCGTTTTGCAAAATAATTTGCATCGCCGCCGGTAAATACCACGATGTTTTCCGGATGAAGATTCAGGTAGCCCTCCATTTCAAATATAATGCCTGACACCACGCCGCTTTCGATGGAGGACTGTTCCGAAAGGCCCGTTACAGCGGGGTTGGCGGGTATTTCCACCAGCGGAAGCGAACGGGAATAACGGCTGAGCGCCTTGAAGCGCGTACGGAATCCCAGGGAAATGTTGCCGCCGGTGTACAGGCCTTCCTGGTCTGTGAAATCGATGGAGAGGGTGGTGCCGAAGTCTACGATGGTACAGGCTTTCCCGCGGAATAAATACCTGGCAGCCAGGATGGAAGCTGCCCTGTCGTAGGACAGGTAGGCCGGCAGGCCGTGGCCAACCAGCGCTTCCTTGTGGTTGCGGTCCAGGATTTCCAGGCGGGTGCATTCGGCCCGCAGCAGCTGGACATCGCTGTCTGAAAGCGGATAGACGGAAGACACCACCATGACCACGGGTTTTTCCCGCTGGGTTAGCGAGAGAATGAAATCCATATATTTCTCTCCCTGGTAGCGGAAAGTCTTGCCCAGCGTCATTTTTTCCGACCAGGCAGCTTTGAGCGCGGTGTTTCCTATTTCTACCAACAGATTAGACATAGCTTGCAAAAATACGCATTATTGCAGTTTTTTCAAAATTTGCAAGGCCTTATCCAGTGAATCCACACCCCTGGAAACGGTTCTGAGCTTGCCGCCGTCCTGGTTGAACTTGTAAAGGGAGGAATTCTCGTTCACGCGCGCAATCACCGTATCGAACTGTTTGGACTTATAGTAGGGCGAGAGCGGATTGTTCACGAAAAACATGATTTGCATGCCGTTTTTCACGATGATCTTCTCGAAGCCGAGGCGTGTACCCAAATTTCTGATTTTCACCACATTGATCAGATTTTTCACCTCCTCCGGCAACGGGCCGAAGCGGTCTTCCATGTTCTTGCCGCAGCGGTCTATCTCCTTGTCGTCCTGCAGGGCGTCCAGCAGTTTGTAAATACGGATTTTCTCTGCCGTGATGTCGATGTAATCGTCCGGAATATGGGCGGGCCGGTCCGTTTCGATGGTGCAGTCTTCCACGAACTTTTCTCCGCGGGAAGGCATCTGCAGGCCCGTTTCCACCCCGATTTCCTCCATGGCTTCGGCCAGGATCTTCTGATAAGTCTCGTAACCCATGTCGGAAATGAAGCCGCTTTGTTCGGCCCCCAGCAGGTTGCCCGCGCCGCGGATGTCCAGATCCTGCATGGCGATGTTGAAGCCGCTGCCCAGGTCGCTGAACTCCTCGATGGCCTTGAGGCGCCGGCGGGCGTCGTCCGTGATGGAAATGAGCGGGGGCACGATGAGATAGCAAAAGGCTTTCTTGTTGGACCTTCCCACCCGGCCGCGCAGCTGGTGCAGGTCGCTGAGGCCGATGTTCTGCGCCTGGTTCACCAGGATGGTGTTGGCATTGGGAATGTCCAGCCCGTTCTCGATGATGGTGGTGCAAAGCAGCAGGTCATAGTCTCCCCGCATAAAAGCCAACATCCTGTCTTCCAGTTCTTTGGATTCCATCTGGCCGTGTGCGATGCAAATCTTCATGTCCGGTACCAGGCGGTGCAGGATGTCGTGGATGGCCGGCAGTTCCTCTACCTTGTTGTGCAGGAAAAACAGCTGTCCGCCGCGGTTGAGTTCATAATTAATGATGCTCTTGATTTCGGCCTCGTCAAAGAGGATGATCTCCGTTTGGATGGGAATGCGGTTGGGCGGCGGCGTCTGGATGATGGACAGGTCCCGCGCCCCCAGCAGCGAAAACTGCAGGGTACGGGGAATGGGCGTAGCCGTGAGGGTGAGCGTATCTACCGCCAGCTTGAACTGGCGCAGCTTTTCCTTGGCCGATACCCCGAATTTCTGCTCTTCGTCAATGATCAGGAGCCCCAGGTCCTTGAATTCGAAGCCGCTTCCCAGGATTTTGTGCGTGCCGATGAGAATGTCGATGCAACCCTCCTTGAGCCGCTTCTTGATGTCCGTAATCTGCTTGGCACTGCGCAGCCGGCTCACATATTCCACCGTGCAGGGAAGATTCTGCAGGCGGGCCTTGAAGGTTTCGTAATGCTGCAGGGAAAGGATAGTGGTGGGCACCAGCACCGCCACCTGCTTGGAGTCGCAGACGGCCTTGAACGCCGCCCGGATGGCCACTTCCGTCTTGCCGAAGCCCACGTCGCCGCAGATGAGCCGGTCCATGGGGCAGTTGTCCTCCATATCCTCTTTCACGGCCTTGGTGGCGTGCTCCTGATCCGGCGTATCCTCGTACATGAAAGACGATTCCAATTCTTCCTGGAGATAGGTGTCCGGAGAAAAGGCGAAACCCTTGGCCGCCCGCCGTTTGGCGTACAACTGGATGAGTTCCTTCGCAATGTCCTTTACGCGGGATTTGGCGGCCGATTTCAGATTGCCCCAGGTCTTGGAACCCAGTTTGTTGATGCGCGGCGGCTCCCCTTCCTTGGAGCGGAAGCGGGAAATCTTGTGCAGGGAATGGACGGACACAAATACCACATCGCCCCCGTGATACATGAGTTTCACCACTTCGTGCACGCGCCCATAGTCGTCTTTCATTTTCACCAGACCGCCGAAAACACCCACGCCATGGTCTATATGCACCACGAAATCCCCGATGTTGAAAGAACTTAAGTCGTTGATGGTGAGCTGTTCGCTCTTTTCCACCGTGCGGCGGATGCGCACGCGGTGGAAGCGGTCGAAGATTTCGTGGTCCGTGTACCAGCACACTTTGTCTTCATGGTCGATGAAGCCCGCGTGGATGTTTTTTCCCTTCACAAATTCCGGCAGCAGGGCATCCTGCTCCTGCAGCATGATGGAACGGAGGCGCTCCAGCTGGCTTTCCTTTTCCCCGAAGATATAGACCTGATAATTGCTTTCTATCCGGGAACGGATGTCGGAAAGCAGCAGCTCGAAGTTTTTGTTGAAGACCGGCTGCGGGGCGATGTTGAAGGCTACGGCATCGGCCCCCTCCTTCTGCAGCGGAATATCCAGGTAGACATGCCTGAAAGCCAATAATTCGGGGAAAAAATCCCGTTCCTTGTACATGTCCGACGAATCCAGCCACACCGTGCTTCCCTGAGGCAGCAGGTTCACGACGCTCTCCCCCTCTTCCCCCGCCTCGCGGGCGGCGATGTCCGGATAGATGTCGGCCTGATCCATTACCTCCACAGAGAGCTGCGTATTGCAGTCGAAGGTATGGATTTTCTCTATTTCATTGCCCCAGAAGCTGATGCGGTAGGGTTTATCCAGCGAATAGGAGAAAATGTCCATGACGGCACCGCGGACGGCTATCTGACCGGGAGCCGATACAAAATCCACCCGCTCGAAGCCTTCCTCCAGGAGGCGCGTGCGCAGGCCGTCGTAGGAAATCTCCTCCCCTGCTTTCAGGCTGAGCATGGCCCCTTCCAGCTTTTGGGCCGACGCCACCTTTTCTTCCAGCGCCCCGGGATACGTGACGATGAAAAGCCGCTTGCTCCCGTCCTGCAGCAATTGGCCGATGGCGGCCGTACGCTGCACACCCAGCGAAGATTTGTAATTGCTGCGCTCCACGCTTTTTCCCGACTCCGGCAGGAAGAAAACGCAGTCTCCCTCTACCATATTATATAAGTCTGCGCTGCAATATTCCGCCGATTCCCGGGTGGGAAGCACGATGATGTGGGTTCCTTCGGTGGCTACTTGGGACACAACCGCCCAGCGTGCCGACAAAAAAAGCCCGCTGCAAAAGCATTCTTCCTGGTTTTGAAGTTTCTTTTGCAGGAGCGCAGAGGATTTTTGGCTTATTAACATTTTCCTCGTTTTGCCTGTTGAAAAGCTGTTCATAACCCTGTTGATAACGCACCGGTGCGCAGGGTGCCCTTTCCATTCACAGGTCCTTCACAGGATACTGACAGGTTTTCAACTTTCTATTTATCTATTTAATTTATTGATTTTTAAATACTTGCATATATTTATCAACATATGAACAAGTATATAAAAAACATAAATCTTAAATAAAAAAACTATATTTGTATTTGAATTGAACGCACAGACAGACTATGTCCGATTTTGACCCGCACGATACAATCGACCGCAAAGATAGTGAATTTGACGGAATTATCCGTCCGCAGGGCCTGGGAGATTTCACCGGCCAGAAAGAAATCGTTTCCAACCTTTCCATCTATATAAAGGCGGCCAAACTGCGGGGCGAGGCCCTGGACCATGTGCTGTTTCACGGCCCTCCCGGCCTGGGAAAGACCACCCTGGCACACATCATCGCCAATGAGATGGGCGTGAACATGAAGGTGACCTCCGGCCCCGTGCTGGACAAACCCGGAGACCTGGCCGGCCTGCTCACGTCCCTGGAAACGGGAGATGTCCTTTTCATCGACGAGATTCACCGGCTGTCCCCGGAAGTGGAAGAGTACCTGTACTCTGCCATGGAGGACTATGTGATAGACATCATGATCGACAAGGGCCCCGGCGCCCGTTCCGTACGTATTTCCCTGAATCCTTTCACGCTGGTGGGAGCCACTACCCGGAGCGGCCTGCTCACGGCGCCGCTGCGGGACCGCTTCGGCATCAACTGCGCCCTGGAATACTACGACACGGAGGATCTGAAGAAGATCGTCCTCAGGTCGGCCCGCATCCTGCAGCTGGAAATTGACGAGGACGCCGCCTTTGAGATTGCCCTCCGCAGCCGTGGTACGGCGCGTATCGCCAATGCCCTTCTCAAGCGCGTACGGGACTTTGCACAGGTGCTTGGAGACGGACGTATCAACCTGGAAATCACGCGTTTCGCTCTTAATAAACTGAAGATCGACAAGCGGGGCCTGGATGCCATCGACAACAAGATCCTGCGTACGCTCATCCTCACTTTTAAGGGCGGTCCCGTAGGTATCGGCACCCTGGCCACTTCCGTGAGCGAGGATGCCGGCACCCTGGAAGAGGTGTACGAGCCTTTCCTCATCAAGGAAGGTTTCCTCATCAGAACCCAGCGGGGCCGCGTGGCCACCGAACTGGCGTACCAGCATCTGGGCATGGAAGCCTACCTGAATCAGCGGAAATACAATCCCGATGAGAGCGGTTCCTTATTTTAATCACGATTTTTCATAATTTATTCACGAAAAATGCTTATTTTTGTGAACTGATGAAATAAAATCACAACAACTGTAATATTATATGGCTGATCCTAAATTGATTTCCAAGATTCCGGACGGACCGCTCAAGGAAAAATGGTCCAAGCGCAAAGCAGAGATCCGGATTGTTTCTCCGAACAACAAGCGGAAACTGGAAGTGATTGTGGTAGGTACCGGTCTTGGCGGTGCATCTGCAGCTGCGTCTCTGGGCGAGATGGGCTACAACGTCAAGATTTTCTGCATCAGCGACTCCCCCCGCCGTGCACACTCCATCGCTGCACAGGG
>OCTX012185581.1_pt1 | contig 10758 bp, 8 predicted proteins | sample 1539691 | NCBI WGS metagenome assembly OCTX01 (sample SAMN02144231, study PRJEB22623) | gut metagenome | biome: sheep rumen | host: Ovis aries | place: New Zealand | reverse complement strand
CGTCGGCCTGATCGTCTCTCTCAACCGCATGGAAGTCGGCAGAGAGGGCAAGGTGTCGGCGCTCGACGAGATCCGCGAGAAATACGGCTTCCCCGCACACGCGATCGTGAGCATGCGGGAGGTGACGGACTATCTCTACAACCGTCCGATCGCCGGCGGGATCGTCATCAACGACAGGATCAAGAAGGAACTGGATGCCTATTACGCACAGTACGGCGTACAGGAAGCGTAATCAGCCACTGAGAGACAGACAGGAGGAAATATGGCTCTGATATCGATCGTAATGGGATCGGACTCCGACATGCCCGTGATGAAGAAGGCGGCACAGGTCCTGGATGAGTTCGGCGTTGCCTATGAAATGCGGATCATCTCGGCACACAGGGAGCCCGGGGTGTTCTTCGACTACGCGCAGGGCGCGGAGGAGAGAGGCGTCAAGGTGATCATCGCCGGCGCCGGCATGGCGGCCCATCTGCCGGGCATGTGCGCGGCACTGTTCCCGCTGCCGGTCATCGGGATCCCGATGCACACCACCTCTCTGGGCGGCAGGGATTCCCTGTACTCCATCGTGCAGATGCCCTCCGGCATCCCGGTGGCGACGGTCGCGATCGGCGGCGCGAAGAACGCGGCGCTCCTGGCGCTGAAGATGCTCGCGATCTCCGACAGCGCGCTGCTCGGGAAACTGAAAGACTATACCGTGAAGATGAAGGAAGAAGTGGAAGCGAAGGACGCCCGTCTGCAGGAAGTCGGACACGCGGCGTACTGAGCACCGGAGCCGCCCCCCGGCGGCACTTTAGGAGGCCCGAGACTGGTATTCAACAGGAGGTAAAATGCTGGATTATAAAAGCGCAGGCGTGGATATCGAAGCCGGATACCGGAGCGTCGAACTGATGAAGCAGTATGTGCAGTCGACCATGCGCCCGGAAGTCATGGGAGGCCTCGGAGGATTTTCGGGAGCCTTTTCCCTTGCGGCGATCAAGGATATGGAGGACCCGGTCCTCCTGTCCGGCACGGACGGTGTCGGAACGAAACTGAAACTGGCGTTTCTCATGGACAGGCATGACACGGTCGGGATCGACTGCGTCGCGATGTGCGTCAATGACGTCGCGTGCGCGGGCGGAGAGCCGCTCTTCTTCCTCGACTACATTGCCTGCGGCAAGAATGAACCGGAGAAGATCGCCCAGATCGTGAAGGGCGTGTGCGACGGCTGCAGCCAGGCCGGCGCGGCGCTGATCGGCGGCGAGACCGCGGAGATGCCCGGCTTCTATCCCGTGGACGAGTACGATCTCGCGGGATTCGCGGTGGGCGTCGCGGACCGGAAGGACCTGATCGACGGAAGCACGATCCGGCCCGGGGATGTCCTCGTCGGCATCGCCTCCTCCGGCGTGCATTCGAACGGATTCTCCCTCGTGCGCAAGCTGTTCGGCGTGAGCGAGGAGACACTTAAGGAATACATCCCCGAGCTCGGGGAGACCCTCGGCGAGGCGCTCCTGCGCCCCACGAAGATCTATGTGAAGGCCCTCCGCGCCGTGCGCGAGGCGGGCGTCCGGATCAAAGGCTGCAGCCACATCACCGGCGGCGGCTTCTATGAGAACATTCCGAGAATGCTTCCGGAGGGCGTGCGCGCGCAGGTCCGGAAGGACAGCTACGAGGTGCCCGCGATCTTCCGCATCATGCAGACCCGCGGACAGCTCGAGGAGCATATGATGTACAACACCTTCAACATGGGCATCGGCATGGTGCTCGCCCTGGATCCGGCGGATGCGGACACCGCGGTCTCCGCGCTGGAAGCGGCCGGCGAGAAGGCCTTTAAGATCGGCACAGTCATCGAAGGGGATAAAGGAGTGGACGTATGCTGAGGATCACAGTCTGTGTCTCCGGCGGAGGCACGAATCTGCAGGCGATCATCGATCAGCTGCAGGCGGGCAGACTTCCCGGCGTGGAGATCGCCGCCGTGATCAGCAACAACCGCGGGGCCTACGCGCTCGAGAGAGCCGCAGCCGCCGGGATCACCGGCATCTGCTGCTCACCGAAGGACTACGCCTCCCGGGAAGCGTTCAACGACGCACTCCTGCAGCAGCTGCAGGAGACGGGCTGCGACCTGGTCGTCCTGGCGGGCTTCCTCGTCGCGATCCCGCCGCAGGTCGTCGCGGCCTACCCCGGCCGCATCATCAACATCCATCCCGCCCTCATCCCTTCCTTCTGCGGCAAGGGATATTACGGACTGAAAGTGCATGAAGGCGCCCTGGCGCGCGGCGTGAAGGTCACCGGCGCGACGGTGCATTTCGTGGATGAGGGGCTGGACAGCGGCCCGATCATCCTGCAGAAAGCCGTGGAAGTGCGCGACGGCGACACGCCGGAGGTGCTGCAGCGGCGCGTGATGGAGCAGGCGGAATGGATCCTGCTCCCCGAAGCGATCCGGCTGATCGCGCAGAACAGAGTGGTGATCGAAGGAAGAACGACGCGGATCCTGCCCGAGTCCGGATCCGGGGAAGGAGCGGATGCAGAATGAGAGTTTTACTGGTCGGAAGCGGCGGACGTGAACATGCCATCGCCGCGGCGCTGAAGAGAAGCCCCCGGGTCGACAAGCTGTACTGCGCGCCCGGAAACGCGGGGATCCGCCGGATCGCGGAGTGCGTGAACATCTCCACCATGGACTTCGAGGCGCTCACAAAGTTCGCGCAGGACGAGAAGATCGATCTCACCGTCTGCAGCATGGACGACCCGCTCTGCGCGGGCATCGTGGACGCGTTCGAGGAGAAGGGCCTCCGGATCTTCGGCACGCGCAAGAATGCTGCGATCATTGAGGGCAGCAAGGCTTTCTCCAAGGATCTCATGAAGAGATACGGGATCCCGACGGCCGCTTACGAGACCTTCGACGATCCGGAGAAGGCGCGCCAGTACCTCGAGACCGCCCCGGTCCCGATCGTGCTGAAGGCTTCCGGTCTTGCGCTCGGCAAGGGCGTGCTGATCTGCCAGACGCGCGAAGAGGCCCTCGAAGGGATCCGGGAACTGATGACGGACAGGAAGTTCGGCGCCGCCGGCGACCAGGTCGTGATCGAGGAGTTCATGACCGGGCGCGAGGTCTCCGTGCTGGCTTTTGTGGATGGGAAGGACTACAAGCTGATGACTTCCTCCCAGGACCACAAGCGCGCAGGGGACGGCGACACCGGCCTCAATACGGGCGGCATGGGGACTTTCTCCCCGAGCCCCTTCTACACGGAGGAAGTGGACCGGTTCTGCCGCGAGCACATCTACCAGAAGACGGTGGACGCGATGGCGGCGGAGGGCAGGCCTTTCAAGGGCGTCCTCTACTTCGGCCTGATGCTGACGGCGGACGGCCCGAAGGTCCTGGAGTACAACACGCGGTTCGGCGACCCCGAGACACAGGTGGTCCTGCCCCGCATGAAGACGGACATCGTGGACGTCATGGACGCCTGCATCGACGGGACGCTGGGACAGCTGGACCTGGAATTCGAGGACAACGCCGCTGTGTGCGTGGTCATCGCGTCCGGCGGCTACCCGCTGGCATATGAAAAAGGGAAAGTGATCTCCGGGCTGGAGTTCTTCGACGGACGTCAGGACTGCTTCTGCTTCCACGCAGGTACGGCCCTGAACGCGGAGGGACAGATCGTCACGAGCGGCGGCCGCGTCCTCGGTGTGACGGCCCTGGGGAAGACTCTGAAGGAAGCGCGCGCTGCGGCTTATGAGGCGGCACGGCAGGTACATTTCGACGGGCAGTACATGCGCGGCGATATCGGCAAAGCGATCGAAGAGAGCGAGGCGATCTGAAAATGAGTGAGAAGCACTGCAGCAGAACTATGAGACTCCGGCTGGCGGCGGCCGCCCTGAGTGCCGGACTGGCATTCGGGATCTGTGCCCCGGCGATGCCTGTGTACGCGGAGCACGTGACGGAAGACGGTATCAACGTCCGTGAGAAACCGACCACAAGCAGCGGCGTCATCGGACTTCTGTATGAAAAGGACGACTTCGACGTCACCGGCGAGAAGACGGACAAGGACGGCAACGTCTGGTGCCAGATCAAGATCGGCTCGAAGACCGGCTACGTGCGCGCGGACTTCGTCAAGGGATACGTGACGCAGGCCGAGAAGAAGGCCGCCGAAGAGAAGAAGAAAGAGGAAGAAGCCAAGAAGAAGGCCGAGGAAGAGGCCAAGAAGAAGGAAGAGGAAGAGGCGAAGAAGAAGGCCGAAGAAGAGGCCAAGAAGAAGGAAGAGGAAGAGGCCAGGAAGAAGGCTGAAGAGGAAGCGAACCAGAAAGCTGCCGAAGAGGCTGCCCGCAAGGAGCAGGAGGAGAAGGCGGCGGAGGAGGCCTCCCGCAGAGCTGCGGAGGAACAGGCTTCCGCGGAAGCTTCCAAGAGAGCTGCCGAAGAGGCGACAGCCGCGACGACGGAGGCCGTGACCACCACCACGACGCTGGAGACGGCGCAGGGGGCGGACACCGTGCTCCCGGAAGGCACGGCCGTGGCGGCGGACAGCCCCTGGACCGACCCCAACGCCACCTACAACCTCCAGTTCGACACGGATGAGAACGGCGAGAGCTGCTGGTACGTCTACAACTACGACACCGGCACGCGCCTGAAGCTGATGGACCTGCAGAAGATGAACCAGCTCGAGGAGCAGGCGGCCGCCGGCAAGGCCTCCTCCGGCCGCTGGAAGATCCTCTCGGCCATCCTGGGACTGATCGCAGCAGGACTTGCGGCATTCCTCGCCTTCGTGCTCAGCCGCAACACCCGCAGCCGCAGGGACACCAAGCGCGAGCGGGCACGCGCACGCCTCGCGAAGAGCCGCCCCGACCGCTATGACGACGATCTGGAAGGGTTCGACGACGACGCCGAGACGCCCGGCACGGCCGGCAGAGGCGGCGACGAGGACTTCTACGAAGAGGACGGCGAATATTCCGAAGACGGTGAGTACGCTGAGGACGGCGACTACGCCGACGACGGCGACTACGCCGACGACGGCGTCTACTACGAGGACGGCGAGTACGACGAAGAAGGCGGGTACTACGAGGACGGTGAGTACACCGAAGATGGCGGGTATTCCGAAGAGGAGGGCTACTCCGAAGAGGAGGGCTACACCGACGACGGCGAGTATATCGAAGAGGACGCCCCTGCAGAGGGCGAAGTGACCGGGGATGCCGGCGCGGACGCCGAGGAGGCCGACGAGGCCGGTGAGGCCGGCGCGGAGGAACCCGCTGCGGATCCGGCGGAGGACGATGCTGACCTCGCGGAAGACGAGGAGGAAGAGCCGGAAGACGATTTCCTCGACCTGGAAGAGGATGAGGAGGAGCCCCGGAGAGCGGCCTCCCGTGCCCGCGGAAAGCGCGCCCGGAAAGCGGCGCAGACCGGCGGCCTGTTCGGAATGATCAAGGGCCTGTTCGGCGTGCACGACAGTGACGACGCGGACGGCGGCGACTACGAGGAAGACGACGAGAACGTGATGGAGAACGTCCTCCCCGAAGAAGAGGAAGAGCCCGCGGACGACGCGGAGCTGCCCGAGGAGGAGATCGATCCGGAGCAGGAGGACGCCCCTGCCGATGAGACGGCGGAGGATCCCGACGGGATCGACGACATCGAAGTCGGAGAAGGAGAAGACTACACTTACGAGGAGGATGCGCCGGCAGAGACCGGACGCCGGAAGGGCGGACGCATGCATCTCTCCCTGAAGGAGATCCTCAGCAGCGTGGACGCGCAGGAAGAGGACGACCTCTACGCGGAAGAGGAGACGGAAGAGGCCCCCGCGGAGGAGGAGAACGAGCCCGGCGGCGGGAAGCCTGCCGGCACGGCGGAAGATTTCTACGGTGACGAGGACGACGATCTGGACTACCAGTTCCTCCGCTGATCCGGCCGCCGCACTAAACTGCTGAATACTTGACAAAGAATGCTATCTGTTATATCATCCGTATAACAGATAGCATTTTCTCAGAGCATTTTCCGGGAAAAGATTGGAAAGAGCGAGAAGGAAAGGAAGGTTGAGGGAAATGCTGATACAGATCGATTTCAGCAGTGATGAGGCCATCTACCAGCAGCTTTGCAATCAGATCATACTCGGGATCGCTACGGCCCGCTATGCGGAGGGAGAGGTACTCCCCTCCGTGCGTCAGCTGGCGGAGGACATCGGCATCAATATGCACACCGTCAACAAGGCCTACACCGTCCTCAAGCAGGAGGGCTATGTGAAGGTGGACAGACGGCGCGGCGCGTTCATCAGCGTGGAGACGGACCGCGAGGCGGCGATCCGCCAGATCGGGAAGGAGCTCCGGATCCTGCTCGCGGAAGCGAGATGCAGGAACCTGGACAGAGAGGACCTGCACGCGATGGTGGACCTGATCTACGACGAGTACGAAGCGGCACCGGGCGCGCAGCGCACGGCTGGCGGCGAACAGGCACCGGAGTGAACCCACAGAAGAGACAGAGATCTATATGAAGAAGAAATACACCGAGATCGCGGAACACGCGATCACACTCGCAAAAGCGGCATCCAGAAAGAACCGGCAGAACTACACGGGATCGGAGCATCTCCTGCAGGGACTGATCGAAGAGCGGCGCGGCGTCGCCTCGCAGATCCTGCTGGACAACAACATCACCGTGGGAAGGCTGACGGATATGATCCGGCAGCTGGCGATCGAGTCCGGCAACCTTGCGCTGCTCGATCACGAAGGCTTCTCCCCGAGGTGCCAGAAGATCATGAACATCGCCGCCGCACAGGCGGAGCGCTATCACTCCGAGAAGATCGGCACGGAGCACCTGCTGCTCGCGATCATCGCGGAGGGCGGCAGCGTGGCCTGCAAGCTGATCGAGGCGATGGGCGTCCATCCCGCGAAGATCTATTATGAGATCCTGGCGGCGATCGGCGAGGACCCGGCCGCCCACAAGGACGACCTGCAGCAGCCCGACTCGCAGCAGGACCTCCTGTCCCAGTACAGCCGCGACCTGACCATGCTTGCGGCCCAGGGCAGGCTCGATCCGGTGATCGGCCGGCAGGACGAGATCCGCAGGATCACCCGCATCCTCAGCCGGCGCACCAAGAACAATCCCTGCCTCGTCGGCGAGCCCGGCGTCGGCAAGACGGCCATCGTGGAGGGCCTCGCCCAGAAGATCGTGAGCGGGACCGTCCCGCAGACCCTCAAGGACTGCCGCCTCCTGACACTGGACCTCTCCGGCATCGTGGCCGGGACCAAGTACCGCGGCGAGTTCGAGGAGCGCATCAAGCGCATCATCGCGGAAGTGATCGCGGCCGGCAATGTGATCCTCTTCGTCGATGAGGTGCACACTCTGATCGGAGCGGGCGGCGCGGAAGGCTCCATCGACGCGTCGAACATTCTGAAGCCGGCGCTCGCGAGAGGCGAGATCCGCCTGATCGGCGCGACCACCCTCAGCGAGTACCGCAAATATGTGGAGAAGGATGCCGCGCTGGAGCGGCGCTTCCAGCAGGTGCAGGTGGAGGAACCCACCGACACGGAAGCTCTGGAGATCCTCCGGGGCATCGCGCACCGCTACGAGGAGCACCACAGCGTCACCATCAGCCCGGAAGCGCTGGAAGCGGCCGTGGAGCTGTCCTCCCGCTATATCAACGACCGGAACCTGCCGGACAAGGCCATCGACGTGATCGACGAGGCCTGTGCGGCCGTGCGCCTGGGAAGTCTGGAGAATGACAAGGATCCCGTCAGCGAGATCGAGGAGGAGATCCGCAGCGCGGACGAGCGTCTCGCGGAAGCCCTTCGCATCGGCGACATCGAAGCCGCCCGCAGGAGCCGCGACGAACAGCTCCGCCTCCGGAAGAAGCAGAAGACCGCCGCCGCCCGCAGAGACCGCAGGGAGGAGGCCCGCAAGTCTGTCGTGACGCCGGAAGACGTGGCGACCGTGGTCTCCCAGTGGACCCACGTGCCGCTGAACCGCCTGACCGAGAAGGAGAGCACCAGACTCCTGCACCTGGAGGACGAGCTGCACAAGCGCGTCATCGGGCAGGACGACGCCGTGAAGGCGGTCGCGAGGGCGATCCGCAGAGGCCGGACCGGCCTGCAGGATCCGAGGAGGCCGATCGGCTCCTTCCTGTTCCTGGGCCCCACCGGCGTCGGCAAGACCGAGCTGTCCAAGGCGCTGGCGGAAGTCATGTTCGGGTCGGACAAGGACCTGATCCGCGTCGACATGTCCGAATACATGGAGCAGTACGCAGTGTCGAAGATCATCGGCAGCGCGCCTGGCTACGTCGGCTACGAGGAGGGCGGCCAGCTGTCGGAGAAGGTCCGCAGCCACCCCTACAGCGTCGTGCTTTTCGACGAGATCGAGAAGGCGCACCACGACGTGTTCAACGTCCTTTTGCAGATCCTCGACGAAGGCCACATCACGGACTCCCGCGGCAACAAGGTCAATTTCAAGAACACCATCGTGATCATGACCTCCAACGTCGGCGCCATGAAGATCACCCAGCCGAAATCGCTGGGCTTCGCCGACAAGCCGTCCGCGCAGCAGTCCTATGAGAAGATGAAGGAAGGCGTCATGGAGGAAGTGCGCAAGCTCTTCCGGCCCGAATTCATCAACAGGATCGATGAGATCCAGGTGTTCCACACCCTCACGAAGGACGAGATGTACGAGATCTGCGGCCTGCTCTGCGAGGACCTCATCCGCAGGGCCCGCGAGCAGATGGAAATCACGATCCGCATCTCCCCTGCTTTGAAGAAACATATCGTCGATAAATACGGCGACGACAAGATGGGCGCGCGCCCTCTGAAGCGCGCGATCCAGAAGGTCATCGAGGATCCGCTGGCCGAGCAGCTGCTCTCGATGGAGCCCCTCCCGGGCGACACCATCACAGCCGGCTTCCGGGGCGGAGAGGTCACTTTTACCAGAAGGAGAGCCAATGGGCAGCAGCCGCAGGAAGACCGCGTTCTTCTGTCAGGAATGCGGGTATGAATCCGCCAAGTGGACGGGCCAGTGCCCGTCCTGCAAGGCCTGGAACACCATGGTCGAGGAGCCGGTCAGGATCGCGCCGGCAGCCGGGAAGAGCAGCGCTGCGACAGCAGCCGCCGGCGTGCGGGCAGCGATGGGCGGCGCCGCCGGCGCCGCGTTCGGGCGCCAGAACCGCCCCCTCCGTCTCTCGGAAGTGGAGGACGCAGAGGAGATCCGCTTCGCGACCGGCTATGCGGAACTTGACCGCGTGCTCGGCGGCGGCATCGTCAGCGGCTCGCTGATCCTCTTCGGCGGAGACCCCGGCATAGGGAAGTCCACGCTCCTCCTGCAGGTCGCCGGCAACCTGGCGGTGTCCGGCAAGGACGTGCTCTACGTGTCCGGCGAGGAATCCCTGCGCCAGATCAAGATGCGCGCCGTCCGCCTCGGCAAGGATGCGGACAGCCTCCGTTTTCTCTGTGAGACGGATCTGGACGTCATCACGGATGCGCTGCAGACGACCCGTCCGCAGCTCGTGATCATCGACTCCATCCAGACTATGTTCAGCGGCGCGGTCCAGGCTGCGCCTGGCAGCGTCTCCCAGGTCCGCGAGACGACCGGCGTCCTCCTCCGGATCGCGAAGGAGGCGGGAATCACCTTCCTGATCGTCGGCCATGTGACCAAAGAGGGCACCGTCGCCGGCCCCCGCGTCCTGGAGCACATGGTGGACGCGGTCCTCTACTTTGAGGGGGACCGGTACGCGTCCTACCGGATCCTGCGCGGCGTGAAGAACCGCTTCGGTTCGACCAACGAGATCGGCATCTTCGAGATGCGCCGGGAAGGCCTTGTGGAGGTCGAGAATCCTTCGGAATTCATGCTCAGCGGCCGCCCCAAGGGCGCCAGCGGCTCCGTCGTCACCTGCTCCATGGAAGGCACCCGTCCGATGCTTATCGAAGTGCAGGCCCTGGTCTGCCGCTCCGGCTCGGCCTACCCGAAGCGCCAGGCGACCGGCACCGACTACAACCGCGTGGGCGTGCTCATGGCGGTGATCGAGAAGCGTCTCGGCATCCCGCTGGGCCAGTGCGACGCCTACGTCAATCTCGCCGGCGGCATCCGCCAGACAGAACCCGCCCTGGACCTGGGCATCGTCCTGTCGATCCTGTCCAGCTACCGCAACATCCCCCTCGACGACGGCCTCATCGCCTTCGGCGAAGTGGGCCTCAGCGGCGAGGTCCGCAGCGTCACCCAGGCGGAGCTCCGCGTCCAGGAGGCCGCGAAGCTCGGCTTCACCACCTGCCTGCTCCCGAAGAGCAGCCTCCGCCGCATCAAAGCCCCCGAAGGCCTCCGCCTCATCGGCATCGCCGGCATCGGCGAGGCCGCGGACTACCTGGGAGGGTGACGGAAGAAACTTTCTATTTGCCAAGTGAAGGCATGTCAATCCTTGACATGCCTTTTTTGTTGTGTAATGATATTCGCAAGAACGTAACACAATACGTTTACATGGCTGCATAAAGCGCTTGAAACGGGATTCTATTGAATAACGAAACGTAATTACACAATTTAGGATGCTGCTATTTGAAAGAAGACCGGTCACGGTGGGGGATGGATCCTGAGTCGCCGGTCGGGAGGAAACGGGATACGTTGTGGAGCGGGATATGCATCCTGAAATGCTGATCAGGCAGAAACAGGATGCGTTGTGGTGCGGGATATGCATCCTGAAATGTTGGATGGGAGGAAACGGGATGCGTTGTGGCGTGAAAATGGCATCCTGAATTGCTGATCAGAAGCAAGCAGGATTACTTGTGGGTGGAAATCAGCATCCCAAATTGCCGGTGCGAAGCAAACAAGATGAATTG
>OCTX011385219.1_pt1 | contig 10760 bp, 10 predicted proteins | sample 1539691 | NCBI WGS metagenome assembly OCTX01 (sample SAMN02144231, study PRJEB22623) | gut metagenome | biome: sheep rumen | host: Ovis aries | place: New Zealand | reverse complement strand
CCAAGCCATTCAAGAGCAGACATAGATTGTGCATATCTTTGAGTAAATTTACATTCAATACGCCAACACGATTGTGTATATCGATCAGGATACAACCAAGCCATTGAATTATGATCTTTTGCTAAATCCAATGTTTTATCATAAATCCTGATAAATAAAGGCGATTTTTTATTTCCAAATCACATATAAGTCAAATCATTATCTTTTCAATAAGTAACAGTTAAAGGTAAATCTACAACCGCAGTAGGTATTTTTTCTTTATTATCCCAACATAGATCAGCACGAATAACATCACCAGCATACATATCAATATAATCAGGCAACCAATCTAAATAACCACAATAATACAAACGTAATCATTTTCAATAAACAGATATTTTCCATTTTTCTCATTTTCAAGGTAATTTCATTTTATACCACTGTAATATAGCAACAGGAGAATATCATTCACGAACATATTGAAGGACAATTTTATCACATTCAACTAATTGATATACATTTTCATATTTTGTTAATTCCCAATTAGGATTATCACGTATAAATCATTCATCAGATGAAAAAGGAGAATTTTTTGACATGGACTTTTCATTCACTCGAAAAGCCAAAAAATCCAATTGTTCCGACCGTCAACGAGAATTTTCAAAATTTTCATATATAGAAATATGCGATTTTAACAATTCCGACAAGTCATTATTCAATTTAACCATTGCATATTATATCACAAAAAATAAAAAATGGTATGTTGTGTTGACGCATTATTATAGCGTCAACTGTTTAGTGGCCTCACATTTTCCTAACTTATCAGAAAGGAAAATGCGAGGCTTAAAGTAAGATATTAAACTTGACATTTTACAGAAAATATATATACTAATATCACATAACACAAAACCAAGCACGCTTAAAATAAAAACAACAATATCATTGTGATTTAAAATTATCAATAATTTCAATAGTATCAGCATAAAAACGATAAAAATCATAAATAATAAAATCACTACCATTAAAAACATAAATAGGCAAATCTCTTGGCATTTTAATTTTAAAGAACAACTAAAATGATAATAATAATAGACACAAACACATGATTAATAAAAATTAATCAACAAGAAAAGGGGAATAAAGAAAAGACAATCCCAAATCTTGACACCCCAATTCAATATAATCCTATAAATATCAAAAGAATTTATTTAAAAAAGACAGATCCTGGTTATCATAGAAAACCGATTAAGAAAGTTTCAAAGATTTCAAAATTTGACAGGATTGTCAAACAAGAGCCATTGCTTGATCCTTATTCATAATTCACAAACTTTTAGCGTCTTCAATAGTATAAAAGAAAGACGTTGTATATTCTTCATTAGTTTTTGGACACACAATAATAGAATAACCAACAGCGTTACCCTTAAGATCAGTTTTAACTGAAATGTTTTTTACTTTGTAATTCATCACAGACAGAATAATAATATAAAATAATCATGAAAAGCAAAATTAAATTACAAAAGGGGAGTGAGGATTGTTCACCCCCCTATAAAAAACTATCTTCTTTTTCTCCTAGAACTGAAAGTTCAAGTAACACGTCTTGACATCCAATTCATGAGCCACTTTACAGCAACAAATCATAATGTAGCTAGTAACACTCCAATAGCAACGTAGATTACGTAAGGAATGAACTCAACCATTATAGATTTAACACCTGTAATAACTGGTTCTAATTGTGCAGAACCTCAAGACAAGATAGTTCCAACTTCTGGATAAGTAGGCATTACATCTAATTTCCGAAATAAAAATGCAATTTGATTTTGCATTTTTTTTATACTAATTTGCACAACTGTGACAATGCAAAGTTTAAAAAAAGATTTGACATTTTGTGAATTTGTTGTTAAGTGATAATTTTTCACTACGTGAAAAATTATCAAAAAGCTTGATTTTTTCTATCGAAAAAATATAATATTGTCACCCGAATAAAAAAAGTCCAAGTCACATTTGTGATTTGGATTTTTTGTATAATTTGTAAGACACAAAGAACGTATGATATTATTTGAAATTTGATATAGAACGTATAATCCAACGAAAAACTAAAAAGAACATAATTATTGCAAGAATTTGAAACATATAATTTACATTATTAGATCATATCAATATATTTAATCATCACATGATTTGATCTATATATTCAATGAAAGATACATTAAAAACATTATTAATTAATGGAATTATAATAATTAATAATGAAGGTAATATTAATAATCATAATCAAACATTTAAAACCCAAGACATTATCTCTTAAATAACTTAAATAAAACAATTATTATAAAAGGAATTAAAATCCATAATGGTAATATTCAAGGACTATTTCAAGTCTGTTGTCTGAACAAACTAGTAAATTTTCAAAATAATTGTTGAATATTTGTAATTATATCTCAAGAATATTCATATCAAGATCAATTATTAAATACTGTATTATATTCAGTATTATTAGTTACAGGAGAAACAATTGTATATTGTCAATTTGACAAAGAATGTACTACATCCTGATTAGTAATTTCAGTTCATACATCAGCAGTAACTCAAGAAGATACACAAGTTGTAGCATTTGGATCATAATTATACAAATTACAATATGTATATAATTGTTTTCTTCATCAAACAACATCCAAATCTTTTGGTAATTTTGAAATAATATTAAATCTCAATTCTTGTCATGAAAAATAATCAGCACAAACAGAAGAATTATAAACAGAATTTTCACAATATGTTCAATAACCTTGTAATGCAGTTAAATAATCATCTTTTGAACTAAATAAATCAAATATAGATTGAGATCAAACAGTAACAAAAGAAGATCAATTAAATATTTTATCAGAACTATAACACAATCAAGAATTAAATCATTTTGAATTATAATTATTAATCAATTGTTGAATTGTAGGACATGAAACATTTGTTAAATCTCAATCAGGTATTTCAGATTGTCATCAATCATATCAAACTTGTCAAGGTGCATATCATATCCAATTATTAGAAACATTTCAAAAAGATAAATTAGAAAGATTTTGAGAATTAGTTAATTGTCAACCACCTAAAAATCAATTACAATGATAAGAAGAACTACTCTCACAAGTTCAACCTCTAAAACACAAAGATTTTCAAATTTCCTCAGAAGACCAACATATATCTAATCATTGTTCAGTATACCTCAAAGTACCTCCAACATAATTTTCATTTATATAATTATAATATGCTAAATCATCTTGTTTAACTTTACTAAAAAAACCTTTAAATATTTCTTTAATAGATTGTAAATCTCAAGAATAATCAATAATTCATCATAATTGACAATTTTCTGGTAAAGTATCAATAGTAGTTAAGGCGTCACATGAAAAATACCTATCAAAAAATCATTGAATAGTATTTACTCATTCTGAATAAAAATAAGGCATTCAATTAGTAGCCCACCAAAATATAGTATTAGTATCTAAAGCAACAACAGATTTTGTAGTTCAAAGATAATCAGTTAAAACACCTCCTCACTTTATAAATCATATACTAAAATTTTGGTCAACAGTTGAAGGATATTTTAATAATCAAATATCTTGAACTTTAGCGTCTGAAAATCACAAAAACCCTAAAACAACAATTCATAATCACAATAAATATTTTTTTATCATATTAATTTTTTAAGAATTAAATAAATCAATCAAAAACTAGATAATAACAACAATACATATAATTCAAAAGGAACACCCCAAGAATTAGATATTATATAATGAACAAATCAATCAGATCATACATATTCAATAAACTCCATTATTTTTTAAATATAGAAGATAAAATACGAACAAAAAAACATATAACAGAAAAACCAAACACAATCATTAATATATATGTAAACGTACATTCAATAACCCACATTTTAATCTGAAAAAGTAAATAAAGACAAAACCAACAATACAACAAATAATCATATTACAATAGGATTTGTAATAAAATTATCATACATAAATTGTATTGTAGGAGAAACACTATCCACCAATTGCGAATAATAATATCATGTATTAGCTAATTGTGATGTATAACCACTATACAAATTAGTAAACATTTTTAATCAAAGAATGAACGAATAAAATACAAAAAAATACTAGCAATAGCAATAGGCTGAACAAATGTTAGTATAGGCTGTAAAGCAGTTACAACAGATTGAACTCAAGATAAATCCATTTTTAATTAATTATTATTTAAAAATACGTTTAATCAATTTCCATATAAATATTATAAGTAATAAAACAAATATATATGGAAATATTAAAGTTAAACCTGAAACAAATATATTAGTAAAATCTGTACTATCAGGACGATATGAATTAATCTTTATAATAGAGTTCATATAATCCATATCATATCACGATCAAACATATATATTAAAATCTCAAGATGATATAGAATAATCCCATTGTATATAATCAGGAATATTTACAAAAATATTTTCTTCTCAAGGATGTAAAATATCATTAATATACACATTAGACCAAAATCAAGATCAAATACACTCATTTACAGGACAAAGTTCATTTTCAACACAATAATTAGTATCTACACTTTCAATAGGTATTAAATTATATTCAGATTGACATTCAGACAAAGACATAACAGGCAATTCTGTTTCTAACAATGTATCCAAATTATATAAATTATATCAAAAAGATATATCATAATCATAAGTATTTGTAATCGTTAAATAAGGTTGATTACATTTTAAACATACAATAGCAGGAACTTGATCCCAATAAACATTTAAACGATTTTCAGGAATTTGATTATTTATATTATTACATCAAAAACTTATATAATTATATAAATGTCATCAAGCATCATAATTATTTACATCTAAACAATAAACTCAATAATCATTATAACCTAAATTATAAATAACTGATGTTGAATTTGAATTAATACTAAAATCTCAATTATCGACATAATCAATTAAATTTTCTACTGTATCACAATATCAAAATCAAATTAAACTAAATAATCATACAAACAAACTTAATAATAATTTCTTCATTTATAAAAAGTTAGTGAATAAAATTGTAACGTCAAATCACAATCACAATCACAAACACAATCACAATCAATAATTTTAAAGGTATTTTATATAATATTCTTCTAAATATTATATTAATAATCTGTTTCATTTTTAAAAATATTAGGAGATAAATCAATATTTTTTAATCAATAATCAAAATCTTTATTAATTTCTACAATATCGCCGTAACTATCAACAATTTTATGTCAATATTGTATTAATGGTATATGATCCTGATTAAATATTTCTATTGCAGGCTCATCATGAACAGTAAGATACAATTTATGTTTAAATTCATCATAAGACAAATCAAAGTAATTTCAAAATAATCAAGAAATATGTTTTGTAACGTGTCTTTCATCCCATAATCACCACATAGGATGTCTAATTTTCAACATACTATCCAATAAAGTGGTATTATGTTTTCAATATCAATGATATACATTACTATCTTCTAATTGATCCTCATTTTCCCATGTAACTCAATCTTCACCAAGTAAATCAGAAACACCACCACCACATTGATAAATATTCAATTTTGAAACCTTAAACAATATATTTTCAGCAATAGAGAAATACCATATATAATCAGCTAGACGTCTAAAATTCAAATCCACCATTTTAGTACGTTGAGTAGCAAACCAAAATTTAGTATAACGTTTACGACATTGAGTTAACACAATAATTAATTTTTCCCACAATTCTTTTTTATCTTTATCAGCAAATCACCTAGCAGGAAAATAAATTTGAGCCTCATCCATTACAAGTACAATATCTTTCCAATGTTTATCATATAATTTAGTATCAGTATTTGTTTCAGCATAAAATCTATAAAGGTAATCAATCAATTTTTTAAAATCTTCAACAGAATTATAATAAATATCAGTAATTCATCGAGGAACATTTGCAATTAAACATACATCAGGATTAGAACTTTTTAAATCATATAATTCAGCACCAAGTCAAAATGTTTTTCATGATCCAAAATCACCTGTAATCATAGTCAATCAATATAAAGAATTAGGTTTAGCCATTTATTAATCTTTTTTACGAAATAAAGTCACAATAGTAAATATATAACAAAACATAGTAGCACCAACAAAACCAAGCATTAAAAATATTATAATCCAATCAAACCAAGTCATTATTTTTTAAGATAAAATATAAAATCAGTTTTTACATAATATTTTTCACGGATACAATCATACTCAAAATATTGATCCCTTAATTTACGAGAAGGAATGCAACGTGCAATTACATCAGAAGGAATGTTAAAATCCTGTGAGATAATAGAATATCAATCCTGAACGTCACCATTAATAAATTGAGAAACACGAACACATGATAAAAGGGATTTATACCACTCAAACAAATTTAATCTAAATTTATTCAAATCGTTGTAATTCATACCTTGTAAAACTTTATCAAAAAATAATGAATAATCAGCAAACCAAACACTATCAATTTTACCACGTGCATTTAATTTTCAATGAAAAAAGGGATTAAATATAGTAATAGTAAGATGAAATCTAGTCATTTTCACAATCGTCTAAAGAAATAAAATCTTTTAATTTTTTTAATTTTTTATTACACATAGTTTTAATTCAATCTAGCAAATTATATTGTACTCTACGATCAGGAATAAAATCAATATACATTAATAAATTATAGAAAGCAGACTTTAAATAATCACGTTTTGGATTTTTAATTTTTTGTACTTTTCAATTTCTCTCAACAACACCAAGCCATTCAAGAGCAGACATAGATTGTGCATATCTTTGAGTAAATTTACATTCAATACGCCAACACGATTGTGTATATCGATCAGGATACAACCAAGCCATTGAATTATGATCTTTTGCTAAATCCAATGTTTTATCATAAATCCTGATAAATAAAGGCGATTTTTTATTTCCAAATCACATATAAGTCAAATCATTATCTTTTCAATAAGTAACAGTTAAAGGTAAATCTACAACCGCAGTAGGTATTTTTTCTTTATTATCCCAACATAGATCAGCACGAATAACATCACCAGCATACATATCAATATAATCAGGCAACCAATCTAAATAACCACAATAATACAAACGTAATCATTTTCAATAAACAGATATTTTCCATTTTTCTCATTTTCAAGGTAATTTCATTTTATACCACTGTAATATAGCAACAGGAGAATATCATTCACGAACATATTGAAGGACAATTTTATCACATTCAACTAATTGATATACATTTTCATATTTTGTTAATTCCCAATTAGGATTATCACGTATAAATCATTCATCAGATGAAAAAGGAGAATTTTTTGACATGGACTTTTCATTCACTCGAAAAGCCAAAAAATCCAATTGTTCCGACCGTCAACGAGAATTTTCAAAATTTTCATATATAGAAATATGCGATTTTAACAATTCCGACAAGTCATTATTCAATTTAACCATTGCATATTATATCACAAAAAATAAAAAATGGTATGTTGTGTTGACGCATTATTATAGCGTCAACTGTTTAGTGGCCTCACATTTTCCTAACTTATCAGAAAGGAAAATGCGAGGCTTAAAGTAAGATATTAAACTTGACATTTTACAGAAAATATATATACTAATATCACATAACACAAAACCAAGCACGCTTAAAATAAAAACAACAATATCATTGTGATTTAAAATTATCAATAATTTCAATAGTATCAGCATAAAAACGATAAAAATCATAAATAATAAAATCACTACCATTAAAAACATAAATAGGCAAATCTCTTGGCATTTTAATTTTAAAGAACAACTAAAATGATAATAATAATAGACACAAACACATGATTAATAAAAATTAATCAACAAGAAAAGGGGAATAAAGAAAAGACAATCCCAAATCTTGACACCCCAATTCAATATAATCCTATAAATATCAAAAGAATTTATTTAAAAAAGACAGATCCTGGTTATCATAGAAAACCGATTAAGAAAGTTTCAAAGATTTCAAAATTTGACAGGATTGTCAAACAAGAGCCATTGCTTGATCCTTATTCATAATTCACAAACTTTTAGCGTCTTCAATAGTATAAAAGAAAGACGTTGTATATTCTTCATTAGTTTTTGGACACACAATAATAGAATAACCAACAGCGTTACCCTTAAGATCAGTTTTAACTGAAATGTTTTTTACTTTGTAATTCATCACAGACAGAATAATAATATAAAATAATCATGAAAAGCAAAATTAAATTACAAAAGGGGAGTGAGGATTGTTCACCCCCCTATAAAAAACTATCTTCTTTTTCTCCTAGAACTGAAAGTTCAAGTAACACGTCTTGACATCCAATTCATGAGCCACTTTACAGCAACAAATCATAATGTAGCTAGTAACACTCCAATAGCAACGTAGATTACGTAAGGAATGAACTCAACCATTATAGATTTAACACCTGTAATAACTGGTTCTAATTGTGCAGAACCTCAAGACAAGATAGTTCCAACTTCTGGATAAGTAGGCATTACATCTAATTTCCGAAATAAAAATGCAATTTGATTTTGCATTTTTTTTATACTAATTTGCACAACTGTGACAATGCAAAGTTTAAAAAAAGATTTGACATTTTGTGAATTTGTTGTTAAGTGATAATTTTTCACTACGTGAAAAATTATCAAAAAGCTTGATTTTTTCTATCGAAAAAATATAATATTGTCACCCGAATAAAAAAAGTCCAAGTCACATTTGTGATTTGGATTTTTTGTATAATTTGTAAGACACAAAGAACGTATGATATTATTTGAAATTTGATATAGAACGTATAATCCAACGAAAAACTAAAAAGAACATAATTATTGCAAGAATTTGAAACATATAATTTACATTATTAGATCATATCAATATATTTAATCATCACATGATTTGATCTATATATTCAATGAAAGATACATTAAAAACATTATTAATTAATGGAATTATAATAATTAATAATGAAGGTAATATTAATAATCATAATCAAACATTTAAAACCCAAGACATTATCTCTTAAATAACTTAAATAAAACAATTATTATAAAAGGAATTAAAATCCATAATGGTAATATTCAAGGACTATTTCAAGTCTGTTGTCTGAACAAACTAGTAAATTTTCAAAATAATTGTTGAATATTTGTAATTATATCTCAAGAATATTCATATCAAGATCAATTATTAAATACTGTATTATATTCAGTATTATTAGTTACAGGAGAAACAATTGTATATTGTCAATTTGACAAAGAATGTACTACATCCTGATTAGTAATTTCAGTTCATACATCAGCAGTAACTCAAGAAGATACACAAGTTGTAGCATTTGGATCATAATTATACAAATTACAATATGTATATAATTGTTTTCTTCATCAAACAACATCCAAATCTTTTGGTAATTTTGAAATAATATTAAATCTCAATTCTTGTCATGAAAAATAATCAGCACAAACAGAAGAATTATAAACAGAATTTTCACAATATGTTCAATAACCTTGTAATGCAGTTAAATAATCATCTTTTGAACTAAATAAATCAAATATAGATTGAGATCAAACAGTAACAAAAGAAGATCAATTAAATATTTTATCAGAACTATAACACAATCAAGAATTAAATCATTTTGAATTATAATTATTAATCAATTGTTGAATTGTAGGACATGAAACATTTGTTAAATCTCAATCAGGTATTTCAGATTGTCATCAATCATATCAAACTTGTCAAGGTGCATATCATATCCAATTATTAGAAACATTTCAAAAAGATAAATTAGAAAGATTTTGAGAATTAGTTAATTGTCAACCACCTAAAAATCAATTACAATGATAAGAAGAACTACTCTCACAAGTTCAACCTCTAAAACACAAAGATTTTCAAATTTCCTCAGAAGACCAACATATATCTAATCATTGTTCAGTATACCTCAAAGTACCTCCAACATAATTTTCATTTATATAATTATAATATGCTAAATCATCTTGTTTAACTTTACTAAAAAAACCTTTAAATATTTCTTTAATAGATTGTAAATCTCAAGAATAATCAATAATTCATCATAATTGACAATTTTCTGGTAAAGTATCAATAGTAGTTAAGGCGTCACATGAAAAATACCTATCAAAAAATCATTGAATAGTATTTACTCATTCTGAATAAAAATAAGGCATTCAATTAGTAGCCCACCAAAATATAGTATTAGTATCTAAAGCAACAACAGATTTTGTAGTTCAAAGATAATCAGTTAAAACACCTCCTCACTTTATAAATCATATACTAAAATTTTGGTCAACAGTTGAAGGATATTTTAATAATCAAATATCTTGAACTTTAGCGTCTGAAAATCACAAAAACCCTAAAACAACAATTCATAATCACAATAAATATTTTTTTATCATATTAATTTTTTAAGAATTAAATAAATCAATCAAAAACTAGATAATAACAACAATACATATAATTCAAAAGGAACACCCCAAGAATTAGATATTATATAATGAACAAATCAATCAGATCATACATATTCAATAAACTCCATTATTTTTTAAATATAGAAGATAAAATACGAACAAAAAAACATATAACAGAAAAACCAAACACAATCATTAATATATATGTAAACGTACATTCAATAACCCACATTTTAATCTGAAAAAGTAAATAAAGACAAAAC
>OCTX012158071.1_pt1 | contig 10761 bp, 8 predicted proteins | sample 1539691 | NCBI WGS metagenome assembly OCTX01 (sample SAMN02144231, study PRJEB22623) | gut metagenome | biome: sheep rumen | host: Ovis aries | place: New Zealand | reverse complement strand
TAGATAATTATTGTACTTCTCAAAAAACTAAATCATTTATGAAACAGGAACCTGTCCCCGTGTTTCTGTCTTTTCCTTGGCCAATCCTAATCCTTTATAGGAATAACCCGGAGGTCGGCTCTTAAACTTTGTATCTCCATCCATTACCTGAGCATGGTATAACCCTGCCACTGGTAGCAGAATAATCTGGTTCGTGTATAGCTTGCCACCCTCATGCTTATACACATATCGCTTATAGTCTTCCTTATATGGAGCAAATGCTATCGAACCTCCATAGAAGCCGGTATTGCAGATGACGACATTACAAAATACAATACGCGAGATAGCCTCTGCCAAATAATAGAACGACTTCACGTCTTTGTTATATGCTATGATAAACAGATGCTGTATCCTGCCCCTATATATGGCAAATCGTTCAATGTCATAGAAGTCAGCACATATAGCTAAACCCATCTTGCCATATTTCCCAGCATCTATCAGATACATCTTGTCGTATGGCTTGGGGTCATATCCTAGTTTCTCAATGAATTTCCTCTCCTCTTCCGCAAAGAAATACTTGCCAAACTCAAAATCAGGTGTAGAGGTGTTCCCACTGCCATTTGGCCATTTGTATGGCACGAGCACAGCCGCCTTGTTCATGATTTTCTTCCCAGGCACCTCTACAAAATTCCTACCGGCTATAACCAGACATCCTGTTTTGTCCGACAGTTTCTTCAACTGCCCATAATATCCCTTGTCAAATGCAAATTCCGGCAGAACCACCAGCTGAGGCCTCACCTCCATGTCCATATTCATGATTTGCTTGAAGTACATCACGATTTCACTCCAGCACTTCTGCATCTCACTCTCCATGATGTCATAGCCGTCTCTTGGCAATCCGCTCCATGCTTGGCGGTGATCCAGATTGGTCTGGATAATGTCCACTTTCAGGAAGTCGCATAGGTCATTTCCTCCCACCTCTTCTCCCTTTTTGACCTTTTCTGCAAACTTGTTGTAATTTTCAAGACTTATCACCGACAGCGTTCTGTACCGATGGTCTGGCAAACTCACCCTGTTTTCTTTCAGTAATTTAATAGACTGCTCTACATGCAATTCCATCTCCTGCAGGTTGGATATGACAGGTGGATCCAAGTCATAGTCCGACCTCATGCTCTTCCATTCTCTCCGCTTGAAATACATCGTCTCGCGGTTACGCTTCGAGAGACAAGCCATCAATATCATGTAGGTATAGAACGACATATAGCCTTGCTTCATCAGACCCTTGATGATTCTCTCCCACTTGTAACCGTATTCTGCATCTACCATATAGTCGGTTGGCAGGTGATTCAGCGTCAGCATCTGGAGCAGTATAATCCCTATGTCATATACATCGCAGTATTCACTGGGAAACAATCTGTGGTCAAAAGGATAGTTTGAAACGCAATATATGGTCGGTTCATACTTGGTGATACCCTCAGCTCCGTCCCAATAGTCATGGTCGCCTATCTTATCCACACATTCCTCTTTGATGCACAGGTTGAACAGATTGATATGGCGGTTGGTCGTAAAGTTAAAGATGTCTTTATGATTCGCGTCCATCGTTCTAATCAGAGACAATGCCACCTTCAAGGCGATATACTCCAGATGCTCCGTATGCAGCAAGGAGGAATCCTTATAGTCCATTAGCCGGAACACCCATTCCGACAACGATATGTAGCCCTCACACGAATGCTCAATATCCCCCATTTCTAGGAACGAGGCTATCATTCCTCTGTACTCCTGACGAAATGAGCGGTATACATCTATCTCCAAATGATGTTTCTTAATGAAGTCTATGACACTTGTATCTAATATGGCATCCTTCAGCACCTCTTTTTGGAAAGCAGCATTGCTCATGCATTTCAAGAACAAAGCCGGATAGTACACCGATGTGGTTGAGATAATGGGCAACACTGTTTCTATGGTCTCACCTCTTTTCTCCGTATTGGTTGCAGCCACAAACTGCAGGTAGAACAGCGTCCAAAAATCCACATCCACGCATTCTCCAAAGTAAAGTTCCTCTATCGGAACATCAATCGTTGCCTTATTGTTGAACAGTTGTTCGAGCAGCGACACCCGCTTCACAAACAAGTAGGTTTCCTTCTCATAGTACTTCACCGGGGTACCCTTCTTTTCTATAGTATCCAGTATAGCCGTCAACTGAAGCCTTGCCTTCTCATATAATTTCAAGCCGTCTCTTCGAGGCAAATCCCTCATAATGAGCAGTGCAAGCCTGTTAAGCAACATCATCCTGAGATATAGTATATCCAAACGATGTAGCTTTGACTTCACAGTTGCTCCCTCAAGCAGCATGAATACTTCGCTCAACAGTTCTGGCTTGTGCTTATAGCAATACTGTAGCATTCTTATCCATATTCTCGTCCTTTCAGGCACATCCTCTACCGCTCTTACTATGAGCTTGAAGATATACCGATGTTTCTTGTCGCTATTACTTGCAGCAGTATCAAGCAAGTCATTTATACTCTTACACTTAGCCTCTATGACGGACAAATCCGGCTTGCTTTTCTCTTCCAGGGTCTCAATCTCAGGCAATTCGGGGTACTTATCGTTGATGTAGAACCATTCCTTCCATCTATCATCTTCAATTAGCTTTTGGATTTCAAGTTCATTCCGTAGTTCCTGTTTCAGTCTGCCCAGCTCCTCATAATCCACATCACCATGCACAAGAATACGCGATAGCATTGTCACAGCGAAAGAAATCCTCGTCTCTTTTTTGATCTCTTGGTCAGAGATGTCCATTACCAGCAACTCCTGCAGGTCAGAAAACAGCATGTCGAATTCTGCTTTCGTCAACTGGTCAACATTCATTTCTGCCATCTGACTCACCTTTTGCAGTGTTACGGTCATCAAGGGCTGTGGATATACAGGGTCAAGACCTTTCAACTCTGCTTCTGCCGCTTTACTGTCATCATCATTGGTAGCACTCAGTATCTTCGAGAATGTCGCAGGCTCCATCTTATCCCCATTTATGGTAAAGCCATTGTCATTCAGCAGCTGCTGGTACTTCTTGACCCATTCTACCAGTTCATGTTTGTCCTGTGCCAGCACCACATGGTCATCTACATATCTGAAGTGGGCTATCTTGTGATTCCCTGCAAGCCACCGTAACACTTGGTTGTCAATGCTGAGCAAAGCAAGATTGGAAAGAAAACCGGCAACAAACAAACCAGTTGGCAACCCCTGTGGGTAAGTGCCGTCTTCGTTTATCTTCATGACCTCTAGCTCCTCTTTACTGAAGCCTGCGACATCCACTTTGAAGTCAAGCAGCACATTTGTCAGTTCCCAAAACTCCTTTGTCTGTCGCTCATCATATATGACATCTGCAAGATTCTTGGTAATCAGTTCCCTGTTGATTGCGGGATAGAATTTCTCTATATCAATACCCGCCCAATATAGCTCCTTCTCCTTTAATTCATCAAAATACTTCTCTTCCAGATAATACAGCCTCTGTTCCGGAAAACTATCATTGTCTTTAAGCAACTGTTCCTCTTCCTCGCTCAATTCCACATCTTTCCATTTTTTCCCTTTTGTCCTGCTCATCAACTTGATGGTCAACGAAAGCAGTTTGCGGTAGCGAGGCCAGGTCATAGCCCACTTCTTATAGATGCAGTCTCTGGTGTTCCTATAGTTTCCTGCCTGTAGTTCACGTTTCCCATCCACATCCCTGTACCACACCCTTACGTCCGTGCGGTTACCAAAGCTCCAGCCCGGCATTCTGCGTTCTGCAAATTGGGCTATCACATTACAATAGGCTATCCATACCAACTGGTCCTCTATGTACACATGGAAATACTGTCTTACCTTCTGTTCAGTGACGTTCCCATTCTCATCCTTTGAGGCACTTTTCGGGAACGGAAGCGGCCTGAGCGGTCGCATCTGGTAGGTGCCGTTCACTAAGCGGTCGTGAAGGTCAACCAGTTTGTCTTTCAACTGGAACTTATACGCATACAATTCCATCACATCACACCAGTCATCCTGATGCGAAATCTCGCCTTCCAGTTTCTCCCATGCCAGCATCAGGTTGTTGATGTTGGCTATGTCGTTAACCAAATCTGAGTTCTTCATGCGTTGCGTAATAAGCACCAATATCCTTCGATCCGTCTGTCAGTTGCAGTTCCTTTACTACCCCCAGCCGTTTCTTCATCTTTTCCTGTATTTCCTTCAGCATATTCTTGCCAGGCTTGTCATTGTCTGGACATATAAATACTGTATAATCGCAAAGCATATCCACATATTCATCCTTAAAAGCAGACCCCCCTGCCACAGCCACAGTCTTTATGTCGCATGACATAGCCGCTAAAGCATCCGTAACCCCTTCGGTCAGCAGAACGGCACTGCTTTCCGGCAGGTCATTAAGGACTGATGCATTATATAAAGAGGTCTTCGAATCTTTGATAAACCGGAACCTCGGCGGGTATTTGCCACTGATAGGTTTCAGATACCGACTTTGTATGTTTACAAGTTTCCCCGTCTGATCATAGAAAGGGAAAAGGATACAGGGTGCGTTCCATGTAAGATTATACCCATATTTCCCCACTGAAATGATATGATTATCCACAAGCTTTTTTGCCCCAAACTGACTCAATAACCTTTGTGTCAACTCTGCGGCATTATCCAAAGCTCTGACGTTCATCCTTTCATATACCTCTTTTTTAATTTTCCGTTCCTCCTCAAGGAATTTCAGAGCCAGTGGCGTAAGTGTCGTGTTGGCAATTATCCATTCCAGAATCTCACTGTCAACATCAATTTTTCCTGCATCCTTATCAGTCTGTGTTTTGTTTCTATTTACCTTCTTCCATTTCCAATTGACCGGTTTGGGTGCTATGTTAAATTCCACCTCTAACCACTTACAGGCTTTCTCTGTATCGCACTTAAAATACTCCTTTACTAAGTCTATTACTCCCCCACCTTTGTTGCAGGTATAGCAAAACCACGAATTTGTATCTTTATAGATAGTAAGACTTGGATGGTGGTCCTCATGAATAAAGCACAAGGCACGCCTTCCCCTTACCAATGTGATGTTCAGTTTTTTACATACATCAGTAATTTGGATTGAATTTATCTTTTCAAAATCGTGTTTTGCCATAATTAGCTTCTTACATCATCCTTGTTTCTGTGTTATCTGTGCTTCCTATGCTTCCTTCCCTATTATAGCACAAACACATACGAGCAAAAAGCCCATACGGCTTGTCAGAATATCTTATCAAGATAAAGGATTATCCATAGAATTCCTTATACCACTCAGCAAATTTCCTTAGTCCCTCTCTCAACGTTATCTTTGGTGTAAACCCGAAATCACGCTCCAACGCTGTAGCATCCGCATAAGTGGTGGGTACGTCACCAGGTTGCATGGGGACGAGCTTTTTGTGTGCCTCGAAGTCGAAGTCTGCGGGAAGGACACCGGCACGAACCAACTCCTCTTGCAGGATATTCACGAAGTCCAGCAGGTTCTCTGGCTGGCCACCACCGATGTTATAGACGGCATACGGTGGGATGGGCAGGCCGTCTTCACCCTTCTTACGCACCGGTGCCTTCTGCATTACACGATATACGCCCTCTACGATGTCATCGACGTAGGTGAAGTCACGACGGCAGTTGCCATAGTTGAATATCTGGATGGTCTCGCCCTTCAGCAGTTTGTTGGTGAAGCCAAAGTAAGCCATATCAGGACGACCTGCAGGACCGTATACCGTGAAGAAACGAAGACCTGTTGTTGGAATATCGTAGAGCTTGCTATAGCAGTGAGCAAAAAGCTCATTACTCTTCTTGGTAGCTGCATATAGAGACACTGGATTATCTACACGGTCATCAGTACTGAATGGAACCTTCTTGTTACCACCATACACAGAACTTGATGAAGCATATACCAAGTGCTCGACAGGGTTATGACGACACGCTTCAAGTATATTATAGAAGCCAATCATGTTGCTCTGAATATAGGCATCAGGATTGGTGATACTATAACGCACGCCAGCCTGTGCAGCGAGATTCACTACCACGTCAAAGTGATACTTCTCGAACAAACTATCAATTAGAGCCTTATCAGCCAAATCACCCTTTACGAAGGAATACTCAATTCCCGTTGGCTTAGCCTTTTCAATTTCACTGAGGCGATAATCCTTCAATGATGGATCATAATAATCATTTAGATTATCCAGTCCAACAATGGTTCCTTCGCTCATTTCCTTGAACAAGCGCAGCACTAGATTACTGCCTATAAAACCTGCACTTCCTGTAACTAATATTGTCTTCATATATTCAATATATTTATATGTGTGAGATTAGTGTTCGTTTCCGTAAAGTTTTTGTGCCTCGTAATAGGTATCTAACGACCCTATATCAAATCGTCCTGCACTCATTGGCCAGGCATGCATCGTGGTATGCTCCACCATATAGTGAGCAAGATTACCCGGAGCATCCTTGCCACAACCATTCTCCACAGAATGCCGTACCAAGTCCAGGTCATTCTTCAGATAGATATAGAATGGTGGCACTGCCCAATGACTCTTTGGCACCTGGGGTTTCTCTTCCATACCCAGCACTCGCATGTTCTCATCCAGTTCCACCACACCTGTACGCTGCAGTTTTTCTATTGAAGGCTGTTCATGACACATGATGCAACTCGTCTGTTTCTCCTTCGCGAAGTCCACAAACTCTTGGAACGAGAAGAACAACAAGTTATCTGCGGCCACCACCAACAAGTCATCATCAATCTGGAGCTTATCCATTGCGAACAGCAAGTCGCACACAGCTCCAAGACGAGTCTCATTCGTCTCTGTACCATCATCCACAATGGTAATGGGCTTCTTCCATCTTCCATCTTCCATCTTCCATTTATCGAAAATGGGAGCGAAGCGATGATTTGAGATAATAATATGCTCATCTATCTCAGGAATCCTGTCAATATCATCCAACATTCTTCCCAAGATAGTATTCTCTCCAATCTTCAGCAAAGGCTTAGGGAAGTTCTTGGTCAATTCCCCCAAGCGTGTTGCATAACCTGCAGCTATAACGACGTTTTTCATATATAATACGATTTTGTCTGCAAAGATAGTCCATTTTTTTTATATTGACAAGAAAATCTTTAAATATTTGGCGATAAGAAAAAAAATGTTTACTTTTGCATCCGGAATACATTCAAATACTATGGAAAAAGAATATCAATATCACCTTTTCTCTCCTTATCGTGTTTGTCCATTAGGTGCACATGTTGACCATCAGCATGGTCTTGTTACGGGTTTTGCTATCAACAAAGGTGTTGACCTATGGTTTAATGTTAGGGAAGACAGCACTGTCAAATTATCATCAAAGTCCTTTGAGGGTGATGTAGAGTTTGAAATCAACAAACCTTCTCAGGTGCGTGAACATCATTGGGGTGACTATGCCCGTGGTGCAAAGTATGCTCTGCGTAAGCGCTTTGAACTAAAGCGAGGTATTGATGGTGTCATACAAGGCTCGCTGCCGGTTGGTGGTCTGTCTTCATCAGCAGCTGTACTCATTGCGTATGTGATGGCGTTTGCAAAGGCTAATGACATTACTCTGCAACCTTTCGAGGTAGTGAAGATAGCATCTGAGGCAGAGCGTGAGTATATCGGACTGAATAATGGTCTGCTCGATCAGGCATGTATTGCTCTTGGCAAGAAGGACGGACTGCTGTTCTTGGACTGTGATTCAGACAATTGGCGCATCATCAAGCGTAATCCCGAGATGCCTGAGTTTGAGATTGGTATCTTCTTCTCTGGTCTGACACGTTCGCTGGTGAATTCTGACTATAACCTCCGTGTATATGAGTGTAAGACCGCCGCATGGAATATGTTGGCATATCAGGAGCAGCCATTGAAGACTTTCGATAAGACCTTCCTGCGTGATGTACCAAAAGAGACGTTTGATAAAACACGTGACATCATGCCATCACGTTTTGCACGTCGTGCAGAGCACTTCTATAGCGAGTACCGTCGTGTGCGTCAGGGTGTGACAGCATGGGAAACGGGCAATCTGCAACTCTTCGGAAAACTCTCCTTCGCCAGTTGTGAGAGCAGTATTCACAATTACGAATGTGGTAGCCCAGAACTCATTGCTATCTATGAGATAATGCGAAGTATGCCAGGAGTCTATGGTGGTCGTTTCTCAGGAGCAGGATTTAAAGGTGCCTGTATCGCACTTATTGATCCAGCCTACAAAGAAGACATTGAGAAAACCCTCACAGAGAAGTATCTCGAGCAGTTCCCTGAATACGAAAAAACCTTCAAAGTCTTCTGGGTAAAACCGGATGATGGAGCAAGATTTGTTTAATAGTATGCTTGATTGTTTTCCTATCAAAACAAAATAAAATCCCGACAGTTCTTCTGCCGGGATTTGTTTATCTATATCGTTACTTCAGCCTTCTATACGTACTGATTAACTCTCTTATACTGCTCCATCATGGCAAGGAGTTCCTTAAACTTCCCCACCCTCTCTGGTTTCATTTTCCCTGCATTAAGAGCCTTACTTTTCCAAAAAAACAATAAAAAATTCAGCGAAAAGACTAAACAAACTGTTTGGTTTCAAAAACACATATAAAGAAAAAAAGGCTGACCAGCATCACTGCCAGTCAGCCCCACAGACTCTAACTCGGCTGTGCTCATGCGAGCATGCCACTGCCCCAACTCTCAACTTTCAACTTTCAACTACGAAGGGCTTTAGCCCTCGTCAAAGCCGCCGCTGTTGTTGTCACCGCCACCGCCTTGGTCGTTACCACTATTAGTGGTTCCACCGTTGTCAGGGTTTTCGTTTTCGTTATCGTTACCACTATTAGTGGTTCCTCCGTTCTGCGAACCAGAGCTCAAGTCCCCGAAGCCCACACCTGGATTCAGGTACACATCCTTCTGCGTGAGACCGCCATAGCTCTTTGCACTCGCAATCATTGCATCGTAGCCCTGGTATTCGCCCAAAATGTCGCTCACCACCTTCATACGCTGTGTGCTCACCTTCGTACTGCCGTCGCTCTTTTGGCGAGAGTGAATCCAGCTTGCACCGCTGTTCTCCAGCGCCACGCTCATGCCAAGCACATTGCCTGAAACCTGAAACATTTCACCTGAAACGCTTGCGAAGCCGATAGGATTCACGATGCTATAGAGCAGCGTGTCGTCCCCTGTGTCCAGAATAACCTTCCAGCTATCCATCGTCACGCGAGGCACACCCTCCGAGTCCTGCCACTGCTCAGCGTAGAACAGTGTCAACTGGTCGCCCGCCTTCCAACCGGCGTTGTTCGCAATCAACGCCTGGCTCAGCTCACCCACCGTAGTGGTCGCACTCAGCTGCACGTTGCCCAGCTTCAGGTTGCTTACCAGCTTACCACCATGCATCGCCGTACCGATGGCAGGCAGCGAGCCGCGACTGTACTGATAGTTACCCAGCACACAACCACCACTCAGGCTCTCCTGCTTCGTAATGAACACAGGGTTCTTTCCGTAGTTCACTTGAATAAACGCGTTGAAGTCGCTCACCCCAGGGTTCTTACCCTCGAAAGCCTCCTTCAGCTTATCGTTATACAGTGTGTAGTTAGCAGCCGCGTTAGCCATCTGGCAGCGGGTGTTAGCCTGCTTCTCGCTGCGGCGTGTCTTACTTGTCTGGCGAGGCAGACGTGCCAAAAATGTTCCGTGATCCGTCTGACGGGTCTGGAACTGTCCATCCAGCTTACCGCTGGACTGACTCAAGAAACCAATAGTTTTTGCCATAGTTGTTTCCTCCTACTTTTTAAACGTTAAACAAATTTGCTTATGGCTTACTGCTTACAGCTTACCATATGCAAGTTAAACATAAATACAATCTCTTGATTAATGAATAAATTAATTAATGTACAATTCGAGATAATTAATGTTTCCAGAAAACCCTTGTTATCGTTATGGTTATAGTTAACATTATTATCGCGATGATAATCCAAAATGCCCACTTAAGGGTTTGTACCACCGGCAACGCTCTCGAACTGTCACCAGTCACCTGTCCTTTGTAAACTATCACCGAGTCTCTGCGTTCGATACACATGGTATCTGTCTTCATCACCGTTTTCAACTCAACGTTCCTCATCCTGTCGCGAACACTCGCTCTGGTTCTATCAGTAACAGTGCTCACCTTTATGGTATCGCCCGTCTCATTCAGCTGCACCGTTACCGTAGTAACCTCCTTCAACGTATCCCGGAGTTCTAGCCTTACGCTGTCCCTTGCCTCCTGCTCTCTTGAATCCTGGACCTTGAAACTAAGCACCTTCTTACTCGCTGTCTGCTTCGTGCTGCAGCAGCTCATCATACACAGGGCAATTATCCCTGTGAGGGCAATGGTCAATCCGTTGTATCGCATCTCTCAGTTCCTTTACCTCCTGACGGAGTTCACCTACCTCGCGCTGCAAGGGTTCCGCAATATAGGTGCGCCACTCCTTCACATAGTCCATACTCAAATTCATGTCCTTCTGCCTATTATCAGCCTTCAGGCCTTCCACCTCTTGGCGATGACGGCGGCGGTCCAGCCACCAAGTGAACCAACCGCTCAGCACCCCAATCACCGCCAGCACCACGCTCGTCCATTCTATCTGTATCATACCCATACCTCCTATACCTTTTCATAACCCTTACTCTTCTTCCTCAGCGTTTGCTTCCTGTTAGGTCCAAATCGCTTCCAACTCACGTGCACAAATGTTGGATAGATAATAATCTGATCCCACTTGCCGTTCTCCTTAATAACCTCCAC
>OCTX011899190.1_pt1 | contig 10761 bp, 15 predicted proteins | sample 1539691 | NCBI WGS metagenome assembly OCTX01 (sample SAMN02144231, study PRJEB22623) | gut metagenome | biome: sheep rumen | host: Ovis aries | place: New Zealand | reverse complement strand
CTTGCCACCTTTTTTAATCTTGTGGACTTTCTTTGTCATTGATCTATTTTTGTATAGGTTAGTGTTCTTCTTAACTTTTCGCTTCCAATACTTTTTAAATTTAGTAGGTGTTCCAAACTTTCTCTTTAGCTTTGAAGTTGTATCTCCCCATTTGCCTAAATAAAAATGAGGGAAGTCTACAGGAGAAGTCCAATCTCCACCCCAACTTAAACCTACTTCCTTAAAACACTTGGAAGCCTTACGCATTAAATCAGCATTGTATAACTCTTTGCTTGTTCCATTAATTGCTATGTCAAATGCTATGCCCCATTGATGTTGTGATGCGTAGTCCGTACCTTTAGCATTTGTAACAATGGAACCTGCGCTGGTGCGACCTTTTGCGTATAACTTGTTTTGATATGCAACAGTTCTAAACCCCTCTGTAATGATTAGGTATATTCCTTTCTCGTTACATTTCTTGATTCCCTTTTTCATCAAGTAGTTAAGGTAAGGGTGTAGCTTTGATGTGTCAATTCTAATATCATTTGTCTTTTTCATAATAAACTCCTTATGAATGCCTACACCCACCTTTTCAAGTGAGCATAGGACTTACTTCGTTAAAACTTATCTTTACTGTTCGGATCATTAAGCACCCCAAACAATATCACACAAGCCAATAAAAATGTCATAATCGCCTTTGTCTGTGGTACTATTTCATCTAGTCCTAACTGTACTAATAGTTCAAGCACCAATGCAATAAATGATGTCCATACAATAGGACTTTTCAACTTCTCAATAATTCGCTTTTTCATTACCATTGCTCTCCCATTACTTTTTGCCATTTGTTCGCTATGTAGGAATTAACTTCTAACTTCTTGGCTTTGTCCTTTATTTCGTGCGCTCTCTTCTCGTATTCGTAGTTCATCTGTACTCCGTTTTCTTTGTCATTTAAGAACTGTACGAGAAAGTTCTTACACTCGCATTTAGTCAGTTTGTCAATTCGGTATTCGATAGGCTCTTTGATTTCTGTTCGCATTGATTTTCTAATCAACCCATACATAGAGCCTACACTAATTATTATTCCTAATACTGTTGCTAATATTTCCATTATTCTTCTCCTATCGGCATAACAACCCACTTCTGCGTGATTACTTCGCCATCTTCATATTCGTAGTCTAGCCATTCAGTCTGTTCATCGTATGTAGGTTGCTCTTCAATTACTAAATCTTTGTAGCCTACTTCTCGTGCTTTTGTTTCATTGTTTGCGTATGTGATACCGTCTATTATTACATAGCCTTTGTATCGTTCTATTTGTTTGTTGTTTATATATTTTGCTAACATTAGTTTACATCTGCCCCTTTCTCAAAAGTGCCACTTCCTTGATTTGTATAAAATTCTCTATACACTAAATCATACATTCCTATTTCATTGTCTGATTTTCTGTAACAAGGAATAAAGTCTCTTTCTAATTCGTGTTCATCATAAATCTTACATCTTGCAATTCTAAATTTTCCGTATTTTTCTTGATAACTTTCTCTATTCAAACAAAAGAGTGTCATCGGCTTATTTTTAGAATACTTGGGGTTTGAATATTCTGTGCCACCACTTTCTGTTAATATCATTTTTTGATAACCGAAAAATTTATAATTATAAAACTCGCCTACTGTTAATGATTTTTGTACAACCCATCTTGTATCATTTGATGTTGGTGTGTCTCGTATTAAAATATAGTGTTGAGCAAAACCGGACGCTGGTTTAACATATAAAACAAAACCGTTATTAGAGCTACCACTTCTTATTCCAAATAAAACGGATTCATCATCGCCACTATACATACACGCAAAATCGATGTCAATTTCTGTTGTTTCACTAGGGTAAAAATTAGTATCAATGTAATCTTGGCTTGTGTTACCGATATATTCTACTTGCTGATATTCGCTAGGCAAAGGTGGTAATTCTCCCACACTATTCAATAATGCGTTTCTTTTCTGCTCTAAATAACTCATTAAGCAACCCCCCTTACTACTGCGTTAATCGAAAGTCCGTTGTACCAAAATACTATCTCATATTCCATATTGGCTTGTGGTACAAAGGCATTGCTAGTTACATCATCTCCACTCCACTTGATGCTACTATCGTATGTCATACTTGTTGGTGTAGAGCCACTAGCGAATACTATGCTTGAAATAAAATCTCCACTTGGCATAGTCAAAGTGAGTGATGTTAGGTCGGTTGTGTATCGGTATTCGTTATTGTCTGCTAGGGTTAGGCTAACAGTAGTGCTTGTGGTGTCGGTTGTAATTACAGTATCATCAGCCTTATCATCCCACCCTTGCTTTTCTTGGGATGTCACGAATTTGTTTGTGCTTGTGCTATCATCAACTAAATCTGCATCTAGCATATTGTTGCTATCAATTACATCTTGCTTTGATGATAGGTCAACATCTAGTTTATCGTTTGCGTCTATTAGTAGTTTACTTCCACTTGCTAGGTCAATACCTACTGTTCCACTACTTTCTGTTAGTCCGTCTGTGAATGTATATGATAGTCCACCACCACTTGCTGATATAACATTGTTGCTGTCTATGGTTATGTTAGTACCTGCTGTTAGTTTAGGTTGTAGTGGGAATTGATACGCATCACTTGATAGGCTTTCTCTAAAATCTGCATCGTGTGATAGTGAGTAGGTGTCAATGTAAACTCCACCTTGATAGTATGAAATATAGTTTGTAATTCCACTTGGTTGATTTTTCTTGACAGAGATTTCATTATTTGCGTTAATCTCAATTCCGTCACTTTCCGTTAGAGTGTCTTGTTTATTACCAAGTGCTGTGTCAATTTCTGTTTGTGAATATGTTTCCGACTTTGTGTAATAGTTTGACAAATTAACTTCAGTACTTCCGATTAGTTCCCACGCATTGTTGATATACATATATTCGTCATAGATGTTGTTTGTGGTAGGTACAGATTTTAGCACCATATAAATTGTGTTGGTGTCTATGTCTTGTGTTGGTAAAGTCTGTACTACTAATCGTTTGACAGCACCACTCATTAGGTTGTCAACATAGGTTTTAGATGCTAATGCGTTATTGTAGTTTGTATCTACTAGGTATTGTCTAAAATAATTTCCATAGCCTAGACCTTGTTGTAAATTTTTAAAATTGCTTAATGCCTTTCCATTTATTCCAAGTTTGCCATCTGTGAACTCTAATCCACTTGGGTTTAAATATGATGTTCGTAGGTCAACACTTACTACATTACCTTCTCGCTTTAGTCCATCGCCAACTTCAATGTCTAGTCCTAAATCGGATGTTGTTTTATTGCCGATTAGTTCTATGTTGTTTATGCGTGGTTTGTTGGTTAGGTCTGTATAATCGCCTGTGGAACTACCGTTTATCTCGATTACATCCGATAGTTCCATAGTAAGTTCGATTTCTTCGCCATTGGTTGTGGCACCATCTATAACCTTAGTGTAGAAAGTATGTGGCATTTTTACTTTGTCGATATATGCTTTTGTTACAGCACCACTAAACATTATCTGCGCTTCTACATAGAATGTTTCGTTTAATTTTAATGTTTCGTCTTGATCTAAACCGATTTTGTAATAGCCATCTTCCAAACTTACTTCACTAGGGTAAGACTTGTGTATTTGTCCATCATCAGTAGTTGGTGTTGTTCGTTCTACTACCACATTGTTCTTGTCATTGGTAAATGAGAATATAATCTCGGTAATGTCTGGTAGGTCAAATTGTTTTACTTTGAATGTTGTTGTTGTTCCTTGTTTCATAACTTAATATCTCCCTGTATAACCACTTACTTTCATTTTGCGTGGCGATTGTGGTAAACCTGACTTTTTAGAAATGTAATCGTATTGCTTACGATATTTCTTCAGCTTCTGCGTTGCTAGTTCTCTGTTACCACCCATATAGTTTTCTTTTTGCTCTCTTATCTTGGTTTCAAGTTCTCGCATCTTCTGTGAGCATTGGTACCTTGATGGTTGTTTATCTAATTCTCTATCAGGGTATATCTCTATATGCTCTCTACTTGCTTCTTTCATTTCCTCTAGTTGTCCATCGGTGTATGTAGGCTCGTAAGCATCCAACTTGATAGGGATTGCTTCGTGTCCACAGTTTAACTCTCCAATAGGTCTGTCTAGTGAATTGTTAAGGGTTTCGTACTCTTCCATTGTTCCGTGCCACCCTTGTATTTCGATATGGTCCTCTGCGCAAGGTTCGTGTGCATCTATCTCCATACCATCTGCGCCAAACTCCCTGCCTGTAAGTTCAAGCATTCCTTGAGTGATAGACCTTGAGGCTTCTTTGATGTTCATTCTTATTGCTGAATCTAATCTTCGCTTGTAGCCTGACCTGTACTCCATTACTTCTCTCGCATAACCTCTGGAAGTATCTGTCATTATTCCTTGCTCTTGTATGCGCTTTAGTGAACTACTAATCGCCTTATCAAATGTCTGTGTTCCGTTGCTAACAAGTAGTGTGGCTTCATCAACTATCGCTTTGTATTCTGCGTGAATTGATGTTGTGCGTGATATGTTTCTCATACTTCCAAATGTTCTATCAAAGATAGACTTTGTTAGCCTAGTTGCTCGTGAGTTTTTACTAAATGCTGTCTGTTTTATGCCACTTGCAACATACCACTTCTTTTGCGATGAATATATGTCACGAGCTTGTTTGTCAATTAGTGCTGACACCTCTTTTTTTGACATATTACAGGCTTTTGCAATCTCTTCTTCCACTTCCTTGATGTTTATGTCTAACTTGCGATATTGGTCTAAAATATGGATGTCAGTTGCCGATAACTGTCCTATCTCCTCGATATGACGCGTGACGCGTCTTATATAGTCGATATTCGCTTTTTGAAATCTAGCCATTATCAAGTTGGTTAGTATTTCAAGTTGCTTATTCGTCATTTAGCAAATCTCCCATTATGTTTGCTTGGTTCTCACTAATCATTGCCTGTGCTGTTTCCAAATCTTCGCCTGTGTAGTATGAGCGAACTTCAGCTTCCGACAATACTCCGTTATTCATTAGGTTTAGTTTCTCTTGTAGTTCTTGTTGTTTGTCTACTAACACACTATCGCCCCAATCAATAATTAACTTGCTATCGCCTGTTAGTCCTAGCATTGTTGCGTATACTATCATTGCATCATACAACTGTCCTAGACATCTCTCTAGTTCTTCTTGATGTTCTGTAACTGTGATGTATTCTCGCTGTTTAGAAGAGATAACCTCTGTGGCTGTCTTTGCCATTTCTTGTACATCCGATAGAGTTCCTCTACTAACTCCTGTCTTATCTTCAATCGCCTTGTAGTATTCATTTAATCCTACTCGGTAATTAGCATCTCGGAGTGATGGTGCGAACACTTCATACAACTTATCGTCTGTTAGGTCAATTCCTCTGTATAGTCTTTGCTGACATTCATCAAACCTAACTTTGTTATGCTTAACTCGGAGCGCCACTTCGTCAACATCAATAGCCATTTGGCCACCGTTGTATTCCCAATCAAGTCTGCTTAACTGTTTGTCTGCTAACATAATTAGGGTTTTAGATGGCTCATATATTGATATTCCAAGTGGAGAGTTTAGATCAACAGTATTTGCTAGTGGTACTTTGTAAACACCAAACAAGCATACACTTGATAACATCCTAACTTGTGGAGTGATATTCGCCCATTCCTCAATGTTAGTCAAAGGTATCTCTAACCCTTTATCATTGTATGCTTTAGTTTCAATAAAATATTCGTTGCCATCTAGTGTGTGTCTTTCAATCTTTGTGAATACCTTATCGCCTTTTCTAATCTGTGATGGGAATCCGACATCAATTAGGTTTCCATCATCATCAAATCCGTAAGGGATGTATTCGCCCTGTAATACAAACTCGACACCTATTCGCTCATCATCCATATATGGCTTAATAATAAAGCCACCTACAGCCAATGCCATTTCTAACTTTGGATTTAGGTTTCTTCTCATTCGCAAGAAAGCATCTTCAATAACCTTTGCTCTCTCACTCTCGCCATCAATTTGGATGTCGGCTTCTGCTAAAATCTTATTGCGTAATGCTCTAGTCAGTGTTTGTTCAATTCCACAACTATACACTCCGTTAGCATCGCTTAACCATTCAGCCTGACCTTTATACATTTTTAGCCATTCCTTTATGGCTGATGTCATTTTGTTTTCATCATCAGGTGTAAGGTCTAGCCTGATACCTTGCAATCTCTCTTTCAATTTGTCAAACATTACTGTCCTCTCTTTCGCCAAACTCTCTCTAGTGCGTATCTTACAGCATCTATTGAGTGATTGTCTTTATCTGGGTAAGCCGATATTGGCTCTCCGTCTTTTGTTTTTTCGTACTCGTAGTTTAGAAATTCCTTTGCTGTTATAGGACAATCCTCGCTTATAACTATTTTCTTTCTAGTCTGTAGCCACTTAATTCCGTAGTGTACGGAGCCTTGCCCTTTTTCAGCTTTTCGTATGTTAGCACCATAGGTTCTTAAATCGTCTATTGATTTAGGTTCGGCACTATCTGCTGTTATGTAGTCATACTCTGTAACATTCTTTTCGTCTTGGAGTATCTGCCATACTTCTTTGTTTGATTTCTTGTTAGCAGAGTATTCATCAAGTATGTATACTGTTTCATCACGATAGCCTACTTTAACCCACCTAAACGGATCAGGATTATAACCCCAATCAATTCCCATATAGATATAGTCAAATGTATCTTCATCCGTTATCGCTCTAACCTCAACATTCTCAAATACATTCGTACCATTACCGATAGGCACTCCCATATATTCGTGGAGATATGCTTTCTCATTAACCTCTTTTAAATGTTCGGCTTCTTGTATAAACTTTGCACCTAGCCATTGTTTAGGTGCGTTTTGGTAATTAGATTTGTGGTATATGGTGTTGTTGTCTGTGTTGGCTTCGCTGTCTATATTAACCCAATGACTTTTAGAAATCGGTGGATTGTATGTTGCAAAGTCAAATGATAACTCGCCACCTCTTAACACAGATTGCTTTATACTTCGCTCTTCTTGTATTCCGTTAAGCTGATCTCTTTCTTCTCGCCATAGGATGCCAATATAGCCAAATGGTGTTTTAATAGACTTTAACTTCTCTGGCTTATCGCAACCCCTGAAGTATATCTTCTGTCCTGTTGCTTTGTATGTAATCTCTAGTGGCGATACTGTGCAATCAAATTCTTCAGTAAGTCCTAGAATATCTATCGCCCATTTCATTTGTGCGTATACACTATCTCGTAAAGTGTTAGTTTGTTTTCTAACAACGCAACAATGCATCTGTGGGTATTTGAGCATTAACTCAATAATCTTCATACTGACAAATGATGATTTTAAGGAACCTCTGCCACCCTCTAGGCAATATGTTTTGTTAGGCTCTATCTCTCTGTTAAGGTCTACAAAGTCTTTGCCTATGTGCATTGCTGGAAGTTCAAAGTTTCTAACATCCTGTATCTGTAAGCCAACATCTTCTTTTGCTTGGTTGTAAGCATCTACTGACTTATTCGTTAGCATTGTGTTGAATAACAATCTGTCTGCGCCTGTAGGCTTTCTTCCCAAGAACTGATGTAGCCACTCATAACTTTCATCCTCTTTTGGTATTTCGCTTGTTAAGTGCGCCATTAGAAGTTCATTAAAGTTTATTCGGTCTTGCCTTTTCTTTGCACTATTTTTACCACCCTTTGAAGAAATCGCTTTCAATTCTTCAGGTGGTAAGTCTGCAAGTCTGCCTGATTTTAAGTTTTGAGGTGTGCCTTGTGCATTAGCCACTTAATCATTCCTTTGTGTTTTCTATCAATGCTCTATCAATGGTTAAGCATAGATAGACATTCTCTTTAATTTACCTAAATAATTACACATAGTGTGTTCGCTAGGGTGGACTTTTTAGGCAATAAAAAAAGACCTCGTAAGGTCATATACATTCGATAATTAAATATCAACCGTTGTTTTTTAAAGGTGCATTACCGACAAACAGTAGAAAGAATGGTTCGCTAAAGGTTACTTTTCGGTTACCTTTTGTTTGGAAGATGTCGCAAACCTCCTATTCATCGGCAATGCAGAATGGACTAGGCGGGAGTTGAACCCCTGCAGACCTCTTACAATGCCTTTGTTTATCGTACTTTAGGTTGTTACTTTAGGTTACTTTGTTACCAAATTAGGTTACCTTTTTGATTTGCTCTTTTATCTCTGTTTCGGTCTTGGTTGACTTTATGTAGTGATTAAGAGTTGTGTTGAAATCTCTGTGTCCTAGTTGAGATGTAATTGTAAACTTACTCGCCCCACTATCGTATAGTCTGGATGCGTAAGTCTTTCGTAGTTTGTGAAGTCCGATATGTTCGAGATTAAGTTCTCTTTGTATCTTCCCCCATCTCCACCTCATACTCTCTTGGTTGATTCCCTCGTACACATAGATTTTCAGTTCAGCTTCTAACCTAATTTTCTTTAACAGCCACTTGTAGTTAGGTGGTACATATACTTTTCTGTTGCTGTCACACTTTACTCGGTCTTGGTATTCGTAGCCTGTCTTTGTTCTAACTTCCATACTGTCGATTATGATGTAATCATCGTAAATGTTTCGTGTCTTTAGTCCACATAACTCACCTATGCGAAGTCCTGTAACCATAATCAAAAGTATTCCCAAGTTCCTGATGTCTTGATGTTTGGTCAAATATTCAATTGTCTTTTGGTATTCGCTATCAGTTAGCACTTGCTTTGTTCTGTCCTTTGGTTTGAACTCTTTAGGAGAGATGTTCATATCTTCCAGAAGTTCGGTTATTCTAAACTTAACAAGTCCTTGCTTTCTCGCTAGTTTGAATATTCCAAATAAGACAGTTCGTATGTTGCTAAACTCTTTAGCTTTTACTCCGTTGTGTAAGATGTCATTTAAGACTTTCTCAATTTCCCACTCGGTTATATCTTTAACCTTAATATTGGCAAGTGGTTTTAGGTAAGACCTAAAGATTACTTCGTATCGTTTGATACTCATATCTTGTAAATGGTTTCTTTTATGTTTCAGGAACTGATTAAACATTCCCTTTACTGATGGATCAGCAAGTTCATATTTGGCAATGATACTTTCTTCCACCTTTTCTTTGGTGTTTTTCTTAATCAACTTGCCATCTAACTTAACATACCAATAACCATTTTTGCCTTGCCATATTGTGTGGTTCGCTAAAATTCTTTCTCTGTTCATTCTCTCTACTTTTTTAGCGACATCTTCCACATCAATTATACCAAACTTGATAGCATCTTCAATGGTTTTCATTTAAGACCTCGTGAATTGATTTGTAGAACGGACACTCGTACTTGGTTCCGTCTTTTCTTGTAAAGTTAGTGTCTTGTAGTGCCACACATTCTCCGTCAGTATTTCTACACACACAATCTGTTTTTTGTTCTTTGCATTTTTCAAGCATTGTTTTCGACCTCGTGCTTTATATTTTTTAGTTCGTTGATGATTTGACCTTTAACTTTGGTGTCTAGTTCTTTGTTGGCTAAATATTCTTGTATTAGGTTTTCTGTTAGTTCGGTTATGTAAATAGGCTTTTGTTTTAGTGCTTGGTAGAGTTCGCTCATTTCATCTGGCTTTAGTGTCAGGTATATTGTTTCAAAGTTTCGGTTCTTTGCTAACTCCATTCGCTCTTCGATTTTTTTAATAATCTTGTTAATCATTTTTCACTCCTTACCACATACTCAATTGTCCGTTATCAGCTTTAACTAGTTGTCCGACTTTGTCTTTGCGATATTTAACACCGTTATAGTCTGCGTTGTATATGCTTAATATCTTTTCTTTGGTTTTGTCATCAAGTCGTGGAATGATATTAAATAACTCTTCGTGGGTTTCTAGGAAGTTATCGCAAGTAGTTGTAACATCCATTTCGATATACTCCACTCCGTCTTTGAATACTCTTGCTCTGTTATCTAAACATTCAACCGTGTACATAACTACTCCTTTATTTTCCTAATCGCAAAGTCTAATGCTTTGACATCATCTTCTAGTCCATAATCTTCTAGTTTGTACTTCAGGCTTTCCAAGTGATCTAATGCGTGTTGGGTGTCGGAATCTAGTTTCTTGTTTAACTTGCTAATCTCGATGAATGTTGTTACCAACATATACACGCATATTCCAAGAAAGAAAATTATTATTGTTATAGCTAATATCTTATTCATCCAAATCCTTTAACCCCCTTTGAGTTTCACAAATGTATTCAGCATCTTCCGACTGTAACTCTTTTAACATCTCATTTACTGTCATAAGGATTTGCGTATAACTAACTACTACTTGTCCGATAGTTAAATCCCCTTGATTTGATAATTCGCCTATTCGCTTTTGTATATAATCTTGTATTTCTTGTGGTGTCATTTGTTATTCTCCTCTAACTCGTCTAGCATAGACACTAAATGCTCTATGTCATTTTGCAATGGTGTTGTCGGTATGCGTTCTTCGTCTCCACCTTCTTCTCTGCAAACTTCTCTGTAATTTTTAATATATTCTGCTATTATGTGTGCATACTCTTTTATCTCACTAACTGTCATAAATCTAACTCCTTTGAAAAATTATCTTTGATAAACTGTGTAATAATTCTTGCTTTCTTCTTGTCTTGCTCTGTAACATCTGGTGTAGGATTTACTATTGCTGATAGGTGGTGTTTGTATTCAAACTTCAATTTTTCTTTTAGTGTCATACTGCTACTCCTTAACTTAATTTATCTGTATCGTTCTTCGGCACTAATTCTAGTCTGCCACTA
>OCTX011171610.1_pt1 | contig 10767 bp, 9 predicted proteins | sample 1539691 | NCBI WGS metagenome assembly OCTX01 (sample SAMN02144231, study PRJEB22623) | gut metagenome | biome: sheep rumen | host: Ovis aries | place: New Zealand | reverse complement strand
GGCAGGTGCGGCTGCGGTAGCAAAGCTGACGAACAAAAAGAGCGTTGAGCAGTACTATGACAGCTCGGCAGCCGAAAAGATCGAGCAGGAGGGCTATGCTGTCGGAAAGGTATCAAAGAACACGCATTTTGAAGCAGTGCTTGAAAGCGTTATGAGAGATGAATACAGATGTATCCCGATAATCACTCTCAAGCCGCTTGATGATACGGCAGTAAAATGTATGAGTGAGCTGAGGTATGATCCTGTAATAGAATACAAGGACGGAAGCAGTGTAAGCGGCATGGCAGACGGCGAACCTGTAAACAACACAGGAATGATAAATCCGGGCAGCAGGGGAGCCTGCTTTTATGATCCACAAAAGGACGGCGACAGCCAGGCGGTCAAGGTGTTCATTTATTATAAAAACGGCAAGGCTGTTATTGAACCGAACAAGCAGCTCGTTCTCAGCTTCAAGGCTTTGAGTGATGATTACAAGGGACTGTTCGATGGCATACGCTTTGAGCTTCCAACGCCTGAAATGGTATCAGGAAAAATGCTGTATTCTCCTTCGGGAAATGAGCTTTACATTTCAAAGATAGGTATGGCAGAGCTATCAAAAGTTCCCGAAAGCCCTGAGCTGCTGAAATACAAGGTGCATTTTGCAAACGGCACGGTAAAGACTTATTCCGAGCTTGGTATGCAGGGTTCAAACCTTCAGCTTGACGGTAAGGACAAGGGCTGGGCAATAAACTTTGGCACGCTCATAGATGCTGATCAGGTCGAGTCGGTAGAGATATACGGCGAAACATACAAATCCAAGTAACTGTACAATAATATGTACAAAAAAGGATCTCCTCAAATGGAGATCCTTTCGTTTTTTGATGTGTTATAGCGACGGTTCATGCTTTTTTCAGCCGCTTGTCTGTCTTTTTGGCAAGCAGTGTGCCAACAGACTGGAACAGCTGAACGATAAGTATCAGCAGTATCACTGCGATTATCATTACAAGATATTTGTAGCGGTAGTAGCCATAGTTTATGGCTATCTTGCCAAGACCGCCTCCGCCGATTATGCCGCTCATTGCAGAGTAGCCAAGTACTGTGGTTATCGCAATTGTCGCATTTGAGATAAGCGAGGGTATGCTTTCGGGGATAAGCACCTTTGTGATGATCTTGAATGGAGAGGCACCCATGCTTTGTGCCATTTCCAGTGTAGAAGGGCTGACCTCACGCAGGCTGCTTTCCGCAAGCCTTGCAGCGAATGGGAATGCTGCGATAGTAAGCGGTACGATGCAGGCTGTTGTTCCGATAGATGTGCCGATGATAGCTCTTGTTAATGGTATAACAAGTATCATCAGGATAAGAAAAGGCACCGAACGCAGAATGTTTATCACCCAGTTTATCAGCTTGAGCAGCGGCGAGGGGATAGGTCTTATGCCGCCTTTTTCACCTGTAACCAGCAACACTCCCAGAGGCAGACCGATAACTATGGCAAAGAATGTTGATATAACAGTCACATAAACAGTTTCCCATATCGCAGTCGGGAACTGTGTTTTGAAAATTTCCCATGCTTCGTTAAATTCTGGCGATGAAAAAAAGTCACTCATTGCCGTTCACCTCCTGTGCGATAATATCCGGTATGCTGTTCATATAGTCCAGCGTTTGCGTAAGGGCATTTTTGCCGCCGCCAATGCTTAAAATCATTGAGCCGTAAGCCTTTTCTCCGATGCTTTTGGTCGAGGCGTGAGCAATGTTTGCATAAATGCCCTTTTGCACCGCAAGCTGCGCTATCAGCGGAATGCGTGCGGCGTTTGCCCCGTTGAATACCACCCTTACTATGTGTTCGTTCTCCGCTGCGCCTTGCGTAATGCCGCTTATCCCGTCGGGGTAAACAAGCTGCTTTGCGGCATCTGAGCTGGGGGCTGCAAATATCTGTGTTACCTCGCCCTGCTCGGCAACTCGCCCCTCGTGGATAATTGCAACGTGTTTGCAAATACGCTCAACAACGTTCATCTGGTGGGTTATAACTACAACGGTTATGCCCAGCTTTTTGTTTATGTCCGCTATAAGCTCAAGTATCGAGTTGGTGGTGGTAGGGTCAAGTGCGCTTGTTGCCTCGTCACAAAGAAGTATCTTAGGATCGGTAGCAAGTGCCCTTGCGATAGCAACACGCTGCTGCTGTCCGCCCGAGAGCTGTGAGGGATACGACTTTGCTTTATCCGCAAGCCCCACAAGCTCCAGCAGCTCCTGTGCCCTTTTGCGGGCAGCGGCTCTTTTCACGCCTGAAAGCTCCAACGGGAAACACACGTTTTTCAGGCAGTTCTTCTGCGAAAGCAGGTTGAAGCCCTGAAATATCATTGTCACGTTTGAACGTATCCTGCGAAGCTCTTTCTGAGAAAGAGTGCAAAGGTCTGTGCCGTCTATCTCAACGCTGCCCGAGGTAGGTCTTTCAAGCATATTTATACATCGCACCAGCGTGCTTTTTCCTGCGCCGCTCAGCCCGATTATGCCGAATACATCACCGTCGGGTATGGTTATGTTCACATCGCTGAGAGCTTCAACGGTGCTGTCTTTTGTCTTAAAGACTTTGGTAACGTTTTTTATTTCTATCATTCAAATCTCTTTTCCGTTTAGTTTTATAAAGCTATCCTGTATATGTCCGCCTGCTCGCCCTCAAACTCAAAGCTGCGCTCATATACACCGCCATTGCGCCTGATAATCTTGATCGAAGCCTCGTTTGTTCTGCCTGTAAACCCTTATTTCAGCGCATCAAGGTTTTTCTGCTTTCCGCCGTAAAGTCCGAGCGGTTCAACGTGGATAGATGAAACAGAAACGATGTGTGTGTTGTTCTGCTTGTTGAAATCGTCAAGATACGGCTGGTGCTGGAAGTAGTTCGCATCTATCTCGCCGCTTTCAACTACATTGTTTGGCTGAACGTAATCGGTGAACTCGGTGATCTTCAGCGTAATGTCCTTTTTAGCAAGTATCTCCTTTGCCTTGGCAAGTATCTCTGCGTGAGGCGTGGGAGATGCTGCAACGGTAACGCTCTTGCCCGAAAGTGAAGAATAATCTATGCTCTCATCGTATCCGTCGGTAGGTTTATCAACGGTAGATACCACTGAGCCGTCGTATTTTTCCTTTATCAGATCTGCAACATCCTTGCTTTCAAGTGCAGCCTTGAGAGCTTTTATTATATCGTCGTTCTGTCTGCCATCCTTAACTGCGAGAATGTTGCTGTAAGCTGAGGAAGAACCCTCTATCGCAAGCGAATCCTTTACGGGATTGAGCTTGGCATCAATGGCATAGTTTGAGTTGATGATCGCATAGTCAACGTCTTTGAGCACGTTAGGCAGCTGCGCAGCTTCTACTTCCTTGAACTGAATGTTGTGCGGGTTGTCGGCAACGTCAAGAGATGTTGCTGTTATGCCTGCTCCGTCCTTCAGCTTTATGTAGCCCTTGTCCTGCAAAAGCAGCAGTGCCCTTGCTTCGTTGGTAGTGTCGTTGGGGATTGCGATAGTTATGCTTTCATTCCCCTTTGAACTGCCTTCACCCGATGAGGAAGAATCACCGCAGGATGTGAATGAGAAAACCGATGCAAAAATGGCTGCGGAAAGTATTGCTGATATTATTCTATTCTTTTTCATGATATATTACCTCTTTCTATTATTTGATAATTACATTGTTTTGGTGTGTTCAACTCTTGAATGTCAGCGTAAACACATTCGTCCGTTCCTGTAATTCTCTCTTAATAGAAACACAAATCTAAGATTCATTTTACTTAACCTCCAAATAAAAAAACGGGATACCCGATGGTATCCCGCTGTAAGCAAACTATATGTCAACACAAAAAAAGTCAGCATAGTTCAAAGCGTCGGGAACGCACCGGAAAAACAGCACAGCAAAGCATGCACATACAGTTATACATGCACATTGACATATTCATCATTGCTGTAAATGTCTTTTTCATGATAGCGTTCCTTTCATCTTATTACCTACTTGATTGGTAGGCGAGTTTTATGTTATAGCTATAATATCACACTATTTTTCTTTTGTCAACCCTTTTTTTGAAAAAAATATCTCTGTTGATACAAGCTGCATTTGTTTACACTCTCGTTGCAAGCAGCTTTGCGATTATAAGATCGCTGTCGGTGGTGATCTTGATATTGATAGCGTCGCCCTCGACTATGTGTATCTTTTCGCCGTTTGCCGTAAAAATGCTGCAGGTGTCCGTCAGCCCTGCTCTCTGTTCATCGTCAAGCTCGCTGTAATACTTATCAAGCAGCGTGATATCAAAGCTCTGCGGTGTCTGTGCTCTGTAAAGCGTGCTGCGGTCAAGTGTGCTTTCAACTACTTCACCGTCAGGCGCACTGATGATGGTATCCACGCATTTAACGTAAGTTCCGCAGGCAGAGTATTTCAGCGCAGCGATGATGTTTTCCTCTATCATCCTGTCCGTCAGGAACGGGCGCACAGCATCGTGCGTAAGGATTATATCGCCTTTTTTTACAGCGAACTGCGATTTTATGGCATTCACGATATTCATTACCGTTGAGTTGCGGTCACTTCCGCCGTCTATCACCTTGACACGCTGAGTATCAATGCTGTATTCCTCCAGCAGCGAATCCATTACCTTGTGCCATTCGGGCTTTATGCCTATGTAGATAAGATCGATGTGAGACTGCTGAACAAATTTTTCGATCGTGTATATTATTATCGGCTTATCCAGAACACGAATGAACTGCTTTGGTATCGCAGAGCTTTTCATTCTCGTTCCGCTTCCGCCGGCAACTATTCCTGCAAAAATCATTTTAAACTCCTTAAAACAATAAAGCTCCCTTTTTATCGGGAGCTTTGTGTTATTACTTTATATCGTACTTTTTCAGCAGCGCCTGGATCTTAGTGTGAGGATCGATAACATTTGAGATAGAAAGATCGTGGTTGAGCGATGCGATATAGTACGCAATGTATTTAGCACAGTCTACCTCGTGGAACCATGGGCTTGCAAGCAGCTCAGGTGATCTGTATGTGAGGTTGGTGCCGAAAACTCCGTCGATTATTCCATCGGCATAAGCCTTATCAAAAGACTCAAGACCGTTGGTGAAGATAGGATATGTAGCATAGCAGAAGATCCTTCCTGCCTTGCGCTTTTTCAGCTCGATAGCAATATCAAGCATAGATTCGCCCGAAGAAATGATATCATCAGCTACAAAGATGTCCTTGCCTGCAACATCGTTGCCCATATACTCGTGTGCAACGATAGGGTTCCTGCCGTTCACAACGGTAGAGTAATCACGTCTCTTATAGAACATTCCAAGGTCTACGCCAAGGATAGATGCATAGTACATATTTCTGTTTATAGCGCCCTCATCAGGGGAAACTATCATGTAATGCTCCTTGTTTGGCTTGAAGTTCTCGATGCTTCTGAACATAGCCTTGAGCACCTGATATGACGGGATGATATTATCAAAGCCCATGAGAGGTATAGCATTCTGCACTCTCGGATCGTGAGCGTCAAAGGTGAGAATGTTTGAAACGCCCATTGCCTGAAGCTCCTGCAATGCAACAGCGCAGTCAAGAGATTCACGGTAATTTCTTCTGTGCTGCCTTCCGCCGTAAAGAGTAGGCATTATAACATTAATCCTGTGGGTTTTTCCGCTGGCAGCCTGGATTATTCTTTTCAGATCCTGGAAGTGATCGTCAGGAGACATACAGTTGAGCTTTCCGAACAGCTTGTACTTGCAGTTGTAGTTTCCTACATCACAGAGAATGAACAGATCGTTTCCTCTTACAGTCTGCTTTATAAGTCCCTTTCCGTCACCCGATGAAAAACGTGGGCAGTCAGATTCTACAAGGAACGTATCCACTGCATATTCGTTCTCATTTGCCCAGTTGGTGAGATACCAGTTTACCTTTTCTCCAAGCTCTTTTGCACTTTCCATTGCAAGCAGTCCGAGCGGTGCTACCCTCGAATTGTTGTCAAAGAGGATCTTGTCAGCGTTATTACCCATTAGATGTTTCCTCCATTTGTCAGATATTTACAGAATAACTCAGGTTATCCCATACAAACTTATTATACTTCATTTCTCTATCATTTACAATAGGCTTTATATTTTTTTAATATATTTCAACCTTTTTCACAAAAACAACCCCCATTATCCCCAACATTTAGACATAAAACGCAAACCGTTCCCAAACGTGCAGAAAATACCTGTGATATGTGCGAATGTACTTGCAATTTGCACCGCAATGGTGTATAATATAATGGATTAGGTATGCGCAGTTTTTAAGGCTTGCTTAGCTGAAAGAGGTGCATACGGATATTACGCATTTTAACAGGTTAGGAGCATGGGTTATGACAAGATCACAAAGGTATTTCAGTGAAATGAAGAACAAGAGAGTGGCTTTTATCGGTGTAGGCGTGAGCCATCTCGAACTTATAAGGCTGTTTCTTTCAAAGGGGATAAAGGTAGTTATCTGCGACAAAAAGAGCAAGGATGAGTTTGACGAAGCTATCTACGAGGAGTTTTCTGCAAAGGGCGTGGATTTCTCGCTGGGTGAGAATTATCTCAATGAGATATATAAATGCGACGTTGTATTCAGAACGCCGGGCTTTTACTTCAACCGCCCCGAGCTTGACAAGGCAAGGGATATGGGCATAGTTGTGACAAGTGAGATGGAAACGTTCTTTGATCTTTGCCCATGCAGGACTTACGGAATAACCGGCTCTGATGGTAAGACCACTACCACAACTCTTATCAGTGAGTTCCTTAAAGCCGAGGGCAAGAGAGTTCACCTTGGCGGAAATATAGGAAAGGCACTGCTGCCTATCGTTGAAACTATCTCCGAGGCTGATGTGGCAGTCGTTGAGCTTTCCAGCTTCCAGCTGATCTCTATGAGAGAATCGCCCGATGTTGCGGGAATTACAAATATAAGACCTAACCACCTTAACGTTCACAAGGATATGCAGGAGTATATAGATTCCAAAAAGAACCTTATCCTGCACCAGAATTCTTATTCAAAGACTGTTCTGAGCCTTGATGATGAAACAACAAGATCGCTTAGCGGTTATGTAAGAGGAAATCTCAGATATTTCAGCAGGCGTGAAGTTGTTGAGAACGGCAGCTTTCTGCGTGAGGACGGAATGCTTTGCTACAACGATCACGGCAAGGTTACAGAGTACGTTCACATGAAGGATATCAGAATACCCGGTATGCACAATGTTGAGGATTACCTGACAGCTATCGCAATGACCTACGGCGATGTTTCGGTGCAGAGCGTTGTTAATGTTGCAAAGACATTTGCAGGAGTTGAGCACAGGATAGAGTTTGTTCGTGAGCTGGACGGAGTAAAGTATTATAACAACTCCATCGCTTCAAGCCCTACAAGAGTGCTTGCCTGCCTTGATGCCTTTGACCAGAAGCAGATAATGATACAGGGCGGTTCTGATAAGGGCATCTCGTTTGAGCCTATGGCTGAGGCACTTTGCGAAAAGGTAAAGGTGCTTATACTTATGGGTGAAACTGCGCAGAAGATAGAGGACGCTGTCAAGGGCTGCGCAAAGTATGATCCCGCAAATATCAGGATAGTAAGAGTTGCAGATATGGCTGAGGCTGTTGATATAGCGCACCACTACGCTGTTGAGGGCGATATAGTTTCGCTTTCGCCTGCGTGTGCAAGCTTCGATATGTACAGAATGTTCGAGGACAGAGGCAGGCATTTCAAGCAGCTCGTAAATGAACTTTGAGGGCATTGATATATGGAACTGATGAAGGTTTTGTCCGAGCTTTGCGGTGCAAGGGGAGTTTCGGGCAATGAAACACAGGCGTGCAAAAAGGCAGAGGAATACCTGAGCGGGTATGCAAAGGTGTCGCATGATGCGTTCGGAAATGTTTACGGCGTTGTCGGCGAAAAGGACGATGCAAGACAGACTCTTATGCTGGAAGCGCATATCGATGAGATAGGATATATCGTAACATATATCACCGATGACGGGTTTTTAAAAATATCGGGCTGCGGCGGCATAGATGAAAGAGCACTTGCTGCGCAGCAGGTGACGGTGCTTGGCAAAAAGGAGATACAGGGAGTTATAACCTCGGTTCCTCCGCATCTTTCAAGCGGTGAAAGCGGATTTACTGTTGATGACGTTTTTGTTGACATCGGCATGACGGGCGAGCAGGCAAGAGAGATAGTTTCGCTTGGCGACAGGGTGCTTGTTGAAAACGATCTTGAACTTATGCAGGGGCACTGCGTGACTTCAAAGGCGCTTGATGACAGAAGCGGCGTTGCTGCTATATTGCTCGCACTGGATAAATTAAAGGGCAGGCAGACAAAGTATAATATCTGCGTGCTTTTCGCCTCGCAGGAGGAAACGGGTGAGCGTGGCGCAAAAACAGGCGCATACAAGCTCGAACCCGATATTGCCGTGGCAGTTGACGTTTCATTTGCAAAGACTCATTTTGAAAGCGAAGAAAAGTGCGGCATAATGGGCGGCGGCGTAATGATAGGCATCGCCCCAAGTCTTTCACGGGAGCTTTCGCAGGAGTTTATAAATACAGCAAAAAACAGCGGCATTGCATGGCAGACTGAAGTAATGAACGGAAAAACAGGAACTGATGCAGATAACATCGGCGTTTCAAGGGGCGGAGTAAAAACAGTCACACTTTCGATACCGCTCAGATATATGCACACTCCTACCGAGGTCATCGACCTGAGAGATGTTGAGGCGACCGCTTCGCTGATAGCTGAATTTGCAATGGCAGGTGAATGAAGATGATAGAAACACTTAAAAAGCTGTGCCTGCTTGACGGCATCTCTGGTGATGAGGGCGAGGTAAGAGAATATATCATCTCGCAGATAAAGGACTATGCACAGGTAACAGTCGATCCTCTCGGAAATGTGATCGCTTTTTGCAAGGGCAAAAGCGCAAAGAACAAGGTGCTCGTTTCGGCGCATATTGATGAGGTGGGCATGATAGTTACCTACATCAACACCGACGGCACGCTTATGTGCGATTGCGTCGGAGGAGTTGATCCTGCGGTGGTATATGCAAAGCGTGTAACTGTCGGCAGGAAAAACGTACGGGGAGTTATCGCATCCACTGCGGTGCATAACATCTCAAAGTCTGAAAGAGGTAAGGCAGTCGGCTTTGATAAGCTGACTGTGGATATAGGCTGTCAGAGCAGGGAGGAAGCTGAAAAGCTCGCCAGCCTCGGTGACAGCATACGCTTTGTTTCGCAGTTCACCGAGTTCGGTGACGGCTTTGTTAAATGCAAGGCGATAGATGACAGAGCAGGCTGTGCGATAATGATACAGCTGATAAAGGATAAGCCCGAGTATGATACCTATTTTACTTTTGTCGTGCAGGAGGAGATAGGGCTGCGTGGTGCGACAGCTGCAAGCTACACGGTAGATCCCGATTACGCATTCGTGCTTGAAGCGACAACTGCTGCGGATATACCGTCATCATCGGGCAGTAAAAGAGTTTGTGAGCTTGGAAAGGGTGCGGTTGTATCCTTTATGGACAGGCACACTATATATGATAAGGAAATGTACGATCTCGCATTTGAGCTGGCAAGAGAAAATGATATACCCTGCCAGACCAAAACTGCCGTTGCAGGCGGTAACGATGCGGGCGCTATACACATTTCAAGGGGCGGAGTAAGAACGACTGCTGTATCCTTGCCGTGCAGATACCTGCACTCACCGAGCTGTGTTATCAACAGCCGTGATATGCAAAGTGCATACAGCTTGACTAAATTATTATTGGACAGGACCTATAACAGATGATTTATCAGCTCAGCAAGCTATCTATGGAAACGCTTGAACGTCTTGAAAAGAATAATTACACAAGAAGGATAAAATCGCATTTTCGCGCATATTCTACGAGGTATGAATTCTGCAGGTTCTTTGCCGTTGATGATTACGACAAGGGCTGCGGTATAATCAGTGTGTTCAATTCTTCTATGATGCTGTCCTCGTTCGAGGGCGTGACCTTTGATGAGGATATGCTTTCAGAGATTGCTTCGTTCATTGTTATGAACAAGCCGTACTCGGTGGAATTTCCCGTGCAGTATGCAGATGCGCTTGAAAGAATGTGCAGTATCGAGTACCTTGGCGACAGGCGCACCGAGTTTGCTTTTTCAGCGCAGGGCGAGCTTCCCGAGCTTGATGTGCAGGAGCTGCCAAGACTCGATGATGTTTATGGTATCCTTGCAGATTGCTTTCCTGCGATAAAAAATAATCACGGGCTGTGGCTGACAGATACCTCACACCGTGTTCGCAGAGGACTTGCGCAGAGCTTTATACTTGAGGGCTGCACCACAGCGACTGTTCAGTACATAATCGACAGGGTGGCGCTTATAGGCCATGTCGGCACGCTGCCCGAGCACAGAGGCAAACACCACGCACGAAAGCTGCTTTACTGGATAGGTGAAAAGCTCACCGCAGACGGCTTTGATGTAAGACTGTTTGCAAGACCGCACAGAGTAAGCTACTATGAGGAGATAGGCTTTAAAAAGTGCGGACTTGATATAGTTTTAGAGAGAAAAGATAAAGATTATTAATGTTATGAAATACATAAATGATCGCTGTCGTCAGTGCCTGTACGGTGAGAGTAAGCAAAAGTATAGTTTTAAAATAATCCCGAAAGGACATATAAATAATGACAGAAAACTTGTTTGGAATAGATGAAAGAATACTCGCACTTGCGCACGAGGCTGAAAAAGAGTGTGATGAAATGTTCGCACAGACGGACGATATAGCCCGTTTTAACGGCGAAAAGGTGCTCAAAGC
>OCTX012163966.1_pt1 | contig 10770 bp, 5 predicted proteins | sample 1539691 | NCBI WGS metagenome assembly OCTX01 (sample SAMN02144231, study PRJEB22623) | gut metagenome | biome: sheep rumen | host: Ovis aries | place: New Zealand | reverse complement strand
GCACGACCAAATGCGAAAGGAGGTTTTTTAGAATCGATATCGACAACGGTACTCAATCAGACAATACGGTATAGTGCCGGATAGTTAAGGCCAAAAGATTTCTGGAGATTTTGTTAAGGATAACGGAATTGAGCCGATCACCAAAATATAAGTAGCCTGAATTAGATCAGGTAGAGGCATTAGGCTAGTGCCATTAAAGTGCTGGTATGGTATTCTTTTATCAGCGGTTTATAAATCTCAACTACAGAGTTGAAAATAGCCAATGTTGTATACTTTATTTCAAAAGTCGTATATACTATCTGGCAGAACATATTTTCTTATTAGAAGTGAGAGATACCTATGAATGACTATATCCGCATCCGTGGCGCGAGAGAACACAACCTTCAGAATATCAATCTGGATATTCCCAGAGATAAATTTGTAGTAGTAACCGGCCTTTCCGGTTCCGGGAAATCGTCCCTGGCATTTGATACTGTCTATGCAGAGGGACAGAGAAGATACGTGGAATCTCTGTCTTCTTATGCCAGACAGTTCCTGGGTCAGCTGGAAAAACCTGACTTTGACAGCATTGATGGTCTTTCCCCGTCGATAGCGATCGATCAGAAAACGACCAGCAGAAACCCGAGATCCACAGTAGGTACGGTAACGGAAGTATATGACTATTTCCGACTCCTTTATGCACGTATCGGTATTCCGCACTGCTATAAGTGCGGAAAGGAGATCGTTTCCCAGTCGATCGATCAGATCATCGAGCAGCTGATGGCCTATCAGGAAGGAACGAGACTTATTCTGATGGCGCCGGTAGTCCGCGGACGTAAAGGTGAATTTGGAAAGCAGATCGAGCAATACAGAAAAAGCGGCTATGCCAGGATCCGTCTGGACGGAGTAATGTATGAACTCGATGAAGATGAGATCAAGACGGAAAAGAATAAAAAGCATGATCTTGAGGTCGTAGTTGACCGTCTGGTTGTCAGGGAAGAGTCGAGATCGAGACTCAATGACTCTTGTGAGACGGCGCTGAAACTGGCGGACGGACTTCTTCTGGTGGAGGTACAGGTGCCCTCGACCGGTGAAGATGGCGAGAGAACGTATGAGACGTCAGAAGTGCTTTTCTCGCAGAAACTGTCCTGTCCGGACTGCGGGATCTCTGTAGAGGAGCTGTCCCCGAGAATGTTCTCGTTTAATAATCCTTTCGGAGCCTGCCCGGAGTGCTCGGGCCTCGGTTCGCATACGAATGTCGATCCGGATCTGTGTGTACAGAATCCGGAGGCTTCGCTTAATGAAGGTGCGATCCAGACGGCGGGATGGAAGTTCGATGACCCGAAGAGCTGGGGAAGAGCATTTATCGAGGCACTGTCTGCCAGATATGAGTTCTCTCTGGATACGCCATGGAATAAGCTGCCGAAGAAGATCCAGGACATTATCCTCTATGGTAATGGCGGAGAGAAGATGATCATTGACACGTCGAACAGCATCTATCATCGCGATGGACTCTATATGAATTCATGGGAGGGAGTCATCCCGAGTGTGGAAAGAAGAAGCCGTGAGGCCTCCTCTGAGGAGATCAAGCAGCACTATGAGCAGTATATGACGACCACCGACTGTGAAAGCTGTCATGGCGCAAGACTAAAGCCGACCTCTCTTGCAGTAACCGTCGGAGGAAAGAATATCTTCGAAGTGACCAGTATGCCGATCCGAAAGTGCATCAAACATCTCCAGGGTCTGACGCTGAAGGCGAGAGAGAAGAGAATCGCCGAGCCGATCCTGAAGGAGATCCTGGCAAGACTCGGATTCATGGTGGATGTCGGACTTGATTATCTGACGCTTTCTCGTGCGGCGGCGACTCTTTCCGGAGGCGAAGCCCAGCGTATTCGTCTGGCGACTCAGATCGGATCCAGTCTTACCGGTGTACTCTATATTCTGGATGAGCCATCGATCGGACTTCATCAGAGAGATAACAACAGACTTCTGGCGACGCTGGAAAAGCTCAAGCGCCTCGGAAATACAGTGCTGGTCGTCGAGCATGATGAGGATACGATGCGTGCAGCGGATGTGATCGTGGATATGGGACCGGGTGCCGGTGAACACGGAGGCTTTGTGGTAGGCGTCGGTACGGCGGATGAGATCATGAAGATCCCGGAATCCATCACGGGCCAGTATCTGTCCGGAAATAAGTTTATTCCGGTTCCACTTAAGAGAAGAACGCCGGACGGAAGATATCTTTGTATCCACGGGGCAAGAGAGAATAACCTCAAGAAGATCGATGTAAAGATCCCGATCGGACTGTTTACCTGTGTTACCGGCGTATCCGGTTCCGGTAAGAGTTCTCTGGTAAACGGCATCATTCTGCGGAAACTGGCAACCGATCTTAATGGCGCACATAGATCAAAGGGACTCTGTGATAAGATCACGGGTGTCGGTCACCTCGATAAAGTCATCGCGATCGACCAGTCTCCGATCGGAAGATCCCCGAGATCAAATCCGGCAACATATACCGGCTGCTTCGATCTGATCCGTGAACTGTTTGCAAATACACCGGACGCGAAGTCCAGAGGCTATAAGAACGGAAGATTCAGCTTTAATGTCAAGGGCGGCCGGTGTGAGGCGTGCTCGGGTGATGGTGTAAACCGTATCGAGATGCACTTTCTGCCGGATGTATATGTCAAGTGCGACGTATGTAAAGGAAAGCGGTATAACCGAGAGACACTCCAGGTCAAGTATAAGGGAAAGAATATCGCGGATGTCCTCGCGATGACGGTAGATGAGGCCCTCGAATTCTTCCAGAATGTGCCGAGGATCGCATCGAAGCTTCAGACTCTTTCGGAAGTGGGCCTCGGCTATATCCGACTCGGACAGCCGGCAACACAGCTGTCCGGAGGCGAGGCGCAGCGTGTTAAGCTGGCGACGGAGCTCTCCAAGAGAAGTACAGGCCGTACCTTCTATATCTTAGATGAGCCTACGACAGGCCTCCACATCGCTGACGTCCATAAGTTGGTTGACATTTTAAGCCGCCTGGCCGAAAATGGTAATACTGTTTTGGTGATCGAACATAATCTGGATGTGATCAAGACAGCGGATTATATTATCGATCTCGGACCGGAAGGCGGAGATAAAGGAGGCACGATCGTTGCGTGCGGTTCTCCGGAGGAAGTCTGTGAAGTTCCCGGATCTTATACGGGTCAATTCCTGAAACCGGTACTGGAGAAAACCCTGGCTCTCATGGAGAAGTCAGGTCCGATCGATCAGACGGAGCAGAAAAGAAAGGTGGAGCGGGAAGCGCTGGATATCGCGACCGGTCCCAAACCCAGGAGGAAGAGAAAGCCCCTGGAGGAAAAAGAATAGTTAGGAAATAGAAAATGAGTCTTTGTACTATATGTAAAAAGAATGTGGCGGTCGTTTTTACCACGAGGTTTGAAAATAACGAACGCATCAATGAGGGTCTGTGTCTGAAGTGTGCCTTCGAGACAGGTATTGGCGGGATCGAGGAGATGTTCCACTCGGCCGGCATTAATGACGATAATATCGATGAAGTCACAGAGCGTCTGAACCGCCTGATGGGAGGCGCGGAGACCGCTGACCCGCAGGAGCTTTTCCGTATGCTGGTAAATGACGCGTTCCCGGTAGATGGAGAGCATTCCGACGATATGGATGAGGACATCCCCGAGGAAGAGGATGCGGATATCGAGCTTCCGTTTGTTGAGATCGAACAGGAAGGTAAGCCGAACCGCAGGAGATTCCCTTTTGATATCTTCGGAAAACAGCAGGATGGAGAAGACGACGATGAGAACGAGTCGAATCTGGGCTATCTTCATCTGGGAAAAGATAAAGAGAAGCGAAAAGGGGAAAAGAAAGCCGGAAAGCCGAAGAAGAAATTTCTTGAGCAGTACGGTACGAACCTCACTAAACTCGCCAGAGAAGGCAAGATCGATCGTCTGATCGGCAGAGAGAAGGAGCTGGAACGTGTTATTCAGATCCTGAACCGCCGTTCGAAGAACAATCCTGCGCTTATCGGTGAACCTGGCGTAGGTAAGACCGCTGTTGCGGAAGGACTTGCCGTTAAGATCGCCAATGGCGAAGTACCGGCAAAACTCATGGATATGTCCGTCTATCTTCTGGATATGACGGCAATGGTGGCGGGAACACAGTTCCGTGGCCAGTTCGAGAGCCGCATGAAGAATGTGGTCGATGAGGCGCGCCATAACCAGGATGTTATTCTCGTAATCGATGAGATGCATAACATCATGGGTGCCGGCGACGCGGAGGGTGCGATGAATGCCGCCAATATCCTGAAACCGGCTCTGGCAAAGGGTGAGATCCGTGTGATCGGCTCGACGACTCTCGATGAGTACAGAAGACATATCGAGAAGGATTCCGCGCTGGAGCGCCGATTCCAGAAGGTGATCATCGAGGAGCCTTCGATCGAAGACAGTGTAGAGATCCTTAAGGGAATTAAAGACTATTACGAGAAACATCATTTCGTCCAGTATCCGGATGATGTGATCGAGTATGCGGTAAGGATGTCGTCCCGTTATATCACGGACCGTTTCCTGCCGGATAAAGCGATCGATATCCTGGATGAGGCAGGATCACGTGCGAATCTTGAAGAAGTCCGTCTGGTAAAGCTTCAGAAACAGAAGGACGAGTACGAAGCTCTGGATAAAGAGGTAAAAGCACTGGAAGCCCGTATCGAGATGTCTGCGACTCCGGAAGAGATCGAGAATGAGCATCTCTATGAGCAGCAGGCCGAAAAGAAGTCGCAGGTGCTCCGTCTGGAGAAAGAGATCGCGTCGCTGGAAAATGAACTTGTTCCGACGATCATTACCTTCGAGGATGTTTCCCGTGTCATCGAGATGTGGACAGGTATCCCGGTACAGCGCATCTCCGAGTCTGAATCCGAGCGCCTGCTCAAGCTGGAAGACCGTCTCCATGAGCGTGTGATCGGTCAGGAAAAGGCTGTAAGTGCGCTGGCTAGAGCAATTAGAAGAAACCGTTCCGGCTTTGGTAAGAAGCATAAGCCTTCTTCCTTTATCTTCGTCGGTCCTACCGGTGTCGGTAAGACAGAACTTGTAAAAACACTGGCAGAAGCGATGTTTGCCAGAGAAGATGCGCTGATCCGTGTGGATATGTCCGAATTTATGGAGGCACACACGGTAAGCAAACTTATCGGTTCGCCGCCGGGTTATGTCGGATATGATGATGGCGGACAACTGACTGAACGAGTAAGAAGGAAGCCATATTCGGTAGTGCTTTTTGATGAGATCGAGAAGGCGCACCCCGATGTCTTTAATATGATGCTGCAGATTCTGGACGACGGCCGTCTTACGGACAGCCACGGACGTGTCGTTAACTTTGAAAATACGATCATCGTCATGACCAGTAATGCGGGAACCTCACTGAAGGCGAATGGTTTCGGATTCGGCGCAGAGGGACAGATCGCTCTGGAGAACCGTGTGAATACGGCGCTGAAAGAACAGTTCCGTCCGGAATTCCTGAACCGTGTTGATGAGATCGTCATCTTCCAGGAGCTGACGAAGGAAGAAATCAGAAAGATCGTTGATCTGATGCTGAAAGAAGTATCGGAGCAGATGAAAGAAAAGGACGTCGTTCTGTCTGTTTCTGAAGCGGCGAAAGATGAACTTGCCAAGGAAGGGTACGATCCGAAGTACGGTGCAAGACCGCTTCGTAAGACGATCCAGAAACGGCTGGAGGATCCGCTTGCTGATCTGTATCTGTCCGGAAAGCTGAAGAATGCGCAGAAGGTTTCCGTCGGATACAGAAAAGAACAGTTTGTTTTCGATATCAAGGAGAAGCAGGACTAAAGGTAAGCCGTGCAGGGCGTAAAAGACCTTGCTGATAAATCTCGAAGCAGTAAGAAAAAGGACCGCTCAATTAATGATTGAACGGTCATTTCTGTTATCCGGTGAATTCCTTTTCCTGAATCACGGAAATGATTAGGAACGGTAGCTGGCGTTGATCTTTACGTAGTCATATGTGAAGTCACATGTCCACATGCGGTCGTTATACTCGCCGTCATTTAACTCGATACGGATCAGGATATCATGCTCGGAGAGCTTCTCCTTGGCAACATCCTCATCGAACGGAAGTGCAACACCTTTCTCATAAACCGGAAGACCGGAGAGAAACATGCTGATCTTATCCGGATCGATATCTGCACCGGAATAGCCGAGCGCTGTGATGAAACGGCCGCAGTTCGCATCCTGACCGAAGATCGCTGTCTTACAGAGCGGGGAACGGCAGATGGAGAGAACGCAGAGATATGCATCTTTTGGTGTCTTTGCACCGACGACTTCGACCTCCACGAGCTTGGAAGCGCCTTCGCCGTCAGAAGCGATCATCTTGGCCAGATCAAAGCACAGAGCATGGAAAGCTTCCTTGAAGGTGTCATATTCTTCCGAACCTTTCTTGATCTCGGGAGTCTCGGAAGCGCCGTTGGCAAAGATCACGACCATATCACATACGGAAGTGTCGCCATCGACGGATACACGGTTGTAGGTGTCCTTGACGTTATCGGAGATCATCTCCTGAAGTACAGCCTGGGAGATATTGGCATCTGTGGTAAATACACTGATCATGGTCGCGAGATTCGGGTGGATCATGCCGGAACCCTTAGCGATCGCTGCGATCGTGATCTCTTTGCCGAAGATGCTGACCGTCGCAGCTACTTCCTTCGGCTGGGTATCTGTTGTCATGATGGCTCTCTCAGCGAGGTGACCGCACTCTTCGGAAGAAGAAGCATTCCCGATCAGGCCCGGGATCGCAGAAGTGATCTTATCGAGCGGGAGTCTGGATCCGATAACACCAGTAGAAGCAGTCAGGATCTCGTCGGCACTGACGCCGAGGAGGGAAGCTGCTTTTTCCGCCATGGCGGTCGCATCATTCTCACCATCTGCGCCGACACAGGCATTCGCATTTCCGCTGTTGATCAGGATGCCGCGCATAGAATCGTGTGACTTGATCAGAGAGATCGAACGCGTCAGAGAATGACCTTTGACGAGATTCGAAGTATATACACCGGCAATCTGCGCCGGGCGGTCAGATCCGATATAAGCCAGATCGGGGTTGCCATTCGGCTTCAGTCCGGCATGTACGCCGTTAGCGATAAATCCTTTAGGAAGTGTAATATATGCGTTTTCGATATCCATATTCCTACCTCGGTTCACTTTTAGTACGTGCATTATACACCAAGGAAAAGTGCTTTTCTATATGTATATAGCAGAAGGATAAAATAAATGCTTGACATTTCCAGCATGAAAACATTATAATTTCGTAGTGCCTTTTGGGAGAACCTTGGTGGGATTAGCTCAGTTGGTTAGAGCGCTTGTTTGTGGCACAAGAGGTCATGGGTTCGACTCCCATATCCCACCCCACATATTTCCCTAGGGAGTCGATGGGGTATAGCCAAGCGGTAAGGCACGGGACTTTGACTCCCGCATTCGTAGGTCCGAATCCTGCTACCCCAGCCATATGGTTCACTAGCTCAGTAGGTAGAGCACTTGACTTTTAATCAAGGGGTCTGGAGTTCGAGCCTCCAGTGAGCCACCAGGATCTATGAGGGACTGCCTTCATTTCAAGGCGGTCCTTTTTCTTTTTTATAAATGAACAGAAAAGGAGATCTGTTCATAACTGTAAAAGGAAAATGTGATATTGCTGTAACGTGTCAAAAACAATGGTTTGATACGATAAGGTGGATTACATATATGAGGAAAAAGGTAACGTATATGTTTGCAAAAACACAAACCAGCATGAGAAGAGCCATTGTACGGGCATGTGCAACGGCGCTTTCGTGCGCATTCCTGCTGATATATCTCCCTACGGAATTGATGGCGGGAAGGTCACTTGCTGCTGATGAGCCGATGGGGACGATCATCGTCGACAGTGCCAACGTAAGAAATAAGCCGGGTACGGTAGATACGACAGTTGTCGATGTCGTGAGAAACGGTACCAGAGTCACACTTGGGGAAGTCGTAACGATCACGAACGATCCTTCCGGAAGCAATGTATGGTGCAAAATCACCTATAAACGGGAAAGCGATGGCGGATCAGTCACAGGTTATGTCGTTGATTCCTTTATCTCAAAAGATTCGGATATCAATGCTGATCCGGACTTCGAGACCGAGATCGCCGGTTTTCCGGATACCTACAAAACGTATCTTAGGACACTCCATAAGAATCATCCGAATTGGCACTTTACTGCGGTAAATGCACTTAAGGACTTTGATTCTGCGGTATCTGTACAGTCCCGTCTCGGTGTAAGCCTTATCGAGAATTCCGTTAATGATGCATGGAAATCGACAGAGCCGGGAGCATATGACTGGAATACAGGTACTTTTACTCCGTACGATGGTCAGAACTGGGTCAATGCCTCGAAAGCAGTTGTAATGTATTATCTCGATCCGAGAAATATGCTGACGGAAGATGGTATATTCCAGTTCCTGAACCTGTCTTATGACACGAAGTATCAGACGATCGACTCTGTCAGAGGAATGCTTAGCGGTACATTTATGGACCAAAAGCAGATCACTGATTATTCCGGAAATCAGGTATCATACGAAGAAGTCTTTATGTCAGCAGGTAAGGATTATAATGCCAATCCAGTTTTCCTGGTGGCTAAGGTACTTCAGGAAGTCTCTGCAAGCGGAAGTAATTCTACCAGCGGAGATTATTATTCCTCCTATTATAAGAAAAGTTATAAAAACCTCTACAATTACTTCAATATCGGCGCATCGTCCGGAGTTGATCCTGTGGCAAAAGGACTTGCATTTGCACGTGATGGATTTAAGAATGCGGACGGATCGGTCAATGGAGAGAAGAATGGTGAATATTACCTCCCGTGGAATACCCCGTTTAAAGCGGTGCGCGGCGGAAGTAAGTGGGTGGCGAATGTTTATCTGAATGCCGGTCAGAATTCCATTTATCTGATGAAGTTTAATGTGATTCCAGCGGATGGATCCCAGTTCGGTAATCATCAGTATATGACTAATATCAGAGGAGCAGCATCGGAAGCAAAGAAAATGTATAATGCATATTCCAAAGCCGGGCTCCTTAATACGGAAATGACGTTTGCTATTCCGGTGTATTCCGGTCTTCCGGAGAAAGCTTGCCTGCTTCCAAGAGAGAGCGGTAACCCGAATGACTATCTCAAGGAACTTACCATCGGTGACTATGTGCTTACACCGGCATTCGATCCGACAATTACAGAGTACTCTCTCGTAGTTCCGGCTTCCTGTGCGACGATCCACGTCGATGCAAAGCCTGCATCTGAAAAGGCAAAGGTTTCCGGTGCCGGAGACATCACCTTAGGAAACGGCGTGAGCACGATCAAGATCAACTGCGTAGCTGAGAATGGTTCTTCTAAGGTCTATACTCTTGATGTCGCAAGAAATACGGATTCGTATGATAGCTATTTTACGACGACGCTGGCCAGTGAAGGGAACTTCCTCGGGGGAATCGAACCGGGAACGACGGCGGGTGCCGTAAAGTCGATGTTCACTCTGACGGATGGGTACACCCTTACTTATGTGAATATGAATGGTCAGGCGAAAGATGATGCGACAGCAGTCTGTACGGGTGACCTTATCGAGATCTGCGACGCAAGCGGAAAGAAAGTATATATCTGCGCACTCTTTATCCGCGGTGATGCAAACTGCGATGGTAAGATCAGTGCGGCTGACCTGACCTTGATCTGCCGTTATATCCTCGGTGAGGGAAATGTCAGTGAAGCAGGTAAGCATGCTGCAGATGCGAATAAAGACGGGAAAATCACCGCAGCAGATCTGACGAGGATCTGTAAACATATCCTGGGAGAGAACCAGCTCGCCCAGTAATTTGATTTCTGTCCGGGAAAGGAAGAAAAAAAGAAATGAAGATGAGAATGACAAAAGTATTTGGAAAAGGAATGTCGGTGCTCGCAGCAACAGTACTTGCTCTCGGGATGATTCAAGCCGGGAAAGTTCATGCGGACCCATCTGCAAGCTTATCCAAGAACGGAAGCGCTGAGGTCGGTAAGACGATCAGTATTAACGTGAAGGTCAGTGGCGACGGGCCTTATGGCGGATATAGCGGTAAGCTTTCCTACGAGGGTGACTATTTCGAGCTTGTGGACATCGGCTCGGGTAACTACGGCGCTGCGAACTTCTCGAAAAACGGCGCCAGCTTCCTCGATTATAACTGTAATATTCCATCCGGTTCCACGATCGTTGTTGCGAAACTGAAGTGTAAGAAAGAAGGAACTGCAAAGGTTTCCGTAAGTCTTAATGTATCCTCCCAGGATGGTACAGCGGACTATAGTACAGGTTCTTCTGCAGAGATCTCTATTTCCGCACCGGTGCAGCTTTCCGGAAATAACTACTTAAGTTCTCTTTCTGTGGCTCCGGGTTCACTTAGCCCGTCCTTTTCCAAAAGCACTACCAATTATCATGTGACGGTAAGTGAGACTCAGACTTCCATCGCTGTATCAGCTAAAGCAGAACACGGTAAAGCAAAAGTTTCTCTCAACGGTGTCCAGAAAGACCTGCAGATGGGAGATAATACGGTAAAAGTTACTGTTACGGCGGAAAACGGCGATAAGCGTACATATAATATTAATGTAACTCGTGGTGTGCCGACTCCGACACCGGAGCCGTATCCGGTTATCGTTACTGACGGCAACAGCTATACGATCCTGGAGAAGGAATCCCTCGAGACGATCCCGAGTGGTTTTACATGGTCAGAGACAACATATAACACGAAGACTGTTCCGTGTCTTGTCGG
>OCTX012257969.1_pt1 | contig 10772 bp, 7 predicted proteins | sample 1539691 | NCBI WGS metagenome assembly OCTX01 (sample SAMN02144231, study PRJEB22623) | gut metagenome | biome: sheep rumen | host: Ovis aries | place: New Zealand | reverse complement strand
TCTGATTCTGTTTTGACAATCTTTCTTCGTCATCTATTTTGATTTTAGCTATTTACATGTGCAAAGATAAACATAATTTGTTAAACCACCCAACATGATGTTGAATATTATCTCGTTTTTAGCACTTTTTGTGTTTCTGACTTCTTGATTTGCATCCGACCGTCCAAATTACACAGTGCCTTTTCACATTTAGTACACTCTTTGCTATATATGCGCAATGTGGACTAAACTTACTCCTCTTTCGCCAGAACAATAACGATTGCTGGCGAAAGGAAAAATTATCTTCTCTTTTCGCCAGTAAATGAATCAATGTTATAGGTTGAGTGCTGGCAGGCTGTTGATGGCATCTTCTTTCAACTTGTCAACGGCACGGGTATATTTCTCAGTGTGCTTCAAGCCGCTATGGCCGAGAAGGCTAGCAACGGTCTTTATATTAGCTCCGTTGTTGAGGATGTTCACAGCAAAGGAGTGGCGAGCGCAATGCCAACTGATGTGCTTGTCAATGCCGGCACGTTTCACCCACCGTTTAACGGACTTGCAGCAGCTTTCGTATGATGGGAGGTTGAAAACGAGCGATTCCTTTGTCTCTCCTTCTTTTGGCCTGCCGACCAGACGGATGAGTCCGTCATTGAGGGGTATGGTGACCCAACTACGGGCAGAGTGTCCTTTGGTCTTGTCTTACTCGAAACGCAGGAGTTTATTAGCATAGTCAATGTTCGAGTAGCGTAGGTCTTTGACATCGCAAAAACGCATACCTGTATAGAGGCAGAAGATGAAGGCATTACGGACATTCTCTTTCTCGAACTGATAGTGAGTATCCATGAGTTTTTGTATCTCCTCTTGTGAGAGCACATCTTTCTTCAGCACCTGGTCATCAACGATACAGACAACTCCCTTGCATGGATCTTTCGCCATGATGCCCTGGTCAACGGCAGAACGTACCACCTTCTTGAATCGCTGCAAGATGCTTTTTGCCCCTTCGCCCACACTACGGGTCTGGAGATATTCGGCAAACTTCACCATCATTTCATGAGTAATGGCATCGGGCCGGATGAAGTCTTTCAACAGCGGATGATACTCTGAAAGAAAGTCCTTGAAACGATTGAGGGCAATCTGAATCATGCGGATGTCCTTCTTGGTGTAGCTGCTGATGTACGACTGGTAATAGTCGAGAAAGTTGATGCCTTTCTCTTTCTTCAGTCGGTAGCCCTCGCGGTTGTCCAGGAACTCTTGCTCACGCTCGAAGCGAATCTTCTTAGCCAATTCCAACGTCTCCTTGTTTTGCTGTCGTTGAATGGGTGTTCGAGGTGAAGCCAAAAGATACAGCGACAGACTTTCCTTCTTGCGAATGGATGTGCCGTTGTCCCGATTATACCCCATCTGATACTCCAAATATAGGCTATATTCGGTGTCATTCTTCACCAATTTCTTCAATAATCGCGGATTTCCTGCTTCCACGAGGTTCTTATTCTTGCCTCTTGATTCTGCCATAACTCGTTTATTTGCTGATGTTTTCTTTTCGTCTGCAAAGGTACAAAAAGTTTTAATTCTGGGGTGTTAAAAAGGTGTTAATTCTAACAAAACAAGGGCAAAAATGGGGTGTTTTGTCAAAAATCAGAAAAATTGAGAAACATTGCAAATCGTTGTATATCAATTACTTTATTACTTTTCCTTTCCTTTGTTTGAGGTGGTTATGTTCCGGCTCTGGGTACTGTGGCGGGGAAAGACGGAAGTCTTTTCCCGTCATCTTTTTGGGGGTCTCGTGAGACTAAGTCACGGCTGGAAGTGCTGCTTATTTTTCTCTTTCCCTTCACAACGCGCGCGAGGCTGTCATGTCATAAAAGGTGGCTGATTTGTGGCAAAAATGAAAAAAAATGATGAAACTTTGTCATTGTTTTCACAAAAAAGATTATCTTTGCACGCAAAAACGTATTATTCACAGAAAAAAAACATCCAACGATGAACAGAAAGTTTTTTGTCATACTCGCAAGCCTGCTTCTGTGTGTCACGCTCGTCGGTGCACAGGAAGCCCAGAAGAGTGAACTCCACAAGAAGGCCGAGGCCATCGACCCGAAGAAGGAGATAGCCAAGGCCCGCTCGACGTTTATCCACGCCTTCAACGACTATGCCAACAAGGGACAGGTGAAGCCGGGCGTGGAGTGTGCCGTCAAGGCAACGGCACTCTACTACAAAGAGAACTACTATCAGGAGGCCTTCGACCTGCTGCGCCGTGCTGACCAGACAATCGAGGAAAGCAAGGTCAGTGCCGGCGAGAAGGCCGCGCTGCACTACCAGACGACCAAGGAGCGCATGCAGATGTACCTCAAGCTGCACCGCGGCGCCAGCGTCAAGGAGCAGTTAGGACGCATGGAGGCCTTTGCCGGCCAGGCTGGCGACGAGAAGGTCAACGACGACCTGCTCTACCAGAAGGCCATCTACTACTACTCGTTCGGCATGAACGCCCAGGGCAACGCCGTGTTCAAGCAGATGGCCGACAAGCTGACGCGCCAGAAGGAATACGACAAGGTGGACGCCGTCTACCAGACGCTGATTGAGAGCGGACGCAAGTCGGGCAATGCCAACATGGTAGCCCAGTCGTACAGCAACTACATCGCCTGGAAGGACTCGGCCAACGCCCAGAAGGTGGCCGACGAGATTAACGGTCTGAAGCAGAAGATAGCCACGCAGGAGGCAACCATCGCCGACAAGGACAGCTCGCTCACCACACGCTGGATAACCATCGTCGGACTGGGCATCCTGGCCCTCGCCCTGGCCGCCGCCCTGGCCATTGGTGCCGTTATCCTGCTGCGCTACATGGTGCTGAGCCGCAAGCAGAAGAATGTCATCCAGCTGGCCAACGAGAGTAACGCCCTGAAGGCGAAGTTCATCAGCAACATCTCGGCACAGATGGCCCCCACGCTGCAGAAACTTGACGGCCGCCAGCCCGAAGTGAAGGCGCTGCTCGACTTTACGGGTCACATCCAGACCCTGTCGGAGATCGAGAACTCGGCTGCCGACACCATCGAGAAGTCCGACACGCAGGTGCAGTCGCTCTGCGAAGAACTCATCAACGGCATACGCAACAAGATTAAGAAGGGCGTCGTGCTGACGGTCGACGCTCCTAAGATGACCGCCAGCATCAACAAGGCATACGTGACTCACATCGTCAGCCACCTGCTGGACAACGCCGCCGAGTACACGCCCGAGGGCGGCAGCATCAAGCTGACGTTCAAGAAGCGCGGCCCCCACTCCAACCAGATTATGGTCACCGATACGGGCAACGGCATCGCCGAAGAGAAGCGCGACGACGTGTTCAAGCCTTTCCTCGAGGTCCACGACCTCACCAAGGGCGACGGACTGGGACTGCCCATCTGCAAGCAGATGGCACTGAAGATGGGGGGCGACCTGACGATCGACCCCGAATACCACAAGGGTACCCGCTTCGTGCTGGAGCTGCGCAGCTAAGCCGCCTTACGGCTGCCACTCGTCGCGCCAACGGACAACGGGCTTATCCTGTTCAAACTCGATGGGGAGCCAGATGTAACGGGCATCGCGAGGACGGCGCGGCCGCCAGACGTCGGCCATAAAGATATATCGCCCTTCGGCGGACAGAATAAACGTGCTCTGTCCGCCGAAGGTTTTTTCGGCCAGAGGGCCGCGGCAAGGGTTAGCATGCTGCGTCCACGGTCCCCAGATGCTGGGGGCCGAGAACATACGGGCCTCGTTGGGCTCCCATCCCGTACAGCCTGAGGTTATCATCCAGTACGTGCCGTCGTGCTTGAAGATGGCGGGCGCCTCGTTGTGGCCGGCCGGCGCCAGGCGGGTGTAGCGCCCGGTGTGGTGCAGGTAGTCGGCGGTCAGCTCGGCAATATGCAGCGTCAGGTTCTCCTCCGACGAGAAGATGTGGTAGGCCCGGCCGTCGTCATCGACGTAGAGCGTCATGTCGCGCGACATCTGGCCCGTCGAGAAGTCGCGCTTCACGTAGAGCCCCTGGGCTATGGCCTTCAGCCACGCCGGTGTCCAGTCCTTGTAGTGGCTGGCCTTGAGCGTATCGGCAACAGCCAGTGCTGCGTCATCGAACTCCACCGGCCACGTGCCCGCATTGGCACGCTGCGAGTAGAGGAACCTGAAGGGGCCCTCAGGACGGTCGCTGACGGCCACACCGTAGCGCGCCGCATTGTAGCCCTGGCCCTTCAGTTCCAGGTGGAACCACATGCAGAACTTCTTCGTCACCTTATTATATATAACCTTTGGACGCTCAAGGATGCAGCCACGCTCAATGTCGGAGTCGGTCGTTGCGCGGCGCCGGCGTGCGCCCTGGCCAGCCTGCCTCGGCGCGGGCTCGGTGACGCTCAGCGCCACGCCGCAGTTACGCCAGTTGACGAGGTCCTTCGAGGCATAGCACATCACGCCGACCATGGCGTCGCTGGTGCGGTCGTCCTTGTGCTCGCCGTACCAGTAGTAAGTGTCGCCGTACTTCAGCACGCCGCCGCCGTGGGCGTTGATGTGGCGCCCGCCGTCGTCGTACCACAGTTCGCCCGGCCTAATCGCCTTCTTCTGCTGCTGCCCGTTCCAATATTGCTCTAAGCGGCGGGCCTCAGCCTTGGTGATGTGGATGACCGAGCCGTGCTTGGGCGACGTGAAGTTGGTCAGCTTCATCCGTCCTTCGCCGAAGCGGCCTAACGGCGTAAATGTCTTGAAGTCGGTGGTCTCAACGAAACCGAAGTTGTTGGGATGGATGCTGAAGACGTCGTACATCACGACCCACTTCCTTTCGCCGATGCGCTTCCACACGTTGGGGGCCTCGCACGACCCCTTCTCCGTGTCAATCTGCTCGGCATGGTAGTCATCGAAATGGTTTATGCGGTCAGAGATCATATACTTGATGCCGCCGGGATTCTCCTGATAGACGTACGACATGAAGTAACGGCCGTCGGGCATGGGGCAGATGTCGGCATCGAGCACCTGGATGGTCGTGTCGGGACACTCGAACAGCAGCTGCGGCTCGGTCTCAAGCGTCGTGAACTGCTCGTCGGCGTAGCTGTAGTAGAGCCTCGTGCGGCCACCGGCCTGCTGGCGGATGGTGAAGTAGACCATCGGCTTGCCCACCTGCGGGTCCCAGATGGTCTGCGGCGCCCAGGCACAGCCTAACTGTCCGAAGCGCTCAGGGAACAGGCGGTCGATACGGGCCACGTGGTGGGTCCAGTGTATGAGGTCGTCGCTGGCCATGAGCACCAGTCCGCGGTTGTTGCCCCAGCCAAACTCGTCGGGACGTTCCCACTGCGTGGTGCGTATGCCCTTCTGCTTGCCGAAGATGTGGAGGTCCGTCATGGCTATGTAGAACTTGCCGTTCGGCGCACGGTAGATGTGCGGGTCGCGGATGCCGTGCTGCTCGGCAATGCTGTCGCCCGAGATGATCGGTTCGCCGTTGTTCACGGCCGTAAACGTGTAGCCGTCGTAGCTGATGGCCATAAACAGCCCGTGGGTCGGGTCGCTGAAGTAGGTGAAGAGGTAGGCCCCCATGTCCTTCTCGGTGAGTGTGCGGTTGGTCTTCGCCGCCGTCGGCAGGGCGACAAGTGCGGTCAGCAGCAGGGTCAAGAATAGCAGTCTTTTCATCGTCTCGTTGGTTTTTGCCTTCAAAGGTACGAATAATCAGCTAATAACAGCCTTGCCTTTAGAATAAAAAATGTTAAACCGCCTGCGTCTTACGCGGAGTGGAACAACAGGCTTTGCATAATTTAACGCAGAAGGGCGCAAGGCCGCTTGGCCGTATGACGTTTTTTTCGTAACTTTGCGCCATCATACCTGCCAGAGAAATGAACGTACAGATAGAACCAACGTGGAAAGAGCAGCTGGAGCCGGAGTTCCAGAAACCCTACTTCGTGCAGCTGACCAATGCCGTCAGGCAGGAGTACCGTCAGACAACGTGCTACCCGCCGGGGCCGCTCATCTTCAACGCCTTCAACCTGACGCCATTCGACCGGGTGAAGGTGGTCATCATCGGACAGGACCCCTACCACGAGCCGGGTCAGGCCCACGGGCTGAGCTTCTCGGTGCAGGACGGCGTGACGTTCCCGCCGTCGCTACAGAACATCTTCAAGGAGATAGAGCAGGACCTCGGCACCCCCACCCCGCCGACGGGCAACCTGGAGCGGTGGGCCCGTCAGGGCGTGCTGCTGCTCAACGCCACGCTTACCGTCCGTGCCCACCAGGCCAACAGCCACTCCACGCTCGGCTGGCAGCAGTTCACCGACGCCGCCATCCGTGCGCTGGCATCACACCGCGACCATCTGGTCTACATGCTCTGGGGCGGCTATGCCCGCGGCAAGGCGTACATGATTCCACGCGACCGCAACCTCGTGCTTGAGTCTGTCCACCCCTCGCCGCTCTCGGCCAACCGCGGCGGCTGGTTCGGCCAGCACCAGTTCTCGCGCTGCAACGCCTACCTTCGGGAGCAGGGCATTGAGCCTATACAGTGGTAGCCTTTTCCTACTGCGGATTTCACGGATTAACAGACAATTACAACCGCAACAGAACATACAAAGATTAAAAGATTTAAAAGATTTAATTGCTGACTATGCCATCGCCAAATCTTCTAAATCTTTTAATCTTTGTTGTAATACTCGTGAATGCGTAGAGGCGTTATTTCAGCAGATAAACCTTAAACTGCTTCACTGAGCCGGGAGCGCCCTGCTCGGCGCGCGGCAGGTACTCCAGTGCGCTGACGGTCTGCTCCTGTCCGAGGTCGATGACCACGAGGTGGGGAGCCTGGGCCGACTTCTCCGTCTGCCAGTAGGTCGACTCCTGCAGGTCGAAGACCTTGTCGAGCGTGTGGTTGCCGTTCTCCTCCTCTGAGTTGGCGTACTTGGCCACCCACGGCTCGCGGCTCAGGCGCTGGCCGTTGGCACCCTGCAGGTAGAGCTCGGCAATGGCTGCGCGATCGCCGTCCTTCTGCGTCGAGAGGCACTCGATGGCGAGGTAGCGGCCCTTTGCAGGCGCATTGAACTTGATGGTCTGCCAGCCGTTGCCAGCCTTGAAGGCGCCAGTGGCAACGGGCGTCTGCGAGTTCAGGTCGGGCTTGTCGCCGATGTTGTTGTGCTTGTTGCTCTTTTCCAGCTGCAGCTTGTTCAGCTCGGGCTTATCCTGGCCCCAGACGACAGGCTGCTTCGGGCCGACGACGTCGAGGACGATGATCTCGTTCCGTCCCTTCTTCAGCCAGCAGCCGGGCACGTAGAGCGTCTGCTGCGGGCCGATCGACCAGATGCGGCCCATGGCGTGGCCGTTCACGTAGACCTGGCCCTTGCCCCACGTCTCGAAGTTCAGGAAGGTGTCGCCCACCTTCTTCAGGTTGAAGTAACCGCGGTGGTAGCCCGGCTTGAGGATATCGGATTGTTTCTTCGATTCCTCGTAGCCCTGCGTCAAGGCAAGTGCAGGAACACTCCCCTTCACCTTGCCAGCAGCAACCTGATCGTTGATGCCCTTCACCATATCAAGTGCCTTGACGGCTGTCTCGTAGTCGTCGGGGATAGCTACGTTCTGCCATTGCTTCGGCGTGAGTGTCATTTCTATATTGTCGGTCTCAGAGGTCAGCGTGACGTTGCCGACAATGCCCTTGAAGTCCTTGATGGCACGGCCGAAGTTGATGCGGCCCATGCCTTCGACGATGATAATCAGTTCGGCACCTTTCTTCACGGCAGGTATGGTGAGCGACTTCTCGTTCTTCACACGGTCAATCTTGCCAATGTATTTCTTATCGATGAACACCTGGGCAAAGTCGTGGAACTCTCCTGTGAGCACGCTTTGCGAGGTCATCTCGGGCAGTCGGGTGGAGTACATCATCGTGCCCCAACCCATGTCCATCTCCTCAAAGGTCTTCGGTGTGCCGTTGACGGGCTTTGTAAGGGCTGTCATCATTGGTGCGAACTCCGTTAGCTCGAACTTCGGCACGGTGATGATGGGTGCGGCGGGCTTGGGCAAGGCGGGCAAGCCCCCCTTCCGTCCCCCGAGGGGGAAACCGTTGGCGTCGTACTTCTCCATCATCTTGCGCAGCTCCCAGAACTTCGGCGTGGCCTGACCATACTCGTTGATGGGGGCATCGTAGTCGTAGCTGGTGACGTCGGGCGCGAAGCCGGGGCTGTTGGCGCCGGCCCAGTGGCCGAAGCTCGTGCCGCCGTGGGTCATGTAGAGCGAGAAGCTGATGCCCTTCGAGAGCATTTCGTCCATGCCCTCGACCATATCCTTGGCGGGGCGTGTCTCGTGGCGGGCGCCCCACTTGTCGAACCATCCGCTCCAGAACTCGGAGCACATCTTCGGGGCGTTAGGGCGCAGCTCGCCGAGGCGGCGGAACTGCTGGTCGATGTTGGCGCCGGTGCCGAAGTTCATGGTCCACGTCAGGTCGTCGAGGCCGTTCTTTTCGAAGTTAGAAGACCAGTCGCACTGGAACAAACTAACCTCCTTGCCATAAATGGAACGCAGGCAGTCACGAATCTCACTGACGTAGGGCTTGTCCTCGCCATAGCTTCCGTACTCGTTCTCCACCTGAATCATGATGATGGGGCCGCCGCGCTGGATGGTCAGCGGAGCCAGCTGCTCGCCCACCTTCTCCTCAAATATCTTCACGCGCTCCATAAAATAAGGGTCGCGCTCGCGCAGGCGGATGTCCTTCTTCTTCAGCAGCCACCAGGGCAGGCCGCCCATCTCCCACTCGGCGCAGACGTAGGGGCCGGGGCGAACGATGACGTACATGCCGTTCTTCTGGGCCAGGCGGCAGAACTCGGCCACGTCGTTCTGGCCGGTGAAGTCGAACTGGCCTTCACGCTGCTCGTGGATGTTCCAGAAGATGTAGATGCACACGGCGTTCATGCCGAGCGCCTTGCACATCTTGATGCGGTGCTCCCAGTAGGGGCGCGGAATACGCGGGTAGTGTACTTCGGCAGCCTTCACGATGAAGGGCTGGCCGTTCAGCAGGAATGCCTTGTCGCCCGTGGTGAACGTTCCGGGCTTCTGTGCGGCAAAGCCTGTGGCGGGCATCAAGGTCATCAATGCCGCCAAGGCCATTTGTTTTAGGATCTTGGTCATAGTAGTATATTTTTTAGGTTATTTGCTGAAGTCGAAGCCTAAGCGCAGACCGTCGTAGGTCTTGCTGATCTCGCCCACGGCCTGGATATTCTGGTTGCCACTCAAGGCGGCCATCGTCTGGAGGATGTTCAGCAGCTTCGAACTCTCAAAGAGCAGTCCGATGCCGGTGTAGTTGCGCTTGGCGTAGCAGTTGATGGTCAGCAGCAAACTCTGCAGCGTCACCTTGCTCGACGCCTCGTCGTAGGTCCACTTGCCGCTCATCGGCGTGCCGCGGAAGTTGGCCGTGTAGGTGCCGTCCTGCTTGAACGTGATGTTGGTGTTCTGGCTCGTGATGCCTATCTGCTGGTAGTAGGGCAGGGCCTTCTCCTTGATGCGGGTGGCAGCCACCTCACCGCCGGCCTTGGCCAGCAGGTTCTCGCTGGTGAAGGCGCAGCCCGGGCCACTGTAGTTCCACGCGCCGATCAAGTCCTGAGCCGTCACCTTCTGTGCGCCGATAACGCTGATAATCACGTTGCCGAGGGTTCCTCCCTGCAGGATGTCGCCGAGGATGTTTCCTTGTGTTCCACAGCTGGTAACAATCATTGCCACCGCTGCCAATACGATTGCTTTTACTTTCTTCATGATGTAAGTTATTTAATTAGTTTTAATCTTCAAACTGCAGACTCAGTTGTCCGTCGCCCAGCAAGTTATAGCTCATACGGTGGTAGGGCGTCGTGCCATACAGGCGGATGGCCTCGCGGTGGGCCTTCGTGGGGTAGCCCTTGTTCTGCTGCCAGCCGTACTGCGGGTACTCCTCAGCCAGCCGGTTCATGTAGTCGTCGCGGTAGGTCTTGGCCAGTATCGAGGCGGCAGCGATGGCCATGTACTTGGCGTCGCCCTTGACGATGGTGGTGTAGGGGATGTTGACGGCTGAACCGTCAACCACACAGGTGTAGGGCTTGAAGCGGTTGCCGTCAACGATGATGGCCTCGGGGCGAGCCGTCAGTTGGTCGAGGGCGCGGTGCATGGCCAGGATCGAGGCGTTGAGGATGTTGATTTTGTCGATTTCATCGGGCGAGACGATGCCTACGGCCCATGCCACGGCGTCGCGCTCTATCTGTTCGCGCAGCACGTAGCGCCGCCGCTCCGTCAGCTGTTTCGAGTCGTTCAGCAGCGCGTTCTCGTAGCCCTCGGGCAGGATGACGGCGGCGGCATAGACGCTGCCTGCCAGGCAGCCCCGTCCGGCCTCGTCGCATCCGGCCTCTGTCAGTCCGTCATAATAGTGCCCCTTTAGCATATTTCAAAACATTTGAACCACTTTCCTCAGCCCCGCCACGAGCGCATCAATCTCCGCCTTCGTGTTATACATGGCAAACGAGGCGCGCACCGTCCCGCTGATGCCGAGACGGTCCATCAGCGGCTGGGCGCAATGGTGCCCCGTACGCACGGCTATGCCGAGACGGTCGAGCAGGGTGCCCAGGTCCAAGTGGTGGATGTCGCCGACGTTGAACGACACCACGGCGTCGTGCCCCTCTGCCGGTCCGTATATCGTCACGCCGTCGATGCTCTTCAGCTGCTCCATGGCGTACGCCGTCAGCGCCTTCTCGTGCGCCTCGACTTGGTCAAGGCCAACCGCGTTCAGATAGTCGATGGCTGTGGCCAGTCCGTGGGTGGCCACGTAGTCGGGCGTGCCCGCCTCAAACTTGAACGGCAGG
>OCTX012282150.1_pt1 | contig 10774 bp, 6 predicted proteins | sample 1539691 | NCBI WGS metagenome assembly OCTX01 (sample SAMN02144231, study PRJEB22623) | gut metagenome | biome: sheep rumen | host: Ovis aries | place: New Zealand | reverse complement strand
CATCGATTTCGAAGAAATCGACGATTTGTGACGTAGTCACAAACACAAAACGCGAAGCGTTTTCAAGACTGCGAAGCAGGCTTGCTTGATCACTCTGTAATCAAGGTGCATCGTTACTGTCTCTCGCGACAGCTTGTTTATAATACTACTTTGATTTGGGAATGTCAACAACTTTTTTTAATTTTTTTTAAAAAATTTTTTTGGCGTTTTTTCCACCCGCTTTAACCCTTTATTTTTCCTTGATCAGACCAAGGTTATAACATTCTATCAACTCGAACAAATCAGCTATCTGTTTCTTAATCTCATCCCCCGAATCTGTATCCACTACTCTAAGTCTTTCCGGCATTACCTCAGTTACATGTATTTCAGGTGAATTCTCTTCCCCTTCCATGTATGGCTTATGTTCCGCAAGAGCAAGGTGATGTGAATTAAACAGCAATGTATATCCGGCTATCCCTGTTGTCTCATGATAAGCTTTGGAAAGGCCTCCGTCTATGATATAAAGCTTCCCATCCGCCTTGACCGGTTTTTCTCCTTTCTTCACAAGCACCGGCATATGTCCATTTATGATATGCGCTCTTTCAAGACTCATACCAAATTCTTCAAATATCTTATCACAATAAGATGCCTGCTTCGAAAATTCGTAATAGCTGTTGTTTTTTTCTTCACTCAGGCTTTTATCTTCAAGGAATATCCTCTCGAATATCGCCATCCTGTCTCTTCCGAACAGCGGAGAAACCGGACCATTCCACAGATACCACATAAGATCGAGAGAATCCGCTTTCCTCGGATCATCATCTTTAAGAAAATATGCGTCAATCACTTTGGAATTCAGATAATCCATAAGTTTCTTTCCGGAATAATCCCCATCCGCTAATTTCCAGGTATGGAATTTTCCATCTTCATCCATAGGTATACATCCGTGGAACAGAAGATTATTATTATAAATCTTGTACATTGACCCATGCGAATAAAGAAATCTGATGTGTTCCTGAAGCCTCTCTGAGTGTCTGAAGGAGTATCTAAGGTATTCTATTAATTCCCTCTCAACATCTGTAAGCTTATATGGATCATCCCAGTCTACAGTCGGGAAATTTGTATCTAGTATCGGATATGTCTTATCCCCTATTCTAACAGTTCCTTTTTCCACATCAATCTTATCAAGCAAGAGTCTATCATCCTGCTCATATTCAGGGTGTCTTTTTATAAGCTGCCCCTCAAGCTTTAACTCTATTATAGTAATAGCCTTATACATTTTTGCGACAAGATCAGGATTAACTGAATCATACTTATTATCATCCAGAAAATGTGGTCTAAAGCACGCACATTCATCATTTGCATACACCTCAGCCGCAAACATCGAAAGAGGTCTCAGATTGATTCCGTATCCATCTTCTAATACATCAAAACTGTTATAGCTCGTAGCTATCCTCAGAACTGTTGCGATAGAAGCCTCATTTCCGGCAGCGGCTGACATCCAGCTTATGTCATGATTTCCCCACTGAATATCTACATCCCTAAAGCCCATTATCTCATCCATAACATAATCGGCTCTGGGTCCTCTATCGAATATATCTCCAATAATGTGCATCTTATCTATAAAAAGATTATGAATCAGATTACACATCGTTATTATAAAATCGTCTCCCGCATTAATCTCTATTATTGCATCTACAAAGCCCTTATAATACTTTGCTTTGTCAATAGAGTCATCATCAGCATTAATTAATTCATCAATAGCATATCCGTAGTCATCCGGCAGTTTTTTTCTGACCTTTGATCTTGTATACTTTGAATCAGCGATACGGCAGAATTTGATTAGACGCTCGATGGTATCACGGTACCATTTATCCCCTTCCTCAGTTCCCGGCACAAGAACCTTACGTCGCTTCAGTCTGGTCAATGTTCTATCGGGATAGTAGATAAGATTTGCGAAGGAAAGCTGTTCTTCATAGCTCATTTCCGTACCAAATGCATCTCTTATCTTGGCAATCACAACTCCCGACGCTCCTCTTACCAGATTTCGGAAGCTTTTATATTCACCATGGATATCAGAGAAGAAAAATTCATTTCCCTTAGGAAGAGAAAGTATAGCTTTCAGATTAATGACTTCAGCCAGAGCACTCCTTTTAGTCGGAAATTTTTCATTTAATAGTTTTAGATAATCTAAATCTCGCGTCATACCGATACCCCCCTGATTTAAGTATTAAAAATTGGGGACCGAAAAGAGCCCCCAATATTAATTCCTCAAAGAATTATTTGACACCATTTGTCAAAACCTTTAACAAAAGATTATATTCATTAAGTTTTACTAGTATTTCATTTTCAGCTATCATTGCATCGAATTCATTTCCAAATGCTATACTTGCTATAATCATGAATATCCAGACCACTACAAGCCCAACTGCAATTCCAAGAACCATACCAAAAAACCTGTCAAGTCCTGACAGTACCGGATCCTCTTCCATGGTTTTCCTGATTATAAGACTAATTAAGAACAGAATGATTCTGGCCGCCAGGAGTGTAGCCAGAAGCCCTATCGCATTTATAGCAAGCCTTGCTGTATATCTGGCAAGATATCTGTAGAAATTATCAACTCCAAGCAAATCATAAACGCCATCATTGTTATTCTCTATATATAATCTCTTAAAATAATCAGGGAGATTCAGAGCATCTATCCTCTGAACCTGAGTGGCTTTATCCGGATTATTTTCCATTATATTTCTGGTTTCTTCTTTAGAAAGTCCAGAAAGATTCTTAGTAACTCCCGAATCCTTCAGAGACTCTTCAACTGATTTACGGGTATCAGCCTCTATCTTTTCATATACGCGCTGTTCTATATACTCATCAATCTCTGTATTTTCCACGATAAGAGAACTAACATAAGGGCTTGCCACATATGTCACGGTTAATGATATAACTACTGCCAGGAAACCAAATAATGTTTTGAAAAGACCTCTCTTCAGGCCTATCAGCGCACTAAGCAGAAGTATAGCAAATATACAGAATATAAAATAATACATCTATCTATCCTCTGTTCTAAGCCTGACTGTTTCTGTTTTATTTTCAAAAGTTACTATATACTCGTTATTCTTTGATGACGGAATCATTGATTTAACCATTCCATCAAATGTATATGAGAATTTAGTTCTCCCGCTCTTATCAATAATAAGACACTGATTCGAACCTGTTATTATGATTTCATTAGCGTCTGCATAAATCTTCTCATAGTCCATACTAAAAGCATATTCAAATATCTTCTTACCGGACAGATCATAGACAGTCATTATATAATTCGACGATTTATCGCTGTCACTGTTAGGTCTGACAACTCCAAGAAATTCAGAGGAATAGAACACACTGGATGCCTCTCCTCCGTACTCGGTTTTTCCTCTTTCAGACGGTTTCTCCTTCATGTTATAAAGAAGTATCTCTTTATCTGAAAAAGCTGCTACTATATCGTTTGTCAGAAATTCCACTTTCGGAATAAACTCTTCATCAAAAGAATATCCGCCAACCATACGGTCGGCATTTTCATTCTGTCCAACTGTACCAAAATTATACGCAGTCAGATTGTTCTTGATATTTACCCCGTCGAGCTTAAAATAGCTGGTAAAAAGCTTCCTTCCATCGTCAGATATGGATATATCCATAGGGTATCCACTCTTGTTGATGGACGTCTGCATCTCGTAGACAATATTTCCAGTCTTATCATACATATTAATATAGTTAGTTTCGTCTGATTCAAGTATAGCAGCAAAAGCCCCCTGCTTAGCAACATCTATATCGCATATAGCATAAGGCATATTAACTGTACTTATAGGTCCGTCTATGCCAAATACAGCTACAAGATTACCACCCTTATCAGCTACAACAGCATAATCCCCACTGGACTCTGCAATAGGTACTCTGAAATCATTACCTGACGTCCAGACAGTATCTCCATTACTGTCTATATAGGAAACGCCATCCGGAGTATATCTGAGAAGATTTGCCCCAAATTCCAGATATTGGGCATTTGCCTCATATACAGTTTCTGCAGACTTAACCACCTTTATTCCATTATAGCTTCGCATCTGGCTGAATATATATATGCCAGCTATAACTACAACAAGAAGTGCCACTACTACAAAGCCGGCATTTATACGAATTCTGCGATGCTCTCTAAAGCGATTCTGGTTTTCCTGTCTAAGCTCTTCTGAGCTGTCAACATGTATTACATTGTCACGATTCATTTCTGACATGATATGTTCCTTTTATTTGAGATGTTCTGCCTGAAGTGCTTTATTAACAGCACTTATAAGAGCATAGGCCGATGCTTCGATAATATCTGTATGGATTCCTGCTCCATAAGTTACATCATTTCTACCACTAACCTGAATAGCTACATATGCTACTGCCTGAGAATTAGATCCTCTCTGAAGAGCATGTTCATCATAGCTTACTATTTCGAACTCAACAGCAAAATGTCTCATTATGGCATTACTTATAGCATCAAGTCTACCATTTCCCTGACCATGATATACTTTATGAACTCCGTCTCTCTCTATTGTAAGTTCACATCTGATTCCATCTATCTGCTGGAAATGGCATTCTATAAACTTAATCGGTGAATCAACATTTATATACTGATCCTTAAATACTTTATATACCTCATCAGGCTTAAGTTCCTTATGACCATGATCTGACACGCCCTTAACAGCATATCCAACATCCTCTTTCATAGCCTTTGGAAGAGTAAATCCATACTTAGTCTCAAGTATGAAGCCTACTCCACCCTTACCTGATTGTGAATTAATTCTGATAACATCGCCATCATATGTACGTCCAATATCTTCCGGATTAAGTGGAAGGTATGGTGTTGTCCACATCTGATCCGGATCTTCTTCACGCCACTTCATACCCTTTGCTATGGCATCCTGATGTGAACCTGAAAATGCAGCAAATACAAGCTTACCGCAGTATGGCTCTCTAGGATATATCTCCATTCCTGTAAGCTTCTCATATGTTTCCTGAATTCTTGGCATATCTGAAAAGTCAAGGCATGGATCTACACCATGTGTATACATATTCATGGCAAGAGTAATAACATCCACATTACCGGTTCTCTCACCATTTCCAAAAAGTGTTCCCTCTATACGGTCAGCCCCTGCAAGAATACCAAGCTCTGCATCAGCTACACCACAGCCTCTGTCATTATGAGGATGAAGTGAAAGAATTACATTTTCACGATACTTCATATTCTTACTCATATATTCGATCTGACTTGCATATACATGAGGAAGTGACATCTCAACTGTTGCAGGAAGATTGATTATAGCCTTTCTATCCGCTGTTGGCTGCCATACATCAAGCACTGCGTTACATACCTCAAGAGCATACTCAGGTTCTGTACCTGTAAAGCTTTCAGGACTATATTCAAATCTATATTCAGCGCCATCTTCATCGGCCAGTTTCTTCAGAAGAGCTGCACCGTCTATTGCTATCTGTTTTACTTCTTCTTTAGACTTCTTGAATACCTGCTCTCTCTGCGCCACGCTTGTAGAGTTGTATACATGAACTATTACATTCTTAGGGTTAGCGCCTCTAACAGCATCAAATGTTTTCTTTATAATATGTTCTCTCGCCTGTGTAAGCACCTGTATAGTAACATCATCAGGAATCAGATTTTCCTCAATAAGCTTACGGCAGAATTCATATTCTGTCTCGCTTGCAGCCGGAAATCCTATCTCTATTTCTTTAAATCCAACTCTGATAAGTTCCTTATAGAACTCGATTTTCTCATCAAGACTCATCGGAACTACAAGCGCCTGGTTACCATCTCTAAGGTCAACACTGCACCAGATAGGAGCCTTATCTATATATTCTTTCTTTACCCACTCAGTACATTCTACTGGTGGCATAAAATAACCTCTTTTGTAATGCTCATAATTTTTCATGACAATTACCTCCAACTTATTTATTTTACTATTTTTTACTATAATAATCAAGGATTGCGACATCCGACAGTGTTTTCATGAGTTAATGCAATTGCTGAACCCGACTGCTTCGCAGTCTTATGGCTTTTCAAGCCATTTGTTCAGCAATGATTAGGCTTCGCCTAACTCATAAATAACAAAACGTCTCCACAAACCTGACGGTTTGTAGAGACGTGAATTCACGCGGTACCACTCTACTTCGTGTGACTTGTCACACGCACTCATCGGTACGGATCTGATTTTACAGTTCTTATACCTTTCCTCTGTAACGGGAGGAACCCGGAACGGACTACTTAAACTTTTCACCCGTCAGCTCAAAGGCGAGTTCAGAAGGCTTCCTTAACTGTCTTGCAGCAACCGACAGCTCTCTCTTATAATTTCACCTGCTTACTATTCCTCATCAACGCTTTTGCTGGTTATTTAGTTGTGATATAAATTAGCACAGCTTAACCGGGTTGTCAACCATTTTTATTTTTCTGAATCAGACTTTCCAGTATTCCATCTGCATAGCTTAATTCTTCCTGGGTTATTCCATTTCTTGAAAAACCGGCGCGTTCAAGTATATCAGTCATACGCGTTCTGTCAGACTCAGATGCCGATATCAAATGTTCCATCTGCTCTGCATAATTCATCTTGGTTCTTAAGCTCTTATCTTTCTTTCTCCTTTTTCTGATAAAACGCGAATACTTCAGAATCAGCTTATCTGAAGGTCCTGCCTTGCTGTAATCTATATGATATTTTATCTCCGGATAAAATCTGTACATTATATAGCCTAATATCGAGAAGATAAACAGCACAATAATAACCACAGCTGCCTTCTTCATAAATGAATCCACTCCGGATATATTGAACTGATTTACATTATTGGGCTCTCTTTCTGCACTTGTATCTTCTCCATCACCAAAAATGTTATTAAAAGACTCCCAGAAGCTACGATCATCTTCCTCTTCAAGAAGTCCTCCAGTTGGAGTTACTTCAACTACTCTCCAGCCTTTCCCTTTCTCATATACTTCTATCCAGGCATGTGCATCCGCATCGGTCGCATTTACTCTTACCGGAGCTGTCTTCTCACCAGTTTCATTAAAGCCCTGATAATAATCCTCATAAGATGAATCCTCCAGAAGCTCACCATGATCTACTACCTGATTAAAGGATATCGCATATCCCTCACAGTATCTGGCCGGTACTCCCAGTTCTCTTAGTATCAGAGTTCCCGCAGATGCAAAATGCGCACAGTAACCTTTTCTATTTTCAGTCAGGAAATAATTTACAAAATCCTGTCTCCACGGGGTTGCTCCCGGTCGTACAGTATATGGTATATTATCCTGATAATAATTTCTAAGGCTCTCTACCTTTTCCTCAACAGTATTTCCACCTATTCCTGCTTCTTTTATAAAGTTTTCAATAACCTCTTCATTTTGTTCCGGAACCCTAAGATAATCTTGATCGATTTCATAATCATCTACCACAACATTACTTCCCTCTAACAATGGGTAGAATTCGTAAGTGGAAGACTGCCTTGTAAATAACGGTCTAGCATCCCCGACACTATAATAAGGCTGATAAGGCAACAGCGGAGCTTCAACATTTGTTACCGTCATATGCCCCATAGCTGTATGCTCTTTTCCCTCTTCGAAGGCTTCTTTATATGCTTTTACCTCATCATCATATGAATTCTTATATATCTTCTTTGAATCCTCATCACCTGCACTAAGCCATTGATTTTCATAAGTAAGATATGTATCACCAGTAAAATTCTTGATATAAAGTGTTTTATATGAAAAAGGTGCATAGATAAGCGTAAGATCAGTCATATAATCAAGTCTTATAGAGGATACGCCACCCAGCTTACCAGTCGAAAGGCCACCGGTGTTGGGGTAGAAATCCAAAAGTCCAAAGATTCCCAGCATGATGAAATTCTGGAAGGTGTCTCTTGTTATCTCTTTCTCTTCACTGTCTTCCTGCTCTATATCATAGTACATTTTGTCATAAACCGTACTCATAGTTGCAACAGTTATAAGTACAAACATGAATACAATTACAAGTCCCTGCCATAGAGATTTATAATCCAGCGCATAGTTAAGTCCCTGCCTGGAACGTTCCAGCACATGATCACGCCTGCTGAGAAGGAAATGTCGTCCACACTTTAAAACATATGTCATGACTATTCCACCCAGAAGCATTATACTGTATATAGTTGCGGGTTCACGCTGCATATAGAATGCTATAACATTTATAGTCACTCCAAGAAAGATTGCGACCATGTATCTGGCACGACGAAGTATGTAGTTGTTAAGAAGAACATTCATGGCAACGCCTATTATGGACATGGATATAGTAATTGCCACGTATCTGTTGGATATCCGTTCATTGTAATATTGGAGACCATCTGTTTTAAAGTAAATAGATGCCCAGTCTATGGTATCATTTATCACTGCATAGAATCCCGAGTTGATGTAATCTTTAAACATAAACATGACAGCCGCATAGAAAATAAAGAATACCAGATAACCCAGATTCTCAGATTTCCACGAATGATAAAGAGCAGCACAAATAATGGCTGTAACCAGGATTACTATATTGAAAATAACCTGATTAAAGTCTATGTCAATCGCTGTTAGATAAGCACCGATTCCTCCCGCCGTGATAAGATATACTATGATTCCTTTTGTAATAAGAGTCAGATATCTGTTTTCACTAATCTCATAAACTGCAGAATCTATCTCTACACCTTTACATAACGGTACCGGTTCAGTATTCTCTTCATACCATTTTTTTCTTCCAACTTTTATTCTGTTTTGCGAGACTTTATTACTCATACTAATCAATCTTGTTCTACTACTACCGCATCCGCTTCACCATCACGCATGCACACATTTACATATGCCTTAAGCTCCGGCCTGATGCTTCTCATATACTGCTTTGTTTTTTCACTGTCATTATATATCTTCTCATAATATATATCTGAAAATGATTCTCTCAAGCTCTCCCTGCTCACTATCTGTCTTTCCTCAAAAGAGAATTTTCCTTCACTCCACCACATCAGACGAACATATGTCTGTTCTCTGACAAAACTGTCTACGATAGAATATGTAAGAGTAAGAATCTCGTCTACTTCTTCATCGCTTCCAGAAAGTTCTGTAAGAATTACCATCTGCTGATCAGACATGGAAACCCTGTCCTTTACCATAAGAATGTCCCTTTTGGCAGAAAGCTTCCAGTGAATACTCATCAGTTTATCTCCAGGTATATATTCTCTCACATCAGAAACATCCGAGAAGTCGTGCCCTTTCTTTATAGTTTCTTCACTTTCCGTCATTCCTTTTGACATATCTGTCAGATCGAATTCATGACTATTATCTATCTCAGGCAGCACAGATATTTCCGCCGACGTATCCACTTTCTTTTTCAATGATATAAAACCCAGAAGATCCCTTACTGTGATAACATTTATACTGTACTTATACATACCATTCATATAGTATCTGACCGGAATATTCTTTTCATAATTATTTCTTGCACTGCATGGCAAAGAAAGAATAGTAAAGCTCTTATCATTATAAAATGTATTCTCCGCATCTAACTGAACACATGTATCAAATGATACCATGAGTGAGCTGTTTTTTAGAGTAAGCCTGATAAAACCGATAGTATTTCTGACCACCTCTCTCTCCGGCGCCTCCAGCTTTACCTCAACAGCTCTGTATAAAAATATAAAAGCTAATATATCCAGAACAGGAGCTGCTGCAAGAATAGACAGAACAAGCATCATAAAATGGTTACGCAGAAAATAGTACATATAAACAGATATAGCCACCTGTACCAGATAAGCTATAATTCTTGTAGGATGTACTGTAGTCTTAAGCGGTTTTATAGACTTGTTTTTTTTGTTGTCTGCATTTAATTGTGACATATACAAAACCCTTATGCTATGACATAACGCATCTAATAGACTAATTTCTAGGTGCTCTGATTGATTGAACAAGCATCTTCATAGCGCCATTCATATCCATTCCCTGTGCACGTGCACGTTGTCCTAGTTTTACCCTGTGACCAAGGGTATCACGAACGACCGACTGAACATCTTCAGCTGTAACAAAATCCCTGCCTTCTATAACTGCTATGGCCTTTGCCATATTTAAAAGAGCTATCGTCCCTCTAGGACTCGCCCCCATAGAAAACATGTCATTTACTCTGGTCGCCTCAACTATATCTACTATATACTCATAAATCTCATCTCTTATAAACATATCATTAGCTTCACGTCTTAGTTCAACTAATTCTTCTATGCCAATAACCTTTTCTATCTTTGAAAGTGGATTCTGTGCATTTCCTTTTAGTATCTGAACCGCATCTTCATGTTCAGGATAGCCCATTGAAAGGCATACCATGAATCTATCCAGCTGAGACTCCGGAAGAAGCTGTGTTCCCGAAGAACCATAAGGATTCTCAGTCGCTATAACAACAAATGGATCCGGTAGTTTTCTTGTGACACCATCTACTGTAGCTGTTCCTTCCTCCATAACCTCCAGAAGTGCTGACTGTGTCTTAGGCGAAGTACGGTTTATTTCATCTGCAAGAAAAAGATTACAAAAAACCGATCCAGGTCTATATTCAAATTCCTTTGTTGCCGAATTATACATAGAAAATCCCAGAATATCACTCGGAAGAACATCCGGTGTAAACTGAACTCGCTTGTAATCCAGCGACATACTTCTGGCAAACGCAGTGGCAAGTGTGGTTTTACCAACTCCAGGAATATCCTCCATCAGTATGTGTCCACCCGCTATTACCGC
>OCTX012274579.1_pt1 | contig 10774 bp, 6 predicted proteins | sample 1539691 | NCBI WGS metagenome assembly OCTX01 (sample SAMN02144231, study PRJEB22623) | gut metagenome | biome: sheep rumen | host: Ovis aries | place: New Zealand | reverse complement strand
CGTGGAGAACATCCAGAACCAGGTGGAGGAGGCACTCATGCGGGAGGGATTCTACCATGTGGCCAAGTCGTTCATCCTCTACCGTCAGACCCACTCTGAAGACCGCGACACGCTGGAGAAGATGATGTTCCTCTCGGAGTACACCGAGTCGGTGAACGCTGCCACAGGCTCAAAATACGATGCCAATGCCAATGTGGAGCACAAGAACATCGCCACGCTCATCGGCGAACTGCCAAAGTCCAACTTCATCCGCTTGAACCGTCGCCTGCTCACTGACCGCATCAAGAAGATGTATGGTAAGGAGTTGGCCGACGAGTATATCGACAAGCTGACACACCATTTTATATATAAGAACGATGAGACCAGTCTGGCCAACTACTGCGCCTCGATCACGATGTATCCTTGGCTCATTGGTGGCACCACGAGCATCGGAGGAAACTCCACGGCCCCCACAAACCTCAAGTCGTTTGCCGGCGGTTTCGTCAACATGGTGTTCATGGTCAGCTCCATGCTCAGCGGCGCCTGTGCCACGCCTGAGTTCCTGATGTACATGAACTATTTCATTGGCAAGGAGTATGGCCTTGACTACTGGAAGCGTGCCAACGAACAGGCAGACCTCTCGCTGAAGAAGCGCACCATCGACAAGGTCATCACCGACTACTTCGAACAGATTGTCTACACCCTCAACCAGCCCACGGGTGCCCGTAACTATCAGGCTGTGTTCTGGAATATCGCTTACTACGATCGCTACTACTTCGAGTCGATCTTCGGCGACTTCTACTTCCCCGACGGCTCCAAACCCGACTGGGACGGACTCTCATGGTTGCAGAAGCGCTTCATGAAGTGGTTCAATAAGGAGCGCACGAAGACACTGCTCACCTTCCCCGTGGAGACGATGGCACTGCTCACTGATGAGAATGGCGATTGCCGCGACCAGGAGTGGGGCGACTTCACCGCAGAGATGTACAGTGAGGGACACTCTTTCTTCACCTACATGAGCAACAACGCCGACTCGCTGAGCTCCTGCTGCCGGTTGCGCAACGAGATCACCGACAACGGCTTCTCCTATACCCTCGGTGCTGGCGGTGTCAGCACGGGATCGAAGAGCGTGCTCACCATCAACCTGAACCGCTGCATCCAGTTCGCCGTGAACCATGAACTCAACTACCTCGACTACCTGAGCTCTGTCATCGACCTCTGTCATAAGGTACAGCTGGCCTATAACGAGAACCTGAAGGAACTGCAGGCCCACGGCATGTTGCCGCTCTTCGATGCAGGCTATATCAACATCGGCCGACAGTATCTCACCATTGGCATCAACGGACTCGTGGAGGCTGCCGAGTTCATGGGGCTGAAGATCACGCCCAACGACGATTACCTGCACTTCGTACAGGGCATCCTCGGACTCATCGAGCAGTATAATAAGAAGTATCGCACGAAGGATGTGATGTTCAACTGCGAGATGATTCCTGCCGAGAATGTCGGCGTGAAGCATGCCAAGTGGGACCGTGAGGATGGCTACTTCGTGCCCCGCGACTGCTACAACAGCTACTTTTATGTCGTCGAGGACAACTCGCTCACCATCATCGACAAGTTCAAGCTGCATGGTGCACCGTATATCGAGCACCTCACGGGTGGCTCCGCACTCCACATGAACCTCGAGGAGCATCTCTCCAAGGAGCAGTATGCCCACCTGCTGAAGGTCGCCGCCAAGGAGGGATGTAACTACTTCACCTTCAACATCCCCAACACCGTCTGCAACGACTGTGGCCATATCGACAAGCGCTACCTGAAGGAGTGCCCGCATTGCCATTCGAAGAATGTCGACTATATGACGCGCATCATTGGTTATCTGAAGCGTGTGTCTAACTTCTCTCAGGCACGTCAGGAGGAGGCTTCGCGCCGTTACTATGCACATGCTTAGGTAGCTCATGCTGAAGTACGTCAACTCTGACATCGTATTCCAGGAGATACCCGACGAAGTGACACTGGCAATTAACATCTCTAATTGCCCGTGTCACTGTCCTGGGTGTCACAGCCGTTACCTCTGGGACGATGTTGGCCTCCCGCTCAATCCCGAGGCCATCGACGACTTTGTCGGCAAGTATGGCTCCGACCTCACCTGCATCGCCTTCATGGGGGGCGACAGCGACCCTAAGGGTGTCGATCTGCTCGCACAGTATGTCCATGAGGAGTATCCGCATTTGCGCGTGGCCTGGTACAGCGGACGTACCGTCATCTCTCCTCTCATTCAAAAAAACGATTTCGACTATATAAAGATAGGCCCCTTCATCCGGCATCTCGGTCCTCTGAAGAGGCCTACCACCAACCAACGGCTTTACCGCCAGAACGACCAGGGTGAGTTCGAGGATATCACCGCCCGCTTCTGGAAGCGATAAGGCAACTGATGTATAACTAAAACAACGATAATTATGAAAACAAAGATTCTGGCCTTGTTCTGCATGGGAGCGATGTCTGCTGCCGCAGCTCATTACGAAGTGAGCTCACCTAACGGGAAGGTGAGTGTGATGGTGGAGACTGACCAGCAGGTGTGCTGGTCGGTGCGTTATGACGGTAAGACGGTGCTGATGCCTTCCCGTATCGACATCCAGACCCAGCAGGGAAAGAAGTCCCTGGGCCTTGGTAGGGTGGGGAAGGTGGCGCGTCATCGCATCGACACCAGCTTCGAGACACCGTTCTATAAGAAACAGTCTGTCAGCGATGCCTATGGCCAGCTGCTGCTCTATACCTCACAGAAGTTCACCATCGAGGTGCGGGCCTACGACGACGGGGCAGCCTACAGGCTCATCAGTACAAACACAAAACCCTTGAACGTGGTCGGCGAGACGGCGGAGTTCTACTTTGCCGACGACTACCAGGCTTTCGTGCCCTATGTCAACGACAACCGCGGTGGCGAGCGTTACTGCTATTCCTTTGAGTCGTATTACGACGAACAGCGGCTGTCGCAGATGTTCCCCGACTCGCTGACCATCAGTCCGCTGGCCGTCTGCCTGCCTGAGGGCATGAAGGCCATCGTGATGGATGCCGGCGTAGAGAACTATCCGGGCATGTTCCTGAAGAAGGGCGAGGGGCATAGCCTGAAGGCGGAGTTCGCGCCCTATCCGTTGGAACAGCAGGTGGGGGGCTTCGACCGTCTGAACCTCGTGCCTACGAAAAGGGCCGGCTTCATCGCAAAACTGAATGGGCGGCAGTCTCTGCCCTGGCGTGCCGTGGTCGTCACTGAGCGTGATGCCGACATTCTGAACTGCGACATGGCCCAGCGCCTGGCGCCTGCCTGTCGCATCTCCGACACGTCGTGGATCAAGCCCGGCAAGGTGGCCTGGGACTGGTGGAACAACACCAACATCAGTGGTGTCGACTTCCTGTCGGGCATGAACACCGACACCTATTTATATTATATAGATTTCGCGGCCAAGAACAAACTCGAGTATATCATCGTCGATGAGGGATGGAGCGGCAAGGAGTCGCTCATGGACAACCTCAACCCTGCCATCGACCTCCCGCGGCTCATCGCCCATGGACAGCAGAAGGGGGTGGGCATCATCCTCTGGTCCAGCTGGCGCAACCTCATTGGCAATGACCCAACAGGCGACATTGCCGTGACGGATGCTGTCATGAAGCACTATGCCGACATGGGCATCAAGGGCTTCAAGGTCGACTTCTTCGACCGCGACGACCAGCAGGTGATCGCCTCGGCTTACAGCATCGCCGAGAGTGCCTCACGCCATCACCTCTATCTCGATCTCCACGGCCTGAAGCCCTTTGGCATCCAGAGGGCTTATCCGAACATCTTCAACTTTGAGGGTGTAAAGGGTCTGGAGAACTCGAAATGGGAGCCGCGTGTGGGCGACGGACCTCTCCACAACCAACCGCGCTACGATGTCACCGCTCCTTATCTGCGCATGCTCGCTGGCCCCATGGACTACACGCCGGGAGCCATGACCAATGCCATGCGTAACAACTTCTTCGGCAACAACGACAACCCCATGTCGCAGGGCACCCGTGTACACCAGATGGCGATGTACACCACCTTCGAAGCACCTCTGCAGATGCTTGCCGACAGTCCGACGAAATATATGCAGAACCAGGAGTGTACTGATTTCATCGCCCAGATTCCCACCACCTTCGATGAGACGATTGCCCTTGACGGACAGTTGGGCGAATATACCGTCATTGCCCGTCGCAAGGGAGCAACATGGTATGTCGCAGCCATGACCGACTGGACACCACGCGACCTCACTATCGACCTCTCCTTCCTCGGCAACGGTCAGTTTAAGGCTGATATCTTCGCTGATGGGGTGAATGCGATGAAGGAGGCTACCGACTATAAGCACACCCGGCAGACTGTTACGGCTAACGACCGGCTGAACATTCGCCTTAGTAGTGGCGGCGGCTGGACAGCCATCATCAAATAAGCGGCTTTTGCGAAGTCGTCGAAAAAATCCCAGGAAGTCGTCGAAACTTTCTTGCGGGCGGAGGAGATTATCGCTATCTTTGCACCAGCATTCAAAAAAGCTGGATAAATAAAAAAAGCAAAGATATGAAACAAGTGAGATTTTTCTTCGTGATGATGCTGCTGACGCTGTCGGCAGTAGTGAGTGCCCAGACCACTGTGAAGGGCGTGTTGATGGACGAGACCCTTGGCGAAGCAGAGCCGTTTGCCACCGTCCGTGTGTTCAAACAGGGTAAGACCGACAAGCCCGTGGCGATGTTCCTCACCAAGGAGGACGGCCGCTTCTCTGAACAGCTGACGGTCAAGGGCCGCTACGACATCGTGTTCAGCAGCGTGGGTAAGGAGGATCTCCGTCAGACCGTCACCCTGGGCAACGAGCCTACCCTCGACCTGGGCACCTTGTATATCAAGGAGAATGCCACCGCGCTGAAGGGCGTGGAGGTGGTCGCCCAGAAACCTCTGGTGAAGATGGAGGTCGACAAGATGAGCTACAACGTGGCCGACGACGAGGACTCGAAGTCGAACACGGTGCTCGACATGCTCCGTAAGGTGCCCATGGTGACCGTCGATGGCCAGGACAACATCTCTGTCAACGGCTCTTCCTCGTTTAAGGTCTATGTCGATGGCATGCCCAACGTGATGTTCTCCTCCAACCCCTCAATGGTGTTCAAGAGCATGCCTGCCTCGGCCGTGAAGAGCATCGAGGTGATGACCAACCCGGGTGCGAAGTACGATGCCGAGGGGGCCACGGGCGTGCTCAACATCGTGATGAACAAACAGATGCCTGCTGCCGGGGGCATGCCCTCGCAGAGCTATAGCATGAACGGCTACAATGGCACGGTCCGCGCCTCGGCAGGCACCAAGCAGCTTGGCGGAAGCGCCTTCGTCAGCGGACAGCAGGGGAAGTTCTCCTATAGTGTCAACGCCATGACCAGCTACAACAAACCGGGCAACACCTCTACCGAACTGGAGCAGATTCAGGACAACGGCGTCTCTCAGATCATGACCTCTACCAGCGACGTGAAGACCCCGTTCACCATGGGGAGCCTCACCCTGGGCTACCAGCTCAGCGAGATGAGCATGCTCAACGCCACGGCACAGGTGAACACGATGTCGATGAAGAGCACGGGCACCACCACCACGAAGATGGGGGGCTACGATGTCGCAGACTTCAGCTACGACAGCCGTGCCGACATGAAGAACGCGCGCACCTCCTTCAGCGGAAGCATCGACTACCAGCGCTTCTTCAACAAGGAGCACACACAGTCGCTGGCACTCACCTACCAGCTGAACTATAGTCCTGCCACCACCGAGACCACAAACACCTTCGGTGGCACGCGGGGCGTGGGTCTGCCCGACCTCACGAGCCGCTACTCTGAGAACGATGACAAGACCACCAACCACACCTTCCAGCTCGACTACACCATGCCCCTCGCCGTCGGACAGACGCTGAACCTCGGTGGAAAGCTGCAGCTCCATGATGCCACCTCCGACTCGAAGTACTACCTCAAGGGTGTCTACGATCCCGCCACCAGCAGCGACTACGAGTATAAGAACAAGATCCTCGCCGGCTATGGCGAATATGTGGGCAACTTCAACAAGGTGGGCGTGAAGACGGGCGTACGCTATGAGTACACCTGGCAGGACGTGGAGTATCACCTCGGCAATGGCCATGACTTCAGCACCGGCTACGGCAGCCTCGTGCCCAGCGCCAGCCTGCAGTACACCATCTCCCAGGGCAGTAACCTCGGCCTCACCTACAACATGCGCATCAGCCGTCCTGGCATCTCTTACCTCAACCCTTATGTCGATAAGTCGAACCCCATCGCACTCAACTATGGTAATCCCGACCTCGACGTGGAGAAGGCGCATAACCTCTCGTTGGTCTACAACATGTTCACCCCGAAGCTGATGGTGAACCTCAACCTCCATCATAATTTCACCGACAATGCCATCTCACAATACAGCTTCTACGACAGCGACAACCTGCTGAACACCACCTACGGCAACGTCGTGAAGCGCCACCAGACGGGGCTGAGTGCCTACGTGAACTACCTCCTCACCCCGAGCACACGACTCTTCATGAACGGCGGACTGAACTACACCGACCTGCGCAGCGATGCCCTCAGCCAGAGCAATAGCGGATGGACGGCCAACATCATGGCTGGCCTGCAGCAGACGCTCCCCTGGGACCTCAAGCTCAGTGCCTTCGCCATCACCTCTACGAAGAACTACACCCTGCAGGGATGGAGCGGCGGGTTCAATATCCTCACCAGTAGTCTGTCAAAGACTTTCTTCAACGATAAGCTCACCTTAGGCCTGCAGGGCATCGTCGGACTCAACAAGGGTGGTAACCTCGCCATCGAGAGCAGCAGCCGGGGACAGAACTTCACCTCTCATACCAATATCCGCGTGCCCATCTACGGTGTCACCTTCACCGTCAGCTACACCTTCGGTAACTCAAAGGTAAGAGCCCGTCAGCACGTCAACCGTGTGCAGAACGACTTCATCGAGCAACAGTCGCAGGGGGAGATCATCAACAATGCAGGCTCCGGCAACACCACCATGCCGCAGTAAGATTGTTTACGGTTTACGGTTTACAGTTTACGGTTTACAGATGATTACTTCTATAGGCAGGTTATCAGCTTGCACAGAATGGCTTGCCAGGTAATCACCTGTAAACTGTAAACCGTAAACTGTAAACAATAACCGTAAACTGTAAACCGTAAACCGTAAACTGTAAACTAAATAACAAAAAGTTTGTTGTTTCAAAAAAAATAATTATCTTTGCAGCATGAAAGTGAACATCACGCGACAGGACATCATATTCTACGGACTGCAAATAGCAGCATGGCTGGCATTCCTGATGGTGCCAGCCATCTCCGCGTTCATCGCCACACAGAGTTGGACCGGTGCCATGCAGGCCTTCGACATGAATGCCCGCATCCACTGGTCGTCGGCAGCCATCTACTTCCTCAACACTTTCGTCCTCGTGCCCTACGGCTACTACCGTGGTCGTCGCTGGCTGTTCTGGGTGGGCAACGCCGTCATCCTTGTCGCACTGGCCTATGTCTGGTTCTATAATTTCGACCCCCAGACGTTCCTGGAGCGCATCCCCAACGAGCGCTACCGCCAGTATGCCCTCAGCAACTTCTATGCCTCTGCCCTTGTCGCCATCCTCATGAGTGCCTTCCTCGCCGGTGTGGCCCTCCTCGTGCACCATGTGCGCCGTACGATGGTCATCAAGCAACAGCTCAAGGATGAGCAGCAGAAGCGTACTGAGGCCGAGCTCTTGTGGCTCAAGAACCAGCTCAACCCCCACTTCCTCTTTAACACCCTCAACAATATCTCCTCTCTCGTGCAGATCGATGCCGACAAGGCGCAGGATGCCATCGCCCAACTCAGCGACCTCATGCGCTATGCCATGTACGAGACGCGCCGTGAGACCGTCCCCATACAGGGTGAGATCGACTTCATGCGTAACTATATCTCTCTCATGAAGCTTCGCTGCAACGACAAGACCGAGGTGAATGCAGCGTTCAGGGTGCAGGGCTCAAAGTTAGAGATAGCCCCCCTGCTTTTCATCTCACTCATCGAGAATGCCTTCAAGCACGGCATCAGCAGCAGCCGTCCCTCCAAGATCGACATCTCTCTCGAACTCCTCCCTGACCCCGCCCATTCCGTCCTCGTCTTCTCCTGCGCCAATACCAACTACCCCAAGGACGATGCCGACCGCAGTGGCTCTGGCATTGGTCTCGAGAACACCCGTCGCCGCCTCGATCTCATCTACCCCAGTCGTTACACCTGGGAGCAGTCCCTCGTCGATAACATCTTCCGTGTCCGCATCACATTAAAAATGAAGAGTGGAAACAGGTAATCATCTATAAACTGTAAACTGTAAACGAAACAGGTAATCATCTGTAAACCGTAAACTGTAAACTGTAAACAAAAAATGATCCTCTCCTGCATCGTCATCGACGACGAGCCCTTGGCCGTCAAACTCCTCGAGTCATTCATCGCCAAGACCCCCGACCTCGTTCTCCTGGCCTCCTTCACCGACTCCGTTGAGGCCATCACTGCCGTCAAACAGCAACAGCCCGACCTCCTCTTCCTCGATATCCAGATGCCAGACCTCAATGGCATGGAACTCGCCCACATGCTCCCCCCTGCCACCCGTGTCATTTTCACCACCGCTTTCAAGGAGTATGCCTTTGAGAGTTACGAGGTCCGTGCCCTCGACTTCCTCCTCAAGCCCATCCGTTACAATAAGTTCCTCGCCGCTGTCGAAAAAGCGAAGGAATGGTTTACAGTTTACAGTTTACAGTTTACAGATGATTACACTGACGGATCTGAAGGGCTTGCCAGCAAATCAACTGTAAACAGTAAACCGTCAACTGTAAACAACAACACGACCCTCTTCCTCAAGGTCGATGGCGAATACCGTCAAATCTCCCTCAGTGACATCCTCTACGTCAGTGGCATGAAAGACTATGTCATGTTCTTTCTCGACTCCGAGCACCGTCCCCTCGTCACCCACCTCACGATGAAGGCTGTCGAGGAGATGCTCCCCGCCGACCGTTTCATGCGCGTCCATCGTTCCTTCATCGTCTGTCTCGACAAGATCCGGAAAGTCGACCGCAACGACTGTATCTACATCGGTGAGGCCATCATCCACGTCACCGATGCCTACCTTCCCGCCTTCCACGACTTCCTCGCCTCCAAGTTCCCCGGCTCCCCGCCCTGACCCTCCTTCTTTTGTTTAACAATCCGTGTCATCCGTTAAATCCGTGGTTGTATAAAAATATTTCGCATAATCCGTACTTTTAAATAATCCGTTTAATCCGTTAAATCCGTAGTTGTATAAAAATATTTCGCATAATCCGTATTCTTAAATAATCCGTGTAATCTGTGAAATCTGTGGTTTTAAATAATTCGTTGTTTATGAAAAAATTTCTTTGTATCAGTGTAATCATGTTAGTGTGCCAATCCCTGTGCGCAGCCAACAAGACCTTCCCCCTCAAGGGCACCATCGTCAGTCCTGCCGACAAGAACATCCTCTACACCGGCCGTGTCAGCTTCACCAATCCCCAGCGCCCCGCCTGGAACTACCCCGGCGTACAGATCATTGCCGCCTTCGAGGGTACCTCCCTCCAGATGATCGCCAAGCCCCGCAGTGGCTATTTCGTAGCCCAGGTCGATGCCGCCGAGCCCTTCAAGGTCACCTTCCGTAGCGACAACGACTCCGTCGTCACCCTCGCCACCGCCCTGCCAGATACCCGTCACACCATCCGTCTGATGTATGCCATTGAGGGCTACGAGATGTACCCCGAGTTCTGGGGCTTCATCCTCGACCCCGGCAAGTCGCTCCTCCCTCCGCCAGCCCTCCCAGACCGTAAGATCGAGTTCATCGGCAACTCCATCACCTGTGGCTATGGCAACGAAGGCACAGACAAGAACGAGCACTTCACCTATGAGACCGAGAACCACTACTACTCCTATGCCTCCATCGCCGCCCGTCAGCTCTGCGCCCAGCACTGGGTGGTGGCCCGCAGTGGCATCGGCGCCTATCGCAACTATGGCGATGCGAAGACCGGCTCACCCCGTAGTTGCATGCCCGTACAGTACGAGTACACCGGCTATGCCCTCGACCTCGACCTGCGTCAGGAGGCCTCCTTCCTCCGTGAGAAGTGGGATTTCGCCCGTTACCAGCCCGATGTCGTCTGCATCAACCTCGGCACCAACGACCTGTCTACGAACAATTACGATCTGAAACTCCTGAAGCAGGGCTACCAGACGCTCTACCGTCTTGTGCGCTCCCACAACCCCCAGTCGAAGATTGTCTTCCTCAGCGGGTCGATGCTCAATGGCAAGGAGCTCCAACAGTGCCGCCAGCTGCTCGACGAGGTCACCGCCGAGGCCCGTCAGTCTGGCGATGCCCAGGTCTACCGCTTCGACTTCTCACCCATCACCGGCGACGCCTGGTATGGCAACGACTGGCACCCCAACATCTATCAGGATGAGAAGATGGCTGCCGAGCTCACCGCCTTCCTTCGCGACCTCATGAACTGGTTCTAAAATATTCCGTGTAATCTGTTAAATCTGTGGTCTATATAATTCGTAGTCTTGACTTATCCGTGTAATCCGTCTAATCCGTTGTTTTTCGATAATTCGTGAAATATTTCCGTTTTTTCGAGCAAGTTACGAAATTTATTCGTACCTTTGCAGCCGAATCAGTGTCTTGGTCACAGATACTGCTGGATATCAGCGTTGAAGATGAAGCACGATCACCATATTGTTTCC
>OCTX011904197.1_pt1 | contig 10778 bp, 7 predicted proteins | sample 1539691 | NCBI WGS metagenome assembly OCTX01 (sample SAMN02144231, study PRJEB22623) | gut metagenome | biome: sheep rumen | host: Ovis aries | place: New Zealand | reverse complement strand
GTTGTTTTCATCAAGTGCATATACAAAGGCGTCAACAGATGTGCAGAACTCTCCACGTTTTAAATCTTTCTCGTGAAGATAATCCTTACTTGCAACCACTTCGAAGGCGATATAATTATCAGAGCCTTTGTCGCAAAGAATATTCATAACATCCTTGAATTTCACCGGCATATCTTTGATGCCATTGATAATTGACAGCACAGCTTCCTTATCATGCTTAATGAAGAAAAGGTGATTGATACAAGCTAACTGTGACGAAACAAGGTGACGGGTAATACTCAACCCATCTGGCTTCTGTCCTTTTGGCGCATCAAAATAACAATTCCACCACTTTATCTTATTCTCCTTAAAATAATCCTTAACTCTCTGTACAGACTCCTTATCTTGCCAGTTGTATAAATTCCTGTCCCTTTCGCTATTATCAAGAATATATTTAAAGCCTTTGTTTGTAATACTCTTGCGGAAGTATTCCTGCTGATTCTGTTGTTTTGCCTCGTATGTCATATGTTAATTCTATAAAGTCTTTTTGTATATTATACGATAGAAACCGTTTTAATATAAATACTAATATGATATTCAAAAACTTTGCAGGGTTCCTTGAATTTATGCTAATCAAATACAAATGGGAACATTTCCTTTAGTTGTTTCTGCGTTAAAATAAAATCTTCATATAAACCATAGCCCATGAAGGAAGACATGACAAATCTTGCATCATCAGGAAGGTTGTCACACTCAGTTTTAAGCTTCGTGCTAAAATGATGGTAGTTACTTAACAAAAACAGAAAATCAGGCTCTGGTTCAATTGTTGGCTCTACAGGTTTGTCACCACGTATGAATAATTTGTCAAGGCCTTTAACAAGACCTAATTGATACTTTTGCTTCAAGATGGAAAGCATATCCTTGCCAACTGTTGTAACGGATTCTTTATTGTCTTTGAATTTCAAGAAGTCTTCATAATGTTTATGCAAACCATTTTTGCCAGAAATAGCGCCATCTCCTTGTTTAACCTCTATCAACACGAGTTTTAGAGAACGTTTGCTATGATTCTTTCGTTCCCAGCGGAAAGCTACAATATCTGCCCTTCCTCTAAGAACTGAATTGTCAGCCCATTCTACATCTGAAATAAAAAACTCGGTTTTCTCTGCGTTTACAGACATGTTGTTCTCATAAACTACTCTTTGTTGAATCTCCTTTTCTCCTAATTTGGAAACAAGCCTTTTTTTATTATCTCTTCTTTCTATTTGGGCGGTCTCATGCTTGTCAATAATATTTTTAGCTTTACTGATATATTCTAATGGATTTTTGATATCAAAAGAAAGTCGTGTTTTATCATTTGATAAATAATACTCTTCAGCCAAAGTTTCATAATCATCAATACTACGTATAGTGAGTAGTTTTCCTCCTCTATAGTAGAGAATAACGCAGTCACCACGCATTTCAAAATCAAGGTATGGATCTTGACGGACGATTTCTGGGATTACACTTAGTTGGCCATTTTTTGAAGGGGCATTAACGTCCGTCTTGAATAAGTTAAATAAGTCATCGCCAATAGCTCTTCCTTTATATTTCATAATTCTTCAATTATAATAGTTAATCATCTTTCTTATTCTCTCTTTCATCTCTTCTCTCAATTCCTTTGGCTCCAGGACTTCCACATTTTCTCCCATTGCCAAGAGTTGACTGACAAGTTCTGGAGTTACACATAATTTATAAGTAAACTCAGCAAATTCTCCATGCTTTGAACGAACTTCTGACTGACTCTTGTGCATAGGTGTTGAACGAAGATACTCTGCCTGCACGCCATACGCACGAATCTTAACATTCAAGACTTGCTTGTCCTTGTCCTTATAAACACCAACCACATCCGCAAAGTACTTCCTCGCATCAAAGTCTGACGGCAATTCAAAATGAGTGCTCGTTTTCTTCAAATCATGAATGCGGTCTAAAGATATAAGTCGCAGGTCTTCCTTCTCTTTCTTGTATCCCAAGAGATACCATCGGCGATTATAGACTTTCAAAGCGTATGGTTGAAAATGGAACGTTTGCATGTGTTCTTCTTGTCCTCTTTCATAGCGCTGATAGTCTATCAGCAGCTCCACATTCCTTTGCATGGCATCCAAGATATTGTCCAAGAAAGCTTGCCCCAAAGGAATCTCTTCAAGCAATACTCTGTCCTTCATGCCATTGAAAGTCGCAAAGTCCTTGGGAATACTGTACTTGCGCAGCAGCCACTTGGCCAGTCGATTCTCGTTCAAGACCTCGGGGTTCTTAATGTAATACACATTCTTCTTACGGTCACACTCAATCTCTACCCCAAACATTTCCTTAATGCCCTCTCTGCATTCGTGAAAAGTTCGAATCGACAAACCACCTTCGCACAAATAAGAGTTCTTCCATCGTGTTTCGATTTCCTTGAAGCTCAGATCCTCTTTGAGCAAAGTATTCAGAATCCAAATATATTTCTTGTATGTCTTGCTTATCATATAAATAGTGGTAGCATTCTTGCTTGCAAAGATACAAAAATAATTAAGAAATAAGAGTAAAGAATGACGATTAATATTTATGGCGAGCAAAATCAAAAACACTCGTCACTCATCATGTTTTGGGGTTAATGCAAAGAGTATCAACAACATAGAGCCTGACGAGTGCCCTGATGAGTGATGATGAGTCGTCAGGAACTCATCAGGGTGTTACCTGTTGACTGTCAAATGATTAGGACGAAATATGATGAGTGACGAGTTGATTTCTATTAAATCTGCTTGATTTCTGCATCAACAACAAAAATATCGCCTTCGTTGTCCACCAAGACATTGCGAGGAACAAGATCCCATACCTCATATGTGCCATTTGAGAATCGGCCTTCTGTAGCAGTCTTATCAAACCCCAAAGCTGCCATATAAGTGTCAATCATGATTTGTGTTGCAGGCTGAACATTTGCAACTCTTGGCTGTGCAATAACAGGCTGCACATTACGACCATCGAACCCTGCAAAAGCATGAAAACAATAAGCAGTATCAGGAAAGATAATGTTGTGCATCAAGATTTTGCGGAGAAAACCTACAATACTACCACTATTGAACAGATTGTTCACTTTGTAAACGACCTTCTCTGCGACGAACGTATCGTTCTCGTTACCGCTTGGTCCTGGAACGCCAAGACTAAAGACTTCCGACATTGGCATCCAGAACCCCTGAGACTTTGCCAATTGCTCTGCAGCTCGCAGTTCTGCCTCAAGTGGAGTTACATTTGCTTGGCCAGTTCCAAATTGTGTTTCATGTACTGCGCAAAGTCGCTGGAGCTCATTGGCGATTGCTGCGATGCGGCTATTTTCTGCTTCTTGCGCTCCGTCACTTCCTTGTGGAACAGATTGAAATACATCATGATTCATCGTCATATTTGTTTTCGACTGCAAAGTTACGAAAAAATCTCTCTTAAGCAAAGAGAAGAAAGATTTTTCTGTGTTAACAGGTTATATTCTTCCCAAAGTCCGCACCTTGTTTGGAGGCTTCAAGCTGAAGAACCCATCATCCAGCATGCTTAATCTTCCTTTCAAACGCTTGTTTGGCGTTTGTTTGAGGCATCTTTACTGACCATTTGCCGCATTTTCCCGTTCGCTCCCCTACCCTATCGTCAGCCCAAAGCCTATAAAGATGCCTGGTGCGAACTTTGGGTACATTTCTTACGACCTGGTGCGAACTTTGAGAACACATTTCGTGTGACTATACTTCAAAAGTCGGGCTAAGGTGCGGACTTCGGGAAGACTATTGCCTCGAAGTGCGGACTTCGGGAAGATTTTGGGTCGAAAAAGACATTTCTTTCGTTCCAAGTGCGGACTTTAAGAACATTTTTGGGGGTCTAAACGGGGAGAAATACCTTAAATGACCTTCTTTATGGCCTATCTTCCCAAAGTTCGCACCTCATAACGGCATTTTGTGTCTCTTGGTGCGAAGTTTGGGAATATTTTACTCGGCTTGACTCAGGACAAAACTCAAAACATTAGACTGAAACCCTCGAAATGTTCTTTTTTAAAACGAAAAAGGTGCAAAAAAGGCGCTCCCTTTTGATGACAAAAAGTACGATTTACGAAAAATCCTGACAAAACGCATGATTTCAGGCGACTCAAACTGTTATGTTTGGAACTACCTGATTTTGAGGCACTCAGGACAACACGTTAAAATGGCAAACTTAACGTGTCGAAATGATGATTTTTACGTGCTAAGTTGAGCAACTTAATGTGTTAAGTTTATCAACTCGGCACGCTAAGTTGAAAAGGGTATCATTTCAAGGCAAAAAGAACAACAGGAAATGACACAAAAGCTGCGAAAATTCTTTACAACTTTTTTATGACCTGATGAAAAAGAAGACCTTTCGAGGCAAAAATCGAACAATTTTGAGGATTTTCGCCCTCAAAAAGAGACGAACTTAACAATACAGCTCTGACGAGAGGAAAGAAACGCTGTGGGCACAAAATTCAAAAGGCTAGCGAATTCCCCTACCCTGTTTCAGAATCAACCGAAAGCGCGTTTCAATTAATTCAAGCACTCTCAGAAGCTCAGACCCACTGATAGACGCTATCCTCGTACTGCTCGATGATGCGCATCGCTTCTGCATCAAGTCCCTGACCCTCTTTATAGTGATACTTGAGGAACTGGTGGAGAGCAGCGCGAACAACATTCTGTTTCTCCAGCTTCTGGCGGAACACAATGTAATCCAGTGCGTTACGGTCGTCCTCACCTGTGAAGAATGTGAAGCCACCAACCTTCTGAATCGTGCAAACTCGACGTAAGGGCTTCACTGCCGGCGTCTCTTGAACGATTTTGTTTCTCACAGCATCATTGGTTGCCAAAGGCTTCGGTGCCACATAATTCTGAGTAGCTTCAGCTGCTACCCTGCTGATATTCAACGATTTCTTCTTAATTGCCATAATCTTTTTCTCTTATTTTTTTGTATTTCTTTCTTTACATTTCCCTCTTACAAATACGCAGACATCCGAATAGTCAAGTGTCTGAATATTCAAATATTTACATACTTTATGATGCCAAACCGCGGACTTTTTCTCATTTCAAATTAGATCTGTTTTGGCAGTTAATGCGTTCTTGATCAGCATCTTACAAAACACTACTCATTAACTGATTTACTTCGCTCCTTGATGAAACGATTGTAGGCAGAATTAGCTATCTGGCCCCAACGGACAGGCGTCCAGGTCTTGGGACGTGCCTTGCGTCCAATCATGTATTCGGCTACGCGCATGTAGTCGTCCGCCACAGGTGAATTACTCGCATACTCGAAGAGAGACATCTCATAAGCAACTGATTCCGTGCACCTTACACTCTCACGGACGCTCACGGGGAACAGCGGTGCCTTTACCTCTTCTTCGTTGCTGTAGTACTCTTTCACCTCGCGGCTGATGCTACGATTTTTGTTCCAACGCACCAGAAGATAGCCCATGATGGTGACCGGGCAACGAAGCTGTGTGTGTACCTTATTAATATAATCGAGCAGGCGAGGCAAGCCTTGCAAGCTATAGATGCCAGCTTCAGTCGGGACAATCACGAAGTCGCTGGCAACCAATGCGTTAGTGTTCATCAACGTCTCGCCACCTGGAGCACAATCGATGAAGACGTAGTCGTACATATCACGAATCCTGACGCCCGTTTCCGGGTCAATCAGGTTCAGGAAATCTGCCAGCCGATGCTCGCGATTATACATCAACTGAAGCTCCGCGTTGATATTGCTCATACTGTGGCTGCCAGGCACGTAGTCGAGACCATCGTAGCGCGTATAGATCGGCAATGGAAGGGATTCGCCCTGTCCGTCGTGAAGCCATTCGTAGATAGTGCTTTCAGCCTCCAGATGAACAGTTTTGTCGACCGTATCTGTCAGGTTGCACTGTGGATCAGTATCAACGAGCAGCACCTTCTTGCCAAGTAACCAGAGCGCAAAGCCCAGATTGACGCAGGTCGTTGTTTTAGCGCACCCGCCCTTGTCGTGTAAAAGAGAAATAACTTGTGACATATTCTTTCGATAATTACTTTGTCATGGGGTTATCGTTGACTTAACATGAGACCATCAGATCTAGATGTTTAGACTATAATAGCCTTGTCACGACGATTGGTACCACCAATAATTTCTGATGCAAAGGTAAAACATTTCTTTGATACCTGCAAGAGAATACTCAAATATTTTCAAATATTCACGTATTTTCATACCCACAAACCACCAAATACTCAAATATGTGGCCTGATATATCGCAGGTATACAAGCAGTTCAATCTTACATATTCAAATATTAAGGAATATCTGAAAACCCAAATAGAAAAAAATATTGAGATATAAAGGTAGTGAGGAATTCAACTATATGGATATTCAAAGACACAGATATAGAAATATTCAGGAGTTGGTGAACAGGTAGATTTGTGTATGCAAATATTTAAATATGCGAATACAATCAGGATATAATAGAAAAGAATTGAGATAAGGAGATGTTACGAAAGTTCGCACCAATACTACCTGAAGATAACACCATTTGTTCCAAACTTTCGCACCTTGTGTTCATAATGTTCGCACCAAAGAGGAAGTAATACCCTGTAATATAATAGGTTACGAGATTATATATACAATATAAGATAATCAATAATATAATATAGAATATTCTTTAAATAAATCTATTTTATAGAATTATGAATTTATATTAGTTATAGTTCGTTGCAAGTGATTGTTAATCAAGTTGATAGGGTAGAGCTGGTGCGGACTTCAGGATGATTTGGTGTGGAGAACAGGAAGCTTATGTATGGAGAACGTGATGATTTGGTGCGAACTTTGGGAATATTACGACAGATACTCGTTTTATCGTATTCTAGTCAACCTTTAGGTTGACTTAATAGAGGCTATTAAAGACGTTCAGCCAGTGACTTTCTTGGGATAGTTTAGTTGCATTCTCAGAACTATGGGACGATCTTATCAAGAAGGAGTTTGTTGGGGTTAAGTTCGCATTCGTGTTTCTCATACGGGTTGTCAATATGGTTTTGATCGGGCCAGTGTTAAGCCCAGGCCTTTGATTGCCGGCTTTTGAATGTTTTCGTAATAAACATAATATGTGGGCTGGTTACTTATATGTGCTCTGATGGTCGAATGAGAGGGCAGACAAAAGTGAAAAATCAGGCATTTTTGCATTATTTTGAAAAAAAGTTGCCTCTAGGGGTTAACAAAAATGGGGGTACCGAGTATATATATAGCAGGGTAGGGGAAGTATTAAAAAAGTTCGGAGCGACGAAGGTATAGACCGTCGTCTGTGCAAAACGACCAGGCAGCCTTTGTAAACGCGCCTTGTAGGTCTGTGTAATAATATGAAAAACCTTTTGCTTGCGTGTCAAACGCTTTATGTGATGGTGTTTAGCATACCGGTAATTGTGTTTTTTTCAGACAAAAGAGCAGAAGCTTAGTAAAACTAGGTGCGATAAGATTTATAGATAGTCGTGCCAATGCTTATGCAGAACGAGGTGCCAGTGAGTTTATAGACCAAGATGCCAATGAGTTTACAAAGCAAGGTATTAATGCTTTACAGATTGACGTGCCAATGTCGTTACGGACATATGTACTAATGAGTTTACAAAGCAAGGTGCAAGTGCCTCTAAAGATTATGGTGTGGTTATTCTCACAAACCTTTGTATTAAAGCGTTGAAGACTAAGGTGCAAACCTGCATGAAGAAGTCGGTGCAACTTCTTTGCAAATTGTAGTGCAATAATATCGGAAGATAAAGGTGCTATATTATCGGAAGTCAATGGTGCCATAGTATCGGAAGATAATAGTTTAAGAGGTTTGGAACAATAAGGTGCAAGAGAAGAAGAAGTTCGTGGTGAGATTATCTCACAAATTTTTGTGCGAGCTTAAATAGTCAATGAGGTGCGAATGCTTGGAACACCTCTAAGACAAATATAAAAACAATTAATAAAAATTTTCACTTAAAAATTTGGATAATACGATGGAATGGTATAATTTTGCAGACGAAAACGTGTTCGATGTCGAAGACAACGTCTTTGACACCGAAGGAAAACTATTAACAGACGAAGAAATGGCTAAGAAAAAAGGGCCGGCTATTGTTAGCAGTAAGAACGAACTTGTGCAGACGATAGCGAACAATCGCGAGCTGGATTTCATACTCAATCCTGTGAGCTACACGCAGATACGTGGAAACTTCTCGCTGGTACAGACGAACTTGATGATTGCCATCATCGCTCAGTTGCAGAATCGCATTCGCGAGCAGCTCAGCGTGGGCGAATCGTCGTTTCTGTTCAAGCCTGAGGATTTATCAGGCAATTTGCTCAACTTCGAGATTCCTCTTCGCGACTTGGGCATCAGTCCGAAGAAGTACGACGAGCTGGAGGTGGCGTGCAATACCTTGTTGAATGTGAACATGTCCTACAAGCGTTACGACGAGTACGAACGCATAGAATATAATGTCAGCCAGAACATCTTTCACAAGATTGAGTTTCCGAAGGCGGAGATAAATGCGGCTGGCGAGAAGGTCGCTTACAAGGGCGGACAGCGAAGGAAGGGTGTCATCAAGATTTCGATGGTGGACGAGAGTGCTCGCGAGATTCTGAACCTCCGCAAGGGCTACACCCGTCACTTGAAGGGCATCACCCAACTTTGCCGCAGTCCTCGCACACCTCGACTCTACATCTATCTGAGTGCTTGGCGCAAGATAGGCTCTTGTACCGTCAACTACATCGACCTGAAGGAGTTCTTCGGCGTGCTTACCTTCAGCAAGGACCACAAGCGCATCATCGAGAACCGTTATGTCAAGTACGGAGCTTTCCATCGCGATGTCCTCGATCCCGTATTGAAGGAGATGAAGAAGCTCTCGGACGAAGGCAAGGTGGAATTTTGCTTCGAGTACGAGCCCGTCTATCCTCATGGTGTCAGTCGTGGCGACCCGGACAGCATCCGCTTCACCATCATTGAGGGCAAGATGGGGCAGGCTCAGCAGCACGAAACTTTCCTGGGCAAGATGCGGGCCAAGCTCATCACGAAGTACGCTCTTCAGCCTAGCGAGTGGGCGAAGTTGGAGAACCTCATATACGACGGTCTGGACCTCAAGCCGGAGCTGGACCGCATAGACAAACTCGTCGAGGAGAAACAGCCCGACAATGTTCATGCCTATGTTACGGAGGTGCTCTACCGTTGGCTTCTTGAACAGCAAAAGCCCAACCAGCCCGAGTTTGCGGAAGCTGTCGAGGTGAAGGACGAAGAGCCTGACCGTCCTTATGTTCAGCCCATCTATCAGGAGAAGTGGAATCTCTGGATGGAGAAGGCTCGCGAACGTCTTGGCGAGGAGTTCTACAACAAGTATATGACTTGTGCCAGCCTTTGGGCAGTTCGCGACAAGAACGTCTTCGTGTCTGTTCCCAATAAGTTTGTTTCCGAGCAATGGGAAGAGCATATCAGCGAAATCGTCAGCTACTTCTACAGTGCTTTCGGTGCCGACAAGACGGTGACCTATATTTTCCAAGATATGTAAGGCCCCATGTCAGAACAGTTAATCATACAAGGTGAGACGAAACAGGAGCGTTACGAAGCGCTCTTGCCGCAGATAAAGGCAGTCGTCGAGGACGAGCCAGACCTCATTGCCAATATGGCGAACGTGGCGGCGATGCTTCACGAAACCTTCGGTTTCTGGTGGACAGGTTTCTATCGAGTGGAAGGCGCCGAGCTCGTGCTTGGTCCGTTCCAAGGTCCGATGGCTTGCACTCGCATCAAGAAGGGTAGGGGAGTATGTGGCACGGCTTGGCAGGAAGCGGCAACGCAGGTTGTGCCCGATGTCGATAAGTTCCCCGGGCATATCGCCTGCTCGTCGTCCTCGAGGAGCGAAATCGTCGTGCCCGTCTTCCACGGAGGAGAAATCATAGCTGTCCTCGACATCGACAGCGAACGCCTCGCGACCTTCGATGAGACCGACCGACGTTATTTAGAGCAACTTGTCGGGATGCTAAACGCCGCATGCGGGAATTGACAACGCCGCACGCGGAAATGACCAACGCCGCACGCGGGGATTGCCAACGCCGCGTGCGGCGTTTTTTGTTGCCCCACGTAACTCTACCTTTGGTCGAAGGGACTTTCGTTCGGAAATAAAAGAGAAAATGGTCTTTTCTCTTTGTTTTTCTCTCGCTAATTCGTAACTTTGTGGCCGAAAAAGAGAACTGCAATATGAAACGAACAACTATTTTGCTGCTTGCCCTGCTGAATGTGATGATGCAGGCACAAGCTCAGAAGCCGCAGCCCGTCAACCCGAGCGACGCAGGCACTCATTACATCAATCCCATCGTTCGTGCCGACTTCCCTGATCCAGACGTCATTCGCGTCGGTTCGACCTACTACATGGTCAGCACAACAATGCAGCTCTTTCCCGGAGCAACCATTATCAAGAGCGAGGATCTCGTCAATTGGGAGTACTGTTCCCAGCCGTTGAAGGCTTTGCTTGACGATGACCGCTACAACCTCCGCAATGGTAAGAACGCTTACGCAAAAGGCATGTGGGCTTCGTCGATGAAGTACCACAACGGACGGTTCTGGCTTCTCGTCAATGGTAACGACAACAGGGCCTGGTTGCTCTCTGCAGCAGATCCCGAGGGCGAATGGGATGTGAAGCGACTCTCTCGCAACTACTACGACCCGGGCATGCTTTTCGACGGCGACAAGGTCTATATCGCGTGCGGCTACTGCAACATCTCTATGTGCGAGCTCGATGCCGACTTCAACTTCATTCAGGAGAAAGAAAT
>OCTX012280037.1_pt1 | contig 10780 bp, 5 predicted proteins | sample 1539691 | NCBI WGS metagenome assembly OCTX01 (sample SAMN02144231, study PRJEB22623) | gut metagenome | biome: sheep rumen | host: Ovis aries | place: New Zealand | reverse complement strand
CCCGTGTGATGACCGAAGAACTGATGAAGCGCGACCTGCTGCTGATGAAACAGGCCAACGTCAATGCTGTGCGACTGGCCCACTATCCCAATGTGCCACGCTGGTATGAGCTATGCGACTCAATAGGCATGTACGTCATGGACGAGGCCGACTGCGAGACCCACGGACTGCGCGGCACGCTGGCCTCCACCCCCGACTGGCACGCCGCCTTCATGGACCGTGTCGTCCGCATGGCCGAGCGCGACAAGAACCACCCCTCGGTCATCTTCTGGAGCCTCGGCAACGAGAGCGGCTATGGTGCCAACCACGCTGCCATGTCGGCATGGCTGCACGAGTTCGACCCCACCCGCCCCGTCCATTACGAGGGCGCACAGGGCACCGCCTCCATCCATAGCGACATGCAGCGCACGGAGCACGACCCGCAGACCGTCGATGTCATCTCGCGCTTCTATCCCCGCGTGATGCAGGAATACCTGAACCCCGGCATCCCCGAGGGTTCCGACAAGGAGCGTGCCGAGAACGCCCGCTGGGAACGGCTCGTCGAGATAGCCAACCGCCCGGGCGACCACTGCTCGTGGGAAGGCAGCGACGGCGGTCCGCGCCCTGTCATGACCAGCGAGTATGCCCACTCGATGGGTAACGCCTTGGGCAACTTCAAAGAATACTGGGACGAGATCAACAGCACCCCTCGCCTGCTGGGCGGTTTCATCTGGGACTGGGTGGACCAGGGAATAGGAAGACCCTCCCCCCTGCCCCTCCCTATCAAGGAGGGGAGTAAATACTCTCAAGGTAGAATAAATGCGGGAAAAACGCAAGACAGTAAAACAAAAGCTTTCCTCTATGGTGGCGACTTCGGCGAGAAGCCCAACCACGGGGCATTCTGCCTGAATGGCATCATCATGGCCGACCGCACACTGACGCCCAAATACTATGAGGTGCAGCAGGTGTATGGCGAGGCGGCTCGTCTGGCTGGCGAGCAGTATGTGGCCTGCGACCCCACACAGGCCGTCGGTGTCAGGGAGCTGAAGAAAGCCCCCCGGCACGGCATCAAGCATACCGACAAGGTTTCTGCAGGCCTTGCCGCCATCATCGCCGCCATCCACCCGCAATGCTTCCGCGCCCCTACCGATAACGACAAGAGCTTCGGCAACTGGCTGGCAAAAGACTGGAGGCGCTGCGGGCTCGACACCCTGCAACTGCCCATGACCATGGAACAGCAGGGCAACGAGCTCTGCTTCACCTTCGAGATTCCCGACACGCTGCCCCCGTTGCCGCGTGTGGGTATCGTCATCGAACTGCCCCGCGAGTACGACGAACTGGTATGGCATGGCCGTGGTCCTTGGGAGAACTATCCCGACCGCAAGGCATCGTGCCCCATCAGCTGGTGGCAGTCGTCCGTCGGCAACCAGTACGTACACTACCCCCGTCCGCAAGACTCGGGCAACCACGAAGACTGCACCTACGTGGAGCTGAAGACCAAGGGCGGCAAGACCCTGCGCATTGAGGCTATCGATGCCCCCTTCTCGTTCTCTGCCCTGCCCTACTCGGCCCAGTACCTGGCCGGCAAGACCCACGACTACGAACTGGAAGAGCAAGGGCATACCTACCTCTCTATCGACTGTGCCGTCTTAGGTCTTGGCAACAGCTCGTGCGGCCCCGGCGTACTGAAGAAATACAGTATCGACCCCGCCAAGAAGCACCGGCTGGCGATTCGCATCAGCCTGTAATCTGATGCGCTTCGGCCAGATATTTGGCTTGCTCTACTTAAATAAAGTTTATTTTAAGGCGATACATATTGCTGATTCATAATTTTTTATTAAATTTGCAGGCTGATAACACAAGTAATTCCAAAAGACCCATAGACAATGAAACCAGCAAAGATACTCAGTGTCGATGACGAGGCAGACCTCGAGTCGCTTCTGACACAGTTTTTCCGCCGCAAAATCCGCAAGGGCGAATACGAATTCCACTTTGCCCACAACGGTTTGGAGGCACTTACCATGCTGTTGAAGGAAAAAGACTTCGACATCATCCTGTCAGACATCAACATGCCTGAAATGGACGGCCTGACGCTGCTCGCTAAGGTGAACGAGATGCAGAATCCATCCTTGAAGTGCATCATGGTGAGTGCCTATGGCGACATGAGCAACATCCGCCAGGCCATGAACGGCGGTGCCTTCGACTTTGCCACGAAGCCCATCGACCTGGAAGACCTCAGCGTAACCATCGAGAAGGCCATCAAGCAAATAGAATACATTAAGCAAGCCCAGGAAGAGCACAGCCAGCTGGAGTTGCTGAAGACCGACCTGGCCGTGGCGTCGGAGATACAGCATGCTATCCTGCCCCGCATCTTCCCCCCATTCCCCGAGAACGAGTCACAGCTCGACCTGGCTGCGCTGATGACCCCTGCCAAGGATGTCGGCGGCGACTTCTACGACTTCTTCCGAATCGATGCCGACCATATCGGTCTCGTCATGGCCGACGTCAGCGGCAAGGGTGTTCCTGCCGCCATCTTCATGGCCGTCAGCCGCACGCTGATACGTACCGTAGGCCTACAGGGCGACACTGCCGGCAACACGCTGACCCTGTCGAACGAGCTGCTGTGCAAGGAGTCGGTCGACCAGATGTTCGTCACCGTGTTCTATGCCATCTACACCATCTCCACCGGTCAGCTGACCTACTGCAACGGAGGCCACAACGCGCCCTATATCCTACGTGCCAACGGGCGTGTGGAGCAACTGCCCCAAAGCACCAACTGCGTTCTGGGCATCATGCCCGACATGACGTACAGCGACGGTGAGGCACACCTGGCCCCCGGCGACACGCTGCTACTGTACACCGACGGCGTGAACGAAGCCTTCAATACCGATTTCGAGGAATACGGCGAGTCCCGTATGGAGCACGTCCTGGGCACGGTGTATGACCAGACATGCCAGGAAATCATCGACGCACAGCTGGCCGACGTTCGAGCCTTTGCCGGCTCGGCCCCCCAAAGCGACGACATCACCATCATGGCCTTGAAGCGCAGAGCATAAGAAAGAAGCATCAGTATATAGCATGCGGACGCGGAACATACTATTCGGAATATTGGCCTCAACGGCTATCGTCGGACTGTCTGCAGCCCTCTACCATCTGTACCACAAGTACGACGAGAAGAGCAGACAGGTAGAAAGCCTGCAGACGCAAGTGAAAGACCTTGAGCGGCAGGAGAAGCAGTCGGCCGTCATGCAGAGCGTCAATGCCCAGATGGAGGAGATAGCCCTCCAGGAGCGCCGCATCAGCGACGAGCAGCGCGAGGCAGCAGAAAGACAGACCGTCGTGGCAGAGCGCATGCGCCAGCATGCCGAGCAGGAGCGGCAGAACGCCCTGGAAGCCGAGCACCGTGCCGTACAAGCCTCGCAAACAGCCGAGAGCCAGCGCCGGATAGCCGAAGACCAGCGTGCCGCCGCCGAGCATTCGAAGCGTGTTGCCGACACGCTGAGCTATCTCACCCTGTCGCGCCAGATAGGCAACTACGCCATCACCCAATATCATGATGGCAATATCGTACTGGCCAATCTGCTGGCCTACGCCGCCTATCAGTACACTACGCGCTATGGCGGTGACATCTATACCCCCTCTGTCTATCAGGCACTGGTCATGACCAGTCAGAGCAAGCACCAGTGGACGCGCCACCAAGGTACCGTCACCGACATTGCCTTCTTCAAGAAAGGCCCATACAGCCTCGCGTCCACCAGCACGTATGGCGAACTGCTGGCCCACCGGTTTGACAGCGAGCAACAGCTCTTGACCGACACCCTGTATGCCAACAAGAACTTCGACTTCCGCGACCTCTTCATCGACCATTCCTCCGGCACGCTCTTCGCCGTCAGCCGCACGGGCCACCTGCTGATACGCAAGGACGGGCGAACCACCATACGGACTGTCGAAGGCATCGGTCGCCTGATGGGCATCGAACCCGTGGGAGGCCAATTCATCGTCATAGGTGAGGAGGGTCTGACACAGCTGACGCCCCACAGCTGGCATCCCGACAAGACACGCCGATTATCCCACAAGATCATGGCCATCAGCCTGTTCGACGGCAGACCGCTGCTCTTCGACGACCACCGCCAGATGCTACGCCTGAACAGTATAGACGACATCCCCGTCCAGCGAGTACCGGTCAGCGGCCAGGTGACAGCCTTCGCCAGTTCGAAGAACACACATGTGAAGACCTACGGCATGGCCGACGGCACCATCTGGATGGAGGATGCCCAAGGCAAGATGCATAAGCTGCTGGGCCATCGGTCGCGTGTGTCGCGCATCAAGATCAACGGTGCGCGCATCTACTCTGCCAGCTACGACGGCACGGTGAACCTGTGGATGTCGAACAAGGAGAAGATAGAGCCCATGTCCATCATCCGCACGAACGGCTGGCTGCGCTGCTTCACCTTCGACGAAAAGAAGCAGAACCTCTGGTGCGGCGACCAGAAAGGCACCCTCACCGAGGCCTTCATCTCGGTGCCGCTCATGACCAGCAAGCTCCAGAGACAGCTGAAGCGCAACCTGACGCACGACGAGTGGAGCTACTACATAGGGCGCAACATACCGTACGAAACCTTCACGAAGTAAAACTCAGCACCGCAGAAACCCTTACGAAGCAACTTAGCATAAGCACTATGACTACCGGGACACGACATAGCACGACAACGAAGGCGACAGGCATCCTGCTTGCCGGCCTGCTTGCCCTTCTCGTCCTGACTCCCCTACGGCTCAGCGCACAGGGCATGCCCTTCATCCGCAACTATAAAGCCACCGAGTATAACGGCCACAACCAGAACTTCGACATCATCTGCGGCGACGAGGGTCTGGTGTATGTAGCCAACTTCGAAGGCCTGCTGTATTACGACCAGTCCACATGGCGCATGATTCACACCCCGGGCAACAGCCGCGTCACGGCACTCTTCCGCGACTCGAAGGGGCGCATCTGGACCGGTGGCTACAACTTCATGGGCTACCTCAAGACCGGTCCACGCGGCATACTCGCCCTGCATCCGACAGGCAACGGCACCAACATCCGGGGCGAGGTGACATGGATATGGGAGCGCGACGGCCGGGTGTCGTTTCTGGTGAGCGACGGCAAGGTTTACGACATCACCGGCGACAACATCCAAGTGCAGCCCAACGGCCAGGTGCCCACCAGCGGCTGGTCGGTGCTGGGCAGCGGACAGCACGTCAACCAGATACAGACGATAGACGACAACACCGAGGTGGTGGCCACCAACGGCAACGGACTGCTGGTGCGCCACAAGAACGGTCAACCGCTCATGCACATCAACGAGGCCAACGGGCTGTGCTCCAACAACGTGAGCCACGTGTCGTATAATGGCAACGGACTACTCTGGGGAGCCACCGACAACGGCATCTTCGCCATCGCGCTGCCTACCGCCTACACACACTTCACGCAAAGCGAGGGGCTGCACGGCGAGGTGCTCTCGCTGGCCAAGTTCAACGGCACCATCTATGCCGGCACGCTGAACGGCCTGTACCGGCTGGAGGGGCAGACGTTCCGTCAGGTGGCCGACATCAGCCATGCCTGCTGGTGCCTGACGCCCACGGCCGACCGCCTCCTGGCAGCCACCACCAACGGTGTCTATCTCGTCGGCCAGCAAGGCACGCGCCAGCTGACCACCGCCAGCACGACAGCCGTCACCGATGCCAAGGACGGCTACTACACCGGCGAGATGGACGGCTTCTACTACCATCCCTACGACGGTCAAGAACAGAAGGTATGCGAAGCCGAGCGCGTCACCAAGATCCTGCGCGATGCCAACGGCACGCTCTGGCTTCAGAACATCTACGGCTACGTATGGAGAGGCGACGGCACCCGCTTCCAGCCCGTCGATACCCACCGCGAGCCGGCCACGATAGTCATGACCGACGGCCATGTCAACGTCATCACGGCCAGCGCCACCCGCCCGTTCCCCTATCCCCAGTATTCCTATACCGACGAAGACGGCATCAGCTGGCTCACCAACAACAAGGGGAAGTCGCTGTATGCCTTCGACAACCACATACGCCAGCATACCCTCTCGCAGCTGGTATATCCGCTGATGGATTTCTCCACACGTGCCATGCTCCGCGACAAGCGCCAGCTCTGGATGGGCGGCGACCGTGGGCTCAACGTGGTGGACTATGCACGAAAAGACATCATGACGCAGGTGAAGCCCCAGCTCTACATCCGTTCCATCCTGCTGCGCGGCGACAGCATACTGTGGGGCGGCAGCGGCCGGCAGCCTGCCGAACTGCCCAGCCTGTCGAGCGACGAGCGGCACATCCAGTTCAACTTCTCGGTAGCATACCCGTCACTGCTGCTGCGCACACAGTACCGCACACGCATGAACGGCGGCTATTGGAGCGCATGGGACACCAACACCTACGAGGAGTACAACCACCAGAGCTACGGCACGTACTATTTTGAGGTACAGGCGCGCGATGCCTACGGACGGCTGTCCGACGTTGTCGCCATCCGCTTCACCATCGACCCGCCGCTCTACCTCCGCTGGTACATGTTAGTGCTCTATGTGCTCATCGCCACGGCCCTCATCCTCGTCCTCGTCAAGTGGCGCCTCAACCGGCTGGAGCACGAAAAGATGCGACTGGAGCGCATCGTCAAGGAGCGCACCGCCGAGGTGGTGAAACTGGAGAAGGTGGCCACCGTGGCCAAACTGACGCAGGGCCTGATAGACCGCATCCTGAACCCGCTGAACTACATCAACAACTTTTCCAAGCTGTCGGAAGGGTTGGTGGAAGACGTGAGGGCCAACGTGGAAGACGAAAAAGGCCATATAGACCCCGACACGTATGAAGACACCCTCGACGTGCTCGACATGCTGAAGGGCAACCTGGCAAAGGTCGGCGAGCACGGCGCCAGCACCACGCGCACGCTGAAAGCCATGGAAGAGATGCTCAAAGACCGCTCCGGCGGCAAGACACAGATAGACCTCGTCATCTTACTGCGACAGGACGAGAAGATGATCCACACCTACTACGAGCGGGAAATCAGCGAGCACCACATCCAGGTGACCTTCAGCTACGGGGCCGACACGGTGCCTGTCGAGGGCAACGGCGAACAGCTGAGCAAGACCTTCATGAGCCTGCTGGCCAACGCCGTCTATGCCGTGCGCAAACAGCACATCCGCAAGACCGAGCAACACGAGGCCTATCACCCCGAGGTCAACGTGAGCATAAGGTACAGCGGGCCCACCGTCGAGATACGCATCCGCGACAACGGAATAGGCATCGAGCATACCATCATCGACAAGGTCTTCGACCCCTTCTTCACCACCAAGACCACGAGCGAAGCATCGGGCGTAGGCCTATATCTGAGCAAGGAAATCATACAGGACCACGGCGGCGACATCACCGTCGATTCAGAGAAGAACGTCTATACCGAGTTTACCATTACACTACCTCATTCACCGAAGCTATGACAGAACAAGTAGAAACGCTGCAACAGCAACTGAAAGAGCAGGAGAAGCTGGCCTCGCTGGGCATGCTGAGTGCCGGAATAGCCCACGAGATACAGAACCCGCTGAACTTCGTCATCAATTTCAGCAAGATGTCGTCGAAGCTGCTCGACGACCTGACCGACATCGTTGACGACAACCGAGAGCGCATGCCCCAAGAGGACAGCGACGAAGTGGGCGAGATAGTCGATGACCTGAAAGAGAACCTGGCGAAAATCGTGGAACACGGCGAGCGTGCCATCAGCATCATACAGGGCATCCTGCTGGTGTCGCGCGGCAGGGAAGACGAGTTTGTCGCTGCCGACATCGCCGCCATCGTCCATGAGTATGTATGGCTGTCGTACCATGCCATGCGTGCCAGCCACAAGGGGTTCAATGCCAGCATCCACGAGGACTACGCCGATACCGCCAAGGCCGTGGTGGTGCCGCAAGACATCAGCCGGGCCGTGCTGAACCTGATGAACAATGCCTACTACACGCTGTGGCACAAGTCGCAGCAGCAGCCCGAGGGCTACACGCCGCGCATCGACGTGAGCGTGAGCCAGCAGGGCAGCGACATCGTGGTACGCATTGCCGACAACGGCGAGGGCATGACCGACGAGGTGAGCCAGCGGCTCTACGACAACTTCTTCACCACCAAGCCCGTAGGCCAAGGCACCGGACTGGGCATGGCCATCACCCGCGACATCATCGAGAACAAGCACCACGGCCGGCTGACCTTTGAGACGCAGGCCGGCGAAGGCACCTGCTTCACCATGACTTTCCCCATTCAAAAGCAATGAGAACACTACATCTTTTCATTCTATTGCTCATGGCCGGCATCGGCACGCTCTGTGCGCAGACCGTCAACCACACCGAGCTGCTGGGGCAGGCAGAAGAGGACTACCGCCTGGGGCGCTTCGAGGCGGCACAGGCCAGTCTTTCCAGAACGCTGGGTGCGCTCGACGGCAACGACCGCCAGAAAGCACTACGCCTGCTGGCACTCTGTGCGCTGGCGCAAGACGAGGACAAGCAGGCCGAGCAGTATGCCCGCCAGCTGATAGAGCAGAACAACTACTATACCAACGTCGATGACCCCATACGCTTTCAGGACATGGTGGCGCGCATCAAGTCGGGCCTGACGCAGAAAGTGACCACGGCCTCCAGCGTGTCGGAGAGCATTCACGAGGCCCCCGTGCCGGTGACCATCATCACCGCAGAAATGATAGAAAACCTGGGCAACAACAGAAACCTGAACCAGATTCTGGCCACCTACGTGCCGGGCATGGCCGAGATACAGTCGTTCTACAGCGACAACATCGCCATGCACGGCGCCTACGCCGAAGAGCAGGAGCTCATACTCGTCATGGAGAACGGGCACCGGCTGAACATGCGGACCACCAACTCGTGCTCGATGGGCTACGACCTGTCCCTATCGAAGATAGACCATATCGAGGTGCTGCGCGGACCGGCTTCGTCGCTCTACGGCAATGTGGCCCTCTCGGCTGTGGTGAACATCATCACCAAGGACGGTGCCGACCAAGACGGCGTCAAGGTGCAGGCGGGCTATGGCAGCCACAAGACCATCAAGGCCGAACTGACCGCCGGCAAACGGTTCATGGATGCCGACGTGCTGCTGTGGGCATCGATATACAAGTCGGACGGCGAGTTGCGGGCGTGCCGCGACTCCGAAGAGTATTTGAACCAATTCTACATTGTGCCAGACTCGCGCTTCGGAGCCATCGTCGATGCCTATCGCGACAAGCCCAGCTACGACCTCGGCATGACCTTCCGATACAAGGGCCTCAACCTCTACTTCAGCCGCAAAAGCGGCAAGAAGGTGCCGCAATACAACGACTTTGGCTACTACGACTACCACCGCTACAGAAACATAGACGGACAAAAGCCGGGCTATGGCGTCACGGCGACACTACTCGAAGCCAACTATACCCACCAGCTGGGCCCCGTCAACCTGTCGGCATCCATCTATAGCGACTGGTACAAGGTGAACTTTTACGAAACCGAAGGCGGCGAGAACTTGGCCAACGAGCTGAAACCCGACCCCGAAGACCGCTGGTATTCCTACGGTATATTCAGCATGACCAGCCTGCAGGAGCACACCATGGGGGGTAACGTCAGGGCCAGCACCGACTACAAACTGGGCGGCATGAGCGGCAACCTGCTGCTGGGAACACAGTACGAGAACTGCAAGGCGAACGATGTATATTCACAAGATGGCGAAAACTACGACCAGATTACCCGTGTCACAAAGTTCGAAGACATAGCGGGCGATTTCGACCATGAGAGCAGCCTGTCGTTCTACGGTCAGGCCAAGCACATGTTCAGCAAGCACTTCATCGTCAATGCCGGAGCGCGCTATGACATCAAGTACCGCTACGACGGCGAAAGGCTGAAGGCCTTCTCGCCGCGTCTGGCGCTCATCTACATGCCCTCCGAGCGGTTCAGCATGAAACTGGGCTACTCGAAGTCGTTTGTGGACATGGCACTCTCCTACCGAAGCACGTCCTCTTTCAACGACGAGCAAAGCTACCTGCCGCAATACCTCACCGCCATCCAGTATTCGGTGATGGGCCGCATCATGCCGCTCCACCTCAACTACGAGCTGAACGTGTTCTACAACAAGTTCCAGAATCTGTACCGATTCGAATACACTGACTTCAGCGAAATGAAAGTCATGAACGAGGGGCACTACGAGAACTGGGGCATTGAGGCTACGGCTTCCTACAGCTACAAGCGGCTGTCGGGCGGGCTGACGCTCTACTGGTGCAAGGACATCAAGGCCGAGTCGTACTACTACCTGGAGGACGAGCGGAAAGTGGCTGCCGTGCCCCACTTCACCGCCAACCTGAACATGGCGTGGAAGGCCATCGACACCCGCCGCCACCAGCTGAAGCTGTACGGCAACGCCAACTTCACGGGCAAGAAGATATTCATGTACAACGACTGGGACGACAAACGTCAATGGACAGAAAAAGGCGATGAACTCAAGCCCCAGTTTGTCATCGACCTCGGCATGAAGTACACCTACAACCGCTGGCTGCAGCTGTCGGCAGACTGCGAGAACGTGACCAACACCACGCGGTTCATCACCGGCCCCGCCTTCAATATGTACCCGCAATACCAGCGCGGACGCACCCTCATGGGAACGCTGGCCGTCAGCTTCTGAGAGACAAATAGAAGATTTTTTTTCAATTGGGCAAGATTCTCAAAAACATTTCTTCAAAAAACGTATATTTTTAACGTAACCTATTGATTATTAGAGGGCTAATTTT
>OCTX012189272.1_pt1 | contig 10780 bp, 10 predicted proteins | sample 1539691 | NCBI WGS metagenome assembly OCTX01 (sample SAMN02144231, study PRJEB22623) | gut metagenome | biome: sheep rumen | host: Ovis aries | place: New Zealand | reverse complement strand
GAAACAGATTGCTGTATGAGCAGGAAAGGAATCTATCGTGACACAGAAAGAGTTTTATGATTTCAGGGAAGAGAATAACACGAGGCAGGTGAGCCTTCTCAGGCTCGTCAAAGGTGCTCTTAAGAACTGGAAGCTGATCCTGCTTGCGGGAATACTTCTTGGAGGGCTGCTCGGCAGTTACAAGATATTCACGATCCGGTCGCAGAAGGACTCGATGATCGAGGAGTACGATAACTATAAGGCCAAACTGGACGCTTACAAGACTTCCATAAAGGACTATAAGACAAGCATCGCGGACTATCAGGAGAGTATTGCCTCCCTCTCGGATTACTGTGAGAATTCCCCCAAGATGAAGATGGATGCCTATCACTGTCCGACCGCCACTCTGGACCTTAAAGTGGCAGCGCCTGCTGACGGCAGCATTACGGAGGATGAGATCACAGCGGTCAAGAACGCGCTCTATAATGAAGTGTATTTCGGAAATACGCTCAATGAAGTCGCTTCCAAACGCGGCATGACAGTCAGCGATCTCAGGGAACTCGTTACTTTCAAGCTGACATCGACCGGCGCTACAATGAGACTGACCGTGATCTCGGAGAACGAAGAAGAGGCGGAGGCCATAAGGGATGATGTCCTCAGCACGCTGGAGACCAAACACAAAGCGATCGCCGCGGCTATGGGCGATTATTCGATCAAGGTCTTCAATAAAGGAACGCAGACGATCACGGATACGTCGCTGCAGTCTTATCAGCAGAAGCAGCAGGACGCGCTCGCGAAGCTGCAGACGACGTGCTATACGGCCCAGAACCAGAGCACTAACCTCGTAAAGCCGCCGGCAGTGCCGCAGTATTCCAAAAAATACATGCTCATGAACGGCATCAAGATGGCAGTTGTGGGATTTGCGGGCGGAATCATACTGGCGATGATCGTTCTCATGGCAAGGATCGTTCAGAAGGGCGTGATCCTTACTCCGGATGAGATCGACGGCGAGTACGGACTCAGGACGCTGGCGGATCTTTCCGGCAAGAGCGCGGCGCAGAAGACTGAAATGGCGGATTATGCACTCGCCAGGATCGGCAATGTGCTCGGAAAGGACAGGGATCACAGGATCGGTATAGTCGGGACTGCGGCTGACAAGAGACTGGAGAGCCTTGCCGGTATCCTGAATAAGAAGTCGGCGGCTTCGGGATCCGGAAATGCCTTTGTTCATATTCACGGTATCATGACCGATGCGGAGGCCCTGAAGAGCGCTGCGGGCATGGATGAGATCATCCTCGCGGAAGAGATCGGAAAGTCTGATTACGAGACAGTGCGCAAAGAGATCGCCCTGATCGCGGAGAGCGGAAAGCCGATCCTCGGGACCGTTTATTTCTGACAGGATGTTTTCGATAATGAATTATTATTGTGTTCTGACTATGCGTTCTGATAATAAACCCTGACAATGAATAAAGATGACCTGTTCCTGACTCTGTTCATAGTGTGCGCGGCGGCGTTTGCCGCCGCGGCTTTCGCCTTGACAGGCCCTTTCGGATCGAAAGGGTCTGTCGAGGCTTATTTTGTGAGCTCCGAAGTTCTTGAACGCGGTTTAAAAGGAAAAGAGAGAGAGGAGTTCGACCCGTCCGTGCTTCGGTTCGAGGGGACGGAGGTGCCGTTCGATCCGGAAGCCGGAACCCTATACATCCCTCAATCCATTGAAGTTCCGGACTGGCAGGGGAGGCTCACGCTGACAGGGCAGGGAGGAAAGATCTGTATTGCATCAGATGATCAGGCGGACGGAGAGCTGAGAAAAGACTCAATCGAAAAGGGCCGCCCTTTCAGGCTCGCCGTGATGTATCCGGACCGCTATATGGAGTGCAGTATTGTCTTTACGGGACTTCCCGCGATCTGCATAGACTATGGAGACGGCGGGATCAGGGGAAAAGAAGAGCACGCCGGCAGGATCACATCGATCGATCCTTACAGGAATGAATACCGGAGTTTCGAATGCTCCTTCCATGTGCGCGGCAATACGTCCGTACTGTTCGACAAAAAGAGCTATCGCGTCGAGCTGCGCGATAAAGCGGGGAATGGTCTCAAAGAGAGCCTTCTGGGTCTTCGGGAGGACGATGACTGGATCCTTAATTCACTGGCTACGGACAAGACTCTCGCCAGGGAAAAAGTCTGTTACGGGCTCTGGGAGGAACTGGGCAGGATGGAAGAGCATCCGGTCCCGGCTCCGGCCATGGAATATGCGGAGCTCTTTATGAACGGTTCCTACATGGGGGTCTACGGGCTCATGTATCCCGTTGACAGGAAGCTCATGGGCATGAGAACAGGCGATATACTATATAAGATCAGGACCTGGAAGGAGGAGCTGGACGCGCCGGGAGAACTTACCGACTACAACGGACTTAACGAAATACTCAATACGAACGGGTTCGCCTACGCTTCTATAGAATATCCGAAAGAGGATGAAAGCCTTTTCGACTGGGGGCCGCTCGAGGGCTATCAGCGTTTTGTTTTTGAGACGGGGGACCTGTCAGATCTCGCGGAAAAGAAGATAATCCTCGATAAGGAGAATTTTATCTTCCACGAGCTGTTCTGCGAGATGGTGCGCGCGGCGGACAACACGTGGAAGAACCTTTATCTTGCCGCTTACAGGAACAGCGCCGGAGAATATATCCTGCGCGAGACGATATGGGACCTCAATTACACGTTCGGGGACGCTTTTGTCTGGGATCCGGAGAACGGGAACACCGCCTTTTTGAGAGAGAGCACGGACAGCTATAAACTCAGATACGACAGGGATTACGGCTACAGCGCTCTTTTGAACGCGGATGAAGACACAGAGGCTGAAGCTTCTGAAAAATGGAACAGGTGGCGTGAAGAAGGGATCGGCCCGGGTATGATCAGGGCGATGTTCGAAGAGGAGAGCGATCTCCTTATTACAAGCGGCGCCATGAGCAGGAATGAAGAGAGATGGCCGGGCAGTACATCAGGAGACAGCGCGGAACTCTTCGACTGGATCGAGAGAAGATTCAGATTCCTTGACGGGCTTCACAGCCGTAAATAACGGACTTGCCCGCTGCTTACGGGAAAAATTATGCAACAATCCGATTCCTGCGATCTGACTGTAGTCAAATTGTACACAGATTTCTCGGCAGACTTCCTGTTGTTTAAAAACAGGAACAATTTAAACAGTTGCTGTTCTTTAATGCTTGTACAAATTGACGTAAGACATATTTCACATTATAATATCTCTGTATGAGTGTAACATCAACAACCATAAAAAGGGGGAACAGCGATGTTTGGTGCAAAGCATTTGAACAGCATACATGTCGGCCACTATAAAAATACGGCCGGCTGTGCGACAGAGGTAATGCCCGTCCCGCAAGTCGTAAAGATCTCGATGTCGCAGAACATCGGCGCACCGTGCAAGCCTCTGGTCAAGAAAGGCGATCCTGTCCTTGTCGGACAGAAGATCGGTGACACAGACGCTTTCCTGCATGTGCCGATCCATTCGAGCGTATCGGGAGTCGTAAGCGGAATCGAGACACAGAGAAATGCCATGGGCGGCTATGAGACTCTTGTCGTGATCGAGTCTGACGGAAAGCAGGAGATCGATCCTTCCATCAAACCGCCTGAGATCACGGATCAGCCCGGTTTTATCGCGGCTGTGAAGGAGAGCGGCCTGGTCGGTCTGGGAGGCGCGAGTTTCCCGACATGGCTCAAGTTCAATCCTAAGAATCTGGGAGAGCCCATGGTCCTTATCATCAACGGAGCGGAGTGCGAGCCTTTTATCACTTCCGACCACAGGACCATGCTGGAAGATACCCAGAATATCATCGACGGCGCCCAGGCTATCATGAAATATGTTCAGGCGACCGAATGTATCATCGGTATCGAGGGCAACAAGCCGGACGCGATCGAGAAGTTCAACAAGATGTTCGCGGAGCAGGGCATCACAAATATGAAGACTCTCACGCTGCAGGAGACCTATCCTCAAGGCGCTGAGCGTGTCCTGATCTATGAAGCGACAGGAAAGACCTGTAATGCAGGCGTCCTTCCTGCGGATCTGGGATGTATCGTATCCAACGTCACATCCGTTGCCTTCCTGGGGCAGTACCTGAAGGACGGCATGCCGCTCGTCTCTAAGAGAGTGACGATCGACGGAGACGCAGTCACTAAGCCCGGTAATGTCGTCATTCCGATCGGAACGATGATCCGCGACGTGATCGAGTTCTGCGGCGGCTACAAGTCAGAGCCCAGGAAGATCCTCATGGGCGGCCCTATGATGGGACGCGCTATCTATTCCGACAGGATGCCGATCGTCAAGAACAACAACGCGATCCTTGCTTTCACGAAAGAGCAGGCCTTTATCCCTGAGGAGACCGCATGCATCTGCTGCGGAAGATGCCACAGCGCATGTCCTTTCAATCTACTTCCTACCGGATTCGCGGATGCTTATGAAGCCAGAGATGTGAAGCGGCTCAATGATCTGAAGATCATGCAGTGCATGGAATGCGGCAGCTGCTCCTATATCTGCCCTGCACACCGCCCGCTGGCCTTCATCAATAAGCTCGGTAAAGCATTAGTAAGGGAGGCGAGCCAGAAATGACGGATACAAAGAATGTAAAATTTTATGACAATCTCGCCGTGGCGTCGTCCCCCCATATGGTGACGGCCCTCGACACACAGAAGACCATGATGTGGGTCCTGATCGCTCTGGTCCCCACATTCGTCGCGAGTGTTTTCTATTTTGGCGTACCGGCTCTTATTCTCACCATTGTCTGCGCCGCCAGCTGCGCGTTCTTTGAATGGGGATATGAGAGGCTTCTTGGCAAGAAGGTGACGGTCAAGGATCTCAGCGCCTGTGTCACAGGTGTGATCCTCGCGATGAACCTGCCCTCCGGGCTCCCTGTCTGGATGGCGATCATCGGCTGCTTCACATCGATCGTTATTATCAAGCAGCTCTACGGCGGACTCGGCCGCAACTTCGCCAACCCCGCGATCGTCGGCCGTATCGTCCTCCTTCTGTCATTTACGACACAGATGACGACCTGGCCGCTCACCAGGCTCAGCCGGACAGCGGACGTCGTGACCGGCCCCACACCTCTGGGACTTCTCGCTGACGGCGCTCTTTCCGAAGCACCTTCTTTGGGAAATATGTTCGTCGGAAACATCGGCGGAGCAATGGGCGAGACCTGTACGATCGCGATCTTCATCGGCCTTGCGATCCTGATCTGGAAAAAGATCATTTCCCCGATCATCCCGGTCTGCTACATCGGCACTGTGTTCGTGTTCTCACTGATCTATTATGCCGTTGTCGGCGGAGAGTACAGCGCGCTTCACATGGCGCTGTTCCACGTTCTGGCAGGCGGCTGTGTTTTCGGTGCGACTTTCTGCGCGACCGATTATGTGACAAGCCCGATCATGAAACACGCCAAGATCGCCTTCGGTATCGGATGCGGTCTGGTCACGATGATCATCCGTCTGTTCTGCGCATATCCCGAAGGAGCTTCCTTCGCCATTCTGTTCATGAACGTTATGGCTCCGCTCCTTGATATGGTCGCGCAGAACAGGTTCTACGGCATCGGCGCAGAGGAGAAAGCCGCCAAAAAAGCTGCCAAGGAAGCAGGAAAGGAGGCTGGCAAGTAATGACTAAGAATGACAATTTTAAGGAATACGGCATGCCCGTAGTCGTCCTCGTGGCGATCTGCTTTGTCACAACGCTTCTGCTTGCGCTGACCAATTCAGTCTCTTATCCGATCATTGTAAGAAATGCGGAGATCACGGCGACTGAGAACAGAAAAGAGCTTCTTCCGGAAGCGGACGGTTTCACAAAGGTCGAGGGAATCGAGTATTGTACATCCTCTGACGCTAAAGCGTCCGTGACAGATGTCTACAAAGCCGACAATGATACAGGCTATGTCATGACCTGCGTCACCAAATCCTTCGGCGGAGACCTCACCATGATGGTCGGACTCGACGCGAACGGCGCTATTACCGGCGTAAAGGTCACGGACCATTCAGATACTCCCGGCGTCGGAACCAAAGATCAGGATCCCGAATATCTCGCCCAGTATATCGAGAAGACTTCCCTTGGAGCGGAAGACGTTAAGAAAGAATCGGGATTCAATTTCATCACCGGTGCGTCCGTCTCCGGCACTGCCATCCACAAAGGCGTCTATGCCGCGCTGGCACAGTATGCTCAGATAGGAGGTGCGAACTAATGGAAGAGAAGAAAAGACTCAGTATTCTCACGAACGGCATCATCAAAGAAAATCCCGTTCTGGTGCTGGTGATCGGTACCTGCCCCACACTTGCGACATCCGGCTCCGTAGAGACGGGATTCGGCATGGGGCTTGCCGCTACAGCAGTTCTGATCTGCTCGAACATTGTTATCTCGGCTCTTCACAACATCATTCCCGATAAGGTCAGGATCCCCTGCTTTATCACCGTGATCGCCGGCTTCGTCACGATCGTGCAGATGGTCCTTCAGGCCTTCGTCCCTTCGCTGTATTCGGCGCTCGGATTGTATCTGCCCCTGATCGTCGTTAACTGTATCATTCTTGGCCGCGCTGAAATGTTCGCCAGCAAGAACGGCGTTCTTGATTCCGCGCTCGACGGGATCGGAATGGGGATCGGTTTCACACTGACATTGGTCATCATGGGCACACTGCGTGAAGTGTTCGGCAACGGCACATGGCTCGCGGGCGACTGGTTCGGACTTGCCAAGGGATTTAAGGGAATTCCGATCTTCTCGAACTTTATTCCCGGCATGAGCATCATGACCATGGTCCCCGGCGGTTTCTTCGTCTATGCGATCGTCATGGCGTCAGTTCACTATCTGACCAAAGATAAGAGCAAGATCCGCAACGATTTCGGCTGCGATGGATGCGCTAATGCCGGTGCGTGCGCTGACGGCGACTGCGCCGCGCAGAAACAGTAAGAGAGGAGGAGTGATTCATGAAACTGATCATCATCATTATCAGCATGGTGCTGGTGAATAACTATCCTCTGGCTCAGTTCCTGGGGATCTGCCCCTTCCTCGGTGTTTCCAAAGATCTTGACAGCTCCGTCGGTATGGGCATTGCGGTCACTTTCGTTATGGTGCTCGCTACAGCAGTCACATGGCCGATCCAGCAGCTTCTTAACAGCTTCGGTATCGGTTATCTGCAGACAGTCGTATTCATTCTGGTCATCGCCGCTCTGGTCCAGCTGGTCGAAATGTTCATGAAGAAGAGTATGCCGGCCCTTTACAAATCGCTCGGTATCTTCCTTCCCCTGATCACTACCAACTGTGCGGTGCTCGGTGTCTGCATCACAAATATCGATTCCAATTACAACTATCTGGAATCTCTGGTCAACGCGTTCGGCGCGGGCATCGGCTTCCTGTTCGCTATGATCATCATGGCGGGCGTACGCAGCAAGCTTGTGGATCAGAGCCGTATTCCGGAGTCCTTCAGGGGCGTCCCGATCATCCTGATCACAGCGGCGATCCTTTCCCTGAGCTTTATGGGCTTCAACGGAATGTTCTCATAAGAAAGGAGGAAGAGGATGACTATAATTATTCCTGTAGCGCTCGTCGTCATCGTAGGCCTCTTAGCTTCCTGCATGCTCAGTTTTGCTTCCAAGGTCTTTGCTGTTCAGGAAGACCCGCTTTTCGTTGACCTGCGAGCTGAGCTTCCCGGCGCGAACTGCGGCGGCTGCGGTTTTGCGGGATGTGATGACTATGCGCATGCACTTGTAGACAATCCCGAGACATCCTGCACGAAGTGCTCTGTCGGCGGCCCTGCCGTCGCCAAAAAGCTTGCTTCCCTGATGGGACAGGAAGCGGGAGATCTGGAGAAAAAGATCGCGTTCGTTATGTGCAACGGCACCTCTGACAATGCCGCGAAGCTTTATGATTATGAGGATATGACTTCCTGCAAGGCTGCCAAGCAGCTGTTCGGCGGAAGCAAACAGTGCCCTTACGGCTGTATCGGACTGGGCGACTGCGTCGAAGCATGCCAGTTCGACGCGATCAGGATCATCGACGGCGTAGCGGTCGTCGGACGCGACTACTGCGTCAGCTGCGGCGCCTGCGCTAAGGCCTGTCCGCAGAAACTGATCAAGATCATCCCTGAGTCCGCTAAGGTCCAGGTCCGCTGCCACAACGAGCAGAAGGGCGCCGACGCGAAGAAAGCATGCAGCGCTGCATGCATCGGCTGCGGAATGTGCGCGAAAGTCTGCCCGAAGGGAGCGATCACGGTCGAGAACAACCTCAGTGTCATCGATCCCGCCAAGTGCATCAAGTGCGGCATGTGTGTCGCCAAGTGTCCTACCGGAGCAATCCAGGACGTTCTTCACACGGCAGAGCAGAAAGAGAAGATCAAGAATGCTCTGAAGGCGAAGGAAGCCAAGGAAGCGGAAAAGCGCAAAGAGGCTGCCCTGAAAGCAAAAGCCGAGAAAGAAGCGGCTGCGAAAGCTGCGGCGGAAGCCAAGAACGGCTGATGCGCCTGACGTCTGACGATAGAGAACCAGGGGTAAATTCCCCTGGTTCTTTTGTCGTATAGAGCCAAAATATGACAAAGTAAGCTTTTCTGATCCCGTTTAACATGTTAGAATCTCCTTGCAGGATTTTTTGTTAGTCATTGCTAATACCATAGGAGTTCACCGGATGAATAAGATCAAACGCTCGGTTCTGTTATTTCTGACCGCAATCATTTTCATAGCACAGGCGGGATGCGCCGCCAAAAAACAGGAGCCTGTAGTACGGCAGAGTTTCTATTTTGACACGGTCTGCTCCATAGCCGTCTACGACATGGAAGGAATGAGCGAGGAGTCCGCCGTTAAAGCGATCGAACAGGCCTTTAAGCTGTGCAGCCGTTACGAATCGCTGCTCAGCCGTACCAAAGAGGGCACCGATATTTACAGGATCAATGAGGCGGGCGGAGAGCCGGTCGAATGCGATCCGGAGACGGTGGAGGTGATCAGAAAAGGCCTGTATTACAGTGAGCTTTCCGGCGGAGTATTCGACATCACGATCGGTAAAGTGACGGATCTGTGGGATTTCCATGCGGAAGAGCCGAAGGTGCCTGATGCCGGAGCTCTGCAGGAAGCCGCAGAGACAGTCGGATGGGAGAGAGTTGTCATCGACGGGAACAAAGTCAGGCTCACGGACCCCCGGACCCATATCGATCTCGGAGGTATCGCGAAGGGATTCATCGCTGACCGTGTCAGCGACGCGCTGACGGAGAGCGGCGTGACATCCGCTGTCATCAGCCTCGGAGGAAATATCGTCTGTATAGGCAGCAAAACAGAGAACGGCGCGAAGAAGCCTTTCAGGGTCGGTATCGAGAAGCCTTATTCGGACCAGTCGGAGATCGTCGGAGTCGTGGAAGCGGCAGATGAGACAGTCGTGACTTCCGGCGTCTATGAGCGCTATTTTGAATCGGACGGCGTTATGTATCACCATATCCTGAACGCCTCGACCGGATATCCCGCTGAGTCGGATATCGTCGGCGTTACGCTCGAGGCCGGTAAAGGCAGGTCGGCGGACTGCGATGCGCTCGCTACGATCTTCCTGATCCTGGGAGAAGAGAAAGCAATGCAGCTGGCACGGGAAACTGACGGTGTGGAGGCTTACTTTATCCTTACGGACGGGAGGACCGCGAGTACGGACGGTATGATAGTGAGTAACTGAAAAAGCATTGATCTCAGAAAGCAGATCAGGAAGATCATTTGTCACAAAGAAATGTAAATACTGTCACGGAGGTCTGCCCAATGAAGAGGATCCTGACGATCCAGGACATTTCATGTCTTGGAAAATGTTCGATCACAATAGCCCTTCCTGTCCTTTCCGCAATGGGGATCGAGACCGTTATCCTTCCGACAGCGCTGCTCTCGAACCACACGCTGTTCCCGGAATACTCGAAGCTTGATCTGAGCGGGCAGATGATGCAGTACGCGCTCATGTGGAAGAAGAACGGTGTGCGGTTCGACGCTGTCTATACCGGTTATCTGGGCACGATCGATGAGATCGGGAAGACCGCTGAGATCATTGATCTGTTCAGGGAGGAGGGCACGCTCGTTTTTGTAGATCCGGTAATGGGAGACAACGGGAAGCTTTATCGCGGTTTTTCTGATGATTACGCTGAGCAGAACGCGCTTCTGTGCGCCAGGGCAGATATCATTGTCCCCAACATAACGGAAGCCTGTCTTATGACCGGTGTAAGTTACAGGGAGAAGTATGATGAGGGATATCTGAGAGAATTGTGTGTCCGTCTGTGCGGTATGGGCGCGAAAACAGCGGTGATCACAGGGGCGTCCCTTGCGGAAGGGAAGACTGGCGTATACGGTATGGATGCCCGTACGGGAAAGATATTCACTTACCAGAACGACAGAATAAGCACCTCATATCACGGCACCGGCGACCTGTTCGCAAGTACTGCCGTAGGCGCGCTGCTCAGAGGGATCCCCGTTCACGAGGCCTTGAAGATCGCTGCAGACCACACTTCGGAGACGATCCGCGTGACAATAGAAAATCCCGGAAATCCGTGGTATGGCGTTGATTTTGAGTCTACGATCCCGGATCTGATCAGAAAATTGGGTGAAGAACAGTGAGATAGTCAGACTAATTGCCTTTATTGCCGCCCTTTGGCGCTCTTTTTGCGGTACCGCTGATTTTTAAAAATTTGGTGTTGACATTTACCCGCTTTGCGGATAGAATAACATTTGTTCGCAGGAGTGGCGGAATGGCAGACGCGCAGGCTTCAGGTGCCTGTTATGGCAACATAGTGTGGGTTCAAGTCCCATC
>OCTX011927392.1_pt1 | contig 10782 bp, 10 predicted proteins | sample 1539691 | NCBI WGS metagenome assembly OCTX01 (sample SAMN02144231, study PRJEB22623) | gut metagenome | biome: sheep rumen | host: Ovis aries | place: New Zealand | reverse complement strand
ATAACTGCATAGAAACATGTAATATTATACTATAATCAGACTTAATTCCGTTATTTAATTAAAAACGGACATCCAAATAAAAATTAACGATTTTTAAAAAAGTTTATAATTTTTATTTTATTTTATCATTTTTATGTTATAATACTTTATATTTGTGTTGAAAAAGAAGTAGTAGTGAATTTGATCTTTTATAGAGAGTCTGTTGTTGGTGAAAGCAGATACTGGTGATTTATGAACTTGTCTTTTAAGCAAAAAGGGTAATTCCTTTATCAATTATGAGTGTGTAATATTATTACAAATTAAGGTGGTACCGCGAATAATTCGTCCTTATGTTAGGATGAATTTTTTTTTGAAAGGATTTTATGGAAGAATTATTTTTGTTTTTGTTAAGCTTTGTTTTCGTTTTTATTTTATATCAGTTATTTATTATCCCTAGGGCTAAAAGAAGAAAGAAAAAAAAGCAACCTGCTGAAGTAACCTATTTAGTAAATAGATATCATTTAGATTTGGAAAAAGTAAAATATAATAAGTTATTACATATTATAGCTATAGTCTCTTCTTTAGATATCGCATTGATTGTTAGTATTATTATGAGTTTTTCTAACTTTTTCTTAGAGGTTATTGGAGGGTTTTTAGTGACTCTTGTTATTATATTTTTTAGTTATCACATTGTTTATTTGTTTTATAAGAGGAAAGGAATGATTAAAAATGAATCATAAAGAAATAGAAAAAAAGTGGCAAGATTATTGGGACGAACATCATACTTTTGAAGTAATAGAGAAAAATGATAAAAAACCTCATTATATTTTGGTTGAATTCCCTTACCCTAGTGGGTCAGGCTTGCATGTTGGGCATGTTAGAAGTTATACTGCACAGGATGCAATGGCTCGTATGATGAGATTACAAGGATATAATGTTTTATATCCTATGGGGTGGGATGCATTTGGTGCACCTGCTGAGCAATATGCTATAAAAAACCACATTCATCCTAAAGAGGCTGTTAAAAAAAATATTGGGACATTTAAAAAGCAAATGAAGTCATTAGGTTTTTCTTTTGACTGGAGTAGAGAATTTTCAACTACAGATCCAGATTATTATAAATGGACTCAGTGGCAATTTTTACAATTTTACAAACATGATATGGCTTATAAAGATACTATTCCTGTTAATTGGTGTCCAACATGTAAGAGTGTTCTTAGCAATGAGGATGCTGCTGGAGGAGTTTGTGAAAGATGTGGTTCTCAAGTGGAACAGAAAGAAAAAAGTCAATGGATGCTTCGTATGAGTGATTATGCAGAAGATTTATTAAAAGGACTTGATGATACAAATTTTGCGGATAGGGTAAAACTAGGACAAATCAATTGGATTGGTAAATCAGAGGGTGCGCATATTGATTTTGAAATAGAAGGTCATGATAAAAAATTTACAGTATTTACAACGAGGTGTGATACACTTTATGGTGTCACTTATTGCGTATTAGCTCCCGAACACCCTTATGTTAGTGAAATCACAACGGAAGAACATAAAAAAGAAGTAGAAGCGTATCAAAAAGAGTGCTCTTTTAAGAATGACATGGAACGTACTGAGCTTAATAAAGAGAAGACAGGAGTATTTACGGGAGCTTATGCTATAAATCCTGTTAATAAGGAAAGAATTCCAATATATATTAGTGATTATGTTCTAGCAACTTATGGTACAGGAGCTATTATGGCAGTTCCTGCACATGATCAAAGAGATTATGAATTTGCAGTTAAGTATAATATTCCAATTGTTCAAGTATTGGAAGAAGTTTCTGGTGAGCCTCATGAAAATGAGTTAAATAAGACTTCTATCGTAGCTGTTGTTTATGATGAAAAAGAAGATAAATTTTTGACGCTTAACTGGCATGATAAAGGTGGAAGATGTTTTATTGGCGGTACTGTTCATGATGGAGAAGATCCACTAGAGTGTGCAAAAAGAGAAATAGAAGAAGAAACTGGTTATTATGATTTAGAATTTGTTAGTGAATTACCAAAGATCTTTCACCATTATTATGCATTTTCTAAGGATAAGTATTATAATACTGAGTCTACAGGTTTTTATTTTAAGTTAAAATCTGATAAACGGAATTTGCAGCAATTAGATGTTGATGAAATTTTTGATGTAGAATGGGTATCTAAAAAGCAAATTGATGAAGTTAAAGATGCTTTATTTCATAGAACTTATGAATATGCCATGAACCCTGGTGCAATGATAGGAGATGGTATTCATATTAATTCTGGATTTCTTAATGGTATGAATAAAGAAGAAGCTATTAATAAAATGATTCAATTTTTAGAAGATAATCATTGTGGAAAAAAGAAAACTAATTATAGGATGAGAGATTGGGTTTTTTCAAGGCAAAGATTTTGGGGAGAACCAATTCCAATGATTAATTGTCCAAAATGTGGTTGGGTACCTATGAATGAGGAGGATTTACCATTATTACTTCCAGATGTTGCTGAATATGAGCCAACAGAGGATGGTGAAAGTCCTCTTGCTAATATTACTGATTGGGTAAATTGTAAATGCCCTAAGTGTGGTGGAAATGCTAAAAGAGAAACTGATACGATGCCTAACTGGGCAGGATCTTCTTGGTATTTCTTACGCTTTATGGATGCTCATAATGATAAGGAATTTGCTTCAATGGACAAGATGAAGTATTGGAATCGTGTTGACTGGTATAATGGAGGTATGGAGCATACTGCTAGGCATTTATTATATGCAAGGTTTTGGGTACAATTTTTATACAATATTGGCTTAGTTCCAAATAAAGAGATGATTTGGACTAGAGTTAGTCATGGAATGGTTCTTGGTAGTGATAATCAGAAAATGAGTAAGTCTAAAGGTAATGTTATTAATCCAGATGATATTATTAATGAATATGGTGCTGATACTTTAAGAATTTATGAGATGTTTATGGGAGACTATCAAATGGATGCTCCTTGGAGTACTGATTCTTTGCGAGGATGTCGTAGATTTTTAGATAAAGTAATTCGCCTAAAAGATAAGTTAAATGATAAAAATGGGTTTACGGAATCTTTAGAGGTTTTACAAAATAAGACAATCATGAAGATAGAATATGATATTATGCATATGGGATATAATACTGCTATTTCTAGTTTAATGATTTTAGTGAATGCTTATGATGATTTGGAATCAATTACAAAAGAGGATTACCATCTGTTATTGGTTTTATTAAATCCAATGGCTCCTCATATTACAGAAGAATTAAATGAAGCAATAGGGTATTCCCCAATCTGTGAAAGTTGTTGGCCTAAGTATGACGAAGAAAAGACAATAGAGCGTACAAAGGAAATTGCAGTTCAGGTTAATGGTAAGGTTAGGGCTACAATTATTATTTCTATAGATGATGATGAACAAACAATTAAAGATAAAGCTTTGGAATGTGAAAATGTTTTAAAACATATTGCCGAAAAAGAAATTGTAAAAATAATTATTATTAAAGGTAAAATTGTTAATATTGTTGTGAAATAAAAAGGCTTTTGAAAAGAAGCTTTTTTTATTTAAGTTTTTATTAATATGCTTTAATTAATATTTATTTTATTTGTAGTTTTATTCGTTCGTGTTTTATCTTTTTTAGAAAATTTTTCGACAATTTTCTTTATTCAAAAGTATTATTGTTTTTTTGGTGACTGTATGAAAGTAAAAATATTTGATGATGAAGATGAAAATGATTTAGAAGACGAGATTAATAGTTTTATTGAAAATAATAATATTGAAATTATTGATATAAAATATCAAGTTGGTGTTAGTATTTTTAGTGAAGAACAAATATATTGTTTTTCTGCTATGATTATTTATGTTGAAAACTAATAAATTTTTTTGGAAAGAACTTTTATGAACTTTCTTTTTTTTGTATAATGTTAATAATGGAGGCTTTATGAAAAAAGATATAATGATGAAGAGGTCAGGTTTTTTGACAGGTACATTTATTACTACCACTGGAATTATTCTGTCTAAAGTTTTAGGTGCGTTATATGTTATCCCTTTTCATGCAATAATTGGAGTTAAGGGAGGCGCTCTTTACTCTTATGCTTATACTATTTATGCTAGTTTTTTGTCTTTATCAACAGCAGGCATTCCTTTAGCTATTAGTAGAATTGTAGCAGAGTATAGGGCTTTGGGGTATCAAAGAGCAAAAAAACAGGCCTTTGTTTTGGGAAAAAGAATGTCTCAGGGATTAGGGCTGTTTTGCTTTTTGTTGCTTTTTGTTTTTGCTCCTTTATTAGCAACAGCAATTTTGGGGGATGTTGTTGGTGGGAATACGGTTAAAGATGTGACTCTTGTTATTAGAGTTATTGCAACAGCAATTTTATTTGTGCCTTTACTAAGTGTTTATAGGGGATTTTTTGAAGGACATCGAATGTTTGGAAGTTCTTCTTTTTCACAAGTTTTAGAACAATTTATAAGGGTTTTTATTATTGTGCTTGGTAGTTTTGTTTTTGTACGTGTTTTTAATGTTGGAACAACACTATGTGTTGTAATTGCTTTACTTGGAGCACCAGTTGGTGCTTTAAGTGCATATGTTTATTTATTTTTAAAAAAGAAAAAAAATGATGAAAAATTTCATACATCTTATCGACTAATAAACGAACCTTTCATTACGAATAAAATAATAATGAAGAAAATAATTTGTTATGCAGTTCCTTTTATATTTATTGACCTATTTAAGTCTCTTTATGGATATGTTGACATGTTAAGTCTTGTAAAGTTTTTAGTGAAGAAAGCTTCTTTTTCAGCGCAAAATGCTGAAATGGTCTATTCAATTTTTTCTACTTGGGCTCAAAAATTTAATATGATTATTTTAGCAATTTCTTCTGGGATTGTTGTTAGTTTGATACCTAATTTAGCTGAACTTTTAGCAAAAAAAGAACAAGTTGAAATTCAAAAAAAAATAATACAAGGACTAAATTTTTTGCTATATTTAACAATTCCACTTACATTTGGAATCAGTTTTCTTTCTAAGTCAATTTGGAATTTATTTTATGGTAATAGTGTTTATGGTCCAAATATATTGAGCTATTATATTTTTGTTGGATTGGCTGCTAGCTTTTTTTCTTTTATCTTGATTTTATTGCAATCATTAAAAGAATATAAATCGTTATTCATTTGTTTATTGATAGGGCTTTTGTTGAAAATAGTGTTAAATAATAAGTTGTTATTTGCTTTTTTACAAATGAGATTTCCGGCTTATTATGGGTCTATTACGGCGACAATTATTGGATATTTTGTGCCCTTTATAATTGGATTAATTATTTTGCAAAAGAAGTACTTTCTTTCTTTTGAAGGTGTTATTAAAAATTTTATAGATGTTATGTGTTCTGCTATTACTATGGTTGGAATTATGTTCTTGATAGGGCTTTTTTTACCAACTTCTGCAAAAGTTCAAATTTTTAATTTGTTTTATATAGTTATGTATACTATTATAGGTGCTATAGTTTATTTTATAGGAGTAGAGTTTAGTGGTGTAACAAAAAGAGTTTTTGGCGCTACTTTATTACTCTTATTAAGAAAAAAATAGACTATATAGTGTTTAGATTTACATTTTTATGTAAATGTTAAATTATTTTTAATACCTTTTTTATTGTGCTTTATCTTTTTGTTTTTGTATAAAAAATTACTTAGTATTCGTTTTTGAGGGGTAAAAAAAGAAAAAGATATATTTATTTTCTTTATTTTGTGTTAAAATTAGGTTATGCTATAATGGTTGATAGTAGATGATATTATGGAACAAAAGAATAAGGTGATAGTATCATTTGTAGTATTGCCTGTGAAAAGATGAATTTTATTAATGCTTTAGATTTGGTATCTATAGTAGTTGTTAAAAGTCATACTTGGCATTTTGAGTGATATTAGCAAAATAAGAATGACAAGATTGTTAAATAATTAAAAGGAGTGATAATATGTCTGTGTTTATGTTGGAGACTAGTGCAGTGTCTTCTGTAGGAAGCTCTATTAGTTCTTTGGCTTCTGAAATTCAGTCTATTTCTAGTAATGTTAGTGGATATGACACTAGTTGTGAGGATGGCTTTGATTTTTCTTCAGCAAAAAGTGCAATTGCGCAAAATGTTGAAGCTTGTTGTACAAGAATAAAAAATGCATCAAGTGTACTTGAAACTGTGGTTAGTGCTCATGAGCAGATTCAATCTAGTATGAAATTTTCTCCTAATGTATTTACTAAAAGTTCTTCTGCTAGTAGTTCTGGAAGTTCTGGTAAATCTAGTTTTGGTGGATCTAGTGGTTCTAGCGGCTATGGTGGGGCTAGTAGATCTGGTGGATCTAGTGGGTCTAGCGGCTATAGTGGGGCTGGTAGGTCTGGTGGATCTGGTGGATCTGGTGGTGGTAGTTATTCCGGATATGCTGGTATTCCTGTTAGCGGTGGTGTTGCTACTGTAGCAACTACTTTAGGGCTTTCGTCAAATTCATCCCAAATTAATGAAAAAGAAGAAGAATCTAAAGTTAGACATGTTGGTAAAGTAAAGACAAATTTAAAAGAAGTTGGCTATGCTAACGCTAATAAAGATATAAGTAAGGAATCTAAAAAGCTATTTTCGGATGATTATTTTGAATTTAAAGATGGTTATGCTAAAGTTGATGGTGATTATGTTGTGGCATGTGATTCGTCAATAGGTAATGTTGGTGATCTTTTACAGTTTACCCAAAAGGATGGTACAATTGTTCATGGTGTTATAGGAATAACTACTAAAGAAAAAGAAAATTCAGATAAACTTTATTTTATTGTAGATGATAATAGTGGAGACTTAGCCATAAATGATACTTGTGATAATTTAATTACAGATAATAAACTTATTGAGAATTGTGGAAATATTTATGATATTAGAAAGCTTTATCCAAAGAAATCAACTACAAAACTAGATAATGACAATTCTCTTGATACTAATTTGGAAAATTCGCAAAAAGGAGTTGATGTTTAAGTATGACTAAGTTTGTTTGTGATTTTGATGCTGTGCGTAGTAGTGCTATAAGTTTGACTAAGGTAGCTGATAATCTTATTTCGGATGTAAATAGTTATTCTAATGCAGTTAAAGCCCCTTTAAATGAATGGACTGGAAGTGCTAGTGAAAGTTTTGATAATTTTAATAGTGATTGTGTTAAGAAAACTTTGGATTATACTGAAGAGATTAAATCATTTGGAAAATTCATAAAAGAAGCTGCTGATAAGATTGAAGAAGTAGATAATGAATTGGCGTCTTTAGATTTTTAAAGTGTAAAGTTTTGTAATTTTTGTTGTAAATTATAAAATAGATGTTATATAATTTATTTAAAGATAGGAGGAAATAATATGAATGGTTTTTTTAGCAATCCTGATGAATTAGATTCATTAGGCAATAATTTGGCTGGAATAGCTGAAGATTTAGCATCAGAAATAGGGGCTTTTCAAAGAAATATAGAATCGTTGCTTAAAATATGGCATGGAGATAGTGCAGATGAGTTTCTAAACCAATATAATATTGAAAAAGGAAGATTGGAGGCACTTAAGGGCAAGTTGGCTGCTAAGGCCAATGCTTTACGTATTAATTCTAGAAATCAAGCTGATGTTGAGGCTGAATTAACAAATAATATAAGTAATATGAGTGACTAAAGAAAGGAGATAACTATGGCTAATTCTATTAGATTAGATGATTATGAGCAAGCAAAAACGCTTGCAGAAGCAGTACGTGAAAATGCTGAAAAGATAAATGACAGTTTTGATGCTAGTACTGGTAAAATGAATAATTTACTTGACTCTTGGAGAAGTGAGGGGGCAGAGGAATCTTTGAATCTTTATAGTGATATAAGCAAAACATTCCCTGCGTTTTATGAAAGAATAATTAGGGATACAGATACTATTATAAAAATGTGTGATAGCTATTTTGAAGCAGATGTAGCTTCTAAAAATAATTACGAAAAAGCTGATGCTTAAAAAGCGGGAAATAGTTTATTTGGTTTTTTGTCAGATGTGTTGATGAACAATATATTTGATAAATAAATTGCTTTTTTGAAGAGTGATTTTTAATCACTCTTTTATAATGATGCTTTTTAATTTACTATATTTTTTAGAGCATTGAATATCAAAAGTGTTAATATTATTGTTATTTGTAATAATAGAATCCACTTTATAATTTGTATATAACTTTGAACTTATTCTAGTTCATGGATTTAGGTAGTGTAGAATGACTTAAAGCAATATGAGAAGAATGGCAGCTATTTTTCTATCAATTTTAGAAGTAGATACGTCTAGTATTTTAGAAATATCTTTCTCACTTTGTTTTGCCATAGTTCTAAATTTATTTGGAAATTAGTATTATTAGAAATTTTAAGAACTTTTATTTTATAGTTTCTTTTTCAACTACTTTAATAATGCAATTATTAGAATTGCTAACATAACTATAATAAGAATAAAGATAAGTAATAAATGATTAAAATTCTTCAATTGTCTAGTACTTTTTGGTTTTTTACTATTATTTTATTAAGCAAATATACTATATCAAACTTGTATTCTTTTTTTAGTAATCTTTGTATACACTTTTTTACATTAATGATTATTTTTTTCCACATATTATTTTTTATGATGATATAATAAATTTAGTAATAAATTACAGTGGTGATAATATGGGTAAAAGTAAAGCTTTTGGTGTGTCAGATTATAATAATTTTTCTGTTGTGTCTTCAGATGTTGCTAAGTTGAATACTGCTATATCTCAAAGTTGGAAGGATATTAATCAGTTTCAAAAAAGATTAGGAAGTGACGCTATTTTTATGGGACCAGTTGCTGATTCATGTAAAGATGAATTTTCAAGACTTGATGGCTTGACTTCAACTATACAACAAAAGTTTAATGATATTTGTAAAGTTTTAAATATGTCATTAGAACATTATCAAGCAGTAGATATGGAAGGAAAACAACAATATTTGGATGCTGGTGAACTTAATAATTATAATGTGTCTGGAAAAATTAATTTAGATGGTAACGTCGTGGTTGTTGATAAACCTGTTGCTAATGGAAATAAATATAATTTAAGTGATGATGATTTAGTGTGGCTTGGTAATGTTGCACTCCATGAGCAAGGATCTTTAGAAGGTGCAAAGATGGAACTATCTTTAATGGCTAACTTATATGAGCAGCATAAAGATGAAGGATATAGTAATGTTAGGGATTATGTTGAAAATAGTGGATGGTTTTCTCGCTCAGCAATGACTGGTGAATTTCCTGGTGATGAATATGTAAGTGCAGCTAATGATGTTTTAAATAATGGTAATTTATACTTAACTCCTGATATAAATGAGCATAATTCTATGCGTAGTGTTGATCATATCACTACAGGAGATTCTAGTAACCGAGATGATTATATTCCAGGAGAAACAATTGTTTATAATAAGATGGGGGCTGTTTTTAGATTTGAAGGCTTTGCTCCTTATGATGGAGATCCTTTTGGTGTTGAGATTAGTGATCAGTTATAAAAGTATAAGATTTTAATTGTAATTTCATTTTCTATGCAATATTAAAATAATTAAATTTTATTGTGTATAATGTTAAGTAGTGAATTTACATATTGTACTTTTGTGATATAATTAATTTAATTTATGATAGAGGTGAATAATATGGCTAAAGATAAAGCCTTTGGAGTATCAGACTATGAGATTTTTTCAATTGCATCTTCAGCTGCTGCTAAGTTGCGCACTACTATATCTCAAAGTGAAAATGATTTTAAGCAGGTTCAAAAAAAATTAGGAAGTGATACTATTTTTATGGGACCAATTGCCAATTCATGTAAAGATGAATTTTCAAGACTTAGTGGCTTGAATTCAGCTATAAGAGAAAAGTTTAATGGTATTTCTAAAGCCTTAAATATGTCCTCAGAACAATATAAAAAATTAGACGCGGATGGAAAGAAAGAATATTTATCTGCAGGTGATTTTGCTATTTCAAGTTTTGTGTCTGGCAATACGCAAGCTACTTCTATTTATGATTTGGGTAATAGAGCTAATAATGGTGATAAAGCTGCACAGAAAGAATGGCTCGATAAAATGTCTAAACTAGTAGAACCTTATTGTAAAAAATATGGTTTTGCAGAATCTGTTCTTTTGGCACAAATTATTCAAGAGTCTGGTTGGGTTAAAAGTGGAAGCTGGTTAAATGATAATAATAATGTATTAAATGTTAATGGTAAAATGTTTGGTTCTAATGACTATGTTGTTGCAAAGGATGGTACTAGAAATGATAATGCACCTATTCCAAAATGGGCGAGTAATCCTAAGTTTGCATCTGGAAGTGTTTCTGGTGGAGAGTATTTTGAATCTCCTAGGGTTGATTCTATGCGTGTTTATGATTCTGTGGAAGATTGTGTGGAAGACTATTTAGGATTGATGGTTGGCTATAGACCTTATTTAAGTGGAGCTGATGTAGATTCTACTATAGATGGGATATCTCATTATGCTGAGGATGCTGCGTATTCTAGGAACTTGCATAGTATTGTTGATTCATATGGCTTAACTAAATATGATAGTTAATATTTAAAGAAAAAATAGTATCATAGATACTATTTCAGACTGTTGACAAAAGAAATTTTGTTAATAGTCTTTTTATATATTTAGATTTTACTTTCTTTTTAACTTTACCATTTACAATAGAGTATAAAGTATCAGAAGCAGAAAGAAACATAATATCAGTAGAAGATAAAATGTTAAAAAACCAATGACATAAAGAACTAGGAATAGTAAAAGTGATATGCCTGTGCT
>OCTX012053136.1_pt1 | contig 10783 bp, 6 predicted proteins | sample 1539691 | NCBI WGS metagenome assembly OCTX01 (sample SAMN02144231, study PRJEB22623) | gut metagenome | biome: sheep rumen | host: Ovis aries | place: New Zealand | reverse complement strand
ATAGCAATGATTCGCCGTAACAGAAAAACACGGAAGTACCACGCCCCATCCGCGAAGGTGACGCAGATGGCGCTGGAGAGCAATTTCTGCCAAACCTTGCGCTTTAATGTGCAGGTGAAGGACTTGGACAACGTGAATGCCGATCCGGAAACCGAAGAGGTGTTCTACTTTGAATCTTAATTATTGAAAGGCTGAATTATGAAAAAGATTTACATTGCAATGGCGGTTCTCGCAACCGCAGCGCTGACTTCCTGCCAGCAAGAAAAACCTTTCAATGATCTCTCTCCGATCGGCGAGAATGGTATTGCTTTCACGATCAATGGAGCAGCATCAACTAGGGCCGCAGAGATTGGTTTGAATGTACAGAAAGGGGCAACGATCCCTGTTGGCTCCGATGAAGCGGGGAATGCATACTATCTGGAGGAAGAAATTATGGATCTGAATCCCACTGGACCTGCCACGAAGGGTACTCCGGCCTACACCGTTAATGTTGGCAAGATCTATAAGAACATGGGGGTCAAAGCTGATGGAAAATTCGGCGACACGTCCTTTGAGGTTATGGACTGGTACGACCATATGGACGAGGAGCAGGAAATCAACGGTAAAGGCTGGCGATACCATCACAATTATACTGGCGACCCCTGGCCAGATAAGACAACTCCCGTGGACTTTTATTTCCGGATGCCGGTTGAAGACACTAATAGGGAAAAATTGGTCTCTGCTTCCAAGAAAACGTCTTTCTCCTATGTGTCTCCTTTGAAAGGCAGCGAGCAACTTGATATTTTGTTTGCTCATACTTCTATCAGCAAGGAAAAGCATAACGAGTTCCTTCCCTATGGCGCTCCTGTAACGATGTATCATGCCCTTTCCGGCGTGAAGTTCCGTGTTGGTAATGACAATACCGGTGCTACCAAGACCATTATTACGAAAGTAGAACTCTCGGGGCTCTATGCCAGTGGTGATTGTGAGATTACTTTCGGGAATGGGAATCCGACCATTGATTGGAAGAATCTCGGCACAAACAACGTCACCTTCGAGCAGGGATTCGAGAATCCAACATATGACAAGGATAAAGGTAAGAATAATTCCGATGGAACCGTCAGTACGACCGGAGATACAGATCATAAATGGAATTCAGATCTGACTGGTACGACTTGGACCAGCGCGGCAGCGGATAATAACCTGAATGACAAGGACGGCTCATTAACTTTCTGGTTTATTCCGCAGGCGATGAACGACAAAGTAAAATTGAAGGTTACTTTCTGCATAAAGACGCCCGATACCGCCGGGGATAATGGCGGAGGTGTAATCACGCACGAAATTGAGTTAGGAAAGGGTCTGTCTGGGGTCAAATGGGAAGCCGGTCAGCTTCGTACTTACACGCTGGTTCCTAAAGAAGTTGACGTGGAGATTTATGACACAATGGATGGCAACACGAAATCAAAGCTTCGTGTCACCAATACCGGTAACGTCCATGAGTACGTACGAATGACTTTCCTCGGCAACTGGTATGACAAGGACGGAAACATTGTGGTTGGATACACCTCGGATGGAAAGGATGGAAAGAATGAGATGGTTCTGCCTTGGTATGGCGCAGGTTATCCGTGCACAGATCCTACTAACCCGAGTACCATCGACTTAAGCAAACTTAATGACGATAGTTACACTGGGCCTAGAATCGATCCTTATGGATACTTTGACGAAACCTTCTTGCTTGCTAAACTTGGCAGCGACAGTAAATGGGTAAGAGCTTCTGGTGGCTATTATTATACGGAAGCCATTGGTCCCGGCACTAAGCTCGATCCTGTTACCCAGGCTTTGTTCCAAAGCTATACTTTGACAAGTGTTCCAAAGATTTATGTTCCCTCAACAGAACACGATTATCGTGTCGAAGCAGAGGGCGTTCATCTCGTGATGGAAGTTGCTGTTCAAGCGATCTATGCTCCAATGAACGAGGATGGCACGGAAGAGACTTCCACTTGGAAGCAGGAATGGTATGAAGCGACGGGGAATCCTAAGCTTAAGCCCTAATTAGAAGTGCGAACAGAGTATATTCAAGACAAAGAAATAATCAAATACTATGAAACAAACGTTTAAAAATATACTGATTGGGCTTTCCTTGTTGGCTGTTCCTTCCATGGTACATGCACAGGAGATGGTCTATAACGAAGGTGTCGGTGGCGTTACCACAGGTAAAGGTGTATCTGGCCCCAATGAAGATGGGTCGTACACTATCAAACTTGAATCTTGGGCTGTGGGTGAGTCGGATTACTCAGAGAATACGACTGATATAGTCTTAGTCTTGGACATGTCCGGATCAATGACAGAACCTGTTGGAACAACAACTAGTCTTGATAGGACATCTTTAAGTTATGACGATGTTGAAAATAGTTCTATTGAATACTTTATCAATTATGATAATTATTGGGAAAAAATCTACGGTGAAATGGTTGGTGGCAATTATTACTTATATTGTCGTCCTTCTAGTAAAAGATACCTCACGAGCAATGGAACAACATCAAACAGGAGTAATGCCGCCTCTTCAACTAGCTCCAGCGCAAAAATCATAAATAATCGAACGGGATTAATCAGCGGCGCGAGTAAAATTCAATCTCTTCAAGATGCCGTAAAGTCCTTTTTGTTAACAGTCAATAATAGCGATAAATTACAAGCAGACGGAATAACACCCAGAGGGGTTAGATTGGGTAATAGAATTGCAATCGTCACCTTTAGTGAAGGTTCGAAAAATGTTGCTGGTTGGACACTTCTAGGAAATGAAGCAAAACAACCAAATAATGACGATGGATACAACGACTTAGTTTCCAAAATAAATAATCTTCCTGGGCCTGCTGGAGGAACAAATGTTCACTATGGAATGAACGCAGCTTCTACTCTATTCGGTACCTCTAGCGCGGGTAATAAAACGGTTGTCCTATTTACTGATGGCATCCCTGGGAACGGGAAATGGAGTGGAGGAACAGGATATTCAAGCGCAAATTATGCTATCGAATATGCTGATGGCATAAAGGGAACTACTGGAACGAATGCGACAATTTGGTCTGTTGGTATTTTTAACGACATGAGTGATAATGATAAATATTATACAGACATCTATATGAATCGTGTTTCTTCCAATTACTATAATGTGACCTCAATGAATTCGAGTGCAACTCCTGCAAAAGATCAGAAATATTATATTGAGGTTTCAAGTAAAGATCAGTTGAAAAAGATCTTCGATGACATTGCTCAAGAATCCACCGATCATGAAACCATTGATGGCACAACCCAAGTTCGAGACGTTCTTACTAGTAGCTTTACTCTTCCTGATGATTTTACTCCTTCTAAAGTTAGAATCTATACGGAGGATTACCATGTTATCAATGGAAAAGAAACTTGGAATAATCGACAGGACAATCCTGCCGGAGTTAGTGCGAAAGAAGTCGAGACCAACAAAGTTGATGAGAACGGAAACAATATCCTTGACGAAAATGGGAAGCCCATCAAACTGAAAACGGTTCAGGTTGAAGGTTTTGATTTTAGTAAAGATGACTCGGCTGTTGGCGTCTATGACGGTAACTGGGTTGGGCCTCGTAAAGTGCAGGGAGTTACAACTTATGCTGGTAAAAGACTTGTAATTGAGTTCGAAATCGAACAGGTTGCCGGTATAACAGGTGGAGCTGGTACAGCTACAAATACAACCCAATCGGGTATTTACAAGAAGAACTCTGACGGTACTTATGAAAACATCAATCCATTTAAAGTTCCTCATCCCGTACTCTCTGTTAATATAGTTATTAAAAAATCAGGACTGAGGCATGGCGAAAGTGCTACATTTGAGATCGAAAGATGCCGCCCGAAGAATTGGGACGAGTCGAAAACTCTTGAGGAAAACCTGAAAGCGATGGAGTACAACGCCCTTGGAAAACCTATCCCTAGCGTCGCGGATAATGGAGAATGGGAAAACTGGTCGAAGGTGATAATTACCAATAAGGGTAATAATGGAGATGAGGTTGTGAAGACATTGGTGGCCCTGGATCCATACTATGTATATAGAGTTGCAGAAGACACTTGGGGTTGGGCTTATGACTTAGTTAGCACTTCCGGTTCCAATAAGGAGAACACGTCCACGGTAGAAATCAATCCGTTCAAGTTCAAGAACACAGAGAAAGAGAATACTCCTAAACATGCTGAAGCAGTAACCGTTAATCATTTTGGTTATAAGATCAGTGGTGGTGAATTCGACGGGAAACAAGAGGAATACTACAAGAGTTCCAAAGAAAGATTTTCGAATGAAACAAATTAGGTAATATATTTCATTATATTAAGGGGGCGATTTTGAAGCATATGCTTCAGATCGCCCTTTTATAAACGACATCTATTAGGCCAACCCCAGCTCGCCTCGGGTGCGTACAGCTAACGTGCATCTGCTGACTCTTTTTTGCTCGCATCTAATACGTACACCGGCAATTCGGGCTTTTTGACCAAGATTGCGTACAGCCCGATGCAACCCATGAGCGGATTCCGTGTACACTTCAGATGCGTACCCGCCCCGCAATCACATTATTTTCGTACCGCCTTGAGCAGCGAAGCAATCTCCGTCTCGCTCATTCCGCGTTCACGCAACAATTCACCGACCTTCTGTAGGGTGGTTTCGGTTCCTTTCTCCATCCCCATTTCCATCCCTTTTTCCACGCCTTTTTCCTCCGCATAAGCAAGCTGATTCCGTATGTCGCGCTCGGTTGTCATGTCGTATTCGTATTTGATCTTTTCCTGCGGGGTAAATGTAGCAATTTCCGCGGAATCAAACAAGAGGCGGAAGATTTCGTTCTCCAGTCCTTCGGGGCGATCCGGGAGGTTTTCAATATTATGGAGGACGTAGCAGAAGTTCTCGAGGACCGTCGCTTCCGGCGTGAGCGCCCTGTGGCAGTTGGTCAGTTCCAGGAAGATGTACTGGATGCGGTCCGTCATCAGTTCGAGGGACTCCCGTTCCCGGAGCTGGTACCGGTAGAGCACCTGGTCGGTATCTTCATGGAGTGAGAAGTCCATGATGCCGATGAAGTAAACGGCCGGAAAGTCGAAGGTGCCTTCCCCGGAGGCCATCTGCTCCTGGATGGCGAAAGTGGAGTTGAACACCGCCCGTTCATAGAAGAACTTTTGATGGGCCAGCTGCATCTCCACGACAAAGCGGGTACCGTCGGTGTCGGTGCATTCCACATCGACCCGGATCCCCTTGCTGTCCGGGAGGGGGTTGACGTGCTCCTGCGGAGCATACTTGAGTGATACGATCGTCCGTTCGGGAATGAGTTCCCGGAGAAAAAGGGTAAGGAGTCTTTGCCGGCCCTCCGTGCCGAAAGAGCGTTTGAACCAGTAGTCCAGGAGGATGCGGGCGTATCGCCCGGGCGATTTCGTGGTTGTCATGGCTTTTTTCCACAAACCTCGGGAAATTAGCCGTCTAAGAAAAATTGTAATCGGTTAAGCTTTAAATATGCGCCAGAGGGCCTTGAAAGGCCGATTTTAACCATTGAAGCCATGACTGAAACGCACGTTTTACGGTTCATTTCCGAATTCTCGCGAAATGACAGGCCACAGAGAGCGCTCCAGCGCCATTTTTCGAGAAAAACCTTTAGACGGATAATCGGCTTGTTGTGAAAGATCCCTAAAAATTGGCAGCCATCAATTCTTGGCCCAAGCGATGAATGTGTGCGAGGATGGCTTTCTCACTTTCAGCGGAAGGCTTTTTAAATCCGTTGAGCAGGTCCGAGGACATACAAAACTCGTTTGTACGCCGAAATGAGTTCCTGAGGTGCGTTCCCTTGTACAAATCAAGTAGAAATGGGGAGAATAGCGGGCTTTCGTTGGAGATTTGTTCAAGAAAACCTTATTCCATGCCCGTTTAATTGTACAAACGAGATTTGTACATGGGGCCAGTTCACCGACCTTCTGGAGACGCTAACCTGATGAAGGAGCAAGAATATCTAGTAAGTAAATACTTACTAAGTTGCTATTTACTATCTGTCAGGCTGTCGATGAACACCCCTCCTACGTGCAGCAACTCTGTTGGTATGTCTATTTTTTTCCCGGCGAAAAGGTGACGGACCAAAACATTGCGGATGGCCTGGACCTTGTCCTGAAAGCCGGTACCGGCATCCGCATTCCCCGCGCCCGTTGCCTGGAAATTGTCCGTACGGTGGAAAATGTCTGCAACGTCCGTCTTCCCGTCACACGGAGACTGCTTTAGGGTTGAGCGTTGGAGGTAGAATGTGAGGAGATAGGCGGTGCGGCAGTAAACGTTTGACCATAATGACACGCCCCATCCGGCTCGTGGTGACAATACGTAGTTCTTCGAATGCTTGCTCGGCAACCTCTCGTTTACCGTACTAGCGTTTCCACCAGAAGTACTGATGAGCCGGGATGCTTTTCTTTTCCAGGATCGTCTTGTTAGGGACGCCCTTCTCACGGCTCTGCGACTAGATCTCCTCGATTTGTTCGCGTGTTATCATATGACTGTCAGTTGATATTAGTAGCGCAAAGTTACACCGCACTCATATCAACTGATAGTCGTACTTCTTCGGATGCTTACTACCGTTCATCTGCACCACACACCACACATTTCACATCAGAAGCAAATATAAGAAGAACACCGCAACCCCATATTGGAATCACGGGGCAAATCTAAAAGATGCTTACGGAGCTCTAAACACTCTGATTTGCAATCATATAAAAAACCAAAATAGGGCGATCAACAATGACGATCGCCCTATTTAGTATTATGAGTGGATCAAAACTCTAGAAAACAAAGAAACCAATTATCTCGTTTTTTTCGAGTCAATGTACTCGACATGCTTATTGGCGCCAAAGACATTGACCGCCTTGCTTTCAGCATGCTTGACTTTTTTGTCAATATCTGCATTCTGTGTGTTCGTGAAGATAAACGGGTTAGTGATCAGTTTATCTGTCCTGTTTACAGTATAGGAGGACTTATAACTCCAACTCCAACCATCCTCGACAATCTTATAAATGTATCCCGGGTCAAGACCCCGAACTTTAACCTCCGGGTTTTCTCCTTCTGCAGTCTCCTTCGTAAGGAAAACAGTGGTTACAGGCTCCCAAACAGTAGAGGAAGATTCAACCGTGCCAACAGGGATTCTAACAATCATGAATTTGGCACTCTCTCCCTTATTAAGTCCCGTCTTCCGAATATGAATATTAACTGGGAGATCAACATCCGGGCTTTCAAACTTGACGATAGGATCCTCACGCCCAGGCACATATATGCCAGAGTTTGTCGTATTCGTTACAACTTTAGGTCCACCGACAGCATTTTCATCCATCATGATAGGTATTTCGATGACAAGCTTATAACCATGAGGCATTCCTTTATATTCACCGCAGAAATTGCTGCTAAAGTCGAAGCCGTCTACATTAATCCTGTCTTTCTTTCCACCAGAAACAGATGATTCCAAAGTAACTTTAATCGCGTCATCAATATCTATCGGATTTCCCGTCTCTTCACCATTTTCATCCAGTTTTCTATATGTATCTGTTCTGCCAGCATTCATACCTTGAGCTTGTACTCTTACTTCGTTTCCATCCTCGTCCTGCTCAAAAGTAATGTTCTCATCATCAGCAGATCCGCCTGTACATTTGACTGTATAAACCTTGATGAGACTCGCATCGGGGTTTTCTCCAGGAAGAGTAAAACTGGCAGAAACCACATCGACCGTAGTTACGGATTCCGTCATATCAGCGTTTTCTGCACCGCCACTTGCTTGGGCAATTGCAGTAAAAATGGCTGTGAGGTCAACATCTTCTCCTGAAGCGTCATAATAATACTTTTTATCATCAGGGTTCTCATCCCCAGGATTACTCATTCCCGTTGCTGTAGGATAATGTGAGGAAATGTAATTCAAATACTGATATGTCTGATCTGTAGGTGATGTACTAAACATTCCAACAGTAAAGACAGATGAATCATACGTATTTTTTGTATAATAAGCATTAGCTATCGCGGTATCGTATCCATCCGTAGGCTCACCATCAGTGAATACAACGACAGTCCTGCTAGCCTCATTCCACCTTTCTGTGTCTGCTTTTGCTGCTTCTAGCAAATCATTCGCCGCACTAACGCCTGTACCAGTATATGTGCGCGTCCCCATTTCAAAATTATCAACGAGGAATTTCATATCAGCGGCAGATACTTCAGTAAAAGATTTTAAATCCTGCAGTGTATTTGCTACCCCATAATATGTAATGATAGCTAAGCGATTAGTAAGACGGATGGGGTTCCCATCCTTGTCTGTTCTGCGCACATTGCTAGGGGATCCTTCTGAAACATATTTTTCATACTGGTCATTAATATCAATCTCATCAATGAATGCCTTTACTGCTTTTTGCATTTCACGCATCCGAGTCTTTTGTATATAAAGCCTTGTGTTCTTTGTTGTGGTGAATAACACACTCTGTGGATCCGTACTCGTTGCTGCCTGAGACTTTTGCTCTGTATAACTGCCGTTTCTTTGCAAATAATACTTCGTGGTAACTCCATCTCGTATACGTCGATAGAAACAGGCATAATACTGACCGTCCTCATAATAAGGAATAATTGGATAGTAACTATCGTTGGATCTTATTACATAATTACCTTCAACGATATCATTATAAGAGTAAGAGCGAGCGCTGTCCTGAGTTCTATTTCCAATGGTAGAATTCATTGATGTGGTTACATCCAGAACAAGAATAATATCAGCGGGCTGACTGACTGTTTTTGTAGTAACTTCACCTGTAACAAATGCTTCTAGAGTAATGGTATAAACGCCGTTGTCATCCGGGCTGGAAATCCGCTTGGAAAAGCCCACGCCATTTTCATATTTAGTCTCTTCTTGCGCTTGGCTCACAGGAACAAACGCGAAGAAAGCGGTTACAAGGGACAGTATGCAAAATATCTTTTTCATATTCCAAATCTATTTAGTTTGTTTCTGGGGTACGTGAACTACTTGGCAGCTTGGGCAGCCGCCTCTGCTGCCGCCCAGGCAGCTTTATAACTCGTGTAATTTTTCCCCACAGAGGGTTCCTTAGCGGAGATTGCTTGCGTAGAAATAGACAATACAAAATGCACACGCTGAGGAATACCACCGACTGTAATATTGGGGATATTTTCGGTTTTCACAGTATAGCTCTCGAAGAGGGGCGTTCCAGTTGTTGCACCCGGTTCAACTGCCAATGTATAATAATAAAAATCATCGTTCTCACCCTTCTCCCATCCTGTCCCAGGAAGGCCCTCAAAAGTACCAAACTTTTTCTCACCATTAGTCCCAAACTGGTCCTGATACCAACTCGCAATCGGCTTTATAATAAGGTTACCATCCTTGAAATCAGTAAATGAGAACACCGGGTTGTTCTTCTCATCAACCCATTGTCCAACAATAGCCGCACGAATAAAGACATCGACATTGCTATCGTTAGTAATAGTGACCTCCTCCTTTTTGGTTTCAGAAACAGTATCTGTAATAGTCACGTCAACGTCATCCACCTTGATGGTGTAGGTGCGCAGGTCACCGGCCTTCCATTCGACAGACTTAGCAGCAAGGAACTTACCAAAATCTATTGTCCAAGGCTTCTGCTCGACATTGTTGACCGTATAGGTGATTGTGAGGGTGATATCCTTAGATACCACCTGCGGGATGAACCAGAACGTCTGGGAGGCATCCTTATCATTTAGGTTCTGCTTATTCCCAGCCGCAGCAAAGGACTCGGGGTATTCGCCGTTGTTCTGGAATTTCTTTCCCTTACCCTGCTCATATGTCACCGTTCCTTTGAATGTCTGGCTGAAGTTGGCGGTAGAAGTACCAGGAGTCCAGTCGACAACTTTTGTCTCACCGTTTTTCGATGAGGAAGAATAATTATCCTGGATATCGACATACTTGCCATCCTCGGTGGTAGGCGTGACTACGCAGCGACCGGAATTGATGACGTTGTTGACCTGGATTTTTGTGATCGCGATCTTGTCTTTCGCCTCATTATCGATGGCGAACTTCACGCCGGAGAGCGCATGCTGGAACAAAACGGGAGCACCATTGGGAAGATATCCCCGATGATCCGCCTTTGTCATAGAACGGAAAGCGAAGAGAATATCCTCTTGAGCCTCAGCATCTTTGGATTCTGTGCTAGTAGGAGAAGTGTAAGAGAAGGTGAACTGACGGTTCGCACGTCCGATATTTCCGGTAATACCTGCAGGGGAAGCCGGCATGTTCAGATAGAACCCGACGGCCGCTGTTTCGTCAGTTACTGTTTCTTCTTTTACTTTTTTGGTCGGCCAGGGATCGCCGTTGTAGTTGTGCTGGTAGCGCCATCCCTTACCTTCAGATGCTTCTTTGCGGGCATACATCGAAGTCTCCATGTTCTCGTAGGTCGCCGTCCCGAATGTACCCTCGGCTGCATAAACACTGAGGTCGTTGGCATAGAGCTTTCCAACATTCTCGGTATAAGCCGGGGTTCCCTTGGTCTCCGGACCGATCTCGTTCAGGTTCACGACGGTCTCCTCCAGGAAGAACTTGCTTCCGTCCTCGGTCTCGAGCGGGATAACGACACCCTGACGAACTTCGGGTGCTGCATCGGCAGCACGGGTTGCACCGCCACTGATGGTGAACACGACACTGTTGTCACCGAGTTGCTCGTCGTTGAAAGACTTCTCCTGCTGGCAGGAGGCCAGCGCCGCGGTTGCGAGAACCGCCATTACGATGTAAATCTTTTTCATGTTTCAGTCTTTCAAAGGTTAGAATTCGAA
>OCTX011465671.1_pt1 | contig 10783 bp, 9 predicted proteins | sample 1539691 | NCBI WGS metagenome assembly OCTX01 (sample SAMN02144231, study PRJEB22623) | gut metagenome | biome: sheep rumen | host: Ovis aries | place: New Zealand | reverse complement strand
AAATAACCTTATTATTAAATATATGTAATTCCAAATCTCCTTCTTCATCATTAAATAACTTTACCAATTCATAAAGATTTTTAGTAGGAATAATAATATTAATCTTTTCAACAACATTATTATCTAACTTAATAATCTTCTTAGCCAATCTATAAGAATCAGTCGCAACACATTCTAAAGTATCACCTTCGATTTTAAAATTCAAACCAGTCAAAGCAGGACGAGACTCTTGTGTAGAAGTAGCAAATAAAGTTTGGTTGATAATACTTTTGAACATCTTTTTACTAATAATAATAGGATTTTTATTATCTTCTAAATCAAGCATTGGGAAATCAGATGCATTATTACAATTTAAATTAAATGAAGAATTAGAAGTATTAATATATAATTTAGATTCCATTACCTCTTCAATATTAATAATTTCATTAGGCAACTTTTTAATTATTTCATAAATATACTTACCAGAAACAACTATTTCTCCACAAACATCAATATTCTCTATCTTATCCTTAGGAATAAATGTCTTAATAGCAACCTCATTATCAGTACTCATTAAATATAATCCATCATTAGTTAATTCAAATTTTATACAATTTAAAATAGGAATTAAATTTTTACTTGATATACCTTTTATTACATAATTTAAATGTTCCATTAAAATGTTTTGTTTAATTTTTAGTTTCATAATTATATCTCCTTTTTTTATTATTTTTTAATATTATTATAATTATTATTAATGTGGAAAATGTTTAAAACTCACATAATCCCTTACAATTATTGATAAAACTCAATGTGCAAAAAAAGTGTAAATAATGTTAATAGTATAAAGTTTTGCACCTACTTAAGTTTAGAAATCATTTTATCAACTTCATTTTTTAATTGTTCATCACTAGCAATTTCTCTTCTTATCTTTTCAACAGAATGCATAACGGTAGTATGATTTTTACCACCAAATTCTGCACCTATTTTAGGTAATGTTTCCTCTAAGACAGTTCTACATATATACATAGCAATTTGTCTTGGAACAGAAACATTAGTAACTCTTTTCTTACTCTTTAATTCTTCGACAGAAATATTATAATGACTAGCCACTACTTGCTGTACCTGCTCTATCTTATTTTTTGAAATGATACTTTTAACAAAATAATCTTTTAAAGCATCAACAGCAAGATCAAGAGTAATAGAAGAACTATTCATCATTGTAGCGTAAGCAAATATACGAGTAATAGCGCCCTCTAATTTTCTAATATCACTACTACAATTACTAGCAATATACTCTTTAACATCATCAGGTAATTTATTACATATTTCATTTGCTTCAATTTTTTTATCAATAATATCAAGTCTTAATTGAAAATCAGGTGGTAAAATGTCAATAGTCAAACCCCAATTAAAACGAGTTCTTAATCTTTCCTCCAACTTGTTTAAATCATCAGGTGATCTATCAGAAGAAATGATTATCTGTTTATTATTACAATGTAATTCGTTAAATGTGTTGAAAAATTCTTGTTGAGTCTTATTCGCAATCTCTAAATATTGAATATCATCAATCATTAATACATCAATATCACGATACTTCTTTTTAAAAGCCTCAATCATTTCAAAATTATTATCAGTTTTGTTTTTTCTATATATGTTCAAAAAATCATCAACGAATCTTTCACTTGTTACATATAAAACTTTTTTCTTATTGTTTTTAACAATATAATTACCAATAGCATGCATCAAATGAGTTTTACCTAAACCACTCTTACCATATATAAATAATGGATTGTACATAAAACCAGGTTTTTCAGCAACAGCTAAAGATGTAGCTTTTGCAAACTTATTACTCTGCCCTACTATAAAATTATCAAAAGTATAGCGAGGATCCAAGTTTGATTCAAAACCAGACAACGAAGGAACACCAACTGCTTCAGCATCTATAACCACATTGTTTTTAATTTCCTCTTCAGTAACATATTCAAAATTAAAATTTGTACCTGTTATTTCGGTAAATATTTCCTCTACTAAATCATTGTAATTTTCTTTTAGATGTTTTTTATGAACTTGCATTGGAACTAAAACTTTTGCACTGCTTTCGTTCAAATCAATTAATTTAGTATCCATAAACCAAGTTTCATATAATATAGGATCAAGTGAATCTTTAACTTTTTCAAGAAAAAGGTTCCATATATTATTTATATCCACTCTATCACCACCTAAATAACAACTATATTTTACAATAAATATAAATAAAATCAAAGTGTTTTGAATAAAATATAAAAAAAAAATCACCTCTTAAAACTTTTGAACATAAAAACAAATATTTAAAAATGTTTAAAAAATATTTTTCGACAATAATCAACAATATTTTTAAACATACAAATGTCAAAAAATATAATAAAATCCCCTACTTTTAAACATTTTGTGTGCATAACTTATAAAAAGATATAAACATTGTTAAAAAAGTTTTGCACAATTGTGTGTAAAAGTCTATTATTATAGAAAAATAAAAGGAAAAATCTATGTTCATAACTCATAAAACATAAAAAACAACAAGTCACAGCAAAGTTTTGCACATAAAAACTTTTTTTCAAAAGTAAAAAAATAAAGAAAAATAAAAAAATATTTGACAAAATAAGTATTTATCTATATAATGTTAAAAGCAACGGAAAAAAATAGTTCAGGAGGTGTAACAATGAAAAGAACATACCAACCAAATAATAGAAGAAGAAGTAAAAAAATGGGATTCATGGCACGTATGAAAACAAAAATGATTAATTCAAGAAGAAGAAAGGGCCGTAAAGTTTTAGCTCATTAATAATACCACTGCACGCCAGTGGTTTTTAATTATATATAGGTGATAGTATGAAAAAAATTAATATTGTAAAAGATAGTAGAGATTTTGAAAAGATAATAAAACATAATAAATCATTCAGAACTAAATATTTCTACATATATAAACAAAATCACGAAGAAAATATATATCATTTTGGATTATCAGTAGGAAAAAAAATAGGTAATGCAGTAAGAAGAAATAAAATAAAAAGACAATTAAAAGAAATAATATCACAAAATACCTACCAAAAAAACTTTGATTGTATTATAATAGTAAGAAGAGAAATCAATAGTGCAGATTTCCAACATATAAAAGAAGATTTAAATTATGCACTAAAAAAATTACTATTAATAAAGGAGAATTAAATGAAAAATAAAACAGTAAAAATAATAACAACACTTTTTGTAGCACTATCATTAACAGGATGTACAAAAATACTAAAAGATGATAAAAAGCCAGTACAAAACCCAGAAACAGGACAAAATCTTGTATCAAACATATTATGTCAACCAGAGAATGAAACAACAATAGATATATATAAGGAACATAATATAGATTTAGAAAAACTACCAAAATGTAAAAACTATAAAATAACATCAAATGGTTATGAAGGTTTATGGACAACACTATTCGTAAAACCAATTGCCAGATTAATAATAATAATAGGTGAATTAGTAAAAAATTATGGTTTATCAGTAATTATATTAACATTAGCAATAAGAGGAATTTTATATCCTATAACTAAAAAAACAGCAATGCAATCAGAAAACATGAAGAAAGCAAAACCAAAATTAGATAAACTAGAACAAAAATATAAAGGAAAAACAGATCAAGAAAGCATGATGCAAAAATCACAAGAGATGATGTTAATATATAAAGAGAATAATATAAACCCTTTATCAGGATGTTTATTCTCATTAATACAAATACCACTTTTCTTTGCATTCTATGAAGCATTAAATAGATTACCAGTTATATTTGAAGAAAATTTCTTAGGATTCCAATTAGGAACAAGTCCTTTAACAGCATTTAAATCTGGACATTGGTTATATATAATATTCCCAATACTTGTATGTGCAGCAACATTCTTCTCATTTAAATTAAATCAAACAGCATCAATGAATAGTGAACAAGAACAACAAATGAAAACAATGATGAATGTATCAATAATATTTATAACAATGGCATCATTTACAATGTCAACAGGAATTGAATTATATTGGATATTCAGTAATGGATTTACAATCTTCCAAAATCTATTAGTAAAAAGGAGAAAGAAAAATGCTAACATTATCTAAATTTGAAGGAAAAACATTAGAAGAAGTAAAAGAAAACTGCTTAAATGAACTAAATGTAACAGAAGATAAAATATTTTTTAAACAATCAGAAACAGAAGCAAAACTATTTAAGTCAAAAAAAATAATATTAGAAGCAATAAAAAAACAAGATATAATAGATTATATAAAAGAATATATTAAAGAAATAGATAAAAGCTTTAATATTGAAATAAAATCAGAAGTAAATGAAAATGATGACATAATAAAAGTAGTACTTGTTTCAAACAATAATCCAATTCTTATAGGAAAAGATGGTAAGAATATAGAAGCACTACAAGCATTACTAAGAAATTCAATAAGAAATCAAATTGGAATAGATATAAAAGTAAATGTAGATGCATCAAACTATAAAAAGAAAAAAGAAGAAAACTTTGAAAGAGAAATAAAAAGAATATTAAAAGAAGTACAAAAAACACATATGGAAACAAAGTTAGATCCGATGAATTCATATAAAAGAAGAATTGTTCACAATTTAGCTTCAAAATTCAATAATATTAAAACAGAATCAGAGGGCGTTGAACCAAACAGATATACAATTATAAAATACGAAGAAGACTAATCTTCTTTTTTTCTTGACTATAAATAAAAAATAAATTAGAATAAGAGCAGAAAGAGGGATAATATGAATGACACAATAGCAGCAATCTCAACCACAACAGGATCAGGAGCAATATCGATAATAAGAGTAAGTGGAGATAGTTCAATAGAAATAGTAAATAAAATATTTAAAGAAAAAGATTTAACAAAAGTACCATCGCACACAATTCATTATGGACATATAGAATATAAGGGAAAAATAGAAGACGAAGTACTTGTATCAATAATGAAATCTCCAAAAACATTCACAACAGAAGATGTAGTAGAAATTAATTGTCATGGAAGCATAGTAGTAACAAAAAAAATACTAGAAATACTATTAACAATAGGATGTAGAATGGCAGAACCTGGAGAATTTACAAAACGTGCATTCTTAAATGGAAGAATAGATTTAATAGAAGCAGAAGGAGTAATGGATTTAATTAACTCTAAAAGCGAATCAGAAAAGAAATTAGCGCTTAGTCAAATAGAAGGTAAAGTATCTAATCTAATAAAAGACCTAAGACAAAAAATCTTAGAGGTTTTAGCGCAGATAGAAGTAAAAATAGATTATCCTGAATACGAAGACATAGAAGAAGTAACATATAATGATTTAAAAGATAATATAAATATAGTAGAAAATGAAATAAAAAGAATAATAAAAGAAAGTGAAAACGGAAAAATTATTAAAGAAGGAATAAAAACTGCAATAGTAGGAAGACCTAACGTAGGGAAAAGTAGTCTATTAAATAATCTATTACAAGAAGAAAAAGCAATCGTAACAGATATTGCAGGAACAACAAGAGATATAGTAGAAGGAACAATAATAATTAATGGAGTAAAGTTAGACTTAATAGATACAGCTGGAATTAGAAAAACAGATGATATCGTAGAAAGCATTGGAGTAAATAAAAGTTTAGAAACAATAAATAAAGCGGACTTAATTCTATTAGTATTAAATAACAATGAAGAATTAACTGAATATGATAAAGAAATATTAGATAATATTAAAGATAAAAAACATATTATAATAATAAATAAAATAGACCTTGAAACAAAATTAGAAGAAATAAAAGATAATAATATTGTAAAAATAAGCGCACTTAATAATAAAGGAATAGAAGAACTTAAAAATAAAATAACAGAAATGTATAATCTAGAAGAAATAGAATCAAAAGATGCGACATACTTAACAAACGCAAGAGGCCTATCACTTCTAAAACAAGCACAAGAAATAATAACAGAAGTAAATAGAGGTATAAAAAATCAAGAACCAATAGATATGATAGAGATAGACTTAAAAAGAATATGGGAATTATTAGGAGAAATAACAGGAGAAACATATCAAGAAGAACTGATAAATCAATTATTCAGTCAATTCTGTCTAGGAAAATAAAAAAAAACATGATATATTTAATATAGAAAGGAGTGTAAAAATGTTTAGTTTAGGTTTTGGAGAATTAGATTTATTTATTGCAGAATTTTTTGCATTATTCGTAATAGCAATGTTAGCCTCATTAGCGCTTATAATAATTATAGTTGTAGGCCTATGGAAAATTTTAGAAAAAGGTAATCAACCTGGATGGGGTGCATTAATACCAATATATAATTTATATTTATTATGTGAAATGGTAGGTATAAGTCCATGGTGGATATTAATAGTTGTTCTTTCACCAATATTAGAAATAATCCCAGTATTAGGTGAACTTATAGAACTAGCAATATTAATATACTTTGCAATTTTATTAAATGTTTCATTAGCACGAGCTTTCAAAAAAGAAGATGGATTTGCAGTAGGATTAATACTTCTAGCACCAATATTTTACCCAATATTAGGATTTGGAGAAGAAAACCAATATACTGGTAAAAATCCAATGAAAGATATTGTATTTGAATATATAAATGGAAACAAGAATAATTCAAACGTTAATGAAGCTAAATATGAAGAAATAAAAAAATATTGTCCAGCATGTGGTAATAAATTAAATATTGATACAAAATATTGTCCAAACTGTGGGAAAGAATTATAAACTAGGTTACCTAGTTTTTTTCTTGTACATTTAAAAAATTAAGTGTATAATATATTTGCTAAAAAGGAGTGAGTGTATGGAATATGAAGTAATAGTTGTTGGAGGAGGACACGCTGGATGTGAAGCAGCACTAGCAACATCAAGACTAGGACATAAGACACTACTGGTAACAGGAAACATAAAAAATATAGCAGACATGCCATGTAATCCATCAATAGGTGGAAGTGCAAAAGGAATAGTAGTAAGAGAAATAGATGCATTAGGTGGAGAAATGGGAAATAATGCAGATAAGAGTCACATTCAAATAAAAATGTTAAACTCATCAAAAGGTCCAGCAGTAAGAGCATTAAGAGCTCAAGCAGATAAAATAACATATCCTAAGAATATGCAAGAAACACTTAATAATCAAGAAAATCTAGAAATAAAAGAATCATTAGTCGAAGATTTAATGACAGAAGAGGGTAGAATTACTGGAGTAATATTAGAAAATAATGAAAAGATTACATGTAAATCAGTAATATTAACAACAGGAACATATTTGAAAGCAGACATATTAATAGGAAGTACAAGACATAGAGAAGGTCCGCACGGTGAAAGACCAAGTCAACACTTAAGTGATGCATTAGATAGATTAGGATTTAAAATAATAAGATTAAAAACAGGAACTCCACAAAGAATAGATAAAAAATCAATAGATTTCTCTAAAACTCAGGTTGAAAAAGGCGATGACGTATTCCATACATTCAGTTACTATAATGAACCAATGTATAAAATAGAAGATCAAGTTCCATGCCATTTAATCTATACAACACCTGAGACACATAAAATAATTAAAGAAAACCTAAATAAATCAAGTATGTATGGTGGATTAGATGATATAAAAGGAGTAGGTCCAAGATACTGTCCTTCAATAGAAGACAAAATAGTAAGATTTAGTGACAAAGAAAGGCATCAATTATTCCTAGAACCAGAAAGTTTATATTACGATGATATATATTTACAAGGATTCTCAACAAGCATGCCACATGATATACAAGAGAAAATGGTACATAGCTTACCAGGATTAGAAAACGCTAAAATATTAAAATATGCTTATGCAATAGAATATGATGCAATAGATGCAAAAGACTTAAAACAAACACTAGAAACAAAAATAATAGAAAACTTATATACAGCGGGTCAAATAAATGGTACAAGTGGATATGAAGAAGCAGCTTGTCAAGGATTAATTGCAGGTATCAATGCCGCGCTCAAACTAGAAAATAGAGAACCATTAATATTAAAAAGAAATGAAGCATACATTGGAGTATTAATTGATGACCTTGTAACAAAAGGAGTAAGAGACCCATATAGACTATTAACATCACGTGCAGAATATAGACTATTATTAAGAAATGATAATGCAGACTTAAGACTATCAGAATATGGACATAATATAGGTTTGATTAATGAAGAAAAATATAAAAAACTACAAAATAAAATAAAAGAAATAGAAGAATTAAAGAATTTATTAAAAACAAATAAAATAACTCCTACAAAAGAAACAAATGAATTCTTGAATAGTATTAATTCAGCGCAAATAAAAGATGGATTATCATTATATGACTTATTAAGAAGACCAGAAGTAACAATGAATACATTAAAACACTTCATAGAAATTCCATATAATGAATTAGTACAAGAACAAGTTGAAATCAGTATAAAATATGAAGGTTATATCAAAAAAGCAGAAAAAGAAGCAGAAAAAATGCTAAATCTTGAAAACAAAAAGATTCCAGAAGATATTGATTATGATAAAATACATAATCTAGCTAGTGAAGCAAAACAAAAACTAAAAGAAGTTAGACCAACATCAATTGGCCAAGCAATAAGAATAAGTGGAGTAAACCCAGCAGATATATCAATAATAATGATATATTTAAAAAAGGAGTATAACCATGAATTTAAATAATTTCATTAGTGAATTAAAAAAAATAAATATAGAAATCACAGATATACAACTAGAACAATTAAATAAGTACTATGAATTATTAGTAGAATATAATAAAGTAATGAATTTAACAGGAATTACCGAAAAAGAGCAAGTATATTTAAAACACTTTTATGATTCATTAACACTTATAAAAGTAATAGATCCAACAAAAGAAGAAACATTATGTGATGTAGGAACAGGAGCAGGTTTTCCAGGATTAGTAATAAAAATATTATTTCCCAATTTAAAAGTAACATTAGTAGACTCATTAAATAAGAGAATTGAATTTTTAAAAAAAGTAATACAAGAACTTAATCTAAAAGATATAGAAGCAATTCATGCAAGAGCAGAGGAATTTTCCCAATTAAATAGAGAAAAATTTGATATAGTAACATCACGTGCTGTTGCGCCACTAAACATTTTATTAGAATATAATATACCATTATTAAAGGTAAATAAGTTTTTTGTCGCCTACAAAGGAATTATTTCCCAGGAAATAATTAATAGCGAACATGCATTAAAAGAATTAAATGCTAAAGTAGAAAATGTAGAAGAATTCTTATTACCAATAGAACAAAGCAATAGAACATTAATTCTAATAAAAAAAGAAAAAACTACTAATAAAAAATATCCAAGAAAAAATGCAGATATTAAAAAGAAACCATTATAATTATTTGAGTAAAATCAAATAATTTTTTTATTTCCCAAAACCACTTGAACTATTTCCCAAAATATAGTATTATAGAATTATAAAAGAATAAAGAAGGGATTTTATTATGGAAACAAGTGGAAAAAAAGTAGTAGAACTAAATATAGAAGACGTATTGCCTAACAGATTTCAACCAAGAATTAAATTTAATGAAGAAGCAATAAATGAATTATCAAAATCAATAAAAGAACACGGGGTAATACAACCAATAGTTGTAAGACCAATAGGAGACAAATTTGAAATAATAGCTGGAGAAAGAAGATACAAAGCTTCATGTATGGCAGAATTAAAAACAATTCCAGCAATAATTACAGATTTAAATGACAAAGATAGTGCAGAAGTTGCTTTAATAGAAAATGTACAAAGAGAAAACTTAACACCAATAGAAGAAGCTATTTCTTATAAAAAAATCCTAGACATGGGATATATAACACAAGATGCACTTGCTTCAAAATTAGGAAAAACTCAATCTACAGTAGCTAACAAATTAAGATTATTAAACTTAGACGATGATGTACAAGAAGCATTACTAAATGAAAAAATATCAGAAAGACATGCAAGATCATTGTTAAAACTACAAAATAAAGAACAACAAAAACAATTATTAAATAAAATAATAAATGAACGTTTGACAGTAAGAAGAGCAGATGAAGAAATAGAAAAAATATTAAACGGTGGAAATATGAATGAAACAATAACTAAAGAACCAATAGAACAACCAGTTATTACACAAGAAGAACCAAAAGAATTTAAATTTATAAATGTTCCAAATATAGAAGAACCAAAAGAAGAAATAAAAGAAGAACCAGAAATAGAAGAAGATGAAATACGTCCAGGTAAGTTCTTTAATATATTGGAAGATGAAGAAAAAACTAAAAAACCAGAAGAACAAATATTTGATTTTAATAAAATGTTTATGAACCCAATAGAAGCTCCAACACCAATGAATAATAACAACGCATTATTAGAAGAAATAAATGAAATAGAAAACAGTATTAATAACAGTAATATAATTACTCCAATTAATACAGAAAAAGAAGAGCCAGTTCAAACAGAATCCCAAGAACCAATAAATATTGAACAACCAATAATAGATGATGACGATGATTTAGATTTCATAGAAGAATTTGAAGATGAAGAACCAATTCAAAACAAAGAACAACAAATTGAATCAAACAACGAAACAATAGAAGCATCCAATGAAAAAAAACAAATCGTTATACCAGAAACAAAAATAACAAACTTAAAAGATGTTATTGGTTTAATAAGAGAGTGTTCAGAAAAAATAGAAGATGCAGGATTTATGATAGATACAGAAGAATTAGATTTAGAAGATAT